>Ga0307967_1001800_pt1 | contig 12625 bp, 14 predicted proteins | sample OrgLakmetagen648_FD_201828 | JGI IMG/M metagenome (GOLD analysis project Ga0307967, IMG submission 201828) | Saline water microbial communities from Organic Lake, Antarctica - #648 | ecosystem: Environmental > Aquatic > Non-marine Saline and Alkaline > Saline | place: Antarctica: Organic Lake... | reverse complement strand
ACTCACACCCAAACCCACACCCACACCCATCCCCGTATGTGGGCGAGTATGAATTCAGCCATTTCCAGTGCCCAACTACTCTAACCACCAATAAAACATTGTGATTGATGCAAAAACGTACATTAAAAGAAAGTGGGAAGCAAAGGGAGTGCTTAATCAAAGGAGTTGCAGAGGAAAACAATTTACCCCAAAGAGCAAAAAGGACTGTTCCTGCTGGGATTCGAACCTGAGTCTGGGCCAACCCGAAAAATACCATATTATGCGGGGTCTACATAATATGATATAAATATAATATAAGAGTGTGAGGGCGCCTCACACCCTACTAGTATATCACCAAGCGGTTGCAAGTCCCTATATATTCTCTCGCCAACCCAGGTTTCACAAATCCTACCCGTGCTCATACTTGCCCTGCTGCTGTCGCAAGTTCCCTATGTATTTCCACACATTCCAACCCAGGTTCCGCATTCGTCCTACCCATGCTCAGAGGCATTTTGCCCATGTGTTCAAGGGCAGGCAACGCGTCCACTTTCCTTTTGTTCTTGTCACTCACTCAGGTGCTGAACCAGGCAAGCAACTCTCAGAGGCTGCTGTCTGGTGTGCGCAACTCACTGCACTTTGGCGGCGTCATGCTGCAGTACGAGTTGACAGAGCAGCTTTTGAGGGGCGCAGCAGCTACCGTCTCTGTGAGTGTGACTGTTTGACGTAACCACATGTTTCCTCTCGAGCAAGCATGCTGGGTTGCCAAGGGCCAAGGGGCCGTATTGTAGCTCACGCTTTTCCTTGTGAGCATGCCACATGTTCCTGATGAGTCACTTTGCAAATATCTCTCTGCAATGTAGAAAGGCTGTACGAGAATGAAATTGACAAGCACCTATTTTAACAGTTTCAGGTGCACCTCACCACGCTGCCATCACATTCCTGTTTGACCTGTTTTTTTGCCAACGTCCACCTAGTCCTGATTATCAAGTGAGCAAGGGAATAAGAGCTGGTCCTGATACCGTACATAAGCTGCTGCTGGTCCTGATACCGTACATACCTGATATGATCCTGATACCGTACATACCTGATATGGTCCTGATACTGTACATACCTGATATGGTCCTGATACCATACATACCTGATATGGTCCTGATACCTTACATAAGCTGCTGGTCCTGGTACCGTACATAAGCTGCTGCTATAGCAATAGACGCTTAATCCTCGGGAAGACACACATGAGACAAAAGCGCATGCTCTCAAATAACACACGCATATACATCCACACACTACACGTCATCCACACATCGCAGTGTGCGCTGCGCTGCCAAGACTGGGTTCTGCTGCTGTCGCAGCTGTTCAGCACTGCTGAGGTTGTTGCCGCATGCAACCACATTGTGTGCGTGTGGGAGCCCCTGGCCGTGGAGTGGAGGAAGATTACGCTGGCCACACGTGATGCGGAGTTCCTGCCGCCCTGTATGCTGGTGCTGCAAGGCGTGGATGTGCTGGAAAAGGCACTGGAGCAGGTGTGCTTGTACACGTGTGTGCTTGCGTGTGTATGTGTTTGCATGTGTATGTATGTGTGCTTGTATATGTGTGTGCTTGTGTGTGTACGTTTGCTTGTGTATGTGTGAATATGTGTGTGCTAGTGTATGTGTGCTTGTGTGCGTGTGTATATGCAGCTATCAATCATTTCATTTACATCTCTGGTAGACGCGAGGTGCCACGTATAATTTTTACCGTTGCGGACTCCTGCTGAGCATGGCGTCCTGCGCAGATGCTGCACAATTTGCATGCATGTGCGTCAATGCAGATTGCTCCTGTGTGGTCACAGCCCAGCTTGCAGCGGGCATGTGCGTCAATGCAGTCCTGCCCTCGTGTTGCATGCCAGCCAGACTGTTGTGAGCAGGCTCTCAGTCCGCACTGACTGCACACAACTCCACGCAACTACAAACACAAAAATCACACACACACACACACGCGCTTGCATTTGCACACACACTCATTCACTCGCACACATACACAAGCAGAAAAACATACACACACGTGCATTCACACACACTCACACACTGACACCTATACACACCTACACACACGCCAACAGGTGTATGCGATGGTGAGTCGCCAGATGCTGCCCACCATGCGTGCCGATTACCCACGGCTTCATTTTGTGTCCGACAGAGCACTCATGGAGGGTCTCGCTGCTGCCTCTGACCTGGCTTGCCTGCCAGCTGCACTGCTTGACGGATGTTTCCAAGGCCTGCACAGCGTTGCGTGCTTGCCTGACCAGCCGGCAGCAGTGCAGGTGGGGTGTGTGTGCACTGGTTTGAGGAAGTGCATGTTGTGAGTTGCCAGTGCCATCATGAGGTTTCTCAGGAGTACTGAATCTGCACGAGCGCCTTGAGATGAAATTGTTGTGATGTTGAAGCTGTGGCATTGCTCACAAGGATGTAATTAATGTGCCTGAGCATCAACGTATTGTCCTCTTAATTGCTCTCTCGCTCCCACAACTTCACCAAGAAATAAATCAGCAGGAGCAGCAGCAGCAGCGACTAAAACCGCCTCCTGCTTTCTCACCCACACCTGTACTAAGTTACTAAAACCGCCTCAGCTACTAAAACCACCTGCTTTCTCACCCACACCTGTACTAAGCTACTAAAACCGCCTAAGCTACTAAAACCGCCTAAGCTACTAAAACCGCCTGCTTTCTCACCCACACCTGTACTAAGCTACTAAAACCGCCTAAGCTACTAAAACCGCCTGCTTTCTCACCCACACCTGTATATTAGAGTAGCATACAAATGTTCTCGCTCTCCGCATTTCACACTGTGTGCAGAGTCTCCAAGCAACAGCGCCATCCAAAGCCCACAGCAACGCTCCGTCCTCCCAACTCCCTGCTCCCCTCAATTGGCCCCCTCAGGAGGTACGGCATTCAAAGCTGACGCTGCTGATTCCTGAACGCCATACTGTGCGTGCCTGCTCTCCAATAACACCAAATCTAGGCATCTGCAGCAGTTGTACACGGCCAAGCCTGTGTTGTGTTTTACTGCAAACTGCGTATCATGCGTCGCAAAGAAAGGTGGGCGGTTGATCTTTTACAGCAAGACTTGCTCTTGATGCTGGACACTGCACTACGTCTTCGTTTAGCTTCTGTCTGCCATTGCCACGCCGTTGACAAAAATCTCAAAGGTCGTGACGCGTGAGTGGCACTGTGTTGCTGGTGCTGCGTTGCGCTCGAGCTAGTACTATTAGGCCGTTAAACCGCCATCGGCTGCAATACAATTTGCACTTTACAAACCCCCCCAATCACCCATGTCACCTCGTCAAGCTGTTCTGAGCCACACCACATCTGCAAACACACATATGAATTATTAGGTTGTGGGTGTGACAGCTTCCTCTGGGGAGCCCATGGCGCTGGCTGTGGGCCTCAGCTACTCAGCAGCTTCTCAGCCCTTGGCCCACTTCCTTGCCAACCTGGAGCTGGCGCTGCGGGTGTCGTTAAAAGCACACACAAAGAATTGCATGGAGGCGTGCGGCACCATCCAGGTGTGTGTGTGTGTGTGTGTGTGTATGTGTGTGTGTGTGTGTGTGCGTGTCGTGTGTACGCTATGTGTGCTGTATGTGTGTTGTACAATGCATGTTATACAGCCTCACTTTACTCTTTCAAACAGTTGTCATGGATCGCACTGCTCATCACAGGCACACGTGTGGGTGGCTTCCTTCCCTGCACATGCCGTGCTGCTAGTGGATGCTGTGGTGTGGACACAATCTGTGAGCTCAGCCCTGGCACGCACAGGTATGTGACTGTAGGCAGATTGGCCTGCTTTAACTTCCACTGCTGTCTTTTTGTGTGCTGTGGTGTGGACTGTGAGCTCAGCCCTGGCACGCACAGGTATGTGACCGTACAGATTGGCCTGTGTGTGTTTGTGTGTGTATGCGTGTGCATGTGTGTGTGCGTGTATGTGTGTTTGCTTTAATTTCCATTGCTGTCTTTTTGTGTGCTGTGGTGTGGACACAGTCTGTGAGCTCAGCCCTGGCACGCACAGGTATGTGACTGTAGGCAGATTGGCCTGCTTTAACTTCCACTGCTGTTTTTTTGTGCGCTGTGGTGTGGACACAGTCTGTGAGCTCAGTCCTGGCTCGCACAGGTATGTGACCGTACAGATTGGCCTGTGTGTGTTTGTGTGTGTGTGTATGTGTGTGCATGTGTGTGTGCGTGTATGTGTGTGTGTGCTATAACTTCCACTGCTGTCATTTTGTGTGCTGTGATGTGGACACAGTCTGTGAGTTCAGTCCTGGCACGCACAGGTATGTGACTGTAGGCAGATTGGCCTGCTAATAATCTCATTGCTGTCAATTTGAGCGCCGTGGTTGGGACAAAGGTCTGTGAGCGCAGCCCTGGCACAGGTGTGGTGCGTGTCTGTCCGAAAAAACTTGTTCAAATTCCAGTTGATGTCAAAGTGAGTGGCGTGGTGTGGGAACAAGGGTCTGTGAGCTCAGTCAGCCCTGGCACAGGTGTGTGGCGGGTCCGTCCAAGTTAACTTGTTCTTATTCCAGTTGATGTCAAAGTGAGTGGCGCGGTGTGGGAGCAAGGGTCTGCAAGCTCAGTCAGCCCGGAAACAGGTGTGGGTTATGCCTGTATGGAGTGGACTGTCCTTATTTCAATTGCTGTTGACGCCAAAGCAAGTGCCGCAGTGTGGACACAGCCCGTGAGAGCACATGTGCGCGGCATGCCTGCGCTCACACACCCTTAACGTCATTTTGCTAGCGTGGACACAGTCTGCAATCTTTCTGTTTTCCCACACACCTGCCTGACCTGCTAGCCTGACTTGCTAGCCTGACCTGCTTGTGTGCAGTGTTGAAGTGATCTGCCTAAATGTAAAAGGTTCTGTGTACACCAGCTTCAACGCTTGCTTCTTGTGCTACTCACAGGTGAATGCCAAGTTCAACAGACATTCACGCTACTGTCATGTACTCTCCTAATGCAACTTGAGCTCGTGCACAGAATCATATACACGCTTGAATTAAAAGAACCTGAGCAAACTCGTGGGTGCAGGAATATGCACAGCACAACACCACACACATACGCACCATGCACAAGCACAGACGCAAACACATATGCACGCCCGGACACTCACACACACGCATACACACACTCACACTCGCAGCTGCGGGCGCTCGCCCTGCGCTGCGTGCTGCACTGGATGCCAGCGTGCTGCGATTAGAGACGCTAGCGCAGCAGCTGCGCACCGCCATGGCCGCTGAGGCTGCATTGACGTCTCATGTGGCCAGTGCACGGCAGAGGGAGGTGGTGGGAGGCTGGGAAGATGGAGGTGCGGGCTAATAGTGTGGTTTAGTGTGAGTGTGCCTTGTGTGTGTGTATGTGTGTGTGTGTGTATGTGTGTGTGTATGTGTGTGTGTGTGTGTCTTGCAGACAGCAGACAGAGCCCCACCCAACAACAATAGTTGAGGACACATACACATGCGTCCATATTCCAATCCACTTTGTAACTTGCGTTGAGTTTGGAAATGCAGCATCAAGATGCGGTGGGGGAAGGAGAGAAGCACGAGGACGCTATTTTGTGCTGTGAAAAAGATGTTTTGTAGTCAAAAAAGATGGGCATGCTTTTGAGAGGACTGCCTTCTCTTGGCCAATCAACCCCCCCCCTGTCTTTTGCTATTTACGCATGACAGCAGTGCCTGTATTCATGTCCTATGGGTATAGATAAAGTACCTAGGACTAAGACGACCTATACAGGATAGCTGACCAGATTTGCGCTTGAGCACTGAATATGATTGTACATCTACCCTGCCAATGATTCCCTGCCAAAGCAACCATTTGTCCACCATGTCTGTATGGTTCTGACAGACCCTGTAGGTGCCGCAAGTCCGGCTAGCCCTGACGTCAATCATGTGGCATCCAATCATGCTGCTTATGTAAAACCTGCTGCAGACACCGATGAGGAAGAGTCATCACTGGAGGCAGCGAAACAGAGCGTGCAAGGGCTGCGGGCTCTTATAGCAGCAGGGGTAGTGCACAGACAGGTGAGCCGTAAAATACAGCACAACAATGCTGCCGCTGCTGTTTGTGATTTGAAGGAGCTGCACATCTTGCCTCATTGTTTGTGCCCCCTTACTGGCTGTGTCCCTTTATTGCCTGTGTCCCCTTATTGTCCGTGTCCCCTGTTTGTATGTGCGTGACCAAACCAGGAGTGTCCACAGTGCTCTGAATACGCATGTCAGATTGTACGCATGTCAGATTGCAGCCCCCTGTATTCACACGTTGCAGTTGTTTGAACACTCTCACGCTTCAGTTGTTGCACACCTTCCATACCTCTGATGACTCACTCATACAGACTCTGTGCGTGAGGGCTATAGTTTGCAGTGTAAGCCACTCAGCCTGGGCTTGTTTAAGGGGCGCACCAGTTGTGCACGCGTACACATACACACACGTGTATGGCAAAAAATAATGGAAAATGCACGCACTTGCATACTCACACACATCATGAGCCTTCGTTGCTCAGGTAGAGCTTTCTCGCTGCACCGTCAACACGTATGCACTCCCCCTTGTACGTGCATGATAGTGAACATGAAAAAGTCTGTGATGATGTGATGAAAGACAAGTGTCTGTGAACAATAAGGAAACAAACTTGGGTGTGTGGGTGGGTGTGTGGGTTTAGGTTTGTGTGTGTGTATGTGTGTATGTGTGTGTGTGTGTGACTTGCAGACAGGAGGCAGAGCCCCACCCAGAAACAATAGTTGAGGACACATACACATGCGTCCACAAGCGCATGCTGGATTACACTTTTGCACGCACATGTGCGCATAAGGGTGCTCAATCTAATATTTGTGTACATGTACAGATCAAAAATTGTGTACATGTACAGATCGAAACTTGTGTACATGTACAGATTGAAACTTGTGTACATGTACAGATCGTGGATGGCCTCGTGAGCTGTGAGGCTCCCAGCCTGGAATCGTTTGAGTGGCTTTGCCACGTGCGGCACTACTGGGACATTGAGACAGATGTGCTGTACGTGGCATTTGCTCAGGTGTGTGTATGTGCTTATGTGCGTATGTGTGTGCATATGTGTTTGAGTGTGTGCGTATGTGTGTGTGTGTGCGTGTGTGCGTATGTGTGTGCATATGTGTTTGAGTGTGTGCAATGTGTAATATGTGGTCAAATTGGCTTGCCAGCACCCTCTTGCCCCTGCACTTGCTTGCATGACCATGGTGCTGATGTTGCTGGTTTCTTACTGTCATCCAGCAGTTTTTTAGCCAACTTCTCCTGCACTTCTGCAAGGACTCTACTCAATCATTATTGAGTGCTGCAACATCATAATTGCAATGTGCACCCTGGTTTAACGGCAGCCGGTACCAGAATGGCTTCTTTTCCTGACTTAATGTGGGGAGTGGTCTTTTGCTGCCTGCGTAGTATAAATGTTTTTTTACACCCTGGAGGTCACTCTCCTTTTTGCAGACTCGTTCTGCTGTACAATCTTGAATACTGCAGACACAAGCACCAGCTTATTGCAAGATTTACAAACATATACGTAAAAACGAAGAGGTGGACAACTCCCCCCAATATGGGCATGTTTTTCAAATGTTCCCCGCGTATGGGCCCCCAAATTAGGTAGCTTCAGACTAGGCATCAAAATGTTCTTTTCAGAGCACTTCTGCTTGAAGCTGCCTAATTTGGGGGCACATGCCTGGTAAGCCGCGGCGTGCACTCCACTTTTTACCACAAACTCTTCATACCAGCACTGTACCAATCTGGAATATTTATAATGGTATATAATTTAACTTGCGAGAAAACGGCTGAGTAGTTGGTGTTTTATGAAGATTTGAGCCATTTTCCCATGGAAATCATCACATTAGGGTTTACATGTACCATGTGTGCTAAATCCAGTCTATCTCAACACGCAAAGCGACCCACATAAAACTGGACACATGCTCAGGTAGCTCTCAATGCCAGCTACACTTTGGTACTTTAATGGTGTCGATTGGATGAAGTGGCTGTGAGTGGCTGCCTTCTGAATGCAAAAATGCACATTTCCAGGCATTTCTCAGCTGACCCCCTCTGGTAAAAATTCTTTGACATTGAAAAGCTGCTCACAGTTCCTTTGACTTGAATGCGAGAATTGGAAACATATACGTAATGACGTTGAATTTCTTTGGCATTGAAAAGCTGCTCACAGTTCCTTTGACTTGCCTCTTTCCTCTCGCAGACCCGTTTGCCGTACGGCTTTGAGTACTGTGGCCGGCAGGTAGATGCTGCAGGCATCACCGCCCCTCTCAGTGTGCCAGGCCTGTTGGCTGCCATTAACGCCCTGCAGACCTCGCCTGTGGTGACCCTCTCAATGGGGGGAGCACAGGGAGGGGGGAGGGACACTGTGCTGGATCTTGCTTCCGTGAGTATGTGTTTGTGTTTGTGTTTGTGTTTGTGTTTGTGTTTGTGTTTGTGTTTGTGTTTGTGTTTGTGTGTGTGTATATTTGTGTGCGTACGCTCGCGTGCTTGCATGTGCCTATTTGTGTATGCGTGTTGCAACAGTGCAAAGGATTGCAAGAAATGTATGTGAAAGGGCTAGTCCTAAAGTATTTTGACACGAGGTTTAACTTGTGTTGAACTTTGTGCTTTTTTTGGTGGACTCCCATTGAATATAAAGACAGGTAATATGAAAAACGGGAGGCATGTGACCGTGGTGGGCTTGCACAATAAAGAGGAATATTTTGATCATGCAGGCTATGGCAGTCACACCCTATTTGAATAGAATTTAGTCTTGATGCCTTTTTTCTCTCGAGTGTTTTCCATGTGACAGATGCTGCAAAGCATGATATCCTTGCTGCTTCATGTTCGTTGAGGCGTGTGTCAATGGACAGGATAAATTGTTCAAAGGCAGTGCACGTCAAGTCCCAGTTAGCAGCTGAAGGGTCAGCCGTGAGGAGACTCAGATCAGATCAGCTGCTGCATTGCCAGTTTCGAGGTGACTAAAATCAGCTGAGCTGATGCGTCGTTGGTTATGAAGTGCATCAAATGAGATGATGCGCTGTCAGACATATAAAGTGACTCAAAATCAGAGTAGCTGATGCGTCATCAGGAGGTGAATCAGATGAGCTGATGCGTTGTCAGTCATAAATTGACTCAAAATCAGAGTAGCTGATGCGTCCTTTGCTTTTCTTGTGCACAGGTTGTGGGCAAGTACGCGGCATCTCTAGAGTTTGGGCCGGACACAACCGCAGAGTGCTGCGCAAGGTGAGTAGAAAGGGGGTACAGCATGCGGTTCCCCTCAACGCTGCAAGGATATAATGCAGTAATAGCTCCTGCAGAACATTCCGTTACGGATACTAGCCGCAGGGACGAAGCCCTGCACTTGCTTATTTGTCAAATGCATTGTGTGGTGTAGTAATAAACAGACATCCCTGCCAATTTTAGCGTGCAAGCATCTGGTCTTGAGCCCCAGAACAGCGCCTTCAAAACACAGTTTGGCTGTGCTGTACTGTTGTAAGTAGAGTTTTTCCTTTTTTGCTTGTATTCAAGCCGCCATGCAGCACTATTGTGCTTTTCTGACGTGTCGCTAAATCATATTTTGCAGGATGCTCACAGGAGCTGTCGCCTCTGACAGCTGGCTGGCGATCGATGGTGCCCACAAGCTCAGCTTGCAGGTGACGACATTTAGCCCTTAATCCTAGCTGAGATCCACTCTCTTATTTTCCTTTTTTCATCCGCAAAAACGTTGTAGTCGTAAGTCATTAGTCGTTGACACCTGTGGCTAGTTTTGCGGTGCTGTGATCTACTACTACTACTACTAGTGAGCTCTTTTGTAGCGCTGTGCCTTGGTGATTTTTTGCATCTTCTTGTGCTGGCAAGTAGCAGTCAGATTTCAGCTTCTTGCTAGCTCTTGAAGGTCCAGCGGCCTTTCCTTGGGTGATTCAGGAAGCAGCAATGTTGCCTAGACAAGTATTGCCTTTCCCCCAGTGCTACAAGGAAGTAGCACTGTTGCCTAGACAAGTATTGCCTTCCCCCCAGTGCTACAAGGAAGTAGCACTGTTGCTCCTTTCCCCCAGTGCTACAAGGACGTAGCACTGTTGCCTAGACAGTATTTCCTTTCCCCCCTTTCACACAGAACACCATTGATTGTTCTGAGTCCAACTTATGAGGGTTGCCATAACAGCCTGGGCGACGCTCCGTTCACAACTCACAACTTCCAGCTGTCATGTTTATTCAAGTCACGTCCTGCCATCACCACAGGTGCTTTCCTGCTTCAGCCAGCAGCTGCACGAAGTGTGGGCTGCCTTTTTCTACGGCAACACAGGCATCGTGCTTCCCACAGGAGGGGGCGGTCAAACAGACCTCATTCCTTCCCCTTGGGCGCGATCTGCTACCACTGATGCCCCTGCTCCCTGCTCCCTGTTTGTGTGCCTACCTGTTTCCTCCTACTTGTCCTCAACACACAGCATGCTCATGGTGGGTACCTCGACCGTGTTTCGCCACTTTCTTGTGCAAACATTTAATTTTGCACAGTGGCATCTGAATTACATGTGCCACGCTGCTGTCACCTCCTGACGCTGCTTTGTTGTCACACCACACAGCATGCACATGGCACCTTGTTCCATGCGCAAAGTGTGCTGCAAGCCTGTACCTTGTTACGTGCGCAAAGTGTGCTGCAAGTCTGTAGTTGTTTGTGTGAATTCAACTCTCTCGTGTGTACAGAACCCACAACCCATGTGTATGCATGTAAACCTTTTGCGCCCGCACACCGTTTTTCTGTTCACATCGCTGTTGTGTACACACAGGATGCGGGGTCAATTGGAGGCAGCCAGCTGCGCCAGAGCCTACGCCAGCTGTCGCGAGCTGTCATGGTTGCCCTGCCAGCTATTGGGCTCAGCCTGGAGGTGTGCATGAGGTCCTTGGAGCATACCTGCGTGCGCACACACATACACTCGCGCATGCACACACAAATGCAAACAGAAGCAGGTGCTTTGCCACTTGCTCACACACATAACCGCACTCTCAGTCACAAACAAAAATATCACCTTATACATACGCACCCACACACGTCAGGTTCATTTGTTCATAGTATTCATACTCGTGTGGAACATGTTAAACGTTGCTTTCAGGCGTCCCTGAGGAATATGGGGCTGAGGGATGCGGGTGAGGCTGCGCGAGCAGCGTCGTGCTGCCTACACCTTGCAGCCATGCAGCTGCCACCCAGGTGTGTGTGTGTGTGTGTGTGTGTGTGTGTGTCTGTTGCATGCAAACATGCAATTACATAAGATGCTCATCAGTCTTTCCGTTGGTTCAATTTCCTTAGGTCGACAAAAAATCATCTGATATGGACGACACCTGTTTTATACAGGCTCAAAAGTAAACCATCCCCTTATGCTCTCCTCACGCTCTCCTGGCAGGCGCCCACCCTGCTTCCACCTTCAATCCCTGTCAATCCCTTGAAGTTCCACCACGAACCTTATACATGTATATGCACGTCTTCATTTCAACATCACAGGCCCCAGTATAACTTTGGCCCCCTCCTTGTCCGCTCCCTCCTCACTTTCATTAAAGAGCAATGGCTCTCCTTCTCCTTCACCCTCCCCCCTTCGAGCCCCACAAGTCTGAGCCACAACAGCAGCGGCAGCCCCACTCACCAGCCCCCCCCTGTACGCGATCTGGGCAATGCGTTGGATGCGGTGGATGCTGCACTGCATGCTGTGCTGCTCCGGCTCGCTCACCCAGAAGACGCGCCCATGCTGTCGCGGCTGGTGCACCAGGTGTGTGTATGTATGTGTGATGTGTGAAGCGTGTATGTTTGTGCATATGCGTGTTTCAGTGGGTGTGTGTGTTTGCGTGTGTCTGTGTGTTTTTAGGCGTGAGTTTTTGTTTATTCTGGAGGCGCTTTGCTGCATGCTGGTCTATGTGCTGCACTTTGCTGCATGCATTGATGCGCATCCGCACTCAACCCACACAAACACATTTTGGTCAGCACCTCTACGATTGAAATAACCTAAACCACATAATACAGAAGCATCTTCCTTTGGTACACACATACGCCCAAATTCACATCCACACAAACCAAGCTTTGCTTTCCAGGTTACATTCGACTACAAATTAACCAGGACTGTATACATTGCAAACTTTCAAGCAAGTATGTAAATTACAAAACAATATCCGCCTGCAGGCATCCTCACTCAGAGCCAGGGAGGTGCTCATGTGTCTGCATGTGTGTAGCACACTGTGTATATCCGTATGTATGTATATGTATGAGAGATCTCCTACCCAAATACCGTTTGTACACGTAAGTACGTACATAAGTAAGATTCTGCCATCCCTACAGCTGACGGACCTAGCACTCCAACCCCCCAGACGCAATCAAGTACTCCCACCCCCCCAAAATAAACACCACACTATGCCTTCCCCCAGGTCATTCATTGCTGGTCTGCCTCGCACCCTACTACACCCCACAGGCAGGCAGCGCTTGAACAAGCATGTGCTCACACCGACAAACAGTGCATACACAGCTTACACATGCACCACACAATGCGTCTTTTTCCCAGATCATTGCTGGCCTGCCTCGCACATTCACACAGACAAACAATGCCTACACAGCTTACACATGCACCACACATTGCGTCTTTTTCCCAGGTCATTGCTGGC
>Ga0307967_1001797_pt1 | contig 12632 bp, 12 predicted proteins | sample OrgLakmetagen648_FD_201828 | JGI IMG/M metagenome (GOLD analysis project Ga0307967, IMG submission 201828) | Saline water microbial communities from Organic Lake, Antarctica - #648 | ecosystem: Environmental > Aquatic > Non-marine Saline and Alkaline > Saline | place: Antarctica: Organic Lake... | reverse complement strand
AATAAAAATGTAGGAAAGCCGCTGAAGGAATGGGGTTTTGCTAAATTTTAAATTTTGAAAGTCATAGCTGATCCCAAAGGAAAACCGAAGCATAGTACCACGAAAAAAGCCCACAACAAGGCTTGCCGCGGCGTGCATCCCCCCGGTATCTTCAAAAATATCGATTGCCAAACCGATAAAAAAACTGTAAATGAGGGTTTTCCATTTTGATAGATCAATGGGCAATAACAAAATAAACCAGATATAAGGATAGGGGTTGATCAAACCCATGAAGTTGATGTTGTTCAAGATCAAGACTTGCAAAAGCACTAAGAACACAAAGCGGATGATATGTCTTGCGGGCCTATTTTCCATCTTCCCGATCGATTTCTTCTAATTCTTCCCGGTTTTTGTTTTCAATTACATATACAAAACCGATGTCTGTCATATCGTTGAACAGTTTCACATCAATGTGGTAATAACTTTGGCCTTCATCCAATTTAAAATCCTGTATTTTCCCAATAGGTATGCCGGCTGGAAAAATAAACGAGCGTCCGTTTGTAACAATGGAATCACCTTTTTTAATGGGTGCTAAACGCGGAATATCAATTAGTTGAACCACATTAGGGTCTTTCGCGTTCCAGGTCAAGCTTCCAAAATGATTTGAGTTTTTTAACCTTGCGCTGATGCTTGATTGACTGTTCAAAATGGAAATCACACGCGAATAATTTGAGCTGCTGCTTTCCACAATGCCCACAATCCCGCGGTCTGTAATGACGCCCTGATCGGTGTTAATGCTATCTGAATTCCCGGCATTGAGCAATAAATAATTGTCTTTGTGCGAATAGCGGTTAGCAATAATTTCCGCCGAGCGAAAGGTGTAAGGTTGGTCAAAATTTGAACTATCAATTAAGACCTTTTTTTTGCTTTGGCTTTTAAAGCGTTCCAAGCTGTCCCTCAACTTTCCATTTTCTTGTTTCAGACGATCGTTGCGGTCTTCTAAACTAAAATATTGATCGATATCATGCGTCCAGCTATAAAGCGTTCCCGAGACAAAATTTGTAGAACTGATAAATTTGCTCTTTTGGTAAGAATGCGACTGAACGGTTAAAAAAAAAGCAGTGGCAAACAGCAGTAAAAACAAAATAAAGTTTTTGTTTTTGATGAAAAAATTGATCAGCTGCTGCATAATCTAATTTTATCGTTTGAGGACGCTTTTATATTTATCAAGTGTTTTGAGTACAATTCCAGTCCCGCGGACGACTGCGCGCAAAGGGTCTTCGGCAATGTAAACCGGTAAATCTGTTTTCTGGGAAAGCCGTTTATCGAGACCGCGCAGCATGGAGCCACCACCGGCGAGATAAATCCCGGTGTTATAAATATCGGCAGCCAGCTCTGGCGGGGTTTGTGAAAGTGTTTCCATCAAGGCATCCTCGATGCGCAAGATGGATTTATCGAGGGCTTTTGCCATTTCACGATAGGAAATATTGACCTGTTTAGGTTTTCCCGTCAACAAGTCTCGGCCTTGAACGTGCATTTCTTCTGGTGGCGAATCGATATCTTCTGTTGCGGCACCAATTTGGATTTTGATTTTTTCTGCCGTTCGATCGCCAATATAAAGGTTGTGCTGCGTTCGCATGAAATAAACAATGTCGCTCGTGAAAACATCCCCGGCAACTTTAACCGATTTATCGCAAACAATCCCGCCCAACGCAATCACAGCAATTTCAGTGGTCCCACCACCAATATCGACAATCATGTTTCCTTTGGGCTGCATAATATCCACGCCAATTCCGATTGCAGCAGCCATGGGCTCATGGATCAAATAAACTTCCTTACCGTTGACGCGTTCGGCACTTTCCTTCACTGCGCGCATTTCCACCTCTGTAATTCCCGAAGGAATGCAAATAACCATTTTCAGGGCGGGGGTGAACATTTTTTTCTTTAAGGCCGGGATTTCCTTGATAAAACGCGTGAGCATTTGCTCACTTCCATCAAAATCGGCAATTACGCCGTCTTTTAGCGGCCTTATAATTTTTATATTTTCGTGGGTTTTCCCCTGCATCATTGCGGCTTCTTTTCCAGCGGCAATAATTTTTCCACTGTGCCGGTCGCGGGCGACGATTGAAGGACTGTCCACTACCACTTTATCTTTATGGACGATCAAGGTGTTTGCCGTACCGAGGTCAATGGCTATTTCTTCAGTTAAAAAATCAAAAAATCCCATACTTTAAAATCCTAAATTAATGTTTGAAATGACGGTTGCCAGTCATCACCATCGTCATATTATTTTTATCGCAAAAATCGATGCTGTCCTGATCTTTTATAGAACCACCTGGTTGAATAACGGCTTTGATACCTTGTTCATTGGCAATTTCCACGCAATCTGGAAAAGGGAAAAATGCATCGCTGGCCATCACGGCGCCATTCAGGTCGAAACCAAAACGACGAGCTTTATCAATGCCCTGCTCTAAAGCATCTACCCGTGAAGTCTGTCCTGTCCCACTGGCGATAAGCTGTCGGTTTTTTGTTAAAACGATACAATTTGATTTGGTGTGTTTGCAAATTTTTGAGGCAAATAGCAAATCTTCAATTTCTTCTGCCGACGCTTCTTTTTTGGTCGCGTTATTCAAATCGCTCGGGGCATCGGTTTTTAAATCTTTTTCTTGTTCCAAAAGGCCGTTTAAACAAGTTCGCACAGAGTTTTCAGGTAATTTTTGTTCTTTTTGGATCAAGATAATCCTTTTTTTCTTTTTTTGAAGGGTTTTTAAAGCTTTTTCTTCGTAAGCCGGTGCAATGACCACTTCACAAAATAGATTATTGATTTCTGAAGCGGTTTCGTGATCCAAGGTTTTGTTGGCAATTAAAATCCCCCCAAAAGCAGATTTTGGGTCGCCTGCCAAAGCATCGATATAAGCTTGATGAAGCGTTTCACGCTGGGCAAGCCCACAGGCATTGTTGTGTTTTAAAATAGCAAAAGTGGGCGTTTCATTTTTAAATTCAGCCATTAAATTGACGGCTGCATCGACATCGAGCAAATTGTTGTATGAGAGTTCCTTGCCATGGATTTGATCGAAAAGCGCTGAAAAATCACCGTGAAAAAGACCTTTTTGATGTGGGTTTTCACCATAGCGCAATTTCTTTGATTTATCAAAACTTTGACGAAAAACAGGGATTTCTTCCACCCGGTTGAAATAATTAAAAATTGCGGTATCATAATGAGATGAAACCTGAAAGGATTTTGCAGCAAAATGACGGCGTTCAGATAGGGAAGAGGCACCTTCGTTTTTTTTCAATATTTCCATTAAATTTTGATAATCGCTGCGCTGCGAAATACATAGCACATCACGGAAATTTTTTGCCCCGGCGCGGATCAATGAAATTCCACCAATATCAATTTTCTCGATGATTTCTGATTCGTCTTTTGTCTCGGCGACTGTATTCCCAAAAGGATAGAGGTCACAGATCACGAGGTCGATTTCCGGGAATCCGTGCTGCTCAATTTCCTTCTGATCTTCAGGATTTCCGCGGCGGTTGAGGATCCCACCAAAAATTTTTGGGTGCAAGGTTTTTACGCGTCCGCCCAGGACAGCGGGAAAACCGGTGAGGTCTTCAATTTCAGTAACTTGTGCACCGAGGTTTTGAATGTAGCGGGAAGTGCCGCCAGTGGAAAAGATTTTAATATCTAAATCCTTCAATTTCTGGACAATGGGATCGAGCCCTTCTTTGTGAAATACAGAAATCAGTGCAGATTTCATGGTTTTTTTATCACTCATAAAGCTAATGGGTTTCGAACGCGAAAATACACTTTTACAGAGAATTGATAAAAATAATACTCGGCATTATTGAGAATATTTTAAATGGGTTTTTACTGTAAATTTCAGAACAGTACTGCATAGTTTTATAAGGTGTAGCAATCAAACTCTTCTATAGTCTTTCGGCATAAGACCAATAATTTCTGAATAAGTTCAGAGTTGTTGGTACAAGAAATATTTTCGGGGCTTCGCAAATTATATTCGGTATAAATTGTATGCTGCAGTTTTTGATTCAAGTATCTTTTAAATTGATGTATCCAGAATTACCTCAAAATCAACCAGTCTTTGGAATGTAAATTGCTATTTTTGAAGTATGAAAAAAATAATCTTACTACTTTTTATTGTGCTCTTTCCAGTGCAAATTTTTGCTTCTTATCTGTTGATCCCGATGGATGCAGAATCTCAAAATGACCACTTGAAAGCATATGGAATCACCTACTGGACACTAAAAAAAAATCAAAAGGTCAAGTGGCTGCTCAATTACCGCGGCGGATCTTTTTTAATGCCCAACTCAGAAAAATTGCGGCAGGAATGTAAAATCCGTGGGGTTTCTTTCGAAATAAAATCAGATTCTGAAACTCAATCCATTCTTGAAATGATCGGTAGCCCTTCACAAAATAAAAAAGCCGTAGTCTTGGAAAAGGCACCAAAAATTGCGGTTTATACGCCCAGCAATGCGGCACCTTGGGATGATGCCGTGACAATGGTCCTCGAATATGCTGAAATCCCTTACGATAAAGTATATGACAAAGACGTTCTCGATGACAAATTGCTGCTTTATGACTGGTTGCACTTGCACCACGAGGATTTTACTGGGCAGTATGGAAAATTTTATCGGGCTTACCGCGCAACACCTTGGTATATAAAAGAAAAGAAAAGTGCTGAAAAACTGGCCAAGGAACTAGGCTATCAAAAGGTTTCCAAAGAAAAACTGGCAGTGGCCAAAAAAATCAGGGATTATGTTATCGGCGGCGGATTTATGTTTGCGATGTGCAGTGCGACAGATAGTTTTGATATTGCCTTGTCTGCAGAAGGCGTGGATATTTGCGAACCGATGTTTGATGGCGACGCCAGCGCGCCAGGTTATCAAAAGAAAATTGATTATGATAAAACCTTTGCGTTCACTGATTTTACACTGGAACGCAGCCCAATGGTCTATGAATTTTCAACAATCGATATGACGCGAAAAAGACGTATTGAAAAAGAAAATGATTATTTTAGTTTGAGGAATTATTCTGCAAAATGGGATCCCGTGCCCACGATGCTGTGCCAAAACCACACCTCGCTTGTCAAAGGTTTTATGGGGCAGACCACTTCTTTTGATGCTGATGAAATCAAGCCCTCTGTCTTGATTATGGGGAAAAATAAACGCAATGGTGAAGCGCGCTATATTCACGGAACCAAGGGAAAAGGTTTTTTTACCTTTTACGGCGGCCACGATCCCGAAGACTATCAACACAAAGTGGGAGACCCAAAAACCGAACTTTCGCTACATCCCAATTCACCGGGATATCGCTTGATTTTGAACAATGTTTTGTTTCCCGCTGCGCGTAAAAAAAAGCAGAAAACCTAATAATTATTTCTTTTTAGGTTCTGGGGCTTTGTAGAACGAAGCATCGGGGATGACTATAATTTCGACGCGCCTGTTTTTTTGACGTCCTTCTTCGTCTTCATTTGAAGCGACCGGTTTTTTCTCCCCAAAGAATTTTAAATCAAACTTGTAATTTTGGGGGTTTTGGATGTTTTCGGCCAAATAGTTTTTCACTGACTTAGCCCTGTTTTGTGATAGATCAATATTGTAATCATCGGTAGCACGGCTATCGGTGTGGCCTTCAATCCTGATTTCACCAGCAGGGATTTTTGAAAGCCCCAAGATGAAATGATCGAGGCGTTCTTTTGCCCCTGGTTTTAAATAATACTTGTCGGTTTTGAAAAGTAAATTGGCATCGATATTTACCCGCAAAACCCCGCCAATTGTTCCGATGGCATCAATATCGGATCCAGCGGTGGGACCATCACAAAAATCTTTCATATCGGTCACGCGAACATAGAAATAAATTTCACGTTCACGATCCTCTGGATCGCGGTCAGGGGCAATATCTACGCTGGATGAACCGCCGTCAACCGTTCCCACTTGTCGCCACTGTTTTCCATTAGTGGAAATTTCCACTTTAAACTTTTCTACCGAAGGGCCGATCTCAAAAAAATAAAGGTCTGGGCCTTGAATATCGATAAAACCATTGTCGCGAAAAGCGACGGTCAACTGGCCAGCGCATCCAAGGGAAAGGTAAGTGTCGTCGGGATAACGCTCATAATCGGGTGGGCCGAGCGCATCATTTACCGTTCCATATTTCTCTGAAGGTCCAGGACTTCCCACTTTGAATTCGATCACTTCATCGGCAAAAGAGAGTTCGCCAAGCGGAAGCAGAATAGCCTTTCTATTCGGGACTTTGTAAACTTGATGAAATTTTAGACTGTCATAATTGATTTGACTGAATAATGGATTCATCAAAAGACAGCAGGCACAAAATAAATATATTTTGACTGCGGATTTGCTTTTATCAGGCTTTTTTATGTGTAACTTGTTTTTCATCGACCTGTAAATTTAACAAAAATTATATTTCAATGAATTATATTCAAAAAGAAATTCAGCTCAAGCCCAAAAAACGAGGCTTTCATTTAATTACCGATGAAATTATTTCTCAATTTTCTGATTTAAAAAACGTGAAAAACGGGCTGTTGCACGTTTTTATTAAACATACTTCCGCAGGCTTGACCATCAATGAGAATGCAGATTCCACAGTTCGAGGTGATTTTGAGCGGCACATAAATGAAATGGTTCCTGAAAATCGGGATTATTATCGTCACACATTGGAAGGTCCAGATGATATGCCCGCCCATATTAAAGCTTCTTTATTTGGCGCCAGTGTGCAAACCCCAATTACCGATGGAAAACTGAACTTGGGAACTTGGCAAGGGATTTATCTCTGTGAACACCGCAACTCTGGGGGTGCTAGAAAATTAGTGCTTACTGCGATGGGGAATTGATGTGTTAATGTGGCGATGTGATGATGAGTTAACGCGCTGATGCGGATTTGCTGATGTGCTTCTCAACTTCGATTTCAGTTTCAATTTCGATTTCAGAAAACTTTGCGTTGCTGGATTAATTCTTGGAGGATGGTTTCCACACCTAAATCATCGTTACTTTTCGTTCGGTGATGGGCTATTTTTAGAATGCTGGGATGTGCATTTTCCATCGCAATGCTCAACCCGGCCTGTTGCATCATTTCCAAATCGTTTTCATAATCACCAAAGACCAAAGTTTCTTCTGGTGAAACCTTAAGATGTTCTTGCAATTGATGAACAGCATTTCCTTTATGTGAATCACGGTGTGCAATATCAATCCAGTATTCACCAGATATTTTCCAGTGTATCTCTTCAGCTAAATCCTTCAAAGCCTCCTGGATATATTCTTCGGAATCATAAGGGTAATAGCAGGCCACTTTACAAATATCATCATCGACTGTCATCAAATTATCCACTCGCTGGTATGATTTATAAAAATTAGTAAAGAAATTTAGAAAACGCTCATTTTGGCTTTCAACATAAGCCCGGTTTTTACCGCAGAGGACCATCTCAGTTTTGTCGAGTTTTCTAAGGCTGGAGATTACCTCCCCGACACTCTCATTGGATAAAAATGCACTGCCCAGTTCGAGCTCACCAGATTTTGTGATGCCGCCATTTTCGGCAATGATGCTGATGTCATTTTTGATGGGATTCAGTTTATCGACAATGCTAAAATACTGCCGTCCACTTGCTGCCGCAAAATGAATATTGTGTTCTTTGAGTTTTTTAAAAAGCTCAAAAAATTCACGACTGACCTCGTTTTTAGAATTGAGCAAAGTGCCGTCCATATCACTCACAACAAGTTTTATTTTAGATAAATCCATGGTTTGTAAATTAATGAAAACAAAAAAATCCGGTCAATTTTTGACCGGATTTTTAAAAGAAAGGATGATTTCTATTTATTTTACTTTATCGACAATTGCTTTAAATGCATCTGGATGGTTCATTGCAAGATCGGCCAGAACTTTTCTGTTCAATCCGATTTCATTTTTCTTGGCTTTTCCCATAAATTGGGAATAGGACATTCCATTTTGACGCGCTGCAGCATTTATCCGCATAATCCAAAGCGAACGAAAATTGCGCTTTTTGGTTTTTCTATCGCGATAAGCAAATTGCCAAGCGCGTTCAACGGCGTTTTTGGCAACTGTCCAAACATTCTTGCGGCGGCCGTAATAACCACGCGCGTGTTTCATTATTTTTTTTCTTCGGGCCCTTGAGGCTACTGAGTTTGTTGATCTAGGCATAATTTGTTGTTTTTGTAACAGGCGGTTGAGTTGTTCAACACTTCTCGGGCCCGTTCCAGGGTTAATTTTGATTAATTACCAAATCTGATTTTCAGATTATTTAAGGCGCAACTGCTGTTTGATGTTATCTTCATCAGCTTTGTGCACCAAACCATCATGCGTGAGCTTGAGCTTACGTTTTTTTGATTTTTTGGTCAAAATATGGCTTTTAAAAGCGTGCTTACGCTTTATTTTTCCTTTTCCAGTGAGCTTAAAACGCTTTTTTGCACTGGATTTTGTTTTCATTTTCGGCATAAATATTCTTTTTTAATTATCCTTTCTTCTAATCTGTACTCTAAATTTATTTACCGGTCTTGGTCGGGGCGAGGAACATATTCATTCGCTTTCCTTCCATTTTTGGCATTTGCTCTACCTTTCCAACATCTTCAAGATCGCGGGCAAGGCGCAAGAGCAATATTTTTCCCTTATCTTTAAACACAATTGAACGACCTTTAAAGAAAACATAGGCTTTCAGTTTAGCACCGTCTGCTAGAAATTTCTGAGCGTGATTTTTCTTGAATTCATAATCGTGTTCTTCAGTGTTTGGGCCGAAACGAATCTCTTTGACAACTACTTTTTGAGCTTTCTGCTTCATCGCCTTTTGGCGTTTCTTCTGCTCATAAAGAAATTTCTTATAATCCATCACTTTGACGACAGGAGGATCGGCCTTTGGTGAAATTTCGACCAGGTCCAATTCCAGCTCGTCGGCTTTTTTGAAAGCCTCTTCTAAAGGAATTACGGACATTTCGACATTATCACCCACTAAGCGCACATTCTCCGCGTTGATCTTATCATTGATTCGGTGCTGCTCCTTTTGCTGACGTCTATAAGGAGTTTTTTTCTTTCTTCTTCTAATTGCTTAAAGGTTTTTAATTTAAATTTAATTTTTGTCTTTCATTTGGGAGGACTCAATGGCTTTTTGAATTTCACCATTGAATTGCTCAAGGGTCATTTCGCCAAGGTCTTCACCACCATGTTTACGAACAGAAACCGTGCCGTTATCGCGTTCTTTCTCGCCGACAATCAGCATATAAGGGATCTTTTCAACTTCAGCTTCCCTGATTTTTTTACCGACGGTTTCACTCCGGTTATCTAATTGAGCGCGAATTTCGTAATTTTTTAATGAAGCTAAAACTTTTTCCGTGTAATTTTCATATTTTTCACTCAATGATAATATGATGGCCTGTTTTGACATCAACCACAGCGGGAAATTTCCGCCGGTGTGTTCGAGTAAAATAGCGATAAAGCGTTCCATACTGCCAAAAGGCGCACGGTGGATCATCACGGGCCGGTGCTCTTCATTATCGCTGCCCTTATAAGTCAACTCAAAACGTTCGGGCAGGTTATAGTCAACTTGAATTGTGCCGAGTTGCCAGCTTCTGTCCAGCGCATCGCGGACCATAAAATCGAGTTTAGGACCATAAAATGCAGCTTCGCCGGTCTCCACAACATAATTTAAGCCTTTTTCCTCCGCTGCATTCAGGATTGCTTTTTCGGCCTTGTCCCAATTGTCATCTGAACCAATATATTTTTCAGGCGCATCGGGATCCCGAAGCGAAACCTGGGCGGTGAAATCTTCAAAACCGAGGGAACCAAAGACATAAAGAACGATATCGATTACTTTTTTAAATTCTTCATTCAGTTGATCTGGCATACAGAAAATGTGGGCGTCGTCTTGTGTAAAACCGCGCACGCGGGTCAAGCCGTGCAGTTCGCCACTTTGTTCATAGCGGTAAACCGTCCCAAATTCAGCATAGCGTTTTGGTAGATCGCGGTAAGACCATTTTTCAGCATTATAAATTTCGCAGTGGTGCGGACAATTCATTGGTTTCAGAAGAAATTCTTCATCTTCGTTCGGCGTTTTGATGGGTTGAAAACTGTCTTCACCATATTTTGCATAATGCCCGGAAGTTTCATAAAGTTCTTTTTGCCCGATATGTGGGGAAATCACGGGTTCATAACCAGCTCTTTCCTGGGCTTTGCGCATAAAATTTTCCAACCGCTCACGAAGGGCGGCACCTTTTGGCAGCCAAAGTGGCAGGCCTTGCCCCACTTTCTTTGAAAAAGTAAATAAGCTCAGTTCCTTGCCCAATTTTCGGTGGTCGCGTTCTTTGGCCTGTTGGAGTTTTTCGAGATATTCTTTGAGTTCTTTTTGTTTTGGAAAGGAAATTCCATAAATCCTGGTGAGCTGTGGATTGTGTTCATCACCGCGCCAATATGCCCCGGCGATGTTCAATAATTTCACCGCTTTGATGAATTTTGTATTTGGAAGGTGGCCGCCTTTGCACAAATCAGTAAAATCGTCGTGATCGCAAAAGGTAATATCGCCGTCTTCAAGATTTTGAATTAATTCTTTTTTATAGGGATTTTGTTGTCCTTCATAATAATCCAAAGCTTCCTGCTTGCTGACATCACGCATTTGAAAATCGTGTTTTCCACGGGCGAGTTCGAGCATTTTTTTCTCGATTTTTCCAAAGTCATTTTCAGAAATCGTGTGCCCGTTGAGATCGACGTCATAATAGAAACCACGCTCAATCGACGGGCCGATAGTGAGTTTGATTCCCGGATAGAGTTTTTCCAAGGTTTGCGCCAAAACGTGTGCAGTGCTGTGCCAAAAAGCTTGTTTTCCTTCTTTGTCTTTCCAGGTATAAAGAACGAGGTCGCCGTCTTTTTTAAGCGGGGCTTCGGATTCAATTTTTTCACCGTTGTAACTGGCAGAAATCACACTGCGGGCCAATCCGCTGCTGATGCTTTGAGCGACATCCAGTGCAGAATTTTCAGGCTCCATTTGTTTTGTGCTGCCATCGGGAAGCTTAACGTCAATCATAGGTTTTGGTTTGAAATGACAAATATAAAATTGAAAATCGGTTTAGAGGTTAGGCTTTTTAATTTTTACTGCATTTTCTGGAACTTTAAACGTATTTTTATTCGGTTTAAAGTAATTAATGTCGGTTATTTCAGCTGAACCCAAGGGATCTCCGTAAATTCCCCGCTCTTTATCCCATTGCCGAAAAGTCCATTGCTGTGCCACCGGAATGTCGTTGACCGTAATAAAGTGATCGTAAACAATCGCATGCGGATTTTTTTCTGCTTTTTCCACATCGGTACCGAAAGTCACGATATAAGCAGCCGCCTTTAAAAAATCAGTGTTTTCTGCTGCGTAAACAATATACCAATCATCGGGTGAATCGCCGGTTTTTTGAGCAAAGGTCAGTTTTGCAGAAGCCAGGTTTTTATCTTTTTTAAAAGGACGTTCTTTTTTAGATGACCACTGTGTTCCGGGATCGCTTAGTTTAAAAGGCAAGGCAAAGAAATATGGCCAAGTCATCACATCAAAACGCGCACCTTGATATTTTTTTTCTTTTGGGCTTAAAAAAGCACCGTTCGGGCCGTAAAATAAATTAGTGCTGTCATTTTTTTCGATTTTAATTTGTGAACCGTCAGTCGCCATTATAATTTTAGCCTTCATCCGATCTTGTCCACCAAATTTTAAGTCTAAATTAAAAGCAACAGCATCTTCTTTTTTAAAAGCCTTGACTTGATGGGTTTGGCCTATTCTTTCCGCTAATTTTTCGGCTGGGTTCCTTTGTGGTTTCTCTGTTTTTTGGCCATCTTTTTGGGACTTTTCTTTCTTATCAGTTTCCTTACATCCAGAAAATATGGTGATGAGGAATAAAGCAGTTATAAAATGTTTCATAGTTCATGGGTTTGAAGTGTGGAATTTACGATAAAAAAATAATTTATCTATGATAGATGTTATTTGATGCTAATAGAAAAATCAACCTACCTAAAATTTGGACAATGAATTATACAGGTCATCAAAAGATGAAATAACAAAATATGCTTCCTGCACTTTATCGGTGTGAAAATCCCTTTTTAAAATATCGTTTAAATTAAAGGCGTGAAAATCACCTTTTTCGTCATAGACTTTATTTGTTTCCTCAAGTGACGATATAATTCCTGCCCCATAAGCCTTTAGTTTATTTTGATCCATAATCACCCCAAACTCGATAGTGAACCAGTATAAACGTTGAAGCTCAATTAACTTCTCTTGATCGTTTATATGATGAAGTCCGATTTTTCCAAATTCACTGACAAATTCAGAAAAAACTGGATTGCTTAAAAGTGGGATATGACCAAAAATATCGTGGAACATATCAGGCTCTTCTAAATAATTCATGTTTTTTTTAGAACGTAACCAAGTTGACGAACAGAATTTTTTCTCTGCCAGAAGCCTAAAAAAATCCTCTACCGGAATAAGACCTTTTACTGTCTCAATAGACCATTCTGTTTTATCTGTAAACCATTTGTTTATGCGTTCGAATTCAGGTATTTCATCCATGTTTAGAACGTCATTCATTTCACCTAAAGCATTCAGATATTCACCGCTCACCTTATTTTGAATGTTTTCTAACTGTCTTCCAGTTAA
>Ga0307967_1001795_pt1 | contig 12638 bp, 15 predicted proteins | sample OrgLakmetagen648_FD_201828 | JGI IMG/M metagenome (GOLD analysis project Ga0307967, IMG submission 201828) | Saline water microbial communities from Organic Lake, Antarctica - #648 | ecosystem: Environmental > Aquatic > Non-marine Saline and Alkaline > Saline | place: Antarctica: Organic Lake... | reverse complement strand
CTGCACCTGTTTCAGTACAGAAGTCAGCACGTAGTCAAGCAGAAAAACTGCACAAATGCAGAGGGGGCTAACGGAGGAAATGCCTGAAAATGCTCATTTTTGCATTCAGAAGGCAGCCACTCGCAGCCTCTGCATCCAATCGACACTATTTTAGTACCAAAATGTAGCTGGCATTGAGAGCTACCCGAACGTGTGCCAAGTTTTATGTGGGTCGCTTTGCGTGCTGAGATAGACTGGATTAAGCACACATGGTGCATGTAAACTCTAATGTGGTGATTTTCATGGGAAAATGGCTCAAATCCTCATACAACACTAACCACTCAGCCGTCCTCTCTTTTTTGTTGCAATGATATTCTTTTCTAAGATAAATTCTACACCATTAAAAATATTCCAGATTGGTGCAGTGGGTGAGTAGTTATGAACAATTTGTGGTAAGAAATGGCCTGCAGGCCACAGCAAACTAAGCACAAGCCCCAAAATTGGCAAGCTCCAAAATTTACATCTATGGACAGAAATCATCAAATTATGTAGAATTTGGAGCTTGCAATTTTTGGGGCGTATAAGTCAAAGAGCATATAAAAACTTGCCCGTTTTGGGACTCAGTTAGCCCCCTCTGGCACAAATGCTTACAAATGTGCTTTAATGAACGCGCTGTGAAGAGCCCCTTGCACGCACACACATGTACACACACATACATACATACATACACACACACACTTACATACATGCATACGTATACACACACAGGACGTGCAACGCAGCGCCCAGCCAGCGCTTCAGCTGCTGCTCCCAGCGTACGTGCCGCGCAAGGCAACAATGGCCCAAGCAACAACCAGCAATCCTTCCACCTCACCATCAAGGCCACCCTAGGAAACGAGTCGAAGCTGGTGGCCACTCCTCTAAATGTTAGCTACTATGAGCTGCTGCAGGCAGTCAAGGCAAAATACCCTGATGCAGGTGGGTGTTGGTGGGAGCATGGCGTAGGTTACGGGTAGGGTTGGCTAAAACCGTTCATGAGATTTCCATATACTGTATACAGTGTTGTGCTTTTACAGTGTGTATACCTATACACCTTATATTCGCCATAAATTCGCCGTAGTTCTGTATACCGTAGGGATACTGTAATTATTGCAAGTAAATAATTAATAATTTAGGTGCCTTGCAATGTTCAGTGCGCAAAAAATTAAGAAACTTGGGCCTCGCAAAGCTTTGAAAAAAGTCGATTCTTGGCTGCAACGTGCAGGTTCTGGGTTCAAGTCCCTGCCAAAATGCCTTTTTTGCTCGTCACCTATACTTTTTGCCGTCTCAAATAGGGCGAGCAAGGAATTGCAAATTACTTCATGGATGAAGTTTACAACAGAGAGCAAAGCACAGAAAAATGCTCAAAAGCTTGCAGAAACTTGTTTATTATTAGTTATTTGGCCGGTCAAAGCCCAAATATTCCCTAATACATTATGCTAATTATTTGGTCTCCTCGTAATAAGTAGGAGTTGCAATACTTTAGTAGTTAGTAGCCCTACTGTGAACCATGTATAGGGAAATTTGGAGTTGCTCATAATAAATCAAACAGGGGGGCATTCTGCAGCTCTTGAAGAGTTGAGCACGCATGACCCAATCTTCAAAGGCAGGAAAAGGAATGGTTTGGGAGCTAGGCCTGTATCAAGCCAAGAAGACCCATATGTGACCCTTGTTAATGCAAAAAAAATCTCAACTATCATAACCACCAACTTGTTTATATAATGCAAATACATGCATGTTAGAAAAGGGAAGCAAAGGAAGTGCTCAGTAAGAAGAGGCGTGAGATAACAAAATTGACCAAAAAGAGCAAAAGGGACTGCTTCTGCTGGGAATTGAACTTGTGTCTGGAGTGTGCTGCATGCGAATACAGTTTGTACATGGTCGGCCAAAAAACGCACACAGTCAAACAGACTTGAATACGATCGTGAATTTCCAAACACAGTACTGGTATTTTTGCATGTACGGTTCGGGCCAACCCTAGTTATGGGGCTCCGAGTGTGCGTGGTCAGGGCAGTGCATGCTGAACCGAGGGGCCCTCAATGGGTAAAAACAAGGGAATGTGACTCAAAATGATTTATCTTTGCTGGACAAAGGGATTGTGTGTGTGCGTATATATATATATACCGTCCGTTTACGATCACTTCGGAAAATAAATAATTATTTGGCCAGAAAACGAAAAATTTTATTAATTCTTGGAGGCCTCTCCGAACTGACTTCGAAGTAATAAATTAATTATCTATAGTGGTTTTGAGGGTGAAAGTTGAAATAAGGCTCCAAGCGCGCCTTCCCTGCTTCTGAGCACTTTGCAGCATCAGCCACAGCTTCAGCCTCAGCCACAGCCTCAGCCATAACAAACAGCAGTAGCAGTGAACAGGCAGCATTCACAGGGGGGCTCTCGAACTCAAAAAATAATTCCCGGCAGGGCCCTCCCGAAGTGCCCTCGAACTCAAAAATTAATCCCCAAACCCCCTCACGAACTAAAATCGTAATTTTAATTAATTTTTTGAAAGTGTGGTCACGAAGTGATCGTGAACGGACGGTATATATATGTGTGTATGTGTGTGTGAGAGGGGATGGGGGAGGGTGTCTATATTAGACTCAGCTTCAGCTAGACATGAAGCATCAGATGCTTCATGAAGCAAGCGAGGCCATTGTTCTTAATGCTGGTCAGTGATGTTGAATCAGTCTGGCTTGAGTCCAGCAGATGGGGCCTGCTTGGTGTGCATCCGCATGTCAGGAGGAGATAATCACGTTTGCCCTGCCATGTCAGCAACCCCCTGTGATGGTCATAGCACCGATGGGGGGCAGTACTGCACAGCCTGGTAGGCCCATTCATTGGACACCCATTTGTTGGACACTCATTTTTTGGCCTCATGCCGAGATGAATCGGCAGGCCCATCCTTGGAAGAAAGGGAAAAACCTGATTGGCCACTTCTGTCTTTGAGTCAGGCAGTAAAGGCAGACGAGAGAGATCACGCACATGCTGTTATTGGTTCAAAGCACAAGGATTGGCATGCTCAAGGATTCACTGAGGAGAAGGCTTTATTGTTTAGCACTTCTTGGAGGGGGGGTGCCTCCACAACAAATACAGCCATGATTGCTAACTCCACAATGTGGACAAATGGTTTGAGCATAGCCAAATGACAAAGGGAGGCTTACTAAGGGGTAAAGAGGCCCAAGGGACACTCGCTTCATCATTAGGCACATCCCTGCCTTGTCATGTGCACAGTAAGGGCAGCCAGCCAAGACATGCGCATCGAGTAGGTTCCTACAGCAGTCTACAATGGCGCTGATGGGACGGCTGATGGACCATGCTCTTCCTTTTAAAGCCCTTTAAAAAAGACTCCATGCTCTTCCTTTAAAAGCCCTTTTTCAAAGACTCCGGCTCAAATCTGAACAGTCAAGCACTGCTATGAACTGGTGTCACGTTCAGCGCACTGGCTCGTACCCTACAGGCCCCTTCCGCCTGCAATGGACGGACAAGGATGGCGACAACGTCACCATCACGTCCAAGCAGGACGTTCAGAGCGCCTTGGGCGAGCTTATCATTGCTTTCCAAAAGCAAGGGGGAGCACACACACCCCGGCTGCTGCAGCAGAACGGCTTGCCACCACTGAAGCTGCAGGTGTGTGTACATGTGTGTGCACATTTTTGTGGGAGGCTTCAGGCCAATGAGCAAAGAGGAAGGCTCTGCTTTTCCTTCCATTTAGCAATGAAATGAAGGGTGTGGCAAGGGAAGAATGTCAAATGGCAGGCTTGACACTTGGGCTCTGAAATATAGTGTGCGTGTATGCAGTGGAGAAATTGTAATGACGAGGTAGGGGGCGAGGGTCGTGCCTGGCAGCCAATGCAGCAGCTGATGCTTGAATGGCGAGACTCTTGCTGTGTTTACTATACTCATGCAGAGGTGCAGAACACAAATCAGCACCCCGTATAAATCCTAGTTGGTAGTGTTATGCACAAATCCTAGTTGGTAGTGTTAGCACCATCCGCGTTTGTTCTTTTTCCCCTCTCATATGCACACATCCACACACACACACACACACACACACACACACACACACACACTCACACTTCTAGCTGACGCCCATTGGCAGATCACCTGATTTTTTACCATTTAAATATGCATACACATACTCACACACACTTTCAGGTGGTTCCGGTGGAGAAGCAGTCCCAAGTGCCAAAGCCTCCTCTGGACGAGCTCTTCCCTCGCAAAGTGAGTGGCAAGCTGTTGGGAATCCTAGATGGGTGCAATTGGAAGCCCATTGAGAGCCCTTGCTATGAATTGTTGAATATATGGGGAATTTAAGCGGTCAACAGCTGGTGTGATTAGTCCAGCTGTCTGCCTGGCCTTCATCTTGTCGGTAAACTCTGGGGAAAGGCTTGGCATATGCTGATCTGGGTGGAGCATTTACTGTCATGCTTGTATGCATGGTTCTTACTTGCATGCGATGCTCGCTCGCATGCACACGCACGCACACGTGCACACGTGTACACGCACGCACACACATACACACACGCTCACACACACACTCGCACACTCACACGCACACTCACACACATACTCTCACACATTCACACACGCAGGACAATGGCACAGATCCTGTGTACGAGCCAGAGGAATGGCTGCTAGAGTTTGCACGCCTCTTCTCAGAAGTGACTGGCTTGGACACACACACGTAAGTCGGTAGCCAGATAGTGATGTCTGCACAGAGAAGTTCGCTTCAGTGCGAACTAGGCGATAACGAAGTGTATATTGATATTGCTACTGGCGTGGAGAGGGGCTACATGTATGTTTATGAAGCATGCATATGTATGAAGTTGCCAGATTGCAGTAACACTCAGAGAACCGGGCATGAGGACAAAAGTGTGTGTGGGCTGTCGATGATGGGCTCTGCTGTTACGCTTTCTGAGCTGAATCCGCGCTCGTATGTGCCAATTCTGCACTTGATTGGACTGTATCTGCGTTCATTTCAGGTTTACTTATGTGTAGTGTAAGCTTCCGCCACAGGCTGAGGATTGCTGATTACTCAACTGCATTCGGCAGGTTGTTGTGCCTGCTCATCTGCACGATGCCAGGGAGCTGCACTAGCATGCATGTATGCGTGCAACAGGCTGCTCACTTTAGCTCACTAGCTCTTGCAAGATGCGTAGCCTGCTTCTTATTTTGTGGTGTCCTCACGCGCACGGGCATTGCTGTCTTTGTTCCGAGCAGCTTGGCTGGATTTGGCTGGGCACCTGACGCATGCATTGCATGCACTTTTTGACAGAGGCAGCACGAGTAAAGGCGAGCGTGGGTGCAGGGCAGGTACAGCTTTCACCTGTGTGTGTGCACTTGTACAACGTGGCCAACAAATGGCCTGCTCACGCACATGCAGGGCGCACCTGGGGTGTCAATTAAATAAGGGCAGAGAAGCTGCACCAAGTGACGTCAGCCTTGCTCAGCGCAGGCGTGCTCCTCAGCGCCATCATTGTTTTCACTTGTGTGCTGATCAATTGTGTATGCAGGCCCTTGGAGCACCAAAACATGGGAGCTGAGAAGCTGCACCAAGCGATGTCGGACACCCTAGCCAATGAGGAGGCAGCTCCCCTATTCGACCAAGTATGTGTCATCTTGTGTGTGATGTGTGGGTCTGTGTGTGTAGGTGCAGGGGTGTGTGTGTAGGTGAGTGTTTGTGGAGGTGTGGAGGTGTTTGCGTGTGTGGGGGTTGGTGGGTAGTGGTGTGCATGCATGTGTGTGTGTGTGCATGTCTGAGGAATGTACGTGCGTACTCAAGCTGTGTACCTTGCATGCACTGGAGACGGAGAGTTTTGCTCAAGCCTGGTGAAAAACCTCAAGGTTGGAAATGGCCAATATTTATGGCCAAAAAGCAATGCAGCACCTAAGCCTGGGTCATCTTTTGTAGACGCGTCATATGTAGAGCAACGTTGTGTCTTGCAGGGCAATGTTGCTCGCTCGCTCTTTTCTGCTGTCCTGCGTAGATGTTTGGACTTTGTGAGGCAGCACTGCTCAAAGCAATGCAGCTTAAGGCACCACTGCTCAAAAGCAGCAGCACAATTTTTCTCAGCGCTTGGATTATGCGCACACATGCACAAGCGCCTGCATACACACACGTGCAGGCAGGAGAGCAGTTTCGGGACGCTGCCGTTGTGAGCCTTATCCAATGGGGCAACGTGTTCATCGTGAAAGCGGACCGCCAGCTGCAGGCCCTTGCAAAGGCAGGCTCACCCGTCAAGGGCAAGGACCTGGCCTCCATTATGGCACTGTACGATGAGACACAGAAAAAGTGAGTGGGATTGCTGAGCGTGTATGTGTGTGTGTGCGTGTGTGTGTGTGTGTGTGTGCGTGTGTGTGTGTGTGTGTGTGTGTGTGTGTGTGGGCGTGCTGGCGCGAGCACAGAGCAATTAGTGGCCTCCATTCTGGCTCGGCTTGACAAGGCACTGGAAATGTGGGTGGGACTGTATATGGTAAGTGCACATTTAAAACAGATTGCCTTTTTCTTGGCACTGCATGACTAGACACATTAAGAGTGGGTGGGACTGCCGTGCGTGTGTGCATGTGTGTGCACGTGTGTGTGCAGGAGTAACAGACGGCCTCTTTATGGCACTGTGCAATGACGCACAGAAGTGTGTGTAGACTGTGTTACGCGATGTTTAATGTTTGCATGCAATTGAAGGATTGTGTTGTGTTTGCCTGTAATGCTCGTTAGTGATGCTTAATTGAATTCAGGATAGTGGGAAAAGAATGGGCGTTTCCGGCTTACACAAACCGCTGTTTAGGCCTTAGGCCTTCCTGCTTGCGATGTATGGCCTTGGCAACGTGCTGTGTGCGTGTGTGCATAAATGGCATTGGACTTGGGCGGTGTGTGCAGAGAAAGGAGGAGTGTCGTGCACGTGCGGTTGGTTGCTCAATGCCATTTTTTCTACCCTTCTCCTTCCGTTATTGATTGATGAAATGATGGGGAACGCCTCCCTGCCAGACTTGAGAAGTTTGGGAAAGTAGGAACAGGCAAGCTAATTTTGTTTTGATTTACAGGCTAGCATATTTGGCTCATGTTGACTCAGCGCGTTCTAAAAACAGCTTTTGCTTCTGCTTCTCTTTGCATCACAGACGCTCAACATGGTCTGTCACTATGGCCGTACCATACAACACCTGCAATGCAACTGTTTTAAAGTTATTTTACCTTCGGAGTGTGTGCAAACTTCTCCATTATTCTGTGCGCACGCACCTTTTACCCTGGCATGTTTAAATGTGAGTCTGCCGCTGTACCCTCTACTGTTCTTCTGTTAGCATTTGCACACACACACACACACACACACACACACACACACACACACGCAAACCACATCCAACCCATAGGATTGAGGAGGGTCTGCGCATCAAGCCCTCATCTTGGGAGGCTGTGGGCTCTTTGGCGCAGCTGGAGTGGGAACGTGCAAAGGCTAAGCTGGGCTACGTGATGCCTTCCCAGTGAGTCCACTTTGAGTTTGCAACTATATTAGACAAGTTTGTTTTCTTTGGCGCAGCTGGAATTGGAGCGTGCAAAGGCTAAGCTGGGCTATGTGACGCCTTCCCAGTGAGTCCACTTTGAGCTTGCGGCTCAGATAGAAAATTGTGTTTGTTTGGCGCTGGAATGGGAGCGTGCAAAAGCCTGAGCTGGGGCTATGACGAGTCATATTGAGCGAGAAGCGCGGCTCGGATTTCTTTGTGCTACTGGACAATGGCCACAAGCAAGACAATTTGCTGGCTTTGTGGCCTACGGTCTCAATCGGTGCAAGGAGGTCTCATGCACGCAACACGTTAGCTACGCCACCTTGCTCGTATTTTATAGCTACAGATATTTCTATGAGCGTGCCGCAAGCATGTAAAAATGCACTGTGGTCCCAATTTATATTCCCTGTGTATGCAGCCAAGGAAGCGTTGCAGGATTATCCTCATCTGACGATGCCCATGATGAGTTTGCGTTTGTTAGTAGGCGCAAAACTGATTGCCTGCTACTTTCTGTTGATAGACTTAAACGATTACGCCTCTTGGGCAAAGCACTGCTCCAATCCGCTTACCGCTTTGATGATACAAAGCGCATCTGTTTCCGCTTGTCACCTTTGTTGCTTCTCTCAGGCTCTTGCAGGGGCTGATTCTGCTTACGACCCCTGAGAAGCAAGCAGCACAGGCTCTGAAGGAATTGAGTGCAGACTTTTGTTTTAAACTTTTATTATGTTGATTCCCCACAGGCCCCTTGCAGAATCTGACCCTGCCAAGACCCCTGAGCAGCAAGCAGCAGACGCTCAGGCTGAGGTGCTGAAGCAGCTCATGGCCATCCTGGCCAAGGTCAACAAGCAGGACGTGCTGCAGGTGCGTGTCACGTGCGTGCGCGCATGTCGTGCACCGTGTGAATGCACATTAATAAGCAGAACATGCTGCAGGTGCGTGTCACATGCAGTCACATGTGCAGTCACTTGCGTACGCATGTCGTGCGCTGCGTGAATGCACATTGAGTGCTTCCTGTCAGCTATACCGAGGCAGCTCACAAATATGTGTGCTTGCTGGGGCTGTTCTAGGCAGGGATCGTCGCAGGTTGGCATCTTTGCGGATAAAACTTGAGCACATCCTTGTGAGAGTGCCACCTTTTACGAGGCTATGGTTAACTAGGGTTTTCAACCTTGATGACGCATATGTTTTCCTTGCTTGCCGTCCTGTCCTGCCTATGAATGTTGTCCGTTCCCTGTTTTGTGAAAGGACCAATGGTGCTAGGGCAGGATACAGTTGGACTATCTGTGCTGCGCACGGCAAGCAGGTGGGGCTGGATGGTCTGTGGGATTCGGTTAGTGTTGTGCACAAAAAGCAGGTGGGATAGAAATTTTCTAGTCGTGCTAGGTTAATGGAAATAATGGACGTGAGGAACCCCCGCAAGAATTTTTCAACTGCAGTGATTGTATCGGCAGCATGCTTTTGATTGGCTTAGACGGGACTTGAACACTCTGTCCTGTCCCTCCTTGGCCTGCCGCCACACAAAGCTGTGCTCTGCCCGCAGTTTTGATAGGAAAACATGAAGAGAGGATGCTTGTTACAGAAGAAAGAATGGTTGCAGGTTTGTGCCCTTTTCCCCATATGCACACAAAGCCAAACAAGTCACGCAAATTAAGCGCACTGACCAACACTAGTGTTAGTGGGTATCGTGAGTGGGTAGTGAGAGGGTAGTGCAAGTGGCTCAGTGAGTGGGTGTAGGTTCACATTAAGGCACGCAAGGGAACCCTCCAAAGAAAGATGGCCGTCCATCCCATGCCCCCCACCCCCACAAAAAGGGCTTTAGGAAGGGATGCAGCTAGGAGCACGTAGGTAACACTTGGGTGGAGCGAATATTAATTTGTCAGAGGGGGTCAACTGGGGATATGTCCAAATATGTGCCCTTTTTGCACTCGAAAGCCAGCCATCCACTGCTCCTTTATCCGATTGGTACCATTTTTGCTTTAATTGAAGCTGGCATTATGAGTTACACAAGGATGTGCTTGGATTCATGTGGGTCGCTCTGTGTGCGAATTGGCAGGGCTGAAAGCCCACAGTGACCACCAAATCCCTAAGGTGGTTTTGCATGGAAAAACAGCATATGTTGGCCTACATCCCCAACTAGTCGAACGTTTCACTCCATATCTTTTGCAATGATGTTTGTTTATTTTAAGGACTCTATAACATTAAAAATCATGTGATTTGGTAATGTGGGTGACCTGTTATGTGGTGAAAATAGGGTTCACGCTGCGGGCAATTAGACATGTGCGCCAGAACTGGCTAATTTCAAGCTTAGGACCCAGAGGTAGCCCTTGCTCTGCCCTACTGCTCGCACCTAAGCTTGAGAATAGCCAGTTCCAGCGCAATTACTAGCCACATTCCTAAAGTACCCCTGTTTTGGACCTCAGATGACCACCTCAGTTATTTGTGCAACGGATCCTGTTTTGGCGTGTGTGCAGGTGGCACCTCACATCAAAGCCTGTGATGCCAAGTTTGAGGAGGCCCTGGTTCTGGCCAAGCAGCAGCACGAGGCAGCTGAGGCGATCAAGGTTGCTAAGGCCAAGGAAGCAGGCGCCACAGAGGGCAAGGTGTGTGTGTTTGCGTGTGTGTTTGGGTAATAATTACTGATGATACGTGATGATGGTGGTGGTGGTGAATATGCTGAGGGACAGGGCGTGCTGCGTTCATACGTGTAAGTAAGTGCTTTTTGTTGCTGCTGACAACTCCTGTCTTGAGATCAGGGTCCAGAGCAGGGTTTGTCACAGTAGCTCATGACTCAAGCGTGCCTACACATACAACACACACACACCCATGCGCGCAAGCGCACACAAACACACAACATACAAACATGCATGCACGCACACATACATTCACGTAGGATCTGGCTAAGGCAGAAGAGCCTACCGTACCCCTGTTCTCCACACCCCCTGCCAACGTGCTGGTCATGCACGGCAACATTCTGTACGACTGGAGCCAGGTGCGTGCACTTTGGTGCAGTCTTTCTGTCTCGCTGTCTGTTAAAGTTGCATTGTCTTCACTCACAAACATACACACACACACACACATACACACACACACACAAGCACACACACACATGTGCACGCACAGGTCCTTGCTGAAACCAACGCAGAGCCCTGGCGCCCTGTGCTGGATCGGGCCGCCGAGAAGTTCAAGGCCAGCGGAGCTCCTGAGCCTGACATCCGTGCTGCGCTAAAAAACCACTCACGCAGGGACGAGCTGGACCTGGGACCAGACCCAGAGCCTGAGGTGTGTATGGGCGTGAATTTGCTTTGAGGGGGAAAGGGGGGCTCGTGTGTGCACATAAGGAGGTGCTCGGTAGGCAGTTTGTAAATTTGCTTTGAGGGGGGAAGGGGGGGCTAGTGTGTGCATATAAAGAGGTGCTCGGTAGGCAATTTGTGCTCCCAATATTGACCTTAATCTGTGAGTGATAGAGAGTGTCTGTGTATTGCTCTATGTGCTGACGTGCATCTTCCTCAGGCAACTTGTGAACACACAGGCAGCGAGTGCTGTCTCTGGGTCTTAAAAGGTTTTAACAATTGACAAACTCGTCATCTGACATCAGTGCATTTACACGGCCGCGTGTGCATGCGTACACATGGCCATTTTACACATGGCTGAAGCAGAGATGCACTCAACAGAGCCTCCTATTGCTGTTGGCCCTGTTATGAGTAAAGGCAGTGTGCACACAATAGCTCATACTTATGTGCTTGAGCTTGCTCACACGGAAGCATACACACTCTCACTTTGAACACGTCCACTAACACACAGAACACGTACAACACACACACACACACACACACACACACACACACACACACACAACACAGGTCCCTCCTGCGACCAAGCCCTCCACACCTGCAGCCCCTGCGAGCGAAAAGAAGGACAAGGCTCCCGCGCCAGAGGCCAAAGGCCTTCCTAGTTTGGAGCGCAAGACCAAGCCTCAAGAGGAGAAGAAAAAAAGCGGAGGCGGGCCTCGTCAGTCCAACACTGCGACCAAAAAATAGTTTTGCTCTCTTAGGAAAGCTTTAGGGAGGTGGGCAGGAGGGGCCTACGTTGGTCAGCCGTGCTGTCACGTTGTGTGTGTGTGTGGCTTCTAGATGTTGTCAAATTTAGGTACCGCAGAGTCTGTGCACAGGGAAGAACAGAGAGCGCAACTGTCGCGTGGGCCTGAGTGCTTTCATTGGCAATGCCTGCATGCTCTTCGCACTTCTGCATGTTCTTAGCTCGTTGATTGTCATAAGTTATTTAAGTGTGATTTTTTTGGGGAGAGCGGCACTAGTTAATAGTGCAGTTATCGAACCCTCCCCTCTCCTTCAATCCTTAGCTGCTTGGTGCTTACACGCAGCGTGCGGACTCATGGTGGTTGGAAGCAGTGTGCTTTACCTTCTGTGTCTCTCTGTGCTGTGTTGAAGCAGAATACCTTTGTATGAGGAGTTGGTTTAGCACAGACGTTTAGTGAATAGGCGGCGCAAGATTAGCGACTCACTTCTTCGTGACTTTTTAATCCACTCGGACTGCTGGTGTGCTAGCCTTTCAGCTTGTAAGCGCTTTTAGTTCCTGGGGAAATATGGTACCTTTGAGTCATAGCGCATCGCCGGTACCGGAAGCATGGGCAACTCAGTTGAAAACTATCCCTGCGCTGTCCGGGGTTAAAAATGGCAGGTTTCAGGGAGTTCCAACAAACATCTTGCATCACCCATAAAGTCTTTATAGCTGTGGGAGTTTGCACACCTGCCATGCCTTTTCACGCAAGACTTGGAGTTGCACGACCTAGGGTCCCCAAGCGCAGCGCCACTATTCTGTTTCTTTAAGAAGGTGAAGGAGGGCGAGGTGACAAACCTAGGGAGGGCGCACAAACAACTCCTTGCTACTCAAGATCGTACAAGCTGATTTACGCTTTGCTAACGTACAAGGCAGCTGGACTTGCCAGTTTCTACACGCTCTGAATGACGTTCCTAACTCTGAAACGTTTTCCACGGCTGTGCGCACACAAAACAATATTCACGTTGGGAAATTTGAGACTGTTCTGCGTGAACACATCATTTCGGATTGGAGAGCTGCTCAGCTTCCTAGACAGATGCACACTTACCAC
>Ga0307967_1001791_pt1 | contig 12690 bp, 5 predicted proteins | sample OrgLakmetagen648_FD_201828 | JGI IMG/M metagenome (GOLD analysis project Ga0307967, IMG submission 201828) | Saline water microbial communities from Organic Lake, Antarctica - #648 | ecosystem: Environmental > Aquatic > Non-marine Saline and Alkaline > Saline | place: Antarctica: Organic Lake... | reverse complement strand
AGAACTGCATTTTCTAGAAAAGGAAATTTCCAAGTATTCCATAGATACCATTGAAAAAGATTTATTGCTGGAAGCCAAGCAAAAAGGCTTTGCCGATCGCCAAGTCGCTTATATGCTGAATTGTGTAGAAAGTAAAGTCCATAAAAAACGCGAGGAACTCAACATCAACCGCGTTTATAAACTCGTGGACACCTGCGCGGCAGAATTTAAAGCAGAAACACCTTATTATTATTCTACGTTTGAAAATCAAGTGCAAACCGCTGATGGCAAAGAAATTACAGCTAACGAAAGCAAGGTGACCGACAAAAAGAAAATTGTGGTGCTCGGTTCTGGGCCAAACAGAATAGGGCAGGGGATCGAGTTTGATTATTGCTGCGTTCACGGCGTGATGGCGGCTTCAGAATGTGGTTATGAAACCGTGATGATAAACTGCAATCCAGAAACAGTTTCCACAGATTTTGACGTGGCCGATAAACTCTATTTTGAGCCTGTTTTCTGGGAGCATATTTATGACATCATTCGCCACGAAAACCCCGAAGGCGTTATTGTTCAACTCGGTGGCCAAACGGCTTTGAAGTTGGCCGAAAAGCTCGACCGTTACGGCATCAAAATTATGGGAACAAGCTATAAGGCATTAGACCTTGCTGAAGACCGCGGAAGTTTTTCAAAATTATTGCACGAAAATAATATTCCTTATCCAGATTTTGGAACAGCCGAAACTGCCGACGAAGCCCACGCACTGGCCGAAGATTTAGATTTTCCAATTCTCGTGCGCCCGTCTTATGTTCTCGGCGGACAGGGAATGAAAATTGTGATCAACCAGCAGGAACTCGAAGAGCACGTGGTGGATTTGCTGCGTAAAATCCCCAACAATAAACTCTTGCTCGATCATTATCTCGACGGCGCCATTGAAGCCGAAGCCGATGCGATTTGCGATGGTGAGGATGTTTATATAATGGGGATTATGGAACACATCGAGCCCTGCGGAATTCACTCTGGTGATTCCAATGCCTTGTTGCCAGCGTTTAACCTCGGCGATCTTGTGATCCAACAAATCAAGGACCACACCCGGAAAATTGCGCTTGCGCTGGACACCGTTGGTTTGCTCAATGTTCAATTTGCCGTGAAAGACGATAAGGTTTTTATTATTGAAGCCAATCCACGCGCCTCGCGAACGGTGCCGTTTATTGCAAAGGCTTATGGCGAACCTTATGTCAATTATGCCACAAAAGTGATGCTGGGCGAAAAGAAAATAAAGGATTTTGATTTCAATCCGCAGTTGGAAGGTTATGCGATCAAGCAGCCCGTTTTTTCATTTGATAAATTCCCAAAAGTCAACAAACAACTCGGACCAGAAATGAAAAGCACAGGTGAAAGCATCCTGTTTATCAAAGACCTGAAAGACGATGATTTTTATGACCTTTATGCACGGCGCAAAATGTATTTAACGCGGTGATGTGAAATGGATTAGTATTTTTTAGATCAAAAACCCTAGCTTTCAGAGTTAGGGTTTTTTCATTGGTAGTAGTTTTAATCTATATTTAATACGGAATCTGATTTTGCTGTCGCATAAATACTTCTTAAACCAGTCAACATTGAAATTGCATAGAACATTTTGTTATATTGCCGAGAAGTTAGGAATAATAAAACTAAATTGATATTACTTGCTATTCTTTGCTGTTCAAAAAAATGTCATAAATGAATATTTCTTCAATATTTTAGAGCGTATGATATTTTTTATTAGATTAACGCTCAGAAATATCTCAGGACAAATGTTCATAATTGAATTTAAGTAGAAAGAAATTAAACTATTGAAAACTTAAATTTTCTTTATTTTGAAAGCATAGATGTAAAGTTTCATCACATTATTGAGAGCATATTTAGACCCTATGGCATAGTGAAAACTTAGCCTAAATGTAACCTACCGCTGTTGCGCCTGCCTGCACTTGGACTATGCTCAGTGGCCATCGGCGGGCAGGATTGCATGGCGTACCGAATCCAGGTATGGAGGTAAGACTTTATTATTTCACCCACCACGAAACATAAAATCATTGAGAAAAAACAATTATGAAGTTACTATCAATTACAATTTTTATCTTAACAATTGGCTTTTCAGCTGAAGCTCAAAGTTAGAATAATGACCTTGACCTCCGTTTTAAACAACCGATCATTATTATTGACGATACAATAATTGAGAATGCGGATGCTTTTAATTCAATGCCTAAAGAAAACATAGCAAAGCTGAAGGTTTCTAAAAATAAAAAATTGAGCTCAACCACTCTATTTTTAGATGAAAAGCAAAATAGGGGAATTATTGAGGCAGAAATAGAGGGCGATTTTGAAAGTAAAACCCAGAAACAACTGAACAGCTTTTTTGGGTTAAAGGAAACCAATCCCGTTTACGTCAATGGTTATTTGATCGAAAATAAGGAAAGGAATATCCTGACAAAAAGCATTAAAAAAATCGAATTGATAAAAGCAGATAAGTTGAGGTTGGAAAAAGATGTTTTGAATATTACGATTGAATAAGGAATAATGAGTTTTACAAAATGTGAATTTAAAATTGTATAGCGTATATTGTATTTTATAAAATGTAAACTGAAAATTGTATAATGTATAATGTATAATGTATATTGTATTTTGTAAAATGTATAAATAATTATACCTCTTAAAATCAATATTTTTTTGATAATATCGAATAAGAATAAGGAATTCTGGATAAAGGTTTGATAACTGATTAACCTTTTAACCATTTACACATCATCACATCATCACATCACCACATCACCACATCAGCAAATTAACAAATCACCACATTAGCCAAAATTTTATTATTTTTAAAGCCCAATAATCCCTTATGAAAAAGACAATTCTTTTTGCGGCTTTATGTTTTATAGGCTTTTCTGCTTTCGCTCAAAATTTTGATAAACGCTGGACCGAAGTTGAACAACTGGAAGTCGATGGAAAATCAAAGTCGGCTTTGGAAAAAATAAAATCCATTTATGACAAGGCCGAGCGCAAAGAAAACGACGTCCAATTTGTAAAAGCTTTTCTCTATAAAGCCAAATATAAATTGCTTTTAAAAGAAGGCGCCCAAAAAGAGGTTTATGCCGAATTTCGAACAGCGATCAAAAATCATAAAACCCCAGTGGATCAAATTCTGGCGTCGGTTTTAGCTGAAAGCCTGCATAAATATTATAAAAACAACCGCTATAAAATACGCCGGCGCACAGAAACGGATTCCACAAAGAAGGATTTTAAGACTTGGACACGTGAAGATTTTGAAGTTGAAATCCGGGCCTTGCAAAAATTATCGTTTTCCGGGGAAAAGAAATTGATTGCGCTTCCGCAGAAAAAATTTAAAGACGTACTTTCTTATGGCGAAAATTATGGAAAATTCCGCTCGTCACTTTACGATTTGCTCGTCAATCGTGTTTTGGAAATGCTCAGTGATCAGTATTTTTATGAGGACCATTCAGAGATGGCCTTTACAAACCCAGATTATTTTTCGCTTCCCGAGAAATTTATAGAGTTGGATTTGCCTTCACCCAAAGAGGAAACGGCAAAATTAAACCCCTTAAAGCTCTATCAGAAACTCACAAAATTGCACAGCCAAGATAGCAATTCCCAGCTTTTTGTAAGCCTGGACCGCTTGGATTTTGTGCGGGATAATTGGAAAGGGAAAACTGAAAAAGGGGACTCGCTTTACAGTGAAAGCTTATTTGAGTTAAAAACCATATTCATCAGCAACTTACAACACCGCTGGATTGCTTATAAACTCGCGTTGTTTTATCACAAAAACGCCGATAAATCAAAGCATCCACAATATGAGTTGAAAGCGCTTCAACAAATTAAAAATATTTTGGTCCACAGCAAAAAACAAAACCGTCTGCAAGTCCTGGCCACTAATTTAAAAAAACGCATTCTGGCCGAAGAAACCCAAGTGGAAGCTGAAAAGCTGGCCCTTTCCGGAAAACCGTCCAAGGCCTTGATTAATTTTAGAAACCTGGATAGCGTTTACCTTTCTTTTTACCGTTTAGATGACGACGATATTTCCGCCAGAGGTTATTTTCACAAAGACAACATCAAAAAATTAATCCAACAAAATGAACCATTTGAAACAAAGGAAATCAAACTTCCCGAGGTCAATAATCACCTTAATTATTCCACTGAAGTTTTGCTTCCGGCCTTTGGTTATGGACATTATCTCGTCGTCGCCAGTCCGCAGAAAAACCTGGATTTAAAGGAGGAAGTTTTTTCGACCTCGACTTTTCAAGTGTCACGTTTAGCAATTACAGAACACAAATCCCGGGGCAGGACACGTTTTGTGGTTACTGATCGCATCTCGGGAAAACCCATTGAAGGGGCAGAAATTACCTTGAAAGAAAACGATCAAATCCTGAGCACTGATAAAAACGGAATCGCAGATTTGACTAATTTTAAGGGTAAACATAAACGCCGCTATAACCAGCCAGCGGAAATTACTTATAAAAAAGATCACTTTAAATATAAATTTGATTTTCGTAAAAAAGAAAAGGCAGAACCAAAAGATCAAGATAAAAAACCCCTTTATGTCAATGCCGAACTAATGAGCGACCGCAGTATTTACCGGCCCGGGCAGCCGTTTTATTTTAAGGGAATTATTGGTGCTTTTAGTAAAGATGGAAGTTTTCGGAAAACAGTAAAAGGCTTGCCGGTGACGCTAAAATTATATAATGCCAATGACATTTTGGTGGATTCTTTGAAGCTGAAAACCAATGATTATGGTTCGGTCAATGGAAAATTTGATTTACCAAAAAATGGGTTGACAGGAGGATTTGAATTGCGGATGCTTGGCAAGCCTACAAAACAGGAAGCTAAAAAATTTATCAAAAATAATCCGTGGACGGAACGTATTGAAAATCTTGAGTTTGAACCAAGGCTTAATTTTCGCGTGGAAGAATACAAACGCCCCAAGTTTGAAGTGACATTCGATAAAATCGACAGCACTTATATCATTGGTGATTCGGTTTCATTGACAGGAAAGGCCGAAGCATTTTTTGGTGGTAAAATTGCAAATCAGCCGGTGCGGTTTGTTGTTGAACGCAGTATTCCATACCAATTCCGATCTAATCATTATCTACAGAAGGATGCGGTACGCATTTTTTCAGACACAATTAAAACCGATGCCGATGGCAATTTTGATATCCAATTTAAAGCCATTGCCGACAGTGCGACCACAAAAAAGCAAAAACCCATTTTTAGTTTTACGGCGGAAGCCACAGTTACTGATATTAACGGGGAAACGCATTCAGTTGAAAAGTCCATCAGGATCGGTTTTCACGCGACCGAGTTAACTCTATCAATGCCTGATCAAGTGAAAATTGGTAAAGGACAAATTATAAAATTGCTTGCTAAGGACTTAAATAATTTAAAAAGCAACGCAAAAGGAACGCTAAAACTCTACCGTTTTGAAACGCCACAACGGCTGTTAAAACGCCGGGATTTGGGTTTCCCTGATTTTCAGCAAATCCCAAAAGATCAATTTTTGGCTTTATTTCCGCATCAAGCTTATAAAAAATCAGAAATAACCCAACCTGAAAAAACTTTGGTCAAAACTTTTCAAATTGACACCGAACAGAAAGATTCAATCGCCATAGCAGAATTTGGAAATATACGGTCGGCAGCAAATTATTTGTTGGAATTTAAAGGAAAGGGCGAGCGCAGGTTTGAGCTTAAAACAGAAAAACGTTTTGAAATTTTTAATTCCAAAAAGCCTTTTAAGCAGCTCAGTGATTTTGTGGAAATGCACAGTGAACTTCAACAGGAAAAAAGACGTATAAAATTGACCTTAGAAACCCAGGATTCAGTTTATGTGTATTATGAAATTGCTGATAATATAAAGCTCTTGAACGAAAAAGGCTTTTGGCTTAGACCGGGAAGCACTGAAAAATTTATTTCAATTCCGCCAAATACAAAAGAACTTTATGCGCAGGTTTCTTATTTTAAAGACGGTTATAATGGCAAGGTCGAAAAGGAAATTGCCGTTCCGAAGAAAAAGAAAGCACCACAACGCGAACTTCAAATGGAAGTCACGCATTTTGAAGATAAAATGAAACCCGGTTCAGAACAAAGTTGGGAACTTAAAGTGCACAACAAAAAAGGAAAACCACTGGAAGTCGAGGTTTTAGCGAGTATGTATGACGCCTCTCTTGATCAATTTCAACCGCACAGTTGGTCGCCAAATTTGTTTGAACCAAAACGCCGGTATTCTTATCGCAATGAACTTCCAGATTTGGACTTTCACACCGGCGGTCCTGGATATCGGCAGTCCTCGACTTTTAACAACAGGAATTTTTTTGGCACTTATACCGCAAATTTAACTTATACCGGTTTGGAATTTTTTGGTTATGATTTTTTGTATGTTGAAAATGGCCAAAAAAGATATTTAGAATCCCTAACCTATAAATATTCTGACAAAAAAGGCTTTACAGGATTTATACGTGGAAGGGTAGAGAATCAAGATGGTTTGCCGCTTCCAGGTGTCAATATCAGGATTAAGGGAACTTCAAAAGGCACACATTCTGATTTTGATGGGAATTATTCACTTAAAGTTGCTAAAAATGATAAACTTTTTTTTAGATATATTGGTTTTAGCGACAAGAAAATTGCCATTAATAACCGGAATTTGATCAACATTACATTAGAGGAATCAAATTCAGATTTGGACAACGTTGTAGTCTCTGGTTATCGATCTACTGAAGGTAAGTATACAGATTTCAACTATTATAGAGGTAAGGTTTATGACAAAAATAAATATTCAAATGCAACAACGACTTTAGACGAAGTAATGCTTTCACCAGAAAATTCAATAGTCAAAAAGCTGGAAGCTGAAGTTGCAGGTTTGAAAATTGGAACTAATGATGGACGACCTGGATCTAACAGTACGGTAATTTTAAGAGGGACGGGGTCGGCTAACGAAACTAGTAAGCCCCTCTTTATAGTTGACGGTGTGCCTTTAAGTGAAAATGAGTTCAGGGAATTAAGCGAAGGTGACATCATTTCAGTGGAAGTTTTAAAAAACGCGAAAGCCACCGCACTTTACGGCAACCGCGGGGCAAATGGTGTGGTAATTATCAACACTAAAAACGCCGGTAAAAAACTTGATCAAATCGAACCCCGTAAAAATTTAAAGGAAACCGCCTTCTTTTTACCAAATCTCAAAACCGATAAAAACGGGAATATCCGTTTTCAGTTTAAAGGTCCTGAAGCCTTGACACGGTGGAAATTTCAGGCTTTTGCTCACGATAAGCAGCTCTATCAGGATTATGTTTCACTGCAAAGCATCACCCAAAAGGATTTAAATATTATCCCTAATTTCCCACGTTTTTTCCGCAGTGGCGATGAAGTGGTGATTTCGGCCAAGATCAACAATATGGCGAAAAACCAGGTCAATGGAATTGCGAAATTAAAATTTACCAATGCTTATTCTGAAAAAGAAATTGATTTGGTTCAAGATGTCGAAGTGGTGAAAAACTTTAGCATTTCTGCCAAAGGAAATGCTTCTGTAAGTTGGAAAGTTGCAATTCCAGAAAACCTAAGCGCGGTTCGCTATACCATTTCCGCAAAAGCAGAAAATTTCACCGATGCCCAAACCGATGTTTTGCCGGTGCTTTCAAATCGCTTGTTTATCACGGAAACTTTTCCGTTTTGGGTAAATCCCAATCAAGAAACAAGTTTTGAGTTTTCGGCCTTGAAAAACAATACTTCAAAAACACTGGACAACCACAGTTTGCAGTTGGAATATACTGCCAATCCTGTTTGGACGGCCTTGGAATCTTTGCCTTACCTCATCGACTTTCCCCATGAATGCGCCGAGCAGACATTTGCGCGTTTAAACGCCAACAGCTTGGCTTTTAATTTGGTCGATCAAAAACCGGAAATTGAAAAGGTTTTAAAATCCTGGAAAAACAGCGAAGAAATTGAGACGCCTTTGGAACAAAATGAAGAGTTAAAATCTGTTGCGCTGGAAGAAACACCCTGGGTGCAAACCGCTCAAAATCAAGAACAGCAGCAGCGGCAATTAGCCGAAAACCTCGACCCTGAAAAAGCTAAACGCCAAACGGCTTCGGTTTTGACAAAATTGAGCGCAATGCAATTGGAATCCGGTGGTTTTCCTTGGTTTGCCGGAGGTCGCGAGAGCCAAAATATTTCCCTGCACATTTACACCGGTTTCGCACGGATGAAAAATTTGGGGATTTCTTTAGAAGGTAACAGTAACTATGAAAAAATAATAAAGGGTTTAAATCGGTATTTATCCAATCATTTGGAAAATCAGGCCTATGATTTAGACGAGCTCGAAGTCGAGAAACTCAATGCCAAAATGCTTCAGTATTTTTATGCTAAATATCTCATTTCGGAGATTGAGGTCAAGGCAAAATTGGCTAAAATCCGACAGGCACTTTTGAAAAAGTTTAAACCGAAATGGCTCTCGCTTTCCCTGCGTAATAAAATTTTGTTGGCTTTGGTCGCCGATCAAAACCGGGATTTGGGGTTTGCCAAAAAAATCCTCAATGCGCTGAAAGAACAATCCGTTATCAATTCTGATAATGGAATGTATTGGAAGGAAAACACCTCCGGCCGCCATTGGAACGAGGCGCCGATTGCGACGCAAACTTTAGCCATTGAAGCTTACGCCGAAATTGAAAACGAAAATAAAACCGTCGATAAACTCAAAGAATGGCTGTTGAGACAAAAACAATTGCAAGCCTGGAAAAGTACCAAAGCGACGACTAATGCGGTTTATGCCTTGCTTTTGAATGGAAATGACTGGAAATCCAACGGAAAAACTAAACAGACGTTTTTAAAAGTAGGGGGTGAGCCCATTTCATTTGACGGTGCAGCGGGGAAAACCGGTTATATCAAAAAGAAATTTGATGTTGATGAAATCAATTCAAAAAAAGCCGATATTCAGGTTAAAAACAAAACCAAATCGCCACAATATGGCGCAATGTATTGGCAGTATTTTGAAGATGCCGATAAAGTTACCGCTTCAAATTCCAAAGACTTGAGCATTGAAAAAAAGTGGTTCATCAAAACCGAAAGTTCAAGCGGAAGTAAATTAAAACCCTTGGACACGCGACAACCAAAAATCGGTGATTTACTGACGGTTCGCCTTGTGATAAAGGCCAATGAAGATTTTGAATTTATGCATTTGAAGGATTTACGCCCCGCCGGTCTCGAACCCGTGGACGTGCTTTCAAAATACCGCTATCAAGATGGATTAGGTTACTATCAAAGTACAAAAGATATCGCCACCCACTTTTTCTTCGGCAATTTACCGAAAGGCACTTATGTTTTTGAATATGATTTGCGCGTGAATAACCGCGGCGATTTCACGGGCGGAATCACGACTTTGCAAAGTATGTATGCGCCAGAATTTTCTGTGCGATCGGAAGGGAAGCGTTTGGAAGTTAAAAAGTAGAATTCTAAAATTCACTTTGAATTTAATAAAGTTCCTTTCCCCCAAGCAGGCTTGGGGGGAAGGTGGCTTAAATAAGTTTTTTGGAAAAAATAGGTTTTAAAAACAATTTCGGTCAAACTCGCAACTCAAAATAAAAGTTTTTGTTTAACTTTCAATTATGGAAAATGATATTCGCTAGGAATAACGTTTTAGTAATTACCAAAAAGCGCTAACTAAGCTTAAATTGGGCGTTACATTTTTTGAGGAAAAGAGAAGAGCCCGGCAATGGCAACTGGGAAGCTGTTTTTAAAGATAAAGAGCTGGACATTGCGAAGGAAGGACTGATTCAACACTATGAATATACGATTGAACTAGCTTGGAAGGTAATGAAAGATTATTTGAATTTTCAGGGTAATTATTCAATCCACGGTTCGCGGGATGCTATTCAAGCCTTCTTTTCTATGGAATTAATTATAGATGGCGAGCTTTGGGTGGAGATGTTAAAGAGCCGGAACAAAACATCGCATACTTATAATGAAGAAATAGCCAACGAAATATTTTTAAGTATTGTCAATAAATACTCCCTTGCACTGATGGAATTTGAAAAAACGATGAAAGCGCTGGAAAAATGAAACTATGTCATAGGGTTTGAAACAAAAAAATATATCGGCGATTCAGGATATTTTTATAAATTTCCCAGAAATCGATGAGGTTATTTTATACGGATCCCGCGCCAAAGGAAATTATGTAAACGGTTCTGACATTGATCTGAGCCTAATTGGCAATAATTTGACCTTACATACACTTTTGAAAATTGAACACCAAATTGATGAATTGTATTTACCCTATCAAATAGATTTTTCTCTATTCCATAGAATAGAAAATCCCGCTTTGATCGAACACATTAAACGATGTGGTAAAGTGTTTTTTGAAAAAGTGAAAACTGATTAAATCTCTTTTAAAAAAAATTCAAGCCTCTTCTGGCAACAACTCCCAAAGATCTTGTAATGTGTTTGCTTCTTCGATTGGCTTGTCCAGTCGCCAGCGGACGATTCGCGGAAACCGTGTGGCGACACCGCTTTTGTGACGTTTTGAGCGGGCGATGTTTTCAAAAGCTATTTCAAAAACGTGATGGGCGCGAACGCTTCGCACTGGACCAAAACGTTCCACAGTGTTTTTTTTGATCCAGTTATCCACTTTTTTAAACTCTTTGTCCGTCAATCCGGAATAAGCTTTGGCAAAGGTCACGAGTTCGTTTTTATCGTCATCCCAAAGCCCAAAGGTATAATCGGTGAATAAATTGCTGCGCCGGCCGTGACCGCGCATCGCATAAGTCAGGACGCCGTCGATTGTCAGTGGATCGGTTTTCCACTTCCACCAATCGCCTTTTTTTCGTCCGACTAAATATGGCGAGTCCAAGCGTTTCAGCATCAAACCTTCAGACTTTTTTTCGCGGGCTTTGCCGCGTTCTGTGGCAACTTCATCCCAGTTTGAAAAACTCAAGCTTTCGGAAAGTTGCAAGGGCAATTCTTTTTCAGATAAATTGCTGTAAAGTTGCTCTAATTTTTTACGCCGAAAGGCAAAATTTTCTTTGCGGATATCTTCACCTTGCCACTCCAAAAGGTCATAGACCTTTAAAATGACCGGTATTTTTTTGAGTAGGTTTTTGGTAATGTTTTTTCGACCGAGGCGTTTTTGCAGATCTTTAAAGGTGCCAATTTTACCTTTTGGGTAAGGCAAAATTTCACCATCAATCACAGTGCCGTCTGGAATTTTATCGACAAAAGCCTCAAATTCTGGAAAGCGGTGGGTTACGAGTTCTTCGCCGCGGCTCCACGTGAATAGCTGCCCTTTCCTGATGATGAGCTGCGCGCGGATGCCGTCCCATTTGTGCTCGGCGCTCCATTGCTCAACATCGCCGAGATCTTGCGGGCCATCATCGAGGGCATAGGCCAAATAAAATGGGTAAGGCTTACTCAAATAATCTTCTGGCCGTTCTTTCAAGATCAAATTTTCAAACGAAATTTCAGAAGGTTTCCAATTCCCCATCAACTTAAAAGCTAAAATATCTTCATCAATTCCAGTGGCTTTAGATAGCGCACGTGTCATGAACTTTTGACTGACGCCGATCCGGAAACTTCCGGTCATCAATTTATTGAAAACAAAGCTTTGATAGTAGTTCAAGTTAGACCAGTTTTCACGCAAATACTGTTTTTTATCAGCTTCAGATTTGGGTTTCAAGTCTATAATTTCGGTTAAAAACTGGTTGAGGTTTTTTTTTGCCGAAGTTTCTGAACGCGGAAGCACTAAAGCGATAGTTTCAGCTAAATCGCCAACAATGTGATAACTTTCCTCAAAAAGCCAAAGTGGGATATCGGCAAATTCTGAAGCCCATTCGCGCATTGTCTTTGTGTTGACTGGTCGTCGCGGCCGCCGGTGCGAAAGAATGGCAATCGTCCAGACTTTATCGGCCGATGGGGCTTTTTTAAAATAATTTGCCAAAGCCTCAACTTTCCGATTGGTTTTATTGGTCGTGTCGATTTTTTCAATGAGTTCGGCGAAGTCCTTCATTAAGCCTAAATTTTTAATTGAAACCTAAATTGAGCGATTCACATAAACAAAAATAAAGGAAAGCCAGCACACGTTATTGATAATGTGTATTTTAGTAGTGACAAAACAACAAAGCACAAATCACCAGATCGGTGTGCAAAAACCTTCCTTTATCTCTGCTAAGATAACAAAAATAAGCTCAACAAACGATAAAATATCGGCACGTGGTGGGCTTCCTTTTTTTCTTCGCTATGTTGGGCAGACGGGGCTTTATACACTAATATCAAGCTCCATAACTCCATTTTTCACCCAGGGAAACAAGGGATTGCAGCTACAGGGGTTTATAAAACAACTGCTTGCATTCTTTATAGATGGCACGGACATGTCCATGACGGGTTTTGACCAACGGAAAGAGGACGAAGGGTACGCGGCACTTCTCGAATACGACACCGGACAGCTGGCATCTTCCCATCAGATCAAACGCTATTTTGGAAAACTGTCCATTATTGGCAACGTGGCCTACAATAAAATACTCAATGAGCTGTTTATTTGGCGGTTGAACATTGAAAACCCAAAAATCATTGAACTGGGCATTGATACCATGGTGCTCGATAATGATAGTGCCCAAAAACGCGAGGGCAACGAACCTACCTGTAAGCTCAAAAAGGGCTTTCAGCCACTGCACATTTGCTGGGGTC
>Ga0307967_1001786_pt1 | contig 12717 bp, 8 predicted proteins | sample OrgLakmetagen648_FD_201828 | JGI IMG/M metagenome (GOLD analysis project Ga0307967, IMG submission 201828) | Saline water microbial communities from Organic Lake, Antarctica - #648 | ecosystem: Environmental > Aquatic > Non-marine Saline and Alkaline > Saline | place: Antarctica: Organic Lake... | reverse complement strand
AGTGTGAGAGAGAGAAAGAGAGAGAGAGACATGCACACTCACATACACACATACACACACACAGAGAGAGAGAGAGAGAGAGAGAGAGAGAGAGAGAGAGAGAGAGAGACACACGCGCACACACACGTACACACACAGGTGCACTCATACATATATGCACACAAAAAACATAAAAACATACTTGTACTCAAAACTACTGACATTGCAGAGCTGCTGCCACCCAAAGACAGGCCTAAGACAAACACTTCCGTGGCACGCCGTCTGATGAGCCACGCCCTCGGTATACCAGGAATGCGGGACAGAGCAGGTGAAACCAGTGTCTGTTGAAGATGCAAGCCCTTGATCTTAGGAATCAGGCAGTCTATCTAGCACTTGATTAGTTCCAGTGTCTTTTGGGTTTTCTTCTGGGTCTGTTCATCCCTCTGTAAGTAAACTGCAATAGCATAACACTTGGAGACGATTACCAAGCTCACCGGTGGGAGGGTGCAAGTAGGGAAAAGGGGGTTTTAAATTTGAATGATGCAGGCCCTTAGAACAAGTACATCCATGCTGCACACAGAGTAAGTGCACACTGCACACAGTGTATATGCACACTGCACACAGAGGTTATGCACACTGCACACTGTCAACTTGAACGTCCTCCACAGAGCAGGAAAGGATAAGAGAGAAAACAAGGGGCTCAGAATGCTGTGTTGGCTGTTTCGTGAAAGCGTAGCAGGATATGTCTCATTGTAGTTTGTTATGTTTGCAATTTTAGTCATCAGAATGCCTTGCAGTGCGAGTTGCTGTGACCCTCATAGGAAGCACGCATTGCTTTTCGGTGTTTCATTGTGCATCTGGTGTAATCCTTATCCCATGCAAACTTTAGAAAGTTGGCATTGCTTTCCAGCATTGTGTGTCCAGTCGACTTGAATTGCTGGAATTTTTATGCTTAATTTTTGTGGCTGCGCAATGAGGTGTAATGCCCTTCCCACAATCGATCACGCAGGGAAGAGGGAGATTATATGTTGACGTCACACAAATGTAGATATATGTTGATTGTTACTTCGTACACTAACGTTGATGTAATATAGATGTAGCATATGTAATTTCATGCTTATTGTTGTTTTGTCATGCAGGGGAAAAGGACCTTGCTGCTGCTAGAAAACAGGCACGTGAGGAGCGGAGGGCAAAGCAGAAAGAAGGGGAGGCCTCTCGTGCGTCTGCGTGGGAGTAGAGATGGGTACAGCGGGATGTCAGTAACGGAGCAGGTGCTAAAATTTTGTTTTTTTGCAAAGCGTCTTATATGGATGGCCGGCCATCATGCATCCTCATATCATAAATCGTCACTGTTCAGTCGCCATGCTTTACGGTGTTCAGATCGGTTCACTTCAATTTAGTAAGGCCTCCATATGCCTGGCGTGGCTGCTCACCGGTATACAAGCACCAATGGAAAGCAGGTGTCAGCAAGATTAATAAAGGCACGCACGCACTTTCAACGCAATCACAGAGCACACAGAGTGCAATAAGTGACAGGCCTGTTCTGTATCGCATGCCATGCCTTCGCACTGTTGTGATTTTTTCGAAGCTTACAGAGCTAAAAAAAAGGCCGCTGTTGTGTTTTTTTTAGCCTACCACCCTTCAGTTATGGAATATGGAACGCAACTTTTTATTATCATGTACTTGCTCCATAATTGCAGGTTCTACGCAACATCAGTAGCATTATAAATGATTCAAAGTGTCAATGTGTGACCCTCAATGTTATTTCATTTTGCTACGTTGCGACTGCCTCTTATTCTTAATTGTAATCTTCCTGGTATTATCGTTCCTTGATTTACCCCCAATAGCTCCTCTGACTTTTTGAGCTCTTATGCCAAATTTCAAACATTTCTCCGCGATGGACAAGAAAAGAAATTGTATTGGTAGTGATAGCCTTGGTAGTGGTAGCCAGCACGTGAAGGCAAGTATAGAGAAATGCTTCATCACGCTGACAGAGCAGCCAACATTTTATTTTCCAGCCATAGAACTGGCTTCTTCAGTTCATTGAACAGTGTTGCTAGCCAAAATTACCTCAACTGAAAACAAGCAATTGCTTGTTACATGACGCCATCAATTAAATGTGTCACAGCTCTGGATAAGGCGGCTCAATTGGTATGGACCAGGTTGGACGCATGGGTTGCATATTGCATAGTGTATACGGAGCTGTGGCACCCTAAGCAAACCCTAAGTAAAAGTCTACGCGGGAAAACACCAGCGTGCATTAAGGAAAGGCTCTCAACTAGTGCTCACATTACCCAGAGCACCGCCAAAAAACGAAAAAGAGAAACAACTGAGACCGATGAGGATCGTCAGGCAGGTTGTCAGCCATGCGATCCGGCCTGCGCCTAGCCTTCCTGAAGCCAGCCGCTCTACCAGTAACCCCCCCATCAGATCCCCTTGGGCTATTATCACTGTTGCCGTTGTTTAATTGTATTTTGTGTCTTGTTTTTGTGACCTTGTTTAGGCTTTTTATTGCATGGCAGTTTAGTGCAGTGACTAGTTAGTGCGCTTTGTGTAAAGGGACGCCCAGGTTAAGCAGAGGAGTTATGGTGTACTGGTTGTAGATTGTGCCCCTGACTCCAAGGAGTGTAAAATGTAAAATGAATAGTGACTTTGTTGCTTTTGAGATATGCCTCGGAGGCTCCTTGTTCGTAGACGCTGGTTAAGAGGTAGATGTTGGTTGTGTGCTTTATCTAATGTCTGTTGCGGGTTTACGTCTGAGTTAGAGTTTAAATTTTACAAGGTGTACATCCCTGTCCCTTGGGGGAATCAGTTTGAAGTCCAAATACCTGCCTCTTCCTTCAATGGGCATGTTAAGGTCAGATAGCTTTTCAATGTTACAAGCATCCATTGTAACGATTGCTGAGCCCAGTTTGTCTTTGCTGATCTCTTCCCTACAACGGCTGACTGCGTGGTGGTGTCGGTTTTTGTCCATTCTCTTCAGAGTATGGATGTTGCACCTAAGAAGCATGTGTGGAGCTACGTGTAAACCTCTGCACAATGGGCAATGGCAGGACCTGTCATGTGGCAAAATCTGTTGGTGTGTTTGTCTGTGTGTATTGTATCCGTCTATACCTAAGAACTAGTTTCTGTTCCTTAATAGTCACATTTGGCATGGACCAAAATTTGTAACTGAGCTGGGCATGAACAAGTGGCATTTGAGTGAAGCATTGTTCCAACGTTAACATTCTGACGTTCACATTCGGAGTGTGAACATTCTGAAGGGCACGCTGGGTGTTAAGCGTACCACTACAAATTGGGTTGTCTTGAGGGAGTGTGGACACGAACCACTGCAAATTTTCTGATTCGGGTCTATTGTCAAGTTGTATAATAGCATGCTTAAGTCGAACAGTGAGACGTTAAGCAAGGAGCTGAAAGTGGATCTGAGCATACATTTACGTAACCCCTCCTGCTGGACTGCTTTTCTTTGGTCGTAGATGCTTTTCAAGGGTTGCGGCGTTGTGATCCATTTGCGCAAGCAGCGCGGCAGGGTACCTCCACTTCTAATTACGACTTCACTGATGATCTCAGGCACAGATTGCGGACAGCGTGGAGAGATGTTGAGGGATTGCACCCACTGAACACAAACAGCAATTTGGTAACATATCTTTAACACAGGGACCCAACACCATGGCAAACCGTGGCCGTGGGATGGGCTCAAGCATCTTCCAAGGCTAAGGTAGAGCTAGCAGCGCCAGCGTGCACGTGTTGTGGGTGAGCACTCGATACGAGCTTGCTTGGCTGGTGGTTGGTCATCAGATATCTTTGTACCGGTGAGGATGTAGTTGGCGCGGTCAAGGAAGAACGTGCGTTTGCGGCGAGCCATCAGTGCACTGGTAGGGCTTGGAGGCAGGTCACCGCCGTAGGTGTTGATCAGTCCACTAGCCGCAAAGTGCTCTAAACCTCTATTGCAATGTATTTTGACACCTAGGCTTCGAAACCAAAATGAAGCGGGGAGTGTTTGTGAAAAAGCAGAAGCTGGAGGCTATGACATGCAGCCGACTCTAGGCTATGACATGCAGCTGAGCACACGGTCCAACGCTTGCCTGTCAGCCCAAATTCTTTCTGTCATGGATGGTCTAACACAATCCTATATCTTCAAACAGAAGCTGCAAAACTGTGAGCCCATTGATCTCAGCCGTTATGTTGTAGACCTCAGGGAGAGACACTTGGGAGTACTGGACACCTTATTCTGACACGCATCCGAGAGAACACAACAGCAAACGCTCTACTTATCACCAATGGTGTGCTCTTCCTACAAAAAGGGCTCTGGTCAATCATTCGCCTTACCCTCCCTAAATACATGTTTCTCAACCTGCCGCGTGATGTCATTTGCAGTACAGCTCATTTCAGACTTCGTGTAAACACCCTACGTTTTGAGACAGCGACATGGAATGAAATTAACTCCCCCACCTGTGACCTGTGTGACACTGATGATGTCCAAGATGAGCAGCATGTTCTTTTCCAATGTGCCAATCCCCACATGATTTCTTTCCGCAGGAATTATGCTCGCTCCTCTGTTTCCCCCAGCAACAGGAGCTCACGATGTGTTTACTTTGCCAGAACAATAACAAGCTTTGTTTTTTCCTCCATGAAATTGATCATTGCTTTTTATGAGCAGGCTAGCAGTCTTGACTGAAGCCCTTTTTTTTGTGAACCTTGAAAACCTCAAGGCAACCTAGGTAATAATGGCCACAGGTAGATGGTCAAATAAGAAGCCAGCTTAGAAGTACTTAAAAATGAACGCCTCACGAATGCAGGCTGTCAAGAAAATACCAAAGCGTCACGATTGCAGGCCGGCAAAAAAAAGGCTAAGCTGGTAGTGTTAATACATCCAGCGTCAGGATAACAACTCACTGCAAAAGGTTTTATAAGGGCGACCAGGAGGCGTGTTCACACTCCATCGCACATCCACACTCATCTGTGCGTGAAATGCCTAACACACACACAAGCAATTTCTTATAGCCGACTTTTGTCTTGCACATACTATACAATCGCCTGAGTGAGCACATCAGACGAGCAGAAGCGCAAATAAGCTCAGGCACACGCGATTATCGCACCTGTACGTGCACTAGTAGGCAGACTGAGATGCAGACAAAACGTACGAGGTCATTCAACGCAAGCATAAGCCTCGCGCCTTGCATAACTGCCTTGAAGGAGGGAAAGGGCACGCCAAGCAGAAGAAACAGGCCTGGCACCACACATACGAGGTCATCACATTACGTACTCAGGCCTCCACAAAGCCTTGCATGACTACCACCCGTACATGCCTGTACGAAGAAGAGCTGAATGCATGCGTTCATACCTCTCATAGCTCAAGACCCCACGCATTCCTCTGGTTCACACACACACACACACACACACACACCAGCAAGCGCACACTAGCCGTGACGTGCATTGCACACAGCAGACAAAGACACGGCCATCCCTTGCCATTGGTGTGACAAGCTGGATGATGAAAACCTAAATACGTGAGTGGGTGCGTGTTTGAAGGTAGTCATCACGCTACACACAACCCCTTAGACACACACACACGCCACGAACAATCCAGCACACAGCCCCCTCAACCCCAGATCTCAGAGGTGGGCTCCTTAAATTGGGGAGTGGGGTCGTCATGTACACCATTGAAAGCCCACTCTGAATGGAGAATCCAGGGCTTGATAGGGCCGATGCCGATGGTCATATTGTTGAACTCTGCGTGCGTGTGTGTGTGTGTGTGTGTGTGTGTGTGTGTATTAATGAGGGCGCTAGGGTTGATAACAACAGAACCGTTTGCATTGGCACCAACAAACCCTGAGTCCTCCATTTCAAGAAGGCCTTCAAAGTGAAGTAGGACCCTATAAACTTGATGGGGCTGATGTGGATGGCCATGTTGTTGGGTGGGGTGCGTAGGGGGTGTAAATAATAGAGGAAAAACGATTGTTTTTTAATAAATGTCACACAACGGTGCAGCACAAGCTTGTTTTAGATAACACCATCAGAGCGCAAAGTGGCAGCTTTTGCTAAGCTTACGGACAAAGGTGTTGTTACAGGTATAGCTAGGGCTGGCCAGAACCGTACATATACACCATATATTTGGTGATTTTCCTGCCATAAACACGGTATATACACCGTACGTAAATGGTTCTGGCCAACCCTAGGTACAGCAGGTGGACGACGCCAAGACAGAACGAAACACATGGGGTTATGAAATCGAACCAGTAAGCCTGTATGTCTTCACGCATGCACCTTTGGCAAGGACATCGCATACTGAAATCGACCCAGTAAGCCTGTGTATCATCACGTGTGCACCTTTGGCAAGGACATCGCATACTGAAATTGAACCAGTAAGCCTGTGTATCATCATGTGTGCACCTTTGGCAAGGACATTGCATACTGAAATCAACCCAGTAAGCCTGTGTATCATCACGTGTGCACCTTCAGCAAGGACATTGCATACTGGCCGCAACAAGCCCTGAGCAGGGCAGCTTCCCTCCCGACAAGGCTGGAGGCCTTTGTAATTGAACTTAACCAAACTAACCTTACCCTCTTACCCTCAAACTAAACTAATTGTTAGGTGGACCGTCCCCTCAGCATAAAATCCAAGTGTCATGTTGTATTTAATATCGCTGCCTCCAGGAGTGCAAGCAGTTTAGTTAACAACCCTGGGGAAGCTGCATTTGAGTGAAGTCAAAGCTGAACTCGACCTAAACAATATTACTAGGGTCGGCCAGAACCATGTACACACGGTGTGTTTACGGTATTTTTGGCATGAAAATTACTAGGGTTGGCCAGAACCATATATTTACGGTGTATATACGGTATTCCTGACAGGTAATTCACCGAATATACGGTCATATACGGTGTACATATACGGTTCTGGCCAACCCTTAATATGATGTACCCCGGCAAACTAGGCAACTGACCGCGCACCAACAGACACACACACATACACACAGTTCCATTCTCCCCCTCTCACCAAATCATCCACCTACTCACCCATGGCACACATCCACAAAAACCACAAGCACGCACCTGGAGTCAAGACGATGTAGCTGGCCAGGTAGCTGGTGCTCTTGACGCAGTCCTGCACAATCTCGCGGAAGGTGCGCTTAATGGCGTCAGCTTCATCGCTGCCATCCTTGTAGTTAGGAATCTTGGACCTAGGGGGTGACGCATGTGCGCATGTGTGTTAAGAGTGTGTGTGTGCGCGTGATGCATTATGTGTGTGTGTTTGTGTGTGTGTGGTGTATATGTGTGTGTGTGTGTGGTGTACATGTGTGTGTGGTGTATATGTGTATGTGGATATGCGTGTTTGTTCCAAACTTTTATATCTGAGCTTATGGGTTACTATGTGGTTGACCGAGACCAGTCAGCAGCCCATCAGCCAAACAACCAGGCTAACATCCACCTCACTTGAAAACAACAATTATCAAAGTTTTTACATGTTTTACATACGCAGCCTAGCAGTCGCACGATTTTTGACTGATGGCCTTATCTGTAAACACTGTAAACTCTACAAGCACCTTGGCCAGCGTCGTAGAACTTGATTATAGGGGGCATAGGGATAGGGTTGGCCAAAACCATATATATACGGTTTATATACGGCTTTTTTGGCAGGGAAATCACCAAATATACGGCCATATACGGCGTATATATACGGTTCTGGCCAACCCTACATAGGGAGAATGAGACTTACTAAGCACTTTCAAGCAAGTTTGGTTTCAGGCTTTTTCCAAGCGTCCGCTCAGATGCCCCCAGACGAATACAATAGCAATGTGACCTTACCCTACCTATAATCCTTCGAGCAAGAGCTAACTGCAAAATCGTTAATTTGAGCAGAGTCGCAGCTGCGACTGAATGGAGGAAGAATGGGATTTCCTTGCGTCTGGTTTTTAAACTGGTAGGTTGGTCTTGGAATTCTAGGGGAAAAAGTGGTTTACTCAGGCAACAGGCAGTGCATGGTTTACTCAGGCAACAGGCTGTGCATGGTTTACTCAGGCAACAGGCAGTGCATTACTTACTCAGGAAGCAGACTGTGCATGGTTTACTCAGGCGACAGACTGTGCATGGTTTACTCAGGCAACAGACTGTGCATGGTTTACTCAGGCAGCAGACTGTGCATGGTTTACTCAGGCACCAGGCAGTGCATGGTTTACTCAGGCAGCAGACTGTGCACTACTTACTCAGGCAACAGGCTGTGCATTACTTACTCAGGCATCAGACTGTGCATGGTTAACTCAGGCAACAGGCAGTGCATGGTTTACTCAGGCACCAGGCAGTGCATTACTTACTCAGGCAACAGACTGTGCACTACTTACTCAGGCAACAGGCTGTGCATTACTTACTCAGGCATCAGACTGTGCATGTTTTACTCAGGCATCAGACTGTGCATGGTTTACTCAGGCAACAGGCAGTGCATTACAAACTCAGGCAGCAGACTGTGCATGGTTTACTCAGGCAGCAGACTGTGCATGGTTTATCAGGCAACAGACTATGCATGACTGTGCACTTTGTAGGTTCACTGGCTGAAAAGTTCCGTTAGTAAACCAAACAGTTGGCTCTGGCCTGCTGTATTAATTCGGGACTACATTGGAAGCAGCACTTGCTTGAACGGATACAGCACTTGCTTACTTGGGGGAGCGAGGTAACACTGGAAGAGGTGCCAAACAAAGGAGAAGACACCGACGCGCGTGAAACTTAAGTTTGAAAAAGGAAAACAGCGTCAACAAGTGGGGGGCTTTTAGATGCTGGCACGGAAGTGTTCCCTCTCTTGATCATGCTGGGTGTGTTGACGCTACCAGCTTTTCTTTCTTTACGAAAGCGAGCGTTAACATTAAATTTTAGGAAATGAGAGCCACCGATTCTGTCAGATCACATGAGCCCGCAGAGGTCACGCCACTTTCAGCACATGGCCATGGACACCAAATCCTTTTGTTGCATTAGGATGGAAATGAGCCTGTACGTGATTGGGCGCAATCCGGGACGGCTACTCATCCATGCCAATTTCTTGCTAAGTTTAAGCAGACGCGGACACGCATAGCGGCACACCAACATTCGGTACGGTAGCGGCTCCTTTCCTATAATAATGTGAGGAATGATTTCTGCTGCCTACGCAGCTTTCTGTTTTGAAAAGTGGGCACGCAACGGGACTCACCAGTAGTCTTGTGGAACAAACACGTGGGCATCCACCTGCACACAAGCGTGTTCGCACTCAGCGTGAGAGCTAAAGCAAGATGCACATGAGCGTAGAAATGGTGCGCCTGAGGACGCCCATATTTGAAGCATTGAAGCAGTGCTGGTGCAGTTTCTCAACATGCATTCGCAAAGTCAGAGACTGTAAGCCAATGCTGGGGCATATCCTGCCCGCACCATCCCCACTTGTGCACAGTGAATGAAGCAGGAGCAACAGCTGCCTGTTAGTCAGGGTGTGTGCACAGCGACTGTGCCGCCAGCTACAGCACATGCAAACTAACACATGTTTTTTCAGGTATCACCTCATGCACACACTTGTTGTTTGATCTATTTACCATGAATACGAATCCTTGCGTGCTCTCTGTATGTTTTCGCAGCAAACATCTTCCAACATTAAGTTATATCCATCCACGTAATGGACACTCGCAAGAATCGGCTCACTGCCCCCCTTCTCCCCCATGCACAAGCACACACGGACATGCACAGTCACACTAGCGCACGCACACTCTTTGCACGCACACGCATGCACACATGCTCGTTAACACATACACACACACACACACACACGCATACGCACACACGCACACGCACACACACATGCGCACGCATACACACACTCAATAACCCTTACACGCACACTCCTGCCCGCACGCGCACGTGCACATTCTCGCACGCGCGCACTCACGATGTGTTGGGTGTAGAAGCCCATGTTGGGGAAGAAGTAGGACTGCACGCAGGGCATCAGGTAGTGAAGGAGCATGCTTGACAGTGTCTGATATGAGTGTGGGGGTGTGAGTGCAGCTAATGGATGGGCAAAGAGCAGCAAGCATTTCCCCATTTCAGCACCTTGGGGTAGTTGGCCTCAATGAGCACTTGCGCCAGCGTCATGCCTGCCACACCACGCACGCTGCGTCGCTTCCCGTTCAGGTCCACCACGTTGATGGTCACCAGCCGGTCGAACACGGTGGGGGTGGGCATGTCGTTGAGCTTGACCTGCTTGTGCATCCCGCCCAGCTGCTCTTCACTTGATTGCGCCTCATGACTATCAGTCCCAGCTAGGACGCCACTGCTGCTGCTGAGGAGCCGTGAAAAGCACGCTGGCTGCAGTGACGAGCTCCTTGCTAGCCTAATGGAGCTGCACAGAGCCCTTAGCATTTTTACTCGTCAATATTAAATCGTAATAAAAACGTGTTCAATTTTGAACGTACCGGTAGTCTCAATGTGAAAGCCTTGCGAATAATAATTAATTTGATTGCGGATCGTGCTACCATCACGTAATACATAAAGTTCAGACCATGTTGTCCACAAGCAAAACCCTCCACTGCCAATGTGCCAGCACAAGCCCCCATCCCCTAGCACGCTCCAGCTACCACAATATTAGAATCAGCAGCAGCAGCAGCAGCAGCAGGAGAGGAGCACGCTTGCAAGTATCGCGCCTGCCTGCTGTAGATCGTGTTCAAACACAGGAGCACACGCCGCAGCAACAAGGGAAGCCAAGCACCTCCGGACCTGAATATTGCAATAGTTATAGCAGCAGTAGCAGCAGCAGCAGCAACAATAGCAGCAGTAGCAGCGTCGCTCCTCGCCGAGGCATTCTCTTTGGCGCTGCTCTCTCTTGCCTAGCTGCATCCCAGGCACAGCTGGCTCCTTCATCTCAAGCTGTTGTGTTTGCACCACCAGTAAGTGCACACGCATGCATAAACGAATTCGTAGTGAGCCCTGTTGGGATTATGTTCATCCGCTCCCACTTCAAATGCACGCGCGCACCGTATGCACGCGACACGTGTTCATACCTACACTAAACATGCTTACCAACCTGCTCAGGGCTACCGTGTGAAGGATGATAAACTGGATGGCTACACGTTCTTTTATCCAGGTGAGGAGACCACCTTGGACGTATACTACACACGCTTGCCCCCCATCGCAGCAGCAACACACGCACGCAAGCACTGTTCTTGCACAGGCATACAGTTTCTTGATGCTCAAAGGCTGTCAAGTGATGTCTCCTGCTCATCAATCTGCCACACAGAGGGCTGGCTGCCAGTGACCTCCTCCGGCAACGACTGCTTCCTGCGCAACCCGCGCAACATCGATGAGAACCTGTTCGTGGACATTACCTCCCCCTCCTCCTCCACGTACCAGACCGTCACTGAGCTGGGCTCGCCGGAGGACACCGCGAACCTGAAGCTGGATCAGTTCCTGAACAAGGAGTTCATGTCCACCCGCCTGGGCATCCGCCGTGAGGGCAAGGTGCTATTCTCGGAGACCAGAGTGGGCAACGATGGGCGGACCTACTACGACATTGGGATCAGGATGAGCAGCTACGGCTCCAGGAACCCTTATGTAGCCACACAGGTCAGTGCCCAACACACACACACACACACACACGCACGCACGCACGCACGCACACACACACACACACACACACACACACACACACACACACACTCTCTCTCTCACACACACACACACACACACACACACACACACACACACACACACACACACTCTCGCACGCTCTCACACACACACACACACACACACACACACACACACACACACACACACACACACATGCACTCTCACACACAAACCCACACACTCACACACACACTCACAAACACGCACGCACGCGCACACATACACACACAAACACACACGCATGCGCACACAAACACACAAACACACAATCACACACACGCACATACACTCACACACAAACACACGCGCACGCGCACACACACACACCACACACACACGCACGCACATACACTCACACGCACTCACAAAAACGCATACATACCTAAAAACACACACGCACACATACACGCACACACACACACACACACACACACACACACACTCACGCACGCACAAACACACACGCACGCACAAACACGCAAATACACACACAAACACACATACACACACAAACACACAAATACACACACGTGCACACACACAAACACACACACATACACACACACACAAACGTGCACAGGCGCACACAGACACGCACGTCCGCTCACGCACACTAACAAACACACACAAACATGCGCACACGCTACACACATACAAACTCACACACATGCACACACGCTCACAAGCATACACACACGCACTCACACATAAACACACACAAACACACACACAAACGCAAACACACACACACCTCAGGGCGAAGTGCTTCAGGACTATGGCATTGAGTGGGACCGTGTGCTGCTGACGACCTTGGGTGTTGCTAACAAGCGTGTGTATGAGCTGCGGATGCAAACAGCCCAGGTGTGTGTGTGTGTGTGTATGTGTGTGTGTGTGTGTGTGTGTGTGTGTGTGTGTGCGAGGGAAGACGATCGGGACGGGAAGGGGAAGAAGTCAGGAAAAGGGCAGAAGCCACTTATCTGGCATAAGTGCGAATCATTGGGTGATGTGGAGGGGGGAGAGGTGGCCCTAAATAGCTCTCATCCCGTGGCCCTTCCTCAAAAAGTGGGTATGGGCTAGGTGTTGCCGATTGTGTCCACGCACAGG
>Ga0307967_1001781_pt1 | contig 12737 bp, 10 predicted proteins | sample OrgLakmetagen648_FD_201828 | JGI IMG/M metagenome (GOLD analysis project Ga0307967, IMG submission 201828) | Saline water microbial communities from Organic Lake, Antarctica - #648 | ecosystem: Environmental > Aquatic > Non-marine Saline and Alkaline > Saline | place: Antarctica: Organic Lake... | reverse complement strand
TTTATTTGTTGGGACCTATAGGTTGAGCAGCCATGCCAGGCTGGAGGCCTTTGTAATCCAAACTAAACTAAACTTTCCTCGCAAACCTGAGGATATGTACGAAAACAATTCCGAAGCCAGGAAATTTTCCGACATGACGGAAAAAAATAAGACGAAGTGTCCACTCCTTTTGTGTGCGGCATTTGGGCTTCATATTTCAACTACTTTCTTCAAAACAATGATATGGTTGCATCAAGGGTGAGTGAGCCAGTAAATGACAATTGTGACTTTCTGATTCACATTTCAACCAAACTTTAGACTGAAGTGTCTGACGTATATTACCAGTGGCAAGTAATTAGTAAAATAGATAATGACAAATGAATGGCATTGCTCACTTTCCTTACTCACGTGCAAATTTGTAATTGGCGATAAATAGCATAAAATCAAACTACCTGTTTAAGTCAGTCTTTAGCAAAATACAACGGCAAGTGGACTGTGGCCGGTATTCGTGACTGGATGATTACAGAAAGCGGCTTGAAGAAAAAACTCACTGCATCACATACACCCCATATAAAATGATGCTTTTATTGCATTCCTTCCGACACAGTTCTGTCCTAACCATAAATCGCTGTCCTCATTTAGCAAACAACTGGCAAATAGTGAACGAAACAGGTGGTTAAGCATAATACCGAAGTACGACTTGGTCCCTGGGGCAGGGGAGCTGCTATAGCTTGCTGCCATGAGTAAGGGCGTTGGGAGATGGCGCCGGTTTCTCGCCTGGCCCCAACCACATTTTGGACAGGCAGAAGGGCAGGTAGTCGCTGGCTTTGCTGTCTCCGGGAGCCTGGTAGTGCACAAAAAGTAGTGCAGAATGAGTTAATGCTTGGGTTTTTGGGGGGCTGTACGAGTATGGAATAATCGCTCCAGCAGAGAGGAAAAGTTCAGATAGTACTTGGTTTTGGGGGGGGCTGTATAAATGTTGAAAAACAACTCTAGTTCAGGGGCAGAAAAGCTCACACGCTATACGTGACTTTATCCTGCTCCCACAATTGCTTAGGTTGACGTGAGGCTTTACAATTAAGGAGGTGGTTCCCATCATACAGTTCTGCATCTTACAAGCAAGTCGCTTCAATACCTAACGCAAGCTCTTCTCACTTAGTAATCAAATCGAAAAGAAAAATAACAAGCCAAGAAGAACGCAAACAAATTGTGACTCAAAAGGTGCATGTGGTGTTGCGTAAGGCTGTGACTCCAGAACTGGTACATTAAAGCTAGCATACAAACACAACCTTGCAGAAGTAACTAGTAGCCATCTTAAGTTTGAAGATTGCCCACTTATCCTTTTAATTATGCTCACCTTATGTGGAACTCAAAGATATCACGCACACACACAAAACCATACACATACACACAAAAACACACACCCCAAACACATGCAGCAATTTCATGCACACACACACAAACACAAACATATACATAAAACATACACAAAAAAACACACCCCAACACACATGCACACTCACGCTCACACTACACACATACACACCACAAATACCGTACTCGCTGCGCAGCAAATCACAGGCAGCCACCAAAACACATAACACTTAACCAAACACCCCTTACATGACCCAAGGCATTAATAGTGAGCCAACCTGGCTCACGGCATCAACACAGCTCTGTTAAGCACACCTCCTTCCTACCTGGTGCATAGCGACCCCCTCTGGGCGCATGCCTTGTCCCTCTCGCACCATGCATGCCATTAAGTGAGCCATGATGTGGCAGCTGGTCTCCTTAATCTGGGAAAAGGGAGGGAAGAGGGCGCCCTCACGCAAGACCTGTGCATATGAGGCGTCAATTCGGTGATGGTTAAGGCTACAAAGGCTTCCGACTCGATTGGAAAGGAGGCTTGTGCTTACCGAGGAAAAGGAGAGAAACATCAAACAAATAAAGCCAGCGCCCTGCTTGTCACCAAGAACATTGACTACTGCTTACTGGGTATTGTTCACTTGCATTGACTCTGCGATGACCATACGTCTCACCAAGCACAGGTTGCTTAACATGGATGGATTTGGTTATCGCAGCCAATGAGCTCCAACATCCACTTAAGGCCATAAGCTCCTCACAATAAAATTTAGTTATTGAGACCCAAAAGCCTTCATTACAGAACAATAAGCTTCTCACAATTACAAACGTTTCTGAGACCGAAAGGCTTTTAAATCAAATGCCTTATAGTGCCAACACATAAACACCACTAGCAGAGAAGAGTGAGCCCGGCGCTGGCGTGGTAACGAATAACACCTTACGCACCATGATGGGGTTGGCCATGGCAGCCAGAGCTTCAGCGGCCACGAGGAAGGACTCCTCTGAAATACTGCTGCAGCGTGCCAGCATTGCGGCGTGGCCCTGCACACGGGCAGGGGGGGCATGCACAACACTCAATAGAGGAGCAATAAGTTGGTGACATATTGGAGGGAGAAGCTGTCAGTGCTGCAGCATGGCCCTACAGACAAGCAATTGTGTTCATCATTTACTTAATAGAGCATTCTGCAGCTTGAATTGAAGAAAGGTGTTGGAAATTGCCCTGCTGCTGCTGATGCATTCTTGCGGGCTTTGCAAAATCATGCTCTGAGAGGTTGCCTTCATTTCCGAGGTGATCTAGTTTGCAAACAAAAACATCCTGCAATGCTACAGCAGACTAAGCAAACACGCCTCTGTTGGCTACTCCTAAGCCTGAGGCCTGTTTGATTCCCAGAGGGGTAAACAAAGCAATTTGAGCTTAATCCTCAACAACTACCTACTACCTACTACCTACTACCTACGCCTCTGCCTGTGTTCCTTTGCCTGTCATCATGGCTTTACAATGGGCAAGGTCTGACTTACCAGGGCAGGGAACACATACGCATTATTGGCTTGTGCTGGGCGAACAAACACGCCTGGAAACAAGGGAAGGAAGAAAGAGAGCGCAAACAAAGCCTTAACATAGAGTTTCCTTTGACAAACATAAACATGAATGCGCAAACAAACCCATACAACCACAGGCATTCACTGACACACAGGTTTAGACGACGCACAATTACGCACAAACCTGCACACATACACACTCAAACGCGTGAGCACACACCTGCTGGATCTCTAGGAACATCCTCAGGCAATGCCATTCTAAATTGAGCCTCGACTTTAGAAATCAGTTCAGGAGGGGGCTGCTGGCGGGGGCCTGCAGGAGGCAGCAGCAACCATGGTGTACCCAAGTATTAAATTGTGAATATAAAAATAACAAAAAGAAACAAAGGATTATTACGAAAAGAAGAGTATTACGCATCGAAGCATGAGCAAAGTAGGCATTGGAATCTAAGGGAATTGGACTCCTGTTGCAGAAAGGTGGGTCTGCTATAGGTAAGCTTTTTGCAAGAAAGTTTGCAAGAATTACCAAACAGGAATGTGATGCACGAGCAAAAGCAAAGTACGAGGCATAAGAGTCATTGGTGGGCGTTGGATAGTGCCGTATGACCAAACCAGGACGTGAGTTTGGCCATATGGCACTGCTTTTTAGTCCCACTGCTCTTGGGTCTAAAGAGGCAGGGTTGGTGGAAAGAAGACGTGCAGTACTTGAGGACAGGATCTTGATGCATTGAAGAGGTAGAAATGAGGTAAGTAAGTTGCAAAGAGTGGAAAAATCTTCTCACCTTCATTCCTAGCACCTTGGCTTGGAAGACGTCTTCATCTCACAACTCCTTTTTTATATTCATCAAGGCAAACAAGTTTTGTCACACCGTGGTGTTTGCACCAGGAGCACACAGGGCGTCTGAACACTTGATGTCATTGGAGTGGGTCGAACTTGCAGGACACTGCACATGTTTAGGGTTGGCCAAAACCACACACACATACGTGTATATACGGTGTATATACGGTATTGTTAGCAGGGAAATCACCATACATACGGTCATATACGGTGTACATATACGGTTCTGGCCAACCCTTCACGTGTTATTAAACCTGTAGAATGTCCAGTGCTATGACATCTAATTTCAAGGCCCAGAAAGGTCAACAAACAGAGGGATGGCGTGGGAGGAGTCTAACCCAGTAAGTACTCACTTTCTAGGCCGCCATTCACATGAATTCGTGTTGTTGGTTTCAATTCATATCCATATGTCAGGTACCATGTGTCACCTGTCTCCTATGCCCTTGCACATAAGAACACACACGCACATGAAAACACGCATGCACGCACATGGAAGCACGCACCCGGGGGAGTTGGTTGGTCAGCCTGAGGCCCGTCTGAAGGCGCAAAAATTGGATCAAAGGGAGACCCAGAGGCAAACAGCACACGGCCCCCACTGTGCCTGCAGAAGTTTACAAGGTAGTGAAGGCAGAAGTTTGTACACACACGGATAGTAAGCCGATGGAACTAAGAGATCAAACAGCACACCTTTGCCCTCATATGCACGTATGTATATGGAAGAGTTTACAACGTACATCGGGAACAAGACAAAATGCGTGCTTATAGGTGTAACTCCCATAGTGATGTCCTGTTACACTTATACAAATATTCACCTGAAATGACCCATGCTCACACAGCTATCCCTATATAACCCTGCTTGTAGGCAAACAAAAGGACACACTCAGCAGGCTTAGACCACCACGAACCTGTAGGCCTCCTCAAATGTGCACTCCGCTTTCGTGGTGGGATTAGACAGGGGAAAGATGATGGGCCGGTGGTTGATGGCAGACATTTCTCGGAGGACCTCTTCGCTAAAGCCCTTGGCTATGGTAGACACGCCTGTGCTTTGTGCACGCAGAACAAAAGGGCCAGCAGCATGAAATAAAAGTGCATTGCACACAGAACCTCATCGCCACGGAGGTACCTTTGTACTGTGGTACACACAGAGCTTGGTAGAAAATTGTGCTGGGACTTCCCTGTGTTTGAGCCTTTTTACCCCTCCCTATAAGAACACAAGCAGTGATGTGAAAGCAAAATACTGAACATTCAAAGAAGCATTTTCATATTGGACGCAAGGGCTTCAGCCAGCGCGCAGCCTCTGAAAGGAAAGGCTTGTAACAATTTCAGGTTAATTGCAAATCTTGCCTGAGAAAACAAAAAAGCGGTGGCTTACCACCTCATTCAAAAGCTATTCACTACCATGATGCAACAAATGATGCTCATTGATCTCTCTGCAAACGGTTTTGCACACACACACACACACACACACACTGTGCGCAATATTCTAGGCCAACCCTACAAAGAAATGCGCACCAATGATGGCAACGGGCCTCAGCTGTCGGATCGCCTCCAGAAAGGTTTTGCAGTAGGGCGTGTCGTGCGCAAAGGCTTGCTTGTGGTGCTGCAGGCTTTCCAAACGGGCGGCACAGACCTGTGCGCACGTAAACAGGAGTCATGAGTTATGTGTGAGCTAACCATAGATCAGTTCTGCGCAAAATAGGGCGTGCCATGTGCAAAAGCTCGCATGTGGTGCTGCACGCCATCTTTAAAAAACAACTAGAGAGAAGTGGGAATGTGGTACAGTTCCATTCCAATGTTTACTTACTTCCATACGTGTGACATGCAGGTGTAAAAGTCAGAGCAGTGCTAGGGTCAGAGCATGGATTTGGGGTGTGTGTGTGTGTGTGTGCTTGTGTGTGTGTGTGTGTATGTGTGTGTGCATGCGTTTGTGTGTGTGTGTGTGTGTGAGTGTGTGTGTGTGTGTGTGTGTGGCTATGCGTTTTGGTAAGCAACAGCTGTGTAAAATTGCGACATGCAAGCATGTGCATAATACAACAACATAGTATACATTCCCTTGCCGGCTCGGGTGCGTTTGGAGTAAACGCAATGTACAAGGATATGGAGGGGTGTTCTTCAAAACAAACGTTCTCTTTCTCTATACACTCCTCTTCCAAATACATCTGTTTCATGTTTCCTCTACCTACTGCCTACTGTTTCTTTTGTTTAGCCAGGTGTGGTTTCAGACTTTTGCCAAGCTTCCGCTGAGATGCCCTTTGAGGCATATATAGTTATGTAACCTTACATTACCTAGGTTGCCTACAACAGCCAATTGCTCACCAGGCCCTTGGAGTCTTTTGAATACTTTTTTCCACTAATTGCTCACCAGGCCATGGAGTCTTCTGAATGTTTTTCTTCACTAATTGCTCACCAGGCCCTTGGAATCTTCTAAATAGTTTTTTCCACTAACTGCTCACCAGGCCCTTGGAGTCTACAAAATGGCAGGTCTTCCGAGCTTCCTGCATCATGGTCAATGAAACAAGAATGGGAAGTGGGTTCAAAATGAGGAGGTTGTTTGGATGGATGATGCATTATATGTTTGTCCTATCAACAAGGAAGGATTGCCAAACTGATTGTGGATTAGAAGAGGAGGAACACAAAAGGGTCATCCCCAAGAGAGGCATCAAAAATGGTTGGCAGATACCCAAGCACACATGTATACACATACATACGCAGACGAGCTCACAAAGATGTGCACACACACGTACACACACACGTACACATACACGTGCACACACGCTGAGCATAGTACCTGCATGCTGCATCCCGTACGTCTGTGCACACAGTAAGAGATGAGCTCCCCAATGCCTGTGCCTGCTTCCCCAGCCCCTAGGAAGAGCACGTGCTTGCCTGCCAGCAGGGCTCCAGACCCAAGGGCCTCGTCAGAGTCAAGGTCCACCCCTGTTCATCATTGGGGTGGTCGTACATTAAGCTACTACTTTCTTTTTCACAAATGGGTCCTCACGCTTGCGTGTGTTTGTGTATGCGCTTGTGCGCTCATTGGAGGTTTGTGTGTGTGTGAGCGCGTCTGTGTGTGTAGGTACCAGTGCATGTGACTGTGTGCGCCTGTGTGTTGGTTAGCAAGCACATGACCGTGTGTGAAGTAGTAGAGAAGTGCAATATTGTAGAAAAGTGTAGAGAAGCCCAGAGCTATCTCGATCTAGCCCTTTTTATGTGTGTGCATGCAGGTTAACGCACACAGACATGCACAAACACCCATACATACACCCACACGCACGCGCCTGAACGGGAGCTGTCGTAGTTGCCTGAGTCAAAGGCGATGGCACGGAGTGCTGCCAACAGCGCGGCCAGCGTGATTGCAGCCGTACCCTGGCACAGGCACAAATTCACATACACACAAACACGTTTTAAAATCATGGATGCACGGGTCGTGAGATATGTTTGCATAAGCAATAAGCTAGTGGGATGTATTCATATTGCGTCATTGAAAAGCTGCAGACAGTCACATGAGTCATTGAGTAAGTGGACGGCCATCATTCATTGAGAACTGACTGATTCGACCTTCGCAGCAACGACATGGCAGTGGTTGCAGTATTTATACGATGGTGGTTGCAGTATTTATACAACGGTGGTTGCAGTAATTATACAATGACAGTGATTGCAGTATTTATACAACGGTGGTGTTGATTACCCTGGCACACAGGAAAAACACAACCACAACCTTGGTTAAAGGGTGCAGACTGGGTAATGTACAGCAACAGGTACTGACAGCAGCGCCCCGAAACCCACAAGGCTGTTTATTCTAGGTGTGCAGAAGGTTTACGTCACATGTTAGGTCAGTCTAGCACAAACACCGAGAGGTACGAATTTACTCGTTGTGAAAAAACGCAGGGCAGGATACGATATGTTTGCAAGAACCACAGATATGGGGAATGACCAGGTGGCTTATGCACACACAAACACACACACACACACAAACACAGTTGCAACACACACACTTGCACACCACACACGCACACACACGCACACACACACACACTCACCACACACACACACACACACACAAACACACACACACACGTGTCAACCCAAACCACCCCCACCTGAATGTCATCGTTAAATGAGCAATGAGTGGTGCGATAGCGGTCCAACAACCTGCGTTGAGTAAAAGTGCGGCAGCAGTTGATACAGACGCCGATTGTGCATTTCACTGCAAAATGGTTTTTGCAATAATTGCAATATTCCAGACTCAACGTTGATGGCGTATGTGGGAAGGAAGGATGTTGGTGCAAGGAGCTATGCCTGGCATCTCTCTCTATCCAGCAAGCAAACTGTTAAGACAAGACCAAGAAGCACACACTTTGCGACGACTAAATATTTGTAGGTTGGCCAGAACCGTGTGTATGTATACCGTAAATGACCGTATATTTGGTGATTTCCCAGCCAACAATACCGTATATACACCGTGTGTGTGTATATATATATTCCTGAGTTGGAGGTCAAAAGCGAACAGCACACACGCATTTACTTGCTTTGCCCCTTCCCTTCTATATGTATATCATAAAATCCGTTTTGGTTGTTTTGATTTGTTTTTTTTTTCACTTTATTGTTTTTCCCGGGGACACTGGGTCATATACCTGCAAGTCACCATAAGACAAAAATATTCATGAAGCAGTGGAATAAATGTTCAGGGAGCGGGTTGGTGCGCCTTAGCTACTGTCACTGAGCATGTTCCATAACCCGACCTGACTCAAAACCAGAAAAAAAACGATGAGTGAGAGCGTAGGATGACTTTTGCAAAATGCTTTTTAAATCATTTTTGTTCTTGTATTTGTGGTTGTAGCATTATGCCTGTCACAACAGCACAGGCTCTGGCACTAAATCCGATTTCACACAAAGAGCCTGAACATCGTGCTCAAGATTCACATGCAGTGCAAAACAGCGCTGACTGTGTACCTGTGCTGTGCCAAAAACATAAGGGACACGGCTTTTAGCGTAACGTGGTTGCAGACGCTGTCCTCCTCAATTCATCGATAATTGTGTTTGTTTTGAGCTTTCACCCATTCTCGTACTTTCAATAGCCATTCCAAGCGAGTTCCTAGATTATCTAAGAGAAAACAAAAGCTTGTTCATGCCAGGGGGTGTTACCATCGACTACGTTGAACATAGTATTTAGGACATTAATCACACACAGGTCTGTTTACTGGTAATGGTCATGTTGCTTTGTACATTTTTGAACCTGGGCACATTGCCCGGTAACTGGGCGAGTGTCACGGACAGGGCAGGCACACAACAATCTGCTTACTTCTTGGCATGCTCATTCAGCTATTAACCTAGCTTTATATTTTAACAATCACAGGAGCAGCTACCAAGTCATTCACTTGGCTATTAACTATATCCTAACAATAACAGGCGCAGCTACTATGTCACTCTCTTCTTCCTCCCTTGCCTGAATGCGTTGGTATTGCCAAAGTCCTCAAACTGTATCAATACGTGAGGCTGCAATTGCTTCAGGGCGTCCATGAACTCTGCCACAAAGGAATCGTACTCGTCCCCTGTGGCGCGCCGACGCTTCAAGCCTTGATACCTGCACGTGTGCATGTGTGTGTATGTGTGTGTATGTGTGTGAGTTTGTGTGTGCATGTGTGCATGCGCGTGTGTGTGTATGTGTATGTGTGTGAGTTTGTGTGTGTGTGTGTGTGTGTGGAATCTACAATTTCACATGCATTAAATTGTGTTTGTGTGTACACGTTGTGTTTCACCCTGCACAATGATGGTGTACGCGTGGATGGCCTTGTGTCAGGTCTGCTGTTGGGTACATGTTGAATTGGCAAACACTTGTCCTTTTGGCAAACACATGTGGCAACAGCGTGTTTGTGGCATGAGTTGCGGAACCTGTGCCTGCATCGGATCTTGGCTTTCTGAAACAGGTTTTTTGTGAACAATCCTTCCCGGATGCCCCGCTGAGAATCAATGGATAAGTTTTAGCAGGGTACTGTTCTGCTCCCTCACAAATCAAATCGCTTTACAGCCACAGTTCCTGACTTAAAGGAAGCAAGAAAATTAAGGACTTACTGGGGATCTTGCAGCAGGGTGCCGTTGTTTGTGCCCACATCCAAGCATACGGGCAGGCACACGCTGGGATCCACACCTGCGTGTGAGTGTTCTTAATGCCATTTAAAGTGTACAGTATGCAGAGTATATGATTTAGTGAGCAAGCAGGCGCACCATGTCTTCATCTGCATGAGTGCAGGTATGTAAGCAATTTTTATCATTTCCATTGTACAAGAGCGCCCAAATGTTGCTTGTATGTATCAAGCTTTCTTTACATTTGTGTTTTCCAGAATGTGTGTGAACCCTCTGACCACAAAATGCAAAACTTTCAGTCTCACGTTGATTCACAAATTGCAGTACGGATCAGGACATTCAAGCACCTGACGCAAAGTGCGTGAGTGGAGAAGGTCAGCATAGTCGGGAAACATCATTGCAATTGGCAACATGATGTGTAACTGCAAAGCTTGAATGTGCCTGTCCCTCCTATACAATGTGTGAGACTCACTACTTGGCTTTGAGAGAGCGCATATGAATTGTCCACCCCACCCTCCTCATCACTTACATAAACAAACTGTCTACCTAGAATGTTGAATGTAGAACGTTGTGGTCAGCCAATGGCCATCCAACCTTCTGTCCTTATCAAAAATATTTACAGGTCATTACTTCAAACTCACACCTGCAGCGACGGTGTACAAAGTTATCTTGCCCTCGCTGATGCCCATGCCTGCATGGTATAGGTATTTGGTAAACATGGCATGATGTCAGCATGGAGTTCTTTTACAGCTCGGTCATGAGGCAGGGGAATTTAGTTTAAACAAAGATGGACAATAGAGTCTGCAAAAGTGCATTACATAAGTCACTTGCCTACAAGGACTAGAGTTCTTCTGCAAGCAGAGAACTCTGTAGCTGCATCACGATGTGACACGTATAGGCATTGCATCATATTGGGCCGTCAAGTCTGATTGAGAGGTAGGCAGAGACACCCGCATATGATATGCGGCATATCACATATAGGTTCCGGAATGAAGTCTGAGGGTTCAAGTGCGCGCGCGCGCACACACACACACACACACACACACACACACGCACACACACACACATACACACATACACACACACGCACACGCACACACACATACATACACACACACACCTCCAGCCCCCAGATCTCCAAGCCCCAAAATACGCTCGCCATCTGTCACCACGACTACTTTGACCTGGGTGGGCAAAAAAACAGTGCTGTCAAACTGCTGCGTTACACACGATACGTCAAGGTTATCTAGCAATTTTGATATTTCAGTATACTTTTGTTTGAGGCTATTATGCTAGTAAGGCTATTATGCTAGTAAATCAAGTGGTATCCCGCCAGAAAGAACTCACGTTTTGCCTCCCACACGCCTTAAGCTTCTCCAGTATTTTGCCTCTGTCGTTTATACTCAAAAACAAGCCTGTGGGCCGCAACCGAGGCTCTTGTGCGCGCTGCTTCAGCTCAAAGTAGCGAGTGCAGGCATCCCCGACCGTGGGCGTGTAGATAAAGGGCAGTACTTGTTCGGTATGAGAGGTCAGAAGCCTGAATGTATGTATAGGATTCATGTATACACTTGGCATTACGGGAGGTTAAATAAAACCCTTGTGTAATTAGGAGCACATGCATACAACACACAGCAGAAAGTGCGGTTCCATAAAATGGAGGAAGTGGCTAAGTGCCCTCGCGTGTGTGGCACTCGAGGGTTTTTTAAACCCTTGTCACTGAAAAGGGGCCGTAGCTCCTCAAGTGCCCTTTGACCCTGTCACTGTAAGCATTACGGGAGGTTAAGAACCCTTGTGTAATTAGGAGCACATGCATTCAACACAGCAGAAAGTGCGGTTCATAAGATGGCGGAAGTGGCGAAGTGCCCTCGCGTGTGTGACATGGCACTCAAGGGTTTAAACCCTGGTAACTGAAAAGGGGCCGCAGCTTTACAAGTGACCTTTAACTCTATCACTGTTATATCATACAGCACTGGTGGAGCAATAAGACACTCACCTGTAATATTCCGAGGGATTGCCTTCTTGCAACTGCCGTAGCCACAAGTACTTTTCGATTGGATCAGGTCTGGAGTTGAGTTCCTGCAGCTCAGACTCATGGGTTTGGAGGGCTGTGCTCATCCTGTGTATAAGCCTGCGTGTGCCACTTCTGCATGCATTCAGCATTTATAATTTATATACAACGGGGCGCTGCAGGAAGTCATGATGGTGGAGAGATGATGGGCGCTTAAAAAAAATAAAAAACTTGTTTTAAAGAAAAGTAGTTGGTTTGAAGCGAGGGATGATAAATTTACGCGTTCCAGAGCCCGGACACCCTTCAGGCGGACTGGTGGCACCTGAATCAGCACTGGTAACCAAGGGGTGGGCTGAAACAGTAAGATGAAAGTGCCAGAGAGTGTACTGATGTGTCTAGCAATGTACAGATCTAGCATCATAGGTACGTGCCTGGAGCACAGTCAATTGAGGAGCACTGAGGACCGTTGTTGCAACATGTGCGCATTATCACCGCTCGCTGCAGCCAGCCGGGGGGCTCGTCGGCAGGAATGAAGCGCCGGTTGTACCAGAGAGCGAGAAACGAAAGATCCGTTGGCAAGCGCTGTTGGAGGGCGCTGCTGCGTACAAAGAACGCTTTATGGGAAATAATCAAAGGAAGATGGCTCGCAAGCTGGCAAAGGTAGCTAATGTGGCAGCAGTTTGAAGGAGATCCATCCGTTTATACGCATGCTGTCATGTCACCTTACAACCGCACTACTGAATGCTCTGCCTATTGCTCTACCGATCTATCTCCAGCAAAGTTACACTCGCTTTCATACACTGAACACGCACACACATACACACACATACACACACGCACGCACACACACACACACACACACACACACACACACACACACACACACACACACACACACACACACACACACACACACACACACACACA
>Ga0307967_1001779_pt1 | contig 12743 bp, 10 predicted proteins | sample OrgLakmetagen648_FD_201828 | JGI IMG/M metagenome (GOLD analysis project Ga0307967, IMG submission 201828) | Saline water microbial communities from Organic Lake, Antarctica - #648 | ecosystem: Environmental > Aquatic > Non-marine Saline and Alkaline > Saline | place: Antarctica: Organic Lake... | reverse complement strand
AAACTGGAGCAAAGCTAATCTACGCTGGGAGTAGCACAAAGTTTGGCGATGGCGGACTAGGACGAAGTCAAAGTCCCTATGCTTGGACCAAAGCCAGTAATACGGAACTGGTTGAGAATTACGGTGATTGGTTCAATGTTCCATTTGCTATTGTCTATTTCTACAATGTTTATGGGAAACGTGAAATCGCTACCGGAAAATACGCAACATTGATCGCGCTATTCACAGAGAAGATGAGAAATAGTGAACCACTTACCGTGGTGAGTCCGGGAGCTCAGAAACGTAACTTCACCCATATCGATGATATTGTAGATGGGTTAGTGCTTGTCGGTGAACAAGGTTATGGTGATGAGTTCGGAATCGGTAGTCCCGATTCCTTTCCAATTTTGGATGTCGCTAAATTATTTGGTAGCGACGTAGAAATGCTGCCGGAACGGAAGGGTAACCGTATGTCAGCCGATGTGGTTACCGATAAAACTGAAGCTTTAGGATGGTCACCAAAACGCCATTTGGCGGACTACATTGACGATCTTCGGAAAAATAATTGGATTAGATGATGAGCGACACCCAAAATTTTGTTCCGCAATATCCCTTGAGTACTGCTGTACTGTTCCTGATCTTTAATCGGCTTGACACCACCAAACAAGTTTTTAAGGCGATTCGCCAGGCAAAACCACCTTACTTGTACGTTGCCGCTGATGGACCCCGCGAAAACAAAGAAGGTGAAGTTGAGCGCGTACAGGCAGTTCGTGATTACGTGATGGATAGCATTGACTGGGATTGTGAGGTAAAGACTCTTTTCCGTGAAAAAAACTTGGGATGCAAGTACGCAGTTAGTGGCGGAATTACTTGGTTTTTCGAGAATGAGGATCAAGGGATTATCCTCGAAGATGATTGCCTACCAAGTCAGAGTTTCTTTTGGTTTTGTGAAGAGTTGCTGGACTTATATAAAATTGACAATCGAATCTTCATGATCAGTGGTTACAATAAAAAAAACCAATATTTGGAAGCTGAGAAAAGCTATTTTTTCTCTAATCTCGGCGGAATTTGGGGTTGGGCCAGTTGGCGACGAGCTTGGCAGGAGTACGATGTTGAGATGAAAGATATCGAAGCTTTTATCAGGCAGAACCACTTTAGAAACCTTCTTGGTAATCGGCTCGGTCGGTTGAGAGAAAAAGAAATATACCAGTCTATTGTAGTGGATAAAATGAATACGTGGGATTATCAGTGGGGATTCGCTCGTCATAAAAACTCGGGAATTTCTTGTGTGCCAACTTCTAGCTTAATTGAAAATATTGGTTTTGGGCCGGACGCCACACATACGCAAGGAGCAAAAGATGATGGTGTAATCAGTTGGGAGATTAAGTTTCCCTTGAAAAAAGAGAAGTTTCTAATTTGCGATAAAAAATACGACGATTTCTTTATTGGTCTGAGCGGTTTTAATATTAAATCATTTGTATATGGTTTATTGAAATCGATTCCAGTTTTGAGGCCGTTGCTAGAAAGGATTAAGCAAATTTTTGGAGTGTGGCGATGAAAGTTACAATTTTTGACACATCTGTCTGTACTGAAAACCTTGGTGACTTTATTATTATGGATGCAGTGCGTGACCATATTAATAAAATGTTCCCGAACTCAATGGTGCTCCACACTGCTACACATGAAAGAATTTATCGACCGACCTACCAAATGGTTAAAAAATCAGATTTATCTTTTGTTGGTGGGACAAATCTTATTTCATCAAATATGAACTATTACAATCAATGGAAAATAAATCTTATTGATAGCCTTTTTCTTCGCAATATTATCTTGATGGGTGTTGGTTGGTGGCAGTACCAAAAAGAAGCTAATTTATATACTCGCCACTTACTTAAGTCTGTTTTAAATCGCAGTATTATACACTCTGTTCGTGATTCTTATACTGAAGCCATGCTCAAAAAGGCGGGATTTAATAATGTCATAAACACATCATGCCCGACGATGTGGGGGTTGAATGAACAGCATTGTTCTACTATTCCAAAAAGCAAAGCAAAAAATGTTGTTACTACCTTAACGGATTATAACAAGGATCCAAAAAATGATCTGGCATTTATTCAGCTGCTCGCAAACTCCTATGATAATGTGTATATCTGGCCTCAAGGATCTGGTGACTTAAATTATATTGACAGTCTTGAAATTTCAAAGTACGCAAATATTTTGCCTCCAAAATTAGAATCCTATAATTCTCTACTTGAAACAGATGAATCGCTTGATTTCGTTGGTACTCGACTTCACGCGGGTGTAAGAGCATTACAAAAGAAACGTCGTTCAATTATCATTGGTATTGATAATAGAGCTTTTGAAAAAGAAAAAGACTTCAATATTAATGTCTGTCCGAGAGATCAGATTGATAAGTTAAAATCTTTGATTTTTTCAGATGTTATTACAGATATAAAGTTGCCAGTGGAAAATATTGCACTCTGGAAGAGTCAGTTTTAATGAAGGTTTTGATTGTAAATGCTGCAGACATTGAAGGCGGTGCTGCTCGTGCAGCGAATCGCTTGCATCATGCTCTATTAGCTGAAGGTGTTGAAACCCAGATGCTGGTTCAGAGCAAGGCCTCTGATGACTTCACGGTGATCGGCCCTGGCACAAAAATCCAGAAGGGCTTTGGTAAAATCCGGCCCATTCTGGATAGCCTACCAGTGCGTCGCTACAAGAAACGTACCAAAACTCTGTTTAGTCCCGCCTGGGTGCCTTTCAGTGGGGTGGTGGATCGTATTAATGCGCTGCAGCCGGATGTGGTTCATCTGCACTGGGTCGCGGGAGGTATTCTGCGGATAGAAGATATTGTCCGCATTAAGGCTCCGATTGTCTGGTCCTTGCATGATATGTGGCCTTTTACCGGCGGCTGCCACTATGACGAAAATTGTGGGGCTTTCAGGCAGCAGTGTGGCGATTGCAAGGTATTGCAATCGCCTAAATCCAAAGACCTGAGCCGCCGCATCTACCAGCGCAAACAGGCTGCGTTTCAGCAAAAGAAGGACATAACCCTCGTGGGCCTCAGCCGCTGGATGGCCGATGAAGCGGTGGCCAGCTCGCTATTCTTAGCTGAACAAGTCGTCCATCTGCCGAACCCCATTGATACTCAGGTTTTTGCGCCTTTTGATCAGGTAGCAGCAAGAAATCTACTGAACCTGCCGCAAGACAAAAAGCTGGTTCTTTTTGGAGCCATGGGAGCCACCAGTGATCCGCGCAAGGGTTACACTCAGCTCAGCCAAGCTCTTGAGCAACTTCAGACACAGGATGCCGAGCTAGTTGTCTTCGGTGCCAGTCAGCCCTTAAAAGGTGCAGAATTCCCTCAGCCGGCCCATTACCTTGGCCGGTTACACGATGATGTGACCCTTCGGGTGCTATACGGCGCTGCAGATGTAATGGTCGTCCCAAGTTTGCAGGAAGCTTTTGGGCAAACTGCATCAGAAGCGATGGCTTGCGGGACTCCTGTAGTGGCTTTCGGTGCCACTGGGTTGTTGGATATTGTCGATCACCAAAAAAACGGGTATCTGGCTGAGCCTTTTGACGTTAAAGATTTGGCTAAGGGTATCGACTGGGTTTTGGAGCATAACGCCCCTGAATCCCTCTCTGTAAGCGCTATAAATAAAATACGACATTGCTTTGATTATAAGGTTGTTGCACCGAAATACATCGAGCTCTACCAGTCAGTATTAGAAAAGGAAAGCCCATGAAAAAAGCCCTAATAACCGGCATCACCGGTCAAGATGGCTCCTACCTCGCCGAATTTCTTCTGGAAAAAGGCTACGAAGTTCACGGCATCAAGCGCCGCGCGTCATCATTCAACACCCAGCGTGTAGACCATATCTATCAGGACCCACACGTCAAAAATCAGAATTTTGTCCTGCATTACGGCGACCTAACGGACACTTCCAGCCTCACCCGTATACTGCAGGAAATTCAGCCAGACGAGGTCTACAACCTCGGCGCTCAGTCCCATGTGGCAGTTAGCTTCGAAGCGCCGGAATATACCGCCGATGTCGATGCCATGGGCACACTGAGGCTTCTGGAAGCTATTCGCTTACTTGGCCTTGAAAAGAAGACCCGTTTTTACCAAGCCTCCAGTTCTGAATTGTACGGCCTCGTTCAGGAAACCCCCCAGAAAGAGACCACACCCTTTCATCCTCGTTCGCCTTACGCGGTGGCCAAGCTTTATGCCTACTGGATCGCCATCAACTATCGCGAAGCCTACGGGATGTATGCCTGTAACGGCATACTGTTTAATCACGAGTCACCGCGACGTGGTGAAACCTTTGTGACCCGTAAGATAACTCGTGGGCTGGCCAACATCGCTCAGGGCCTGGAAGACTGTTTGTACATGGGCAACATGAATGCACTTCGTGACTGGGGCCATGCCAAGGACTACGTGCGCATGCAGTGGATGATGCTTCAGCAGGATCAACCGGAAGATTTTGTAATAGCGACCGGCGTTCAGTATTCCGTGCGTCAGTTCATTGAGTGGTCAGCAAAAGAGCTGGGTATCACTCTGCGCTTTGAGGAGCAGGGCATTGATGAGGTGGCGGTGATCGAGGCTATTGAGGGTGATAACGTTCCTGCGCTCAAGCGGGGTGATGTCATTGTTCGGGTAGATCCGCGCTATTTCCGTCCGGCTGAGGTTGAAACACTGTTGGGTGACCCGTCAAAAGCCAAAGAAAAACTTGGCTGGATTCCGGAGATCACGACGCAGGAAATGTGTGCAGAAATGGTGGCATCTGACCTTAAGACCTCCAAGCGCCATGCGCTGCTCAAGCAACACGGTTTGGAAGTTCCGATTTCGGTGGAGAATTAATTAGTTATGGCCAAGCAACGCATATTTGTCGCCGGACATAAAGGCATGGTTGGCTCCGCACTGGTTCGGCAACTCGAAAATAACGCAAATGTAGAGCTGATTACCCGTAACAGGGTAGAGCTGAACCTGCTTGACCAGGCTGCTGTGCACGATTTTTTCAAGCAGGAAAACATAGAACAGGTATACCTTGCCGCTGCCAAGGTCGGTGGTATTCACGCCAACAACACCTATCCGGCGGAGTTCATCTATGAAAATCTGATGATCGAAGCCAATATCATTCACTCGGCCCACATGTCGGGGGTTCAGAAACTGCTGTTCCTGGGTTCTTCGTGCATTTATCCGAAAATGGCCGAGCAGCCTATGAAGGAAGGCGCGCTGCTGACCGGAACACTGGAGCCAACCAATGAGCCCTACGCCATTGCCAAAATTGCTGGCATCAAACTCTGCGAAAGTTACAATCGCCAGTACGGCCGCGACTACCGCAGCGCAATGCCTACCAACCTCTACGGCCAGAATGACAACTTCCACCCCGAAAATAGCCATGTAGTCCCCGCCATGATGCGGCGGTTCCACGAAGCCAAAGAGGCAGACGCGAGTGAAGTAGTGGTATGGGGTAGCGGTAATCCCATGCGTGAGTTTTTACACGTCGACGACATGGCTGCAGCTAGTTTGTATGTGATGAGCCTGAGCGCGGACACCTACCAGGCCAACACCCAGTCGATGCTCTCACACATTAACTTGGGAACTGGGAAGGATTGCACCATTCGGGAACTGGCTGAAACGATGAAACGGATTGTTGGGTTTGAAGGTGAATTGATATTCGATACCAGCAAGCCGGATGGTACTCAGCGTAAATTGATGGGTGTGTCTCGGTTGAAGGCGCTGGGATGGGAGGCGAGAGTTCCTCTGCGGGAGGGATTAGAGCAAACATACGCTTGGTTTCTTCAAAATCAATCAACATTGAGAGCTTAATTCTCTTTCCCTAGCTACCTTCGTAATAGGCGACTCGGGTGCAACGATCAAGCGTCATATATGGTTGTTATTGTAGTGATGGCTGATGATACAGGCTACTGGAAGATACGAATTCGTCAACTCTTAGCTACGATCCTAAATTTTTTGTTTGGAGAAAGCGGCTTGGAGAACAAGTGCATAGATTGCACCGTTATTTCAAAAGTTAGATAGTTAGGGCCAGTTTTTAAGCCACATTAGGGATGTCTTTGAATAAATCAAAACTATTACAAGGTAAAACACTTATAGGAGAAACGCAAAATACGCTATCCGTTGCGTTTCTAACTATTGCTTTAGCATTAATGTGGAATCCTTATTTTTTTTGCATATTTTTCTTTATATGCTACCCTTTTTTCTCTTTGGGTGACACCTGGAAGAGATTCCTTTTATTTGTCTTTCCACTCTGTTTTTTTCTAGCTGCACTTTTAGCATCTAAAGATATAAATTTTGGGACTCATAATGATTTAAAAACATACTTGAAAATACTTTCATTTAATAAAGATAATGTCTTTGAATTTTTAGCCATATCAGCGTCGTATACAGGAAGCTTAGAGTTTGGGTTTCACTTTCTTTCATACCTTATTTCTAGCATTTTTGTTGATGAAAGGATGTCAATATTATTATATATAACATTGGCGCTTTTTGTCTTGTGTTGTACTCTTAGGAAATTTAGCGGAAGGTATTGGCTTATTGGTTTTTTTTTGGTTCTTGCCAATATCAATTTCTTTGTTATTTACGGGAGCGCTATAAGGCAGGCTATGGCCATAAGTTTATTTCCCCTTTTATTATTTTTTTTAGTTCGTGGTGAATTAATTAAGCCATCATTAATATTGGTTATAATGGGGTCTTTCCATTTTTCCACTTTTGTTTTTCTTCCTCTTTTGTTTTTTCGAAAAATAAAGCCAAATAATTTAACACTTTATTTTTTCGGAGTTACATTTTTTGTCTTTATTCAGCCTGTGATAGCTAAATATTATGAATTTTTTGTCGGCTTTTTGCCTGATAGGTACAGCGGATATGTGGGGTCATCGAACCTGATTTTAAATGGGAATTTTGTTTTTGTTTTTTTTGTCTATTTTCTGTTTTATCTTTTTGCGTTGAGGTTAGGGAGCAATTGGGATAGAAAGATATTTAACTTATCGTCTTTTGTTCTGCTCATTTTCGTTATCTTTTCTTCGGTTTTATACGATCGATTTTTTCCCTATATCTTAGTAATGTCGGCTATTCATCTTATCTGTATTTCAAAAAGTTTTAAGCAGTCTATACTTGGGTATTACATATTTTTGATTTTTTTGTTCGTCGTTGGCGGGTATTTTTGGTCAATTTTTTTCTCGATGGGTAATGTGTATTTTGACGGGAGTGGGCTTTCAGTGATTTTTTATAATGTTTCGGATATACTTTCATTCTACGCTCGTAGATCTTGACCACAGGAAATCAAAATAATTCGCAATAAGTTTAGGGAAGGTCTGATTAACGCCCGATTCCCCACTGAATCGCTTTTCAGCTCGAAAAAAAGCCAGTCAATCTGGATTTAGGCGTTATTAACCCCTTTATTTGTTCATTTTTTGCCCGTTTACCGCCATTTTGGCGGAATTCGGGCGCGCTGCCCTACGCCAGTAGATATTTTTCACCGATCATCAAGTTGGTGAAGGCGGCCAGCAGGTGCAGCTGATTGGTGGTTTTGATAGGCCACGGTAGCGCACCTTGCTGTAGCCGAAGACTTGCTTGATGTACCGGAACGGGTGTTCCACTTTGGCCCGGATGCTGGCTTTAATCTTCTCGGCCTTCAGCTTATCCGCATCCAGCTTCTTGCGAGTGCCAGGGCGCTTGGCAATGAACCAGGACACATCTTTACGATGCTTATGCTCAGCCCGTTTTTGGATGCCCAGGTAACCGGCATCGCCGAACACCTGCTGCTCATCACCGTGCAGCAGTTTATTGGCGGGTACGATGTCGTGGATGTTGGCGGCCGTAGTGTCGATGCTGTGAATCAGCCCGAGTGTGTCGTCGACACCGATGTGCATCTTCATGCCGAAGTACCATTGGTTACCCTTCCTGGTCTGGTGCATTTCTGGCGGTCCGCCGATGCGGTCACGCTGGCCGCTCTCATTCTTGGTGGAGCTCGGTGCCGAAATGATGCTTTCATCCACGATGCTGCCTTCGCGCAGCATCAAGCCATTCTTCTCCAAGTGCTTGTTCACCTCTTTGAACAACACCTTGCCAAGGCCGTGGCGTTACATGAAATGACGAAACTTGAGGATGGTGGTTTCGTCCGGCAAACGATCCAGCTTCAGACCAGCGGAGCACCGCATGGATTCGATCTCGTAGAGCGCATCTTCCTCGCTGGGTCGCTGAGGTTGTAAAAGAGTTGCACGCAGTGAACCCGCAGCATGGAAGACAACGGGTACGGTGGTCGACCGTTCTGGCCCTTGGGGTAGTAATGAGCCACCTTCTTCTCCAGCTGATTCCAGGGAACCAACTTGTCCATCCGTTCCAGAAAGATCTCGCAGCGTATCTTGCGCTTCTTGTTCTGGTACTCGGCTTCGGAGAAGGTCGGAGCCTAGCTCATGATGGCAACGAATCCTGTGCGATTGGTGATGACGCTATTATCGCCGATTTTGGAAAGTTATTCAGAGGTTCCTTAGTTGTAATTATTGGAGTCTGTCAACATAGTTGGCGCGTTTAAGTCTCGGGTGCGTAGGCCGGCCGTTCTGCCCCCTGGAATGGTAACGAGCCAACTTTTCTTCAACTGGCTCCAAAAAGGAAGCAGCTTGTCCATCCGTTTAAGACAGATCTCGTGGGAGTGTCTCGCGCTTCTTGTTCTGGTACTCGACTTTGGAGCAAGTCATCTGGCCCATGGTGGCGGCGAATCCTATATTATTGGCGATGGCACTGTTATCGCTGATTTTGAGGAGTTGTTCAGAGGTTCCTTAGACTTCTGTCATCCCCCAGCTTCCAAAAATGCCAAGATTCTATATCTTCATGAAGGAATATTTTGTGTCTGACTTAATAGGTATATCAATCGTTACAGTTTCGTATGGTGACATCGATGGACTTACAAAGACTCTTAGGTCTATTGATTCGCAAACATCACTTCCTGTAAAGAATATTGTTATTGCATCTGGGTATAGAAGTGCGGAAAAAAAAGGGTTAATTTCAAATTTTTCTCGCGAATGGAGATCTTTTATTTTCGATAGAGATAGTTCTCTTTATAACGCGATGAATTTAGGCTTGGAGAAATGTGAGGGGCGGTTTGTTTTGTTCCTAAATGGCGGGGACACTTTTTTGGATTCGGACATTATGGATCTGTTAAATTCTTCCGTTGAGGTAGGACATTGCAATTTGTACAGAACATCACAGGCTTATGGGTCAATTCGTTTTCTCCGCCCAAAGAAGAGTAGGCTTTCGTTGCTAAAGAAATTCCCAGGTCATCAAGGTTTTTTGGCGCCTCTACCGGAGGCTTTGGATTTTTGTTTTGATGAAAATAAAAGGATTTCGGCTGATCTTCATTGGATGCTTCGAATCATGAGTAAGTGCCATGCCGTTACTCACGAAAACGTAATAACTCAGTTCGAACTAGGTGGTGTGTCCAATCGGCCAACTGTTCAAACTGTAAAAAAACGCCTGAAAGATGATGGCTTAGTGGTTGGCGTAAAAGAGGTTGTAAAGTTAGGACTCTTTTTGATTCTCGGACCATCCCTCTCCTACTTGCTGCTTTTCGGGGTAAAATACGATGTAAAATTTATGCCAAAAAGCAAGTAAATCTAAATCCATCACGAGTTTCAGTGGGTAATCCGAACTTTTTTAAATGTTGATGGCACTTATATTTAAGCATTCTAAAGCTAATAGTTGCAGGTTTTATTGCTCGTTTTGATGAGTGTACACAGGGGGAGTCGTGGAAGAAATTAGAAAGCGGGTTTGCGTATTAACGCCTAGATTTCCCTATCCGGTAATAGGGGGGGACAGGCTTCGGATCTATGAAATTTGTAAGGAGCTTTCGAAGACTTGCTCGGTAACGTTACTAAGCCTTTGTGAATCTAAAGAGGAAATGGATTTTTCAATACCTGACGATGGTGTGTTTGAAAATGTATCTCGTGTTTATTTGCCAAAAATAAAATCTTTTGCAAACGTAATTAGCGCGTTTTTCAATAAATCGTCTCTTCAGGTTGCATATTATAAAAGTGATGAGTTCTCTACGCTTGTTGATAATGAGTTAGCCAAGCACGATGTTTTTATCCCACACCTGATTAGAATGGCTGACTACCTGATTGATAAGCCAGTTCCAAAAATTCTTGAGATGACCGATGCTATCTCGCTCAATTATTCACGGTTTCGAACTGGTAATATTACTTCGTATTTCAATATTAAATCCCTTGTTTATAAGTTTGAGTATTCCAGGTTGGCACGATATGAAAGAAAATGTATTGAATCTTTCGATTATGTGTCATTAGTGTCAAGCGTTGATAGAGAATATTTAATAGGTGCGCTGGATTTTGATCACATTTTTGTGTGTTCTAACGGTGTTTGCCTTGATCAGTTTCCGGTTTACGAGATTTGTAAGTTAAAAAAATACATTGCTTTCGTTGGCAATATGCATTCTGTTCAGAATCTTGATGCTGTTTGGTATTTTGCCAAAAACATATTGCCGTTGTTACGAAAAAGAGGTGACTTCTTTTTTAAGATTATCGGTAGGATTCATGATGTCGACGCCAGTCGATTAGGTATGATTGACGGAGTGTTTGTCAGATCGAATGTTGAGAATGTGAGTGATGAATTGGCAGGTGTTTTTGCAGCGGTTGCCCCAATTAGGCTAGGGGCGGGAGTACAAAACAAAGTTCTGGAGTATATGGCATCCGGTATTCCCACAGTTGTCTCAAAATTAGCTGCAGAGGGCCTATCTGCAGTTGATGGTGAAGATTTCTTGATAGCGAAGAATAACGAAGAATTTGTCGAGCTTTTGGGTATGATTTGTGAGGATGAGGATTTGGCGTCACGTCTCGCGCAGTCAGGCCGAGCGTACGTTGAGAAGTTCCATGCTTGGTCCAGTCAGTTAGAGAAGTTTGTGTCGGTGGTTCATGAATTGGGCAATTCGAATAACGAGAAATTAATTCGATAGTTAAGTATCTATTTTGGAGAACAAATGATCCATGCAGTAGTGATGGCTGGCGGGTCAGGTTCCCGCCTCTGGCCCCTTTCCCGCCAGCTCAACCCAAAACAGTTTCTGGCATTAGCGGATGATTCTGTATCGATGCTGCAGGCGACGATCAGGCGGCTCTCAGGTCTCGGAGTTTCAGCACCGTCCGTGATCTGCAATGAGGAGCATCGTTTCCTTGCAGCTGAGCAGTTGCGCCAAGCTGGGCATAGTGATGCGCATATCATTCTTGAACCGGTTGGGCGTAACACCGCGCCGGCGATTGCGTTAGCGGCTATTGGCGCAATGAAAGACGGTCAAGATCCTGTACTTCTGGTCCTTGCTGCAGACCACCTCATACAAGATGAAAAGACCTTTCAGCAGCAGGTTGAGAAGGCTTTGCCACTGGCGGAAGTAGGTAAGCTGATCACGTTTGGTATTGTGCCGACCCACGCGGAGACTGGGTATGGTTACATTCATCGGGGATCGGATGTCGGTGACGTGGCGTTCGCAGTCAATCGGTTTGTAGAGAAGCCAGATCAGGGTAAGGCTGAAGCTTATGTCGCTTCTGGCGAGTATTTTTGGAACAGCGGCATGTTTATGTTCAAGGCCAGCCGCTACCTTGAGGTGCTTGAGCGGTATCGCCCCGACATTGTTGCGGCCTGTCAGGCTGCTATGGCTGGCTCTTCAGAGGACATGCATTTTACCCGCGTAGATGAAGCGGCGTTTGCCGCCTGCCCGGAAGACTCGGTGGATTACGCGGTCATGGAGCGGTTGTGTAATGAAGGACATGACGAATCAGAGGCGGTTGTGGTTCCTCTTGATGCCGGCTGGAGTGATATCGGCTCATGGTCTTCGCTTTGGGAGGTCAGCGAGAAAGACGCCCATGGTAATGCCGTTCAGGGAGATGTGATTGCGCATGGCTCCAGTAATAACTTGTTGCGTGCCGAGCACCGGTTGGTGGCGACCGTTGGTGTGGAGAATCTTGTAGTCGTTGAAACCAAGGATGCGGTATTGGTTGCGCACAAGGACAATGTTCAAGACGTCAAAGCCGTGGTTGAATCTCTAAAGAGCGATGGTCGGCATGAGCACATGAATCACCGGGAGGTATATCGGCCTTGGGGGATTTATGACTCGATTGACAGCGGTGAGCGGTATCAGGTGAAACGCATAACCGTTAAATCCGGCGCCAAGCTCTCGGTGCAGATGCATCACCATCGCGCTGAACACTGGGTTGTAGTGAGCGGAACGGCCCGGGTGACTAACGGCGATAAAACCTATCTAGTAACTGAGAATCAGTCTACCTATATCCCAGTGGGACAGATTCATTCGTTGGAGAATCCCGGTGTGGTTGACCTCGAACTTATTGAGGTCCAGTCCGGCTCCTATCTTGGGGAGGACGACATCGTACGTTTTGAGGATCGTTACGGCCGGGCTTAACTGCCCAGCGGTGTATCGGTTTTGATTCGTTAAATGTCATGAAGTCAGTCAAAACCGAATTCGCAATGTGTCCAATCCTGTCAATAAGGAACACGGGGTAACGTGGTGGGTGGCTGCCAAAATGAAAGTGGGCCTCGGGTCCAGCACCTGCCTGGAAAAATGGAGCGGGTGCTCTGGCGCGTAACCGTTCATTCCACGACGTAGTTGACTTACTTCACGTCACGAAGTGACCTGAGTAATCCCGGCGAGACCTTGTACTGCTTCTTGCCATCATCGCCCAGCACGATCACACTTTTGCGGTTGATCTTGGTGACGATCCCTAAC
>Ga0307967_1001772_pt1 | contig 12779 bp, 12 predicted proteins | sample OrgLakmetagen648_FD_201828 | JGI IMG/M metagenome (GOLD analysis project Ga0307967, IMG submission 201828) | Saline water microbial communities from Organic Lake, Antarctica - #648 | ecosystem: Environmental > Aquatic > Non-marine Saline and Alkaline > Saline | place: Antarctica: Organic Lake... | reverse complement strand
GCTTAATTCTGTGTTATATTATTACCCATAAATCGAGCTGCGTGCGCTGTTGCCTTTGGGATTGAACGCTCCTCGCATCACGGGAATTGCTGATGCGGGGCGGGGACCTAACGGCGGCACGAACCACCTTCTCATTAGATCGATCCTCTTGATGGGGGAAACTCCGCCCGACCTTTGGTCGGGTCTTTGGTAGGTCGGTCCTTAAGAGAGGGATCAAGGGCGCAGTAAAACCGGGTGGCGGTGGCGGGCCTGCGACGGGCGCGCCCCTAAAATCCGGCCAGTCACGAGGAAAATGATGGCGAATAAATCCGCGTACCGTAAAGGTGATTTCGTTGTGTATCCGACCCATGGCGTCGGCAAGGTGATGGGTGTCGAAGATCAAGAGATCGCGGGCCAGAAGCTTGAACTTATCATCATCGAATTCGATAAGGACCGCATGACCCTGCGCGTGCCGGTCGCAAAAGCCGACCAATCGGGCCTGCGCAAGCTGTCCTCGCCAGATCAAATGAAGGTCGCGCTGAAAACCCTGAAGGGCAAAAGCCGCGTGCGCCGGACCATGTGGTCGCGCCGGGCCCAGGAATATGAAGCGAAGATCAATTCCGGCGATCCGGTCTCGATTGCCGAGGTGGTGCGCGACCTGTTCCGCAACGCCAACCAGCCCGACCAATCCTACAGCGAACGTCAGCTCTACCAGGCGGCCCTAGACCGTCTGGCGCGCGAATTCGCCGCCGTCGAAGAAATCGACGAGCTGGCGGCGGCTGATAAGCTGGAACAGATGCTGCAAAAAGCGGCGGCCTAAGCGCGCTAGTCGCGGACGGCTTTCAGTTTAAGAAAAGGCCCTGGCAGCGTTGTCAGGGCCTTTTCGCGTTTCTGCCATGCGCGGTTCGGTGGGGCTTACGGTCTGTGCGCAGCGATGCTAAACAAAGGGGTGTTAAGGTGCGTGCGGGGCTGGGACCTGCCTGGGACCTGCCTGGGACATGCCTGGGACCTGCGCTAGGGCAAGGATTGAATCGCGATCATGGCGGAGAACCAAACCATCATTTCGCTTCGCGGTGCAGAGCGGATCTGGGCCATCAGCGCCATCCACGGCGAGGCGGAGCGTTTGGCGGCCCTGCATGACCGCATGGCCGAAGAAATCGGCAGCCGCGATCGCATCGTCTATCTGGGCAATTATTTCGGCCACGGCCCCGATGGGCGTGAGGTGCTGGACGAGTTAATCCGCTTCCGGCGCTGGTTTCTTTCCTACCCCCCTTACATGGACGGCCAGGACATCGTCTTTTTGCGCGGCGCGCAGGAAGAGATGTGGACCAAGCTGGTTCAGTTGCAGTTCGCCACCGACGCCGTCGCGGTGCTGGATTTCATGGCCGCCCGCGGCATGGGGGAGGCTTTGGCCGCCTTCGGTGGCGACCTATCGGCGGCACGGCGCGCCGCGCGCGAAGGCACGGTGCCGCTGACCTATTGGTGCAATCGCCTGCGCGATCGCCAGCGTGCGATTTTGGGCCATGATGATTTCATGCGCGGCCTTGTTCATGCCGCCGCCTTGCTGCCGGATGAGGATAAGGCGGATGAGGGCGACACGGGCACATTATTCCTGCACACCGGCCTTGATCCGGAAAAAACCTTGGACGCGCAATCGGATGCCTTTTGGTGGGCGTCGAAAAGTTTTGAGCGCATCGACGCCCCCTTCCAGAATTTCACGCGCATCGTGCGCGGCTACGATCCTGAGGGGGCTGGCGTTATCGATACCGCGCACACCCTCTCCATCGATGCTGGCGCCGGGCGCGGCGGGCCGTTGACGGCGGTCCGGCTCTCGCCTGCGGGCGCGTTGGAAAAACGCTACACCGTTTAGGCGGGGGACCTGTCGCCGCCGTGCCACCATGTCGTTTCGGCCACCCCCTACACGCCCGCCCTCTACACCCTCGTCATGGCCGGACTTGATCCGGCCATCTGTGCGGGCCCTTAAAGATCCCCGGGTCAAGCCCGGGGATGACAGAGCGGGCGGTCTGGAAGAGCGAAGGCGCGCGCCCAGGCATGACACGCGCCCCTTCCGTTTGAGCCGCGCCCCCTTGAGCCGCACCCAATTGAGCCGCACCCAGTGATCCAACCGTGCGGTGCCTGCGTACATCTTTAAAAGCACGCAAGCCGGTGCCTGCCTCATAGGCGCCGCATAAGACAAGGATCAGGGACATGGCGTATATTGACGATCCACAGACGCAGCGCGCGAACATGCGTTTCATCAAGGCATCAATGAAGCAGCCGCTTTTAAGCCGGGAAAAAGAAATGGACTTGGCGCGCCGTTGGCGTGAACAGGGCGATGAAAAAGCGCTGCATGAAATGGTCTCGGCCTATACCCGCCTTGTTGTTTCCATGGCCTCTAAATTCCGCAATTACGGCCTTCCGGTCGGCGATCTGGTCCAAGAAGGCTCGGTCGGCTTGATGCAAGCCGCCGCGCGCTTTGAGCCGGAGCGGGATATTCGTTTCTCCACCTACGCCTCTTGGTGGATCCGATCGGCGATGCAGGATTATGTGCTGCGCAATTGGTCGATCGTGCGCACCGGCACGACGGCGGCGCAAAAATCACTGTTCTTCAACCTGCGCCGTCTGCGTGCGAAAATCGCGGAAGCCTCCGCCACGCAAATGACCCCGACGCAACGCAATGCGATCGCCACCGAGTTGAAGGTGAATGTCCGCGACGTGGAATCGATGGAAAGCCGGTTGGCGGCCAGCGACCAGTCGCTGAACGCGCCGGTTGGGGAAGAGTCCGACGGGAATTGGCTCGACTTCCTGCGCGATGATCGGGCCAGCCCGGAAGAAGTCGTCTCCGGCATGCGCGACGGCGAAACCCGTTCCCGCTGGTTGGCGGAAGCGATTGGCGAACTGAGCGAGCGCGAGCAAACCATCATCCGCCGTCGTCGACTGGTGGAAGAAGGCGCCACCTTGGAAGAGCTGGGCCGCGAGCTTGGCGTCAGCAAGGAACGCGTCCGTCAGCTTGAACATCGCGCGCTGGGTAAGCTGCGTAAAACCCTTGAGTCTGTGGCGGACACGCCGGGGGATCTGCTGGTCGACGCCTAAGAAGTCCGCAACGCTACCGGGGCATATGGCCCTGGGGCGCTTAGCATGGCACTCTCCCCCTGATCGTGTGATGAGGGGGAGAGTTTGCCCATGAAAGCCATGCGGCTTGAAGATGATTTCGGCCTCGAAAATTTGCGCGTGTTCACGTTGCCCGACCCCGAGCCAGGCCCGGGCGAGGTTCTGATCGCCATTGAGGCGGTCGCGATTAATCCGCGCGATCGCATCATGATGATGGGGGGCTATGGCCGCATGGGCGGTCAGCCGCCCTTGATACCGCTGTGCGATGGGGCGGGCCGGATCGCGGCCATCGGCGACGGCGTTACAGGCTTTGCCCCCGGCGATTTCGTCTTTCCCCATTATAGCGAAAGCTGGCCGACCGGCACGCCCTCGCCGGATTCCCATCGCGGCGCCCATGGCGGTCCGCTGGACGGCACCATGCGCGCACTGATGCCGGTCCCGGCGTCTGCCGTCGTGAAAGCGCCGGCCCATCTAAGCGCCGCAGAGGCTGCCAGCCTACCCTGCGCCGGCGTGACCGCCTGGAGCGCGGTGGTAGAACAAGGCCAAATCAAACCCGGCCAACGCATTTTGCTGCAAGGGACAGGGGCGATATCCTTGTTCGCGCTACAATTCGCCAAGGCTGCCGGCGCGGAGGTCATTTTAACCTCATCCAGTGACGAGAAATTGGAGCGCGCTAAGGCGCTGGGCGCCGATCACCTGATCAATTACCGCCGCGATCCCGATTGGCATAAAACCGCCCGCGCGCTCACCGATGGGCTGGGCGTCGATCATGTGGTCGATGTCGGCGGGGCGGATACGCTGGCGCGCGCGCTGGCTGCCGTTAAATCCAGCGGCACGATCAGCCTGATCGGCGTTTTGGGTGGCAGCAGCCCGGCGCTTGATCTGGGCCGCGTGGTCACCCGCAATGTGCGCCTGCAAGGCGTCACCGTCGGCGGCCAGGACATGGCGGTCCGCATGGCCGCAGCAATCGCCCATCATCGCATCAGACCCGCCCTCGATAATCAGCGCTTCGCCTTCGAAGAGCTGCCGCAGGCGCTCGCGGCGCTGCCGGAGGCTAAGCATTTCGGCAAGGTCGTGTGCGAGGATTTTTGAGGCATAGGGGATCCCTCGACGGCCTGCACGTGCCGCGCCCCCCTCCCCCCGTCATGGCCGGACTTGATCCGGCCATCTGCCCGATGCCGCAGAGATCCCCGGGTCAAGCCCGGGGATGACGCGTTGCGTTTCCCCAATACTTGACCAGGAGGCGGCAGGCGGCGATAAGGCGGCGGCGTTTTTGTCACAATCCATCGGGGAGTCCACATCCCATGACCGGTCCGCGTTATCCCGCCGCCCCCTCCAACCGGGTTTTTTCCGGCATTCAGCCGACGGGCAACCTGACGCTTGGCAATTATTTGGGCGCGATCCGCAATTGGGTGCCGTTGCAACAGGATTATGAGTGCCTGTACTGCATCGTCGATTTGCACGCGATCACGATCTTCCAGGAACCCCAGGCTTTGCATACGGCGACCCGCCAGGTGGCGGCGGCGCTGATTGCCTGCGGTATCGACCCCACCCGGCATGTGCTGTTCAACCAGTCGCTGAACCCTGATCACGCGGAGCTGGCCTGGTATTTCAACTGCGTGGCGCGGATGGGCTGGCTCAGCCGCATGACGCAGTTCAAGGAAAAGGCCGGTAAAGACCGCGAGCGCGCCTCAGCCGGTCTGTTCGTCTACCCGAATCTTATGGCCGCCGACATCCTGGCCTATCGCGCCAGCCACGTACCGGTGGGTGAAGACCAGAAACAGCATTTGGAGCTGGCCAACGATATCGCCGACAAATTCAACCATGATTGGCAGGTCCCGGACTTCTTGCCTGAAATTAAGCCTCTGATCTTGGGCGAGGCGACGCGGGTGATGAGCCTGCGCGACGGCACGAAAAAAATGTCGAAGTCCGATCCCTCCGACATGAGCCGGATCAACCTGACCGACACCCAAGACCAGATCGCGCAGAAAATTCGCAAGGCGAAAACCGATCCGGAGCCATTGCCTGAAAGTGCCGAGGGCTTTGAAGAGCGCCCCGAGGCGCGCAATCTGGTCACGATCTATGCAGCCCTCACGGATCAAAGCGTGGCCGATGCCTTGGGTGAGGTTGGCGGCAAGGGCTTCGGCGACTTCAAAAAGATGCTGGCGGACGCCGCCGTCGCCCATCTGGTCCCCATCACGGATGAGATGAACCGGCTCCTCTCCGATCCGGCGGAGATCGATGCGACCCTGTTCAAAGGCGGCGAAAAGGCGCGGGCCATTTCCGCGCCGATCGTGGCGCAAGTCCGCGACATGATGGGTTTTGTGCATCCGGGCTCAAGCCTCTGAGACTTTCTCTCCCATTTTATACCAAGTTGCGCTAACGCCCGCCGGCGCATCGCGAACGCGACCCGAAGGGCGGCTCTCCCCCTCTTATCCCCAGGGGTTCCTCGGACCGCGTCGAGCGCGCTTGACGATGAACCACATCGTCTGCGCGCGCCCTCCTAGCCGACGACCCGGGAGAGCCGTCCTCATAGGTCGGAATCAGCGCAAATTGGTATTAAGCAGTGAACCGCATCGGCGGTTGGTGCGTATCATTTTAAGAGGCCGAGCGCTTCTTGGGATGGTGCCGGCGTTGTTTGAAACGAAAGAGGGGTCTTTCGCTATGTCGCATAATGTTACGCTGAGCGCTATGCGCCGTGTGCGCAGCGCCTTGGAAGAGCAACGCATTGAGCTTGAAATTCTGCGTCAGGAAACCGCTAGGCTGCGCGACGAAATGGAAAGCTTGCGCGCCTCTATGATGCGCTATTCGGCAACCTGGACCCCGGCCAAGCACGGCCTTCAGCGGCTTGGCGCCGCATCGCGCGACACGGTGCGCGTGTTGGAACGGATGGGATCCTCCGCCTAAGCTTATTGACGGGCAGGTTGACGGGCGGGCGGCTTGCCTGGACGCCCCTCGCGCGTGGGCTGGGCATTGGGTTCCGTGTCGGCCAGCAAGGCCGCGATCTCTGCGGCGAAGCTGGATAGGGGGACCGCGCTATTGATCATATTGCCGTTGGACAGGCGCACATCCGCCGCACTGTTCAAGGCGACGATCTGCAGCGTTTGCTTCTTCATAAGCGCGATGGGTGCGCCTGAATCACCGCCGATGATCGCACAATGATGGCCCAGCAACGGTGGCAGGTCAGCCTTCACCGTCAAGAAGCGCTCCAGCTTACAGCCCGCATCCAATGACATCGCATGGGCGCGATCGCGCGGGTAGCCGGCCAGCGAAAAGGTGGATGTCTTCATCAACTGATCGGCGCTTGCCCCCTGGGCGAGCGCCCGCCAGCCCAGATAACCGGTCTGGCGGCCAATCGGTTCCGCCAGCACAAGCAGCGCCCAGTCATGCGGCAGGTTCAACGGGTCCGACCAGCGCGCCCCATCAAATCCCGGGGCCACGACATAGCGCGCGGCGGTGGAATGGGCCTGATGCTCCCCGCGCTGATAGCCGGCGACAAAATGCACATATTGCGGGGCAACCCACCGGCCGGTCGCCCGGAAGAATAGACAATGGGCGGCGGTCACGACCAGACGCTCCCCGATCAAGGCGCCGGTGCAATGGCCGCGCTGACTGACCGCGACATTGACCCGCCCGATCGCGCTCCAGGGATAGTCACTGGCCTCAACCACCGTGCGGTGATTGGTGGAGGCGGGCGCCTTTTCCTGCGCGCGCACATCGCCGGGCAGCATCACTACCCCGACCAATAGCGCCCCGACCAATAGTACGAAGCACAGCGCGCCAAGCGCGCCGCATTTTGCGGGGGCGGACATCCGGGGCATATGCCTCAAAGGCTTGGACCTTAACCTATTCAAAATATGTTTTCGCGCGAGATAGCTTAGCGTGAATCGGTCGCGCGACCAGTCGCCTGTTGTGCGGGTGGTTTAAGGGGACGCTCGACTTTAGGCAAAGATCGCGCGGATTGAGATGCCGGAGATATCGAAATCCGTATTAAGCGCGCGCAATTCGATCTTCAATCCCGTCGTTTCCACCCCGGCACCGGCGGCCTGATAGGCGAAATCGGCTTGCAGGCGATCGGCGCTGGATTCGCGCAAATCCACCACCGCTTGGTTTTCCGATCCATCGGAGAGGGTCTCTGTGACCTGGACGCGCACATAGCCGTCTTGAATGGTGCTGAGGATGTCGGTGACCCCTTCGTCATTCACGCCTTCGAACGCCAGATCGATGGAGGTGAAGGCGGTGCCGGATTCGGTGAAGAAGGTGAAATCGCGAATGCGTTCATCGCGTATTTCTGTGCGGCTTTGCGGCGCCAAACTGGTGCTTAACGCGACCGTTTGGAAACGGCCGCGTTGATCCGGGCTGGCACCGGGCCCTGGGTTTTGCTGGATGATGGAAAGGTAATCGAGCGCGCGCACATTGGTGCCCGCCACAAAGAAGGTCGTCGCCAGATCATTTTCCGAAATCAGCGTCCCGTTGGCGATTTCGTTGCCGCCATTGTCGACCAAGGTGCCATAGGCATCGGCCAACGTGCCGTCTTCTTGCAGCGCACCGGTCAAGGCGAGCGCGAAATTATCCGGCTGACCGCCACCGGTGGGCTCGGTCCCGCTCAAGATCAGGTCGGCGAGGCTTACCTGCTGTCCTTCATACACCCCAACGCGCAAATCGAATTGGGTGCGCAAGGTATCGTCGGTGGCAAGGCTCGTGAAACTGTTGCCGAAGGCGCTGGCTTCACTGGGCTTTAAGGTGAAGTCGCCAAGCCGGGCGTCGCTGTTGCGCGCCGCCCCGGCGGAGACGGCGGTGGCCCCCTCCTCGGAGTCCTCGGCGGCGCTCTGCGCTAAACTCTCCCTCAGGCTTGCGAAGTCGGTGCTGGTTAGGATTGAGCCTGCGATATTGCCGGCTGCCAACTGACGCTCTGCCAGTTCGGCCTGGATTTCCGTGCGCAGGGTGGCGACCTCATCCTCCAACACCTCGATTCGCGCCGTTACCGCTTGCGCGGCCAACAGCAGGAAATTTTGCGCATTCAATTCCAAGGGGCGTGAGATCAGGGCGGGTAGGCCGCTGGCGAATCCCGGCTGGCGAACCGCCGAGCCCTCGGAGACCGCGTTGCGGGTTTGTGGGTCAATCAGCGTCGCCTTGATGGAGCGGGCAAGCGGAGACAACTCGCCGGTGCGATTCGACGCCAAGCTGTTGAACATGTTGCCGGGGTTCAGAACGGTGGCTTCCACCATCGCAAGACCCTCTCTCTCAAAAACCCTCTCCCAAGGGTGCGGGCATTATAGCATGAGATGGTGCGGAGTCTGGAAAATCTGGGCTAAGCCCTAGAAGAGCCGATTACCACCGGGGCGCGGGGTCTAGGTAAGTTGCCCGGCTGCGGCGAAATTGTCGGCGACGGCGGCGGGGTCTGCCGGCGCCTCATTGGCTGCTTGCAGGAGGCTTGCGAAATCTTGCGAGGAAATCGGGCCGGCCTCTTCGATCTGGCCGGCGGCGCCATCCTCCTCGCCAGCGGTGTCTTCGTCCTCTTCCGCCTCGCGGGCGGGGGTGTTGTCGTCTTCCTCTGCGCTCGCCTCATCCTGCCCCAGGACAGCGAATGTATCGGCGCGCAATGTCAGCGGCCCGGCTATCAGGGACGGCGCGGCCAGCAGGTCGGGCGTCTGGGGTTGCTCGGCGGGTCCGTTTGTTGGCGCAATGCTGTTGCTGAATTCGGAAGCCGCGCGCGCACCTTCCAGGCCTTGGACCAAGGGCGCGCTTTCCCCGCTCGTCAAACCGCGCAGGCTGGCAAGCAGGGAACGGGCGTTCGGGATTGCGGCGATTTCAGCCATCTTATGGCCTCCTCCCCTATAAAATAGGCGTGTTTGCCCGCTTTTGGAAGGGGGGGGCGTTAGAACTGTTTCGCGGTGGCGATCACTTGGGCGGCCAGATCACGGCCTGATCGCCAGGCATCCTCCGCCCGACCCTCGCCCAAAGCCCCCGGCGGGGCCCAATCGCCGGCAAAACCGGCGCGCGCCTCGGTGTCATAGGTGGGCTGGGCATAGCTGTTCGCGCGGGCATAAAGCCAGCGATGGCCGCGCAGATAAGACGGCTCCGGCAGGGTGAGCCCTAGGGCTGTTTTGGCGATTTCCCGAAAGCGCCGCCAGGGTCCGTGCTTCAAAACATCCTTGTCGTCATTCACATGCTGGGCGCTCCACTCCGCACTGGCATGCAGGGTCAGGCAGGTGGTGTTCTGCGGGCGGTCCGGTTTCGATCCATTGACGCCGACCCAGCGCAAAAGCCCTTGGGCGTCGTCGACGAATATCCCGTCTGCCCCAAGGTCGATTTTTTGATCCAACCCCGCCATCGTGACCAGACACGGCGCATAGGATGCCGTGGCGCACAGCGCGGCCAAGTCCGGCACATCGGCCAATAATGTGGCCGTCTGCGCCGCCGGTGCGGTGGAAAGCAGGATATCTGCATCCCCGAAATCGCCCAGATCCCAGCCACCGTCTTTCATGCGTTTGGGCGGACTCATTTCTGCCTGCAACGCCAGATCAAGGTCAAAGGCCAACATGCCCGGAATCTGGCTCATCCCCGGCACGCCGACATAGCGGGCGGGCGAATTTTCCTCCGCCTCAAGCCCGCTGTCTTCGGAAAGCGTCGCAAACCGCCCGGTCCAAAGGCTTGCGGCCCCGCGCGTCACCAGATCATCCAACGCGTCTTGGAAATCGGCCTCGCGCGCGGTCACATATTGCGCCCCGTGGTCAAAGCGCCACGGCGCATCTTCGCCCATCAAGGACGGGCTGCCACCGGACGTGCGCGTCGATAGCCGCCCGCCCGGATTGCGTCCCTTATCCACCAGCCGCACGCGATAGCCCGCCTGATCCAGCGCCAACCCACAGGCAACGCCCGCCAAGCCGGCACCCACAATCAAAACGGAGGGTCCATCGCGGCGTGTCATGGATTTGGCCTTACCCTACGAGCGCAAGCTGCCGACGCGGGCGATGCTGTCGGGCAGGGGGTGGCCGTAGGTGTCGGTGATCAGGCTGACGATGCGGGTGACTTCTTCACGGCCCAGCTCGTCCATCAGGCGGCAAGGCTCCTTGCCGAAGCGCAGTGCCAGGGCGGCCCCCATGTCGATGTCGGCGGCGCTGGCGACGTCTTCGTCCAATTCCTGCAGGATGGGGAAGAAGACGGCGGCGCGCAGCCAATCGGCGATGGGTTGGTCGTTGGCGGCGTCGCCGGTTGCGTCCTCGCCAATCTCAAACTCGTAATCGCTGTCGCCCTTTTCGGCCAAGCTGTCAGCGATGGCGTAGAAAGCCCCATGCGGCTTCAGGTTATTTTGTGCGTGATACATGATCTTGGGCTTCACCAAGTTCATCACCATGAAGGGGCCGGCGGCCACTTCCAGGCATTCGCGCGCAACGCGGTCGATCTGGGCGGTGGTGCCGATGCCTTGATCCATCAGGCGCGTGGCCTCGTTGCCGTAGGGCACGAAGAAGCGGTTGATGGCGAAGCCGTAATGATCCTTGCAGGCAATCGGCTTTTTCTTCGTCGCCTGACAGAATTCCATCGCCTTATCGAACAGGTCGGGGTCGGTCTTCTCGCCGCGCACAACCTCAACAATCGGGTTGATGGCCGCCGGGTTGAAATAATGCAGGCCTAAGAACCGGCTGGGGTCCTTATAAGCTTCCGCCAATTCCGAAACCTTTAGCGCCGAGGTGTTGGTGGCCAGCACGGCGCTGTCCGGCAGCACGTCATTCAGCTTTTTATAGAGGGTTTCTTTGACCGAGAATTCCTCAAAAATAGCCTCAATCACCAGATCACAATCGGCAAGGCCGCCCATGTCGGTATCGCCGGAGACGCGCGCGATTGTGGCGTCGGCCTCTTCCTGGCTGATTTTGCCCTTTTCAGCGGCGCGGTCGTAAAACTTTTTAACAGCGCCCAGCCCGCGATCCAGCGCGGCTTGGGTCGTGTCGACCAATTTGACCGACACACCCACCCCGGCAAGGCTGGTGGCGATGCCCGAGCCCATAGTGCCGGCCCCAATGATTCCAACCAATTTAAAGCTCATGACCGTCTCTCCTCATCTGCAAAACGCAAGCGCCGGTCGCCCGGCGGAAATTTCGGCGCGACTGTAAGGGCGCGCTCCTGGAATGTCGAGATGGGCTTGCCGGGATCAGTTCTTTTGACAGGGCTGGGCACAATTCACCCGCGACGGGTCGCGCGAATCCCCTTAGCGTGCGGCCCCATGGTTCAGATCCTCACCTCCTGGCTCTCAGCCGCCGCGATTTATAAAGACCGGCGCGTGCTGGCGATCTTCGCCATGGGCAGCGCAAGCGGTCTGCCTTATGTGCTGATCGTCTCGACGCTGGGCTATTGGTTGGCGCGGCTGGATGTGGATTTGGCGGCGATCGGGATCTTTGGGCTGGTGGCGCTGCCCTATGCGTGGAAGGTCGTGTGGGCCCCGGTTTTGGACCGGATGAAGCCGCCACCGGGCTTTCGCAAACTGGGGCGACGGCGCGGTTGGGCCGTGCCGATTCAGTTGTTGTTGGCGGGCGCGATCGTTGCCCTTGGCTTTGCCGACCCGGCGCAGGCGCCGGTGATGGTGGCCGTCCTGGCGCTATTGGTCGGGTTTTTAGGGGCCAGCCAAGATATCGTCGTCGATGCCATCCGGATTGAATTATTGCAGGCCGATGAGCAAGGGGCCGGTGCGGCGGCCACCCAAATGGGCTGGCGCATCGGGGGCTTAATCGCAGGCGCCGGCGCCATCGGGCTTAGCGATTTCGTCGGTTGGCCGGTGGTCTTCGCGGTGATGGCCCTGACCGTTTTGGCCGGAATGGCCGCGGTTCTTTGGGCGCCGGAGCCTGAGACCGAAGGTGCCCGCGATGTCTTGCAAGGGCCCCGTCTTGGATGGCGCGTTGAGGTGACGCGCGCGGTCATTGAGCCCTTCCGGGAATTTTTGACCCGACGCGACGCGGTCGCGATCCTGATTTTCGCGCTGCTTTATAAATTCGGCGATGCAATCGGGGGCGCAATGGCGAACCCGTTTTATGTGGATTTGGGATTTTCGGGATCGGAAATCGCGGCGGTGACGAAGCTATTCGGCTTAGGCGCCACGATTTTGGGCGTCCTGGGCGGCGGTATTATGGTGAAGCGCTTTGGGCTTTATCCCGCCTTGATGATCGGCGGCGTGGCGCAGGCGGCGACCAATTTATCCTTCAGCTGGCTGGCCTTGGCGGGGCACGATATCTCGGTCCTGACGGTCGCGATTGCGGTTGATAATTTCGCCGGCGGTTTGGGTTCTGCAGCCTTCGTTGCCTATCTGTCTGCGCTGTGCAATGCGCAGTTTACGGCGACGCAATATGCGCTTTTGACCTCCGTGATGGCGCAAGGGCGCTCGATCATGGCAGCGGGCAGTGGCTTCTTGGCAGAGGCATTGGGGTGGCCGCTATTCTTCGCGCTGACCGCCTTCATGGCAGTGCCCGGATTGCTATTGCTGATCCATTTGATGCGACGGCAACCGGAAAAGCAGGCGGGCGGCGCTTGAGCTGGCATGCGGATGGGCTAGACTAGCCCCCTTGCCGAACGGGGATCGAAGCGCCATTTTGCGCTGCACCATTTATTGGCAAAATGTGAGGAGCCGCGCGTCCGATGAACATCAATCTGATCACCTGCGGGGAAAATCCGCCCGAAGACGTCAATGTCATCATTGAGGT
>Ga0307967_1001769_pt1 | contig 12793 bp, 6 predicted proteins | sample OrgLakmetagen648_FD_201828 | JGI IMG/M metagenome (GOLD analysis project Ga0307967, IMG submission 201828) | Saline water microbial communities from Organic Lake, Antarctica - #648 | ecosystem: Environmental > Aquatic > Non-marine Saline and Alkaline > Saline | place: Antarctica: Organic Lake... | reverse complement strand
TGTTCAAACTCAGCCAGAGCACCGAAAATATGGAACACCAAGCGGCCACCGGAACTGGTGGTATCGATGAATTCCGTCAGTGACTTGAAGCCGATTTCTCTCTCATGGAGATGCTAGACTATCTCAATTAGGTCTTTCAGTGAGCTGTCCAGACGATCCGACTTCCAGACAACAAGGACATCGCCCTGCCGGAGCGTACGGAGGCATAGCGACAGCTCAAGTCGTTCTCTGAGCTTATCCGTGATTCTTTCCTGAAAGATTTGTTCGCACCCAGCTTTCTGCAAGGAGTCCACCCAAAAGGCATCACTGCCAGAACGGCAAAAAAGCGACGACTAATACTCCCCAACGAAAACATTAATCCACCCCCAACGCCTTAAAAACAGCATCCACCGGGTCCGCATAAAAGCTAATTTGGAACTTGGTAAATAGCTCCCCGGGCACCGTAGGAATATCTGCGGCACTGGTAATTGGGAGCGCTACACGTTTACCCCCCGCATCGAAAGCAACCTGCAAGCAGTTGGCCAGGCTTTCCACAGCGTTAACACTTCCCCCCAAGCTCATATCCCCCAATACAACGGACTGGGACTGAGCAGGGCGTCCCATAATGCCAGAGGCAAAGGCGACGAGACTCGGGATTGATAGAGACTGGATGGGGCCGCCGTTTTGGAGATCCACAACGTGCAGGTGGAAATCGTGATCGAGCACCTTGGTTGCACCGGAGATGCGGGAGATATTGGCCTTGAAATAATCAAAGGCCATTTTCACCTGCTCTTTGGCCGTAGGCTGGGTTACCTGGCCAGACATGGCCAGTTTGCCGCTGCCCTTGGTGACCTGAAGCTCGATCCGGTAAAGGGTCGGAACACCCTTAGCGCTGATTCCGATCGTATGCACTACGCCCGGCTTTGACGGCCCCTCCGGAATAAGCTTCCCACCGCCCTGCTCTTTCACGGTCACGAAGTGCTCTTCCAGATCTTCGTTGTCGATGTAGCTGAAGTGCACATCGTAAAACTCCATGCCGCCGATTTTCTTCAGCTGTTCTTTCACTCGCCGGCGTACTTCCAGGGCGTATTCCAGGCACTTTCGGACAGCTTCTTTATCAAACTCCCCATGCGGATACAGCAGTTTCAACAGACCGGAAACGGTCTTGCGTACGGCAATCACATCGCGCTGATTGAGGTTGCTGCCCAGCTTGAAATGCTTGTCCAACGCGTCTGCAAAGCTGCGCTTGCGCATCTCCCGATAAAACTCTGCAAGGTAATCGACAATCAGGCCGTATCGATTGGTGAAGAACTCCGGTCGCATCTTAGGGATTTCCCAACCGGGAATGTAGGCGTGGAAACGATCGAAGAAAGCAGCATCGATCATCTGCTCTGGAAATGGAGCCAACAAATGACTCGTTTTCACCAAGGACTCAACCGACTGGTTAATATTGCCTACAAACACCATGGAAGCATTAGCTTCCATTTGCTCACGGCCACGGGAAAAGGACCCTGACGCCATATAATCCTTCATGATCTGGACGCCATCTTTCTCCTTGAAGTTAATGCCCGCGACTTCATCAAAGGCAACCAGATCCCAAAGCCCCACCAGTCCAATTTTTCGGCTGCTCATGTTGTAGAAAAGGTTAGCAACCGTAGTCTGACCGCCGGAGACCAGGATGCTGTTCGGCGAGCATTCCTTGTAGATATGGCTCTTGCCCGTGCCCCTGGGCCCCAATTCACAAACGTTATAGTTGTTTTCAACGAACGGAATCATCCGAGCCAGCAAGTGCCACTGCACCGTTTCGTCCAGCGATGCCGGTTCCATGCCGATCGAACGAATCAGGGTTTCTCGCCACTGGTCAACGGTTAGCGCAGCTCTGCCCGCAAACAGCTCGGCCATGTTCATATTGGCCATCTGGATGGGCTTTAGCGTACTAACGCCAAACGGCGAGCCTTTCTGACCTTCCTCATGGTAGTAGCTGAGCGTTGCAATCGCCCAGATACCACCGACAAGCAGCTTTTCATTCTCCTTGACGATTCCGGCCCCAATCTCGGCATCTTTGATGCCCAGGTTCGAAAAGGCCGCTTCGTAACAGTCCTTTTTTTCGTTCAGTCGCACAGTAACCCGGTCGATCACCTTGAAGCTGCCCCGCTCCCGAACCAGAGATTTCACTTTCTCCGCTTCATCCGGACGAACATAGTTCTCGGACAGTACGGCTTTCACATTTCGCAGCCCGGTTTCGATCACTTCCGGGTCATCCGAGGCGCAATACATGCCCAGCAGGTACTCCAGTACATAAACCGGTACGTTCGCACCTTCTTTGATCTGCTTGGTCAGGTCCTTGCGCACCACACGACCCGCAAAGTGCTCGTTGAGTACCTGGTCCAGATCCTGGTCTGCCTGCATGGCCAAATCGTTCATGTGTCTCTGCTCTGATTAATCGTGCTTCGGGTAGCGGAACTCAAAACGGCCGTCACCTCAGAAAAAGTCGTCCGTAAACGCCAAGTCAATCACAACCCGGTAGCGTTCAATTTCCGTGGCGAGGTCTTTGTCCCTAACTACCAGGAAATAATCCCTTTTACGGTCAAAGTCCGTTCCGGACAGCGACAACCGAACCGGTTTGACCCGCTCCGTCATGGAATCGGAAGTGCTGTCAAAGGTCACCAACTCCTCACTGGACATTTTCTCAGTGCCCTCGTAGATTGCAACAGCAACGGTAACCGGCAGGATCCGGTCACTGACGGCCTCCGTCTGCATCAGGTCAAAGCGCTGGATATTGTTCACCATCTTCAATGATGATTTGGGCGAAATCACCCCAACTTTCCGCGTGGTACGGCTCTCGGCTTTCTCGCCTCTCAGCTGCTTGACGGTCAGCACTGGCACTACGATTTCCTGAGGCATCGCGCCCCCGTGGACAAAGCGTGCGCCGCCCACAAAGTGGAAACGGTTCGCTCCCTTGGGAACCCAGAACCGGGTGTCCGAGGCGGTGCCAGCGGTGTTTTGAGTCGAGCCGCACCAGGCATCTTTAGCATCCGGCAAATCGTGCCCGATAACGTAACGCTTTTTGCTCTTCAACGCATTGCCTGGCTTTTCCACAAGCGACGTGCGGTCCGCTTCCTCTAGCTTGCTGTGCTGGAACAGAAAGCCATGATCCGCCGTTACCAACACGGTGCTGGTATTAAAGTGCATCATGATCTTGCGGGTCAATTCTGTCAGCTCTTCGATGGCATCCTCCACCGCATTAAAGGTTTCAGATTCGGTCGAAGCACTATCGCCCCTGGCGTCCACTACGTTGTGGTAAACATAAACCAGTTGCTGGTCTTTGAGAGCTTCCCGGCCTTCCTCCCGGCTCCAGGCCTTAACCGTTTCCGCCTGCACCGCGATGCCGTTGTGGGCAGCCAGAATTTTGCTACGATTTACACTGCCCTTGCTGGATTTTCCATCCACAAACACGTCATCACTGACGCCCTCACGGTATTCCAACGTCTGGTGCGGGAGCAGGGAAGCCATACCCAGTGTCGTATAACTGGGTAATACCCCAAGCTGACTGGACAGCTTGGCCTCGCTGTATCGCTTTTGGTTGATGCGGTCACGTAATTCAACAGCGGCTTCATACCTGAAGGCATCACTGATGACGACCACCAGGCGCTTATTGCGGGCACCATCAAGTTTAGGCTTCACATGGGTATCGTAAAAGTGCTGCTGGTTGGGCACACCTCGAATGCTCCAGTGATCCAGGAGGTTCTCTGTTTCAACCAGATCCCCCCAATTCCGCGCCAGTTGATCCAGGTACCAATAGGCGTAACACTGCTCTACTGCTTCATCCAGCTCCTTCAGAATCTCTACATGGGTCTTCCGAGAAGCAGCGCAGTAATGGCGATACTCGGTATCAAACCGATATAGATCGGCCTCATAGGCCTTATAAAGCGCTTCCGTATTCAAGTAATGGAACCCATCTGGATGCGCCTTCCGCAATGAGAACAAATCAATAGCCGCAGACAGGGCGGAGTAGATGATGCGAAATTTCCTGCGAACATCATCATCCTTGTGGCGGGAAGCCCAGTAACCGTCCAGACGATCGGAAATCACTCTGGAAAACAGGTTCAGATCAGCAGGCCGAGCCTCCGGAATGGCTTTCACCAGATCCACAATAATCCGGTACTCCGCCTCACGGAAGGTCGCCACATTGGCCAAGGTCTCGATGGAAAAGTCCTCGATACGAGCCTTGATGTTCAGCGCCGCTGCCACCCAATCGGCAATCACATCGTAAGCCGGATAGTAGCGGGAACTGTCTCTCCAGCGGGATAGCAGTGCACGGGACGTCGCCCTGGCATTGGCCGAAGAAATCGCCACAGAACGGGCCCAGTCCGGAACGTCGGAAATACTCTCGCAAAAGCCTGTGGCCAGCAGCCGAATCAAGAAGTGACCGAAATTAAACGGCGCATCACCACGCAGCTCTTCCTCAGACGCGGGATACCCCACCTCGTCACGAAAGGCCCTGACAAGCGAGGACATCAAGCCGTACTTTTCAAGCTCAGTAATTGAGCTTGGCACATGCTCAAGACCTTCATCGGCCTTCATCAACTCATCGCCTAGAGTGAACAAAATGTTTGCAATGTCCGGTGCCTCGGCGCGAGTCACCACCGCTATCATGGTAAGGTCCAGCGCCTCTTCATCAGAATCCGGCTGGATGAATCGTTTAAGTGATGCCAAGCGCCCTTTGCTCAGGAATTTTTCACGCCTAGCCAAATGCGCCCGCAGGCTCTGTTGCTGAAGGCCCAGCTCGTTGAAGATGATGGAAATGCGATCTGCATAAAAGGTACGAGAATACAGCTTAATGTCCAAAAGCCAGTCACGCTCCGGTTCGGGCTCTTCGTGGGGGAAATACAGCAGGTACTTTCCGTCTCGGTCTTCCAGCTCAAGCTTCAGCTTCATGCCCAGTGCAGACTCTCCGTCCATATCCAGAACTTGAACGCTAGGCAAGTCGAGGTTGGAAAGCTCATCGGTAAAACTCTGCTCGGGGTCGTACCAGAACACCAGACGGTGGTTTTCAGAGAAAAATGCCTGGTGGAGCCCCTGCGTGAGCTGTTTTGAATCCATTTACTGCGCCTTCCCTTTAACTGACTTAGGTTCAACAACTTCCCCAGCAGCACGGAATTCTTCGTACGTTTTCTCCCAATTCACTCCGGGATAAGCCAACTTAATGCTTTCCAAAAAGTCATCACGATTAAGTGTTTTAAACGTAACGTCTTTATAGTTCACTTCCAGTTTCATGTTATTAACAAGAATATCAGGCGTCGGAAATATGTTTGATAGCTTACTTTCCAGCCAACTTCTCATGTCTGACTCAGTCGGATCACCAAAAATGCCAAAGAGTTCATCTGGTGGGCTCTGTACAACGATCGGCAAATAGTAATCCACCACCAACGATTTGGACTCAGCTAGCGTTGCTTCTAGATCTTTTTTGATCGTTTTCTGATGCTCCGTAATTTTCGTGTGCATTTGAGCAAGCCGTTCTTCCAACTTTGGCAATGTCGCCTTGCGAATAATGCGGCCATGCTTTTTCCCGAGGGAACGGGTCAGATTATCCCGAATTTCACGCAGTTCTTTATCCAGCTCTTTGGAAGATACGCTCGCGTCCTTATCAATAAGATCGAAGGTGGTCCTCAGCCGCCCTTCAAGCTCCTTTTCATTACCAATGTTTTGAATGGCCTTTGGGATAGTCAATTTATGCCTTTGTATAGCAGCCCCAGTGAGGCTCAATTCCACATACTGAAAATGAGGCTGAAAAACCCGCACCTGCCGGGCAATATCGAACTTTGAAGGAGGGGCGGATCTAAGACTGGAACTGATATTGCTCAGCACAGACTTTTCTACCGGCAAAGAATTGGTAGCACTAGCAGCATTCTGAATAGCTTGCCTTTTTGCGCTGGTATCTGCTTGTGCCAGCGCAATAGACTTCGACGCCGGTGAGAGCCTCGCCATCGCCTCGGCAACTTGGTCAGATGTCAGTCGCATGGCATTAAGCGCTTCATCACTCTTGGCCTCACGTTCAAGAAACAATGCTGTTGGCGTGTAACTGAACCCTTTTCCATCGGCAACAATCAAGCCGTTTCGCAGGCCAGCAATATGCTCAACACGAATGCCGGCCTGCTGCATAGCCTCGATTGCCTCCACCTCCCCATAACCCATTCGGATCACATTTTCATCCACATCGAGAAAAACCATGATCAGCTCCGGCCCCAAACGATCGACCAAATTGATCAGCGCTTGTGCCGGTTTCATTTGTATGCCGGGGGCAGCATAACAAACGCTGGATCGTGCGCTGCTGATTAGCAACGCAAGCTCCTCCGAATTCATTTGAATGAAAAAAGACTCGTTCATCGATCAAATTCCTTAAAACTCGTTACTGGCTGACTGTGGCAAAGATTTTGAATCGGGCCCAGGTTCTTGAAAGCTCCCAGCCGCTCTCAGACCAACGTCAGCCGATCAAACATAACCTTTGACCAAGTGAACAGGCTGGCAGCTGTCTAGATAAAACTTCTTTGGCAATCCCGGCTCAGTAATCTCGAAACTACAATTCCGATTGCTGCACCCAACGAACCTCTCATTCCTGCCGAATCTCGAAACATGGCTCGGATCCTCATACAACTCAAGAGGCGAACCGCACTCTGAGCAAAAGCCGACAGGATTGGCCTTTGCGTGTTCCCCGCAGCAACCACCACAGCCTTTGCAGACGAGCAGCCCGTTATCACACTTCACCTTTAGATCCCGACTGTCGATGAGGTCGAAGCACAAATACCCAAGGCAGTGATTGATGTAATACTTTTCACCATGCTCCGAGCAACTTTCGTTGTTGCAATAGAAAAGGGTATTCCTATAGGCCGCTGCCATATCTTTCTCTATCCACCTACCGTTCTCGTAGATGGAACACTTCACCCGCGAGTACTTGAAGTCCGGCAGCATAAGTTCGTTGCAGCCTCTGCAACGGAGATGAGCCATAATTTCTCGGAGGCGATTTAAATATCCAGCCAGTTTTATCGGAAAGTCTCTTAACTGATGGTCTTCACTTCCCCAATACTCAACCCCAAAATGAACAAACCAGTCATAGATCGAGAACTCCAGAAAATGACGAGTAGGATCTGGCTGGATCTGCGGATTCGAGCAGACACTCCCACGGCACAAATACTTGCGCTGTTTCTCCCAGTAGACTGCCTCGCAAGATAGCCTTGTCTCTCTCATCTGCCTAGAAGAAGAGCCGATGAGACGTTTGTCCGGGGCTGGCTCATCGGTAAGCCGAGCAGGAAGATCGAAGTCATTGTCTTTGTTTTGACGACCATTAACAGCAGTGACTAAGGTTAATCTCATCGTCCCGCAGCTTGGAAAAAGAGACAGTATTCGCGATGTTTGGGGTTCCACATCAACTTGTCTGTTTGCCAACGCCTGCCAAAGCTCAGAAACAAAAATTTTGTAGATTGTTTGCAGATTATTCCCTGCACCAATCAGCTGAGCCAGGTTGAAGAGAATGAAGCAGTCTATTTTCCGGGACAGCTCACCATTCGTCTTGTACAAACTTTCCGCTTTCAGAAAATTCCGTTCATAAAGGTACTTTTTTAACAGCAGCTCTGAGAGCATGTCCCAGACAAGAGGGCTTGCCTGATAGCCACCAACCCTTTTGGTGCAGTCAGCAAAAATCTCTTTATACAGGGCAGCGTTCGCTCCATCAGGATTTATGAATTTGTCAGACAAATAAGAGTAAAACTCGCCTTCTCGGCCATGAAGAAGATTAAAGTCGATCAGGTTGACGAGGGCGCATGCATATAAGATTGGCAAGCGGGCTGAACCCACGAATTCCTTTGAAACCTCGGTTAATTGGCCAGAGCAGATTAATCGGCAAACCGCCTCCTCATTTTCCCGCATCAGCTCTTTTGGCAAAGACTCTAAAGCAACGCCTTGGTCGACAAGGTATTCCAGCGAGAAGGTATGCAACAGATGTCGATACACGTCCGCTTGATCGAGAAATTTATTAAGCAGATCCCTACCAGCCTGGTCTTGAAACAACGCCTGGAGAATTTCCGCGCGCATCTCTGGCTGCAAAGAAAAGAAAACCCCCTCGACCTCACGGAGGTAGGCCGTATACACCGGGCTCTTATAACTACCTGCGGCTTCTTTCAACTCCAACAAAAGTTCCGAGATCCCGCTGCTTGAAATGGATACCAATCGAACATCAAGTGCTTTTGGTCCGCGATCGCTCTGTTCGCAGATGAAGGACACCTTATTCCCTTCACTAATATCAGCTGAATCTACCAAGGCAGATTTGTGGGCAAATATGTCTTCGCCCTGAATTGATTCAATGAAGCCAAAATCATTCTCGCGATTTTTCTTCTTATTGAAACCGCCGATCCAATTCACCACCCCAAACATTCTTTGCTTGGGCACATCAATTGTCATAATAATTACATCCTATACACCGAAAACACTTATGGCATGTCTGTAGTCGCTTGCTGGGACTTTGCTTCCAACCACCAGCAGTGTTGAGCGCGACTCCAAGCGCACGATAATGCTGGCTGACTTTCTAAAACAGCGCCAAACCTTACTGCGCGGATTTTCTGAACTAGGTTGCCATCTCTGCGAAATTTCGCTCAAATAACAGGCTTAGTATCCACAGCCAACTCAACGTAATCCCGGATCTTAGAAATATCCGAGTCTATCTGGACAAAGATTGCTTCCATCTGAGGCATAGTCTTGCCCACCATCTCAGATATTGCGCCCAACTCTGAGCAATACACTCTCATTCTTCCGTCATCATCATCGAACGAATTTTGATGAGCCTCATACCCATCTAGAACTGATTTTTTATAGTATGGATGAGCGGAGCTATACCATTCGTCGTAACGCAGAGACAGCTCACCAGAGATGTACAACTTATTGGATTCAATCACTTCCCTGCTTCGTGCGAAAAACCCTGAAAACTGCTCGGCAACATCCTCGAATAGATCTCCATGCTCTAGTTGATGACTCTCATTTTTGTACCGTGTGAACTCATTACTGATTTTTGATAGCTCAGTGTAAACTTCAACTTTCTTCGCAAAAATCTTCTCTAATGTTGGTCTTGAGATTGCGTTCAAGTTTTTTCGATCATTGATTTCTCTCAGAAAATCCGTTCTTACCGACTCTAATTTTGAGTCAAACCAAGACTGAACCCCTATTTTCGAGATGTAAATCATCAAAGGCAGTAGAGCTACCAAGATCGTGTTAAAAACAATAAGAGCTGTTTCCATTACTTTTGCCCCGTAACTGCCTTAACCTCAGCCAACAAATCCCCGAACTTCCCATAATTCACCTTCACCCCATCATCCAGATCCAGGCTGATGCGCTGGTCGGCATAGTGGCGGAGTTTTTCGTCGAATTCGGCGAGTTCGGCCTGCTGTTTGTGCAGGGTGGCGATTTCTTTTTCCAGGCTCTTGGTTTCTGCGGCTGAAGTGCTGGCTTCTTTGTCTTGTTCCAGTTTTTCAGCGTAGGAGTTGAGTTTGGCGCTGAGGGGGATGACGTATTCGGTTCGCATTCGCGCCAGGGTGCCTTCGTTGTATCGGTGCAGGTAAACTAGGCACTCAAAGGCTTTGTGTTTCCCTGAGCTGAACAGCCAGTAGATCGGGCGCTTTTTGTAGGTGCGCAGGTGGTCTTTGTAGAACTGTGTACTTAGGTAGCGGCGGATGGTGTCCAGTGCCGATTCGTCGCGCTTTGGTTTGATGGCATGAAGGCACAGGCTTTCGGCGACGAAATCGAGGTCTTCCTGTAGGTGTTCGTCGCCCCACACTACCCGGACAAATTCGCGGAAGCGGTTGGTGGCGTCGTCGGGGAACCATTCCTGATCGGTGAGTGGCAGGATGGCGTTTTCGTCTGGCTCGAAGCTTGGGGATGGGATTTGATCGAGATAGTCTTGGATCATTTCGCCTTGGCTGGCGAGGATCAGACCCGGTTTGTCTAGTGAGAAGCGGCCCATCATGCAGCCGATGGCGAAGAACACAAGCTCTCTGAGCGTATCACATTGTAGCAGAGTTTCCAGTTCGGCCTCGCTGCGATTGCCGCTGTAACGATAGCGGGGGTTGCACGTTAACGTAACCTCTCCCAACTGAACGTCTGGGGATAGTTCATCTTGTAATCCATAGGTCTCTATGATCAATCGATTACTTTCTTCTTCGAGATGCTTCGCCTCTACGGTCGCTCTAGACCATTGATTACGTAATCTCCGGTAACCGCTAAATAGATTTTCATGTTCGCCAAAATTCAATATGTCGGGCTTGAGAAAATCCCATGAAGTCTCATAAGCATCCCAGTCCCTCTTAGCCAGCTCAATACTCAATTTACATTTTCCTTGTAACTGACCATTAAGCAAAACTTCTGGAATAGGCGTTGATTCTAGTTCTTTTATATTTGCCGCCATGGTTGGGCTTAAAATTTTACTAATCGCCTCCATTACGGAGGAGTTCAAAATAACGAGTATCGGAAACATCAATCTATCATCACTGGTGAAAGAGGCTCGTGTATTGACATCAAAAATTCCTCCCTGTGGCGTATAACGAAAAGCGTTCTTCCCTGTTGTCAAAGCTGCACAAATTATATTTTCTCTAAAATAATAGTCGACACTTTGTGGTCTTGACCGAAGTTTACCATTGTCATCCTTTAGGTTTTTTATTTCGTACCCGTCATACTCCCAGTTAACGACTTGCTCAATATTTCCATACCATTTCCGATACTCGCCGCCTTTAATGAAAAAGAACCATTTTTTATTGCTTCGATCAACATTACACAGGGAGGCAATAGAATCTGCATTTACCTCCGGCCATAGTCTATTAAACTGATCATTGTCGCCCGATGCCAAGCCTTGACGTGTTATCAAATGCTCTCTTAACGGAGTGTAATTACTAAAAAGAGTGCGAAACCTCTCACTAACCCAATATGCCACGGGGCTCCCTGGAACTTTCTTAAAATCAGCCGCTGAGGCTCGAAAAAAGTACCTCGCCATATCCTTAGTTTCTTGCTGACTCATTACGCTCTCCCTTTGGGTAATACTTTCCGGTGTTTCGGTATGTTTGCTGGCATTCCAATCGGCTTCAGGCTCAAGGCATTACTCGATGACCGATAGCAGAGCTAGAGTTGATGCTCTGCGTAAATGCCAAACTCCGCTGTGGTGATGGAGTCGTGGTTACAGCCGTTAGTGTATTTCAGTTTATCGCCTGTCTCGGTGAGGCAGGCCATGATCCCTTCTAACCAAGTACCGAGGCCTTTCAGTTAAACTGTCCCTGAATTGCTTCCAGTAATAGCCGTCGCTTCTTTGCCTCAGATTTTGCGTCCACCAAGCGGATATATACCCCTGAGTAATTAGGGCAGGCAGAGTTTTCGATTACAAAAGCTGTAGTGGAAACAACCTCACCACTGATGCTGTCGAAAGCACGAGACCCCATATGGGCCATAGTAATTATGGTGGCATTGTGGAGCAGCCATTCCCGAAGCTTTTCGTAGCTGGAAAGGAACATCCAAGATTGCATGTTGATCTGGGCGTTATAGCCTGTCGAATTCAGTAATCCGAAGGCCCGCTCCATGAAAATCGCAAACAGGTCAGACTTGCTGTTGGGGTAACAATCCTTCGCAAAGGCCTTTAGTTGGTCATTCATACCTTTGCTACCCATATACGGCGGGTTAGCAATCACCGCATCATACCGTTGCGCGAGAACCCACGCTTGCTGCACATAAGGCAACAATGTCTCTGCCGCCGGCTTCTGCATGGAATCCCCACTGCGGGCCAGTTGCTCCAGTTCCTCGACAAACGCCTTCAATGATGCGACGTCTTCCTCGGGCACTTCAATCAGAGATCCAAGAGTTTTCGCCTCTTGAAACCGCTCCAGTGTTCGTTCTAACAGTTGGTAGCGCTCATCGGCGCTGGCAATGCTGAGATCAGTTTGTTCACTTTCAAAGAGGCTTTGGGAACTGCCCTGCTGCCAATCACCGCTCAGATTCAGATCTTGCCATAGCCGGGGCAGGTTCAGATGGCCAGTTTCTTTGAGGGAGAGAATATTAAGAGTGACTTCCCCATCCGCTACGCGGCCAAACAACCTGCGGTCGTCTTCCCGGGCCAGCATCATTAGGGCAAAGCCTGCCAACTGTCCGGCTCGGTCGTCGATATCTAGGCCAAAAAGGTTGTGATTAAGAATTTGCTGCGGGATATCCCGGCGGCGGAACCCTCGCTCTTCATAGATGGCTTTCAGTACCTTATAGGCCTCGACAAGAATGTGGCCGGAGCCACAGGCAGGGTCGAGTACCTTGATGCTTTCTGGATCAATGCTCCCAGGAACAGTTTCGGCCAACTGCGCTTGTACTTCAGGTGGCTGTTCGCCGGGTTCAATGAAGTACGGCATCTTGTTTCTGAGGGGGCTGTCTGGGTAGGTTTTCAACCACTGGCGGCCCACGGAGTTCTGTACCAGGTACTGCACAATCCAATTGGGTGTGAACAACTGAGTGGCCGCTGGTATGTCTTCGCTTTTGACGACCTTGCCGATGACCTGGTCTTTCTTTTCCGAGATATAGAACTGGTAAAGCCAGCCGATGATTTCGACATCCTGCCAGTCTTCTTCTGGGATGGCGCTAACCAGATCTCGAATCAGGGAATCGGTTTTGGTGAGGTTATCTGGCAGCAGAAGTTCGGTGGCATCGTCTACGGTTTCGAACAGAAACGGCATGGCTTCGTGTAAGGCGTGGCATTGGGCCAGCAGGAGTTCACGGTACAATTCTTCGTCTTTATTGCCGTCCAGCT
>Ga0307967_1001766_pt1 | contig 12827 bp, 8 predicted proteins | sample OrgLakmetagen648_FD_201828 | JGI IMG/M metagenome (GOLD analysis project Ga0307967, IMG submission 201828) | Saline water microbial communities from Organic Lake, Antarctica - #648 | ecosystem: Environmental > Aquatic > Non-marine Saline and Alkaline > Saline | place: Antarctica: Organic Lake... | reverse complement strand
CCCAGGATTCAGCACGATTGACGTTTAAATTGCGGATAATTCCGGAAACAACGAATTGGGCGCCCATCTGACGACTGACCGCAGAATACTGCTCCAGCCGATTGCCAGCCGTTTCGCGGGTAGGGCCGGCCCTCAGGCTGGCAAACATTTGCCTTGTTGGCGCAGATAACGGCAACACCTCGCCCGTGTCCAGAAGGTTCTGATACAGCCATTCACTGGCCGCGTAACCCACCGAGCCCAGCCCCCCGAACACCGCCTGATCCGGGTTTTCCACATTAAATCCGGCCACAACCACTTTTTTCCTAATCCGCGATGCTTCCTGATTCGGGCACTGCTGATTAAGCTGGAACGGGGTGCCGTTGCGCTCGCCGCGAATGATGGCAGCCAGTCGGTCCAGTTCGGCCTGCTTGCCGCCGACGTCTTTGCTGATGATTAGATTTACGGCTGGGGGCCTGGGTGTTTCTGGTTCACTCTCAGATTTATCAGTTTCAGCCAAGACGGGTTCAGCATCCGGATTTTCTTGTGCTGCATCAGACTCATCGGTTACAAGTTCATCATCAGAACCACCAGCGACCGACATCGCAAGCTCGGCAACCTCACCCGTGCCCTCCGGTGCAGACGCATCCAGCTCCGGGCCGCTGACGCTGAGCGCCAGAGTTTCAGTAACGCCCCCGTGCCCGGACTCAGCTGCAGGGGCAAAACTTCGGCGGGCATAGTAACTTGACTCTGCTTCGGCTTCCTTACTAAAGTCAGTGCCCTTGCCGACGATAAACCCTATGATGGTGCCGCCAAGCGGAGCAAAAGGGTTGGCAAAGGCAGCTCCGGCAAGTATGCCTCCGACGATAGAACCAACGCGGCTTTGATCAGAAAAAAAGTCCTCAGTCTGCTCCTTCAGTAAGGATGCTTCCTCCCCTAGAACGGGAGTAGCCGCGCCCAGAAATATGAGCGCTGCGAGCGCTGAAACGACCCGCTGGCTGTGCTTTTTTTTCAGTATCATGGTCCGTAGCTCCGGATAGCGCGTGGCTCGAGATCATTGAGGCATTGAGCGGCAAAGTGCCCGTTCAGACGCTTTAATGAAATGCATGAAATATTCGTGCCAAATAGAACTCCAACAAAAAAAGACGTCATTCAGCCATGCCCACACTTCGCCAGGAAACCGAAACCAGCGGTTATATTTCTCCCATCATCTCGGCGATCTGCCTTGCGCTGATTATCGGCGCCCTGATTTCATCCCTGTTCTTCCAGAAAGTGAACGCTGAGTTTTTTGCTCTTTCAGGCCTGAGCCTGATTGCAGCCTTTATACTCGCCCTGTGGTCGGGCCGCTTTTTTCGCTTTGACAAAAACATCCTGCCGTTACTTTTTATGTTCCTGTTTTGGGGCTGGATTGGCGTTGCAACACTATTCAGCCCGGTTACTTTTATAAGCCTTGGCACCTTCTGGACCATCGCGTTCATGCCATTTACCGCTCTGTCAGTGGCTTTTTTCGCCGGCAGTTCAAGAGTAGAGACAGTCGCCAAAGCGGCACTGTTCGTGATTATCGGTGCACTTGCCGTCTACGCCTGCGTCAAATTCTTCGTCTTTGATTCACCCCCCAGGGCGACTTTCGCCAACAAAAACAACTTTGCCGCGCTGCAGATTCCCATGGTCTTTTATGCTGCAGTGGCAGCGGTCGTTACCAATCGCAACACATCACGTGCTCTATTCCTGGCTTTGACGGCCCTGTTTATCTTCACGATCGGCATCATTGGCAGTCGCGCTGTACTGATCTGCCTAATAATCGGTCTGGCGCTGATATTCCTGTTTTTGCTAATGGACCGCTGGCCAAGGAGGCCGGTCATGGCTCTTCTGGCAACAGTGCTCGTTGCATTGCTGGCGTCTAATTCGGTGGGCTCCGGCGCACTCCTTAAACGCGCTGAGACCATACTTTCACCGTCCTCAGCAAGCAGCAGTCGGGTCGACATCTGGGAAGGCTCACTTGAGCTCGCAAAGGACGTCCCCTGGCATGGCATTGGGCCGGGGCTTTTCCCCATGGTTTACCCAAAGTACAGGCTGGATGAAGATAAGAGTGCTGCTTTTTTCGTACACAACGACTATCTGCAGTTCTTTATAGAGGCGGGCTGGCCTGCGCCTCTCCTGCTTTTAGCTGCAATGGTCACGCTGGCCATTCTGGGTTTTGGCAGAATTCTTGGAAAAGACGTTTCGCCCGATCAAAAGCTCGCCTTACTGGCACCGTTGCTGGGGTTTGGTGCTATCGCAGGACATAGCTTGCTTAGCTTCAATCTTTTCCTGCCGTCGCTGCTCATCATGTTGGGCATTCTTCTTGGCCTGATCACTTATCGATTACAAACGATGGGGACCAGCCCGACAGCAGTTGCGGCACCTAAAATTGCGGCACCTATATCGGCACCTATATCGGCACCTATAAAAGTGCCGAGACTTCTATGCCTGATCGTAATCGCGCTATCTGTCATTCCATCACTGTTTTTCATGCAGACAGGGCGTGGTGCTCTGTTCCACAAGGAGGCGATGGCTCTGAGTGACGATCAGCAATTTTCACCGGCTATTGCCATGCTGAAAAAGGCCGCAAACGCGTCTCCAGATGCCGATATCTATCACTATTCTCTGGCGTGGCTGTGGTTCCGAAAAGTTTCGTCGGAGGGCGCACTACCTGATACCCAGGAATTGAAAACGGCGCTTGCAAGACTCGACAAAGCAGAACAACTGAACTCGCTGCGGCCACAGGTGCACGTCATCCGCGCAAGAATTCTGCTGGCTCTTGGTCGCCCCGAAATCACTAATACGAAGAACAATCAGGCCGCACTGCTCAATACCATTGAGACTGAGTACCGCAAGGCTCTGACAGAAGACCCCTTTTATCTTGAAGCCCGATTTTATCTGGCACGCTTTTTATTGCAGCAGAACAGGCTGGAAGAAGGGCAAGCGATACTCGAACAAGGCATTGAAAAACCCTATGCCTACAATGAATTATCGGTTAATTACTATCGATTGACCGCCGAAATACGACGGATACTTGGCGACCCGGAGGGTTACCAGCGACTCATGAGCCGCCTCCAGGACGCCATCGAAAAGCGGGGGCAGGGCTGACCGAACCATGGCTCCATCTAATTATCGAGTTGCTTCACTAGACAGTCACCCATCCCGGCCGATTTGATCCGGTTGCAAAGCGCCCTGGCCCGTCCTTCCGGCATACCTACGTCTGTTAATAGACGAAGCAGCCCCCCACCGTCCTGATAGCGGGGCGCCTGATCATCCGGCAACACACCGGCAGACTGCAACTGACTCCACCGCTGGCGAGCATTATCTTCGACACCAAAGGCACCGAGCTGAACGTGCCAATTACCAACAGGCTGTGGATCAACGGCACTGGTTTGGGCTGTCGCAGGTTCTTCCGGTAAGTCCACGCTAGTGACCACTTCCTCTCGAGGAACAACCGGATCAATGATGAGAGAAGACTGGCTGTCCTCGGTTTCGCCTTGCCCGGTTAATTTCATTAGTACGCGAGACTCCGCGGCGATCATAAAATTCAGATCACGAACTACCCCGCCGGCGGATGTGACGCTCACTTGGGCCGGCCGTTCCACAAGCCTGTTTTCGAACTCATCCTTCAGTACCAGATCGTAGGTACCCGGTGCTACATCAGCGAACAGATAGAAGCCGTCGAATACAGTTCTCTGTTGGGAAACGATGTCGCCTTTCTGGTCAAGCAGCCTGACGAGGAGCCGACGTGCTGGTGCCGGTTCCTGCCCGTCAGTCCGGGCCTGATAGACATAGCCTTCCAATTCCATAGTTCGAATAATCGGGAAATCGACGGTGGACCAGCTTCCGGGCCTCGGGCGGATGGACACCCCCGGAGTCGTTGTATTCAAGTCAAGATCGGGAAGCGATGCTGGGTCAATGGCGATATCTGTGACTCGATCGTTACGCAATCGTGTCAGATAGCCATTCCCGTCTCCGGCCGTTTGTGCAGTCTGATAAGACTGGATGGCGTCCACTCGAACATCGCCGACCCCTATCTCATTTTCATTCCAGACGCCATCGCCATTATCATCGAGAAAGGCACGGGCATGTGCCGCGCCGAAACTGGCCTGTGACAACCGGTCAATCGCGGGTGTATATCGGCCGGGCCGCGGGTTGAAACTGGTCGACAGGCTGACCAGGCCTACCCAGCGCTCATTAGAATCGTAGATAACCTGCGGACTGATCTGGACATAATCCAGCCCCCAGCTAAACCCCATGCGATAGTTCGTGTAATCATCCTGAGGGCGATGACGGACATCGAAATTCAGGCTCATTCTGCGCTCAAGCTGGATATTGGCAGAACCGAAAACACTGCTGAAAGCGGTTTCTGGTGAAATGTTATAACTGCCTCCTGCGCGGAAACGCCAGGGATTGTGGTCAACTGAGAAGTTAAACGAGCCCCCTGCTTGCTCTTCGGTGTCAGTCTCAAGTTGCTGGCGTTGGTAAAAAAACGCTTTGGAGACCCTCGCCCAGGGTGTCGGAATGGTCGTTCCGAGGCTCACAAAGGTACTGTTACCGATCTCGCGCTCACTGCGGGAGACATCAATAGAGAATGGATTATCAAGAACCCGTGACGACAGGCTAGCTCCAGCAGACCACAGGCTGCGATTTTCCGGCACAAGCGCTGCATCGAGGTCACCGGTCAAAAACTCCGTGTAGCGGAACGAGGCCTTGGTATCGTCACCCAGCCGCCCCCTGATCAATCCTGTAGCACTATCAAGCGCTCTCTCCCGGCGGTTGTACCCAAGGCTCGTCTGAAGCCTGGAAAAACTGGTGCTTACACCTACGCTGGCGTCCTGCAACCTTTCCCCTTCCCGTTCGAAGCTGTCAACGCTGAGCCTTGCCGTTGTATTTGCGCCCAGGCCGAGGTTGAAACTGGCTCTGTACCTGCCCGCCCCCTCAGCACTCTCCTGATTGACGTCAAACCCGTCAATAACTGACTCCCCATCCTGCACAGCTGACAAGGTATAGCTAACATCACCAAAATCCAGGCCATCTCCTGCGAAGACAATCCTTTCATCTCGCCTTTCCTCCCCAAAGGGGCCGTAGAAAACGAACTCGAAACGGTTCTCGCCGAATTCCAACGGCACTTCCAGAAATTCATATTGAGCATCACTGCCCACCACCTGCACATCAATCAGCACGCCATTCCGATACAGCTCTACCTCCCAATCCGGAGGAATATCATCTCGCAAATCAACAGATTCGTTCGAGAAGGTACCCTGTGTTCCGCGCACTGCTCCACCGCCACGAACCAGGACCCCACGGCTACCTGCGTCAACATCGCCGATTTCCACATAATCCAGATTAAGGAATGGACGCTGAAGGTTCCGCTCAAGCTTGATGCGTCCATTGGAGACTTCATCCCGGTCATTGCCGGTGAGTACTATGGTCGAGGTCATCCAGGCAAGGTCACCGCGGGAAAGCAGCGAGTAGCTACCCTGAAGGCTGGTCGAGGTATCGTTCTGGTCGCTCAGCAGGCTGCTCGTATTGACCCTGAGGTCCGTCGCATGGGAACCCAGAGGCCGGTAGGGAGTGTCCTGAAAAGGCAGCTCGGGTTCACGCGCAATAGCACCTGCGCCGAAAACCCGGCTGTAGCGCCTCCGTAAGCTCGTCTGGAGCGGAATTGCTTCCAAAGGCTCGACGTTCAGCGCAAGTTCACGAATGAGGGATTTTAGCCTTAAGGGAAACCAGGTTTCAAGAGCGTCCAGGGCGACAAATATCTGGCCTTCAAACAGAACCACGGCATTGTCGGGACTGTAACGGGTATTATCAGAGATCACAGTCCGCTGGTTGAGGTCGAGCAAAAACTCCCGCTCTTCCTGGATAAACCAGCCGCCAGCCTGGCCACTTTCGGCATCGGTGTTGATCGGAAACCGGATTGCGTCCATCAGCTCGCCAAGTGCGACATAGACCTGACCGTCCCTCTGATAAGCCAGAACGGTAATTTCCAGGCTCGCGCCATCAAGAAGAACTTCAAGCAGCAGTTCTGATTCAATCGGGAATCCGGGGCCATCATCAGACAATTGCTGAGCGAGACCAACAGGTATCATGAGCACCAGGCCGACCAACGCGACCAGCGTGATCAAAAACCTGGAACATCTACGGTTCGTTTTGGGCGGACGAGCTGTCAAACCAAATCTCCGGCAAAGACTGTCAGAAAAACGACACTTCACCGGAGGCAAGCAGGAATCAGACCAGGCTAGAATTCTTTATTCGCTTTGGAAAATTTTCTCATCCCAAAGCTTGCCTTCGTACTCGTCAATACCTTCATAGGCGACACGGATGTAGCTTTGCGGGGGGACTCGCTGGTCTCTCAGCGGCACGTTGACTATTTTTCGTCCTGTCTCGTGAAACAGGTAGACACCCTTTTTGCGACCAATCCTTTCCACGGGACTATTTCTATCCTTCTGCATTTCGACCACAATCTCACCGTAACTGCTGGCCTCACCTGTCCTCGTCAGCTCCACTTCCAGCGACATTCTCCGGTCATCGCCCTCAGCCGGAACCACTTTGATATTGGAAATAGCAACCTCAGGTACGCCAATCTGATGACGGACGACCACCGGGATAGAAAAAGACATCTGCATGAACAGTTTGAACGCCACGCCCTCACGATTCGGATCTTCCATCTCCATAACACCGGATGGCTCAGATTCTTCGGCCACCACCTGAAGCCGCAGATGAGAACGGTACTCCCCAGGCTCGAGATCGGCAGGTGGCCGCAGGCTTAGCCGGACCGTCTGGTTTTCACCGGGGCCAACGGTAATCTGCCTGGGCGAAAAACGAATCATCCCGGCTGCCGATGGCCAGTTTTCACCATCTGCAATCGGTTTGTAGGTACCTTTAGTGTCAATCACCCGCTTGTCTTCCCAGCTCAGACGATACGTTCTGAGTCCATCGCTGGTGTTTCTCAACACCAGCTCTGTTTGCCGGTTGTTCTCGGTATCCAGAGCGGCCCGGGTCGGGCTGATCAGCATATCCGCTCGAGTGTTGGACACAAACATCAGACCTAAAACCAGCAAGACAGTTGCGGTTGACCAAAAGCTTTCTGTTTTTATCCTTATATTCATTGACGTTCTCTCAAGCTGAATAGGTAAGTCCTGGAATGGCATGTGCTCAATACGATACGGTTATATCATAGGTTGCTTCGTAGGTGCCGGCAGGATAGACGACTTCTTCGGAGGTCAATTGGGTGGACAAGGTTCCGCCAAGCATGATTTCCAGAGTACCTTCTTGGTCAGTGCGACCCGTTCCAGAAGGAGCCGACACGAACTGATTCAGAATAAAATAGGGAGCCGACGGCTCTTCGGTGCTACGCAATAGTATGTCGGCTTCTGGCAGGTCGATTGTTAGCCCTCTGCTCGGCGCAGCGCCGCTGATCGTCAGAACTGCAGGCTGTGGATCAGACAGGGACACAAAGCGAGCATCACCGCGATTGACCAGGCTGAACTTGCCATCCGGCGCAAGCCTGAACTCCGCCTGGTCATCCATGGTTGCACGAGCAAAGACGGTACCAAAACTCATTGCCGCCGATTCTTCAAGACTAAAACTCGTGCGAATTTCGCTATCGATATCAATGGTAAAACCTCGGGTAACGTATTCCCCGAGGTCGCTCTCCCAGTAGGTCAGCAAGAGCTGAGTTGAGCCCAGGTAAGGCCCATCTTCGTAAAAGTTTCCGTTTCCAGTAGTATGCAGACTTCCGCCTAATTGAATCTCTGCCTCGCCCTGATTGTTTGTGACGACATCGGCCGTATCATACTGACCAATCTGCAGTCGTTCCGAGCCGCCGGCACCGGCATAGAGTAATTCGGTATCGTTGGCAGAGACTTCGACAGGGGTATTTGCAGGAAGATCCGATAGCAGATATCGGCCAGGAAGGCCGATCGACACGACAACGATGGAACCCGTCACCACAATATTCCGGCCAGACCGGGGAAGCTCAACCTCTGATACACCCGAATTACTGGGTATTGCCAATGCGCCAAACTGAAATAAATCCAGCTCTTCCACGCTCTGCGCAGAAGCCGGGATCGATAGGCCAAGTAAACCTAAAAAGAGACACCCTAAGGATGCCTCTTTCATGCGCTCAGAAACTCTAAGCATTTGGAATGTCATGCTCCTTAGAAGGCAGCTTCAACATCAAACGTGCCAGTGTAGGTTCCTGCTTCGTAAGAGTCTCGGTCGCCAGATCCATCAGTAATGACTGTAGCGCCGATAGCAAACTCGACTGTGCTCACACCAAACCCCGGAGCGAACGACGCCACATTGGCGTTTTGAGTAAGGTTACTGTCAGCAGTTTCTCCGCCAACAATAAAGTCTGTGAGATAGAAGCGTGCGACACTCGGATCACCACCGGCACCGCCGATTCTCACCTCGATGATGTCGCCGTCCAGAACGGCTTGATTCTGATCATCAAAATCGGTGAGAACGTCCAAATCAGCGATTAACCCGGCGGGCAATGTCGCTTTAAAGTCCTCCGACGTGGCAACGGAACCAATTGCGGGTTGCTGACCCCCCAGCGAAACCAAGGATGGGCCATCACCGGCTGATCCACCAAGCAATTTTTCTTCGAGGGTGCCATATGCCCCAGTGTCGGGGTTAAGTATGAGGGTAGAAACCGCAGAACTGTTGGCCGTAGCGGCAAACAACGTACCCAGGTTCATTTCCTGAACAACGGTGATGGCCAGCGTGTTCTGTACGTCTGTCGTGACGTTAAAAGTCTCCGCCTGCGCTTGGGTAGCACCGAACGCCAGCGCACCAACCAATCCCAAACCACCAATTTTACTAAAAGTTTTCATGTTCTTATTCATAAGGAAACCCCTTTCGTGTCGTTTCAACCAGCCCAGAGTGCCGGATGGTAAGTCGTCATTCTTCATATCGACTTTTTGATTTACAGTCATTTGTGGCTGTCCCAGTGTTTTTGTGAAACCGGGAACCGGCCTTCTGCGACTGCCTTCATGTTGGTTAACGGACCGCATGCCTAAAACTTAATACCTTCTTGCCAAAATTTCCTGGAAGAATTGTAATCACCTGTAACCAAGTCCCTAAAAAGCGGCAAGATTTTGCCGCTTAGGCTTTTTCAGCGGCTTTTGTTAAATGATGTGTCCTGAAGGTGCTTTTCAATCGGGTCTGCTGCTAGTCTTCGTCGTTGTTGATTTCCCGCTGTTATTGACGAGGACTATAATGAAATCGAATACCTGCTCGTTCCCTGCTTTCGTAAAGACACCCTTGGCCGTTGCCCTGTGCCTGGCATCCGCTTCGGCTTTGGCCAGCCCACAAGCATTCATGTCTTCCCGCTCCTTCGCCATGGGCGGCACTGGGGTGGCCATTGCCCACCCGGCTGCGGCCGGGGCATCCAACCCGGCGATGATGGCGTCCAAGCACCATGAGTGGTCAGACGACTTCGGGTTGATTTTGCCGTCGGTGAACGTGCGTGCCGCCGACGAGGAAGAAACCGTTGATCAGGTCGATGATATTCAGGATCTGATCGATGATTTCGAGGACATACGGAGCTCTGACCCATCAGAAGCTCGGCGGTTAGCCGGTGATCTCCGAGAGCGCCTGACTGAGTTCGACAAAGATACGGTTCGGGTAGACGCAGGGTTGGGTATTGCCCTTGCCGTGCCCACAGATTCTTATTCCGTTGGCTTTTTCACTAATGGTAATCTCCAGGCTACGATTCGCGGCGAGCTTGATGAAGCCGACAAAACGCTACTGACAAAGATCGAGAACGGCAACATAGCTTCGGGCGATGCCGAGGCAAACTTGGAAGACGGACTGCAGTCCCGTGGCAAGGTTCTGGCATCAGCCGTCACAGAAGTCGGTATCTCCGTAGCAACCTCCATTGATCTGGCCGATGGCAGCCAACTTCAGATTGGGGTGTCACCCAAATACGTTCAGCTTCGCACCTTTCAATACACGGAAACGGTTGCCGGCTTCGAAGATGATAATTTCGACGATGATGAAAACGAAACCGACGAAAGCAGCTTTAACCTGGATATCGGTGCGGCCTACGCGTTTGGTGAGCAGAACGAGTGGAACGCAGGGGTGGTGGTGAAAAACCTGATCCCGATGGAACTGGATTCCAACCCCAGCCCTGACTCGCGTAAAAATGAGCAGAAATACACCCTGGAATTAAAGCCTATGCTAACGGCAGGCATCGCCCACACCGGGAACTTCCATGTGGTCACCGCAGAGCTGGACCTGACCAAGAAAAAAGGCTTCGGTTACGCAGACGACACCCAATGGCTGGCAGTCGGTGTGGAACTGGACGCCTGGCGCTATGCGCAGATTCGCTTCGGCGCCCGCCAGAATCTTGCCAGCAACGATGATAACAATGGCATAGCGGAAGAGACCCAGTTCACCGCTGGCATCGGGCTGTCTTTGTTCGGCGCCCGCCTGGACCTTGGTGCGCTGGTCAGCGATGCGGATATGGGTGCTGCCCTGGAACTGGGAGCCGCGTTTTAATTGATGGATATTTATCTTGTAGGCGGCGCCGTTCGTGACGAATTGCTGGGCTTGCCGGTGAAAGACCGGGACTGGGTCGTCACCGGCGCCACGCCGGACGAGATGTTGAAGCAGGGTTATAAACAGGTGGGTGCAGATTTTCCGGTGTTTCTGCACCCTACCACCCATGAGGAATACGCCCTGGCCCGCACGGAGCGCAAAAACGGCCACGGCTACCATGGGTTTACGGTTTACAGCGCACCGGACGTTACCCTGGAAGACGACTTAAAACGCCGGGACCTGACCATCAATGCCATTGCAAAGGCCACCGACGGTGCGCTAATAGACCCGTTTCAGGGCCAGAAAGATCTCGAATCCCGCCAGCTTTGTCATGTCTCCGACGCTTTTACCGAAGACCCCCTGCGAATCCTGCGCACTGCGCGATTCGCGGCACGGCTTCAGCCCCTGGGGTTTGGCGTTGCTGACCAGACGATGGCGCTGATGACAAACATGTCCAGGGCCGGTGAGGTGGATCACCTGGTGCCCGAACGGGTATGGCAGGAAATCCAGCGGGCACTGCATGAAAATGAGCCGGGCACTTTTTTCACGGTGCTGCGGGACTGCGGTGCGCTCGAATCGCTGATTCCTGAGCTGGCTTCTGATCCGACTGCTTTCGAAAGCTCAATAACGTCTCTGCGCTGCACTCACCAGCGCAATCTGGATACCGGGGCGCGTTTTGCAGCGCTGCTCTCGCCTTTAGCCTCAATGAAACAGGGCGCGGCCGAACGGCGGGCAAAACAACTCAAGGCCCCTAACGACTGCGTTGCACTGGCAAGGCTGGTAGCAGCGGTTGTGCCGGCCATGGAATCCGCCCAACCTCAGCTGAAAGCAGAGAACATTCTCGCCCTGCTCGATGCGGCAGACGCCTGGCGGCGCCCGGAGAGATTTGCCACGTTGCTGAACACTCTGGGCTGTGTACTTTGTGGTGATAGCGCAGACAATGTCGAAGCTCTCAGACGCGCACTCGAGGCGGCCAAAACCGTCAACGCCCAGTCATTGATGGCAGAGGGCTTCGCCGGAAAAGCCCTGGGCGAAGCAATCCACAGGGAACGCTTGCAACGTATTCAGAACACGCTTCAAAGCATCTGAGGAAACCTATGGATTCGCCCGCACCTGTCGCCCTGATCACCGGCGCCGCCCACCGGCTCGGTGCCCATACAGCACGCCACCTTCACGGTCGCGGCTGGAATATCGTAATTCACTATCGCTCCCGGCAGGATCAGGCCGAAGCGCTGAAAAGCGAACTGAATGCCTTGCGGGAACATTCTGCGGTTGCCCTGCAGGCCGACCTGTCTGAGCCGGATTCAATCGCCCCGCTGGCCGAGCAGGCTATCGCAGCCTGGGGACGGCTGAGCGGACTGGTCAACAATGCCTCGGTGTTCTACCCCAACCCCACCGAAAAGGCACGAAACCAGGATTGGGATGCGGTGATGGACACCAACCTGCGCGCGCCTTTTTTTCTTGGTCAGGCCTGCCTGCCCGCCCTTCGCGAGTCAGGCGGCGCCATCGTCAATCTGATCGATATTTACAGCCAGCGCCCGCTGGCCGATCACCCATTGTATTGCGCAAGCAAAGCTGGCCTGGCCTCGCTGACCCTGTCATGGGCAAAAGATCTGGCACCGGAGGTGCGGGTTAACGGTGTGTCGCCCGGCGCCATTCTCTGGCCGGAAGGCGACGCTGAAATCGCCCCCCAGTACCAGCAGAGCATCCTGGCCAAAACGCCATTGGCAAGAACCGGGCAACCTGACGATATTGCCGGGGCCATCGCCTTTCTGTTGTGCGATGCAACCTTCATTACCGGGCAGGTTCTTTCAGTGGACGGTGGTCGCAGCCTCAATATGTAGCAAGGCCAACAGGCGAAAGCGGCCCGATCTTTGGCCGGGCCCCGGATTCCGCTACAATGTGGTATTTCCCGAGCCAATCCTTCTGATACCTGGAGACATTTAATGCAAGAGCCCATGCGTGATGTTGTAATCGTCGCCGCCAAACGTACCGCCGTGGGCGGATTCAGAGGCGGGCTGTCCAGCCTTCGTGCCGACCAGCTCGGCAGTGCTGTGATCAAAGCCCTGCTCGAAGAAACCGGAGTATCGCCAGACCAGATTGATGAAGTGATCCTGGGCCAGGTGCTGACCGCCGGTTGCGGCCAGAACCCGGCCAGGCAGGCCTCCATCAATGCAGGCGTACCGGCAAGCGTGCCCGCCATGACTATCAACAAGGTGTGCGGTTCCGGCCTGAAAGCGGTGCATATGGCGGTACAGGCCATTCAGTGCGGCGATGCG
>Ga0307967_1001765_pt1 | contig 12834 bp, 13 predicted proteins | sample OrgLakmetagen648_FD_201828 | JGI IMG/M metagenome (GOLD analysis project Ga0307967, IMG submission 201828) | Saline water microbial communities from Organic Lake, Antarctica - #648 | ecosystem: Environmental > Aquatic > Non-marine Saline and Alkaline > Saline | place: Antarctica: Organic Lake... | reverse complement strand
GCGCCGGGAACGATCCCGAGCCAAAGCGCAGAAACGTAAGGAGGTTTACCATGAACCCGATGAATGACACCACCTTGGCTGTGACTCACCTTGGGCAGGGGCAGATCGATTACCGCCAGGACCCCCGCGCCGCCGAAACCCTGCGGGAGCGGGTTGAACTGAACCGCGCCCTTCAGAGGGAGCAGGCCCGTTATCGCCGCCAGCAGCTTTTCGCGTCGATCAAGACCACGGCGCGGGTCGTTGGGCAGCGCCTCGTGGCCGGCAAAATCGGCCAGGCGGCCCGTCGGATCGGTCAGGGCGGCTTACGCCCGGCCTAAGGGCCCGGCTTAACGGCCCGGCTTAACGGCCCGACTTAAAGGTTGAGGCCTCGTCGAAAAGGGGCAGCGCCATCCCATCGCGTAAGATTGATTGCGCAGGTAGGGTGTAGCGCTGCCCCTTTTCCTCATCTGCACCGGGCCCATGCAGCACCAAGCCCGGCAGCAGCCGGTCGGGGCTGCGCACGCCCTTGCGGGCATGGATGATCACCCGCTTCGCCGGCACCCCCGCACGCGGCCACAGCGGCAGGATGCGGATATCGCCAGCGCGCCCGCTCAGCGCGCTCAGTACCTCGCTCAACCGATCGGCGCGGTGGATTAGGGTGATGCCGCCCTTCGGGACTGCGGCTCTTAGCATCGCGTCGATCCAGTCAGATAGCTTCGCCTCACCCTCCCGATTGGCGACATCGCGCCCGGCATGGGGGGAGGCGACGGCACCCACCGCCTCATGAAAGGGCGGGTTGGCCATCACTTGCGCGAAATGCCCCGGTTTTAGATCCGGGGGCGGGGCCAGCAAATCACCGGTTAGAATTTCTACGCGCCCCTCCAGCCCGTTCGCCGTCGCGTTGGCGCGGGCAAGCGCCGCGGTGGCCGCGTCGCGTTCAAGCCCCACGACCTTGGCATGGGGCACCCGCCACGCATAGCAAAGCGCCACCGTCCCCACCCCGCAGCCAAGATCCAACACCGGCCCGCCGGGCATGCGCCCGCGATCATTAACCGCCGGCACAGCGGCGGCCAGCAGCACCGGGTCCATCGCCGCGCGATAGCCCTCTAACGGCTGCTCGATCATCACCCGCCCATCAAGGAAGGCGTCTTGGGCGGTCGTCTGGCGAAGAGGGGCGGGGTCGCTCACCAATCTTCCCCCGCTTGGTCTAGCAGGTCTTTGGCGCGCGCATAATCGTCGTCGATGACCATCAAGCGGCGCTGAAGCGCGCCGATCGACCCCTCCATCACGCTGGTGTGGAGGTCGATCAGCACGGCTTCGATCCCGCTTTCGGCCAAATAGGCGGTCAGAAAGCTGATCCGGACCGGATCGTTGCTGCGCACAAGTTCTTTCATTCTTTATCCCTCTCCCGCTCGCAAGGCATATGGCGTGATCAATTTGATGTGCCCTTGACCGACCCCCGCGTCGCACTATGATTCGCGCTTGACGGTTCGCCCGTCAAACCAAGACTGTTGCGGGCATTTGATCATGGCGCGAAACTGCGCCCGAGGGGAAGCAAAGCGTGGCAAACGTTGTAAATCTTCATGGTGACCGGGATGGCGACCGGGATGCTGGTCGCGAGGGCACACGTAAACCCTCCTTCGACCGGCTGACGCGGTTGGTTGAAGCGGATATGCAGCGCGTGAACCAGCATATCCTGGATAATATGAAAAGTCCGGTGACGCTGATCCCGCAATTGGCTGGCCATTTGATCGCGGCGGGCGGTAAGCGCTTGCGCCCGGTCATGGTGTGCGCGGCAGCCCAGCTTTGCGGCTACACCGGCAGCCGGCATGTGGGGCTGGCGGCCTGCGTTGAATTCATTCACACCGCGACCCTTCTGCATGACGATGTCGTGGATGAAAGCGACCTGCGCCGGGGCCAGGAAAGCGCCAATGCCGTTTGGGGCAATCAGGCCAGCGTCCTGGTCGGCGATTTCTTGTTAAGCCGCGCCTTCCAGTTGATGACCGCCGATGGGCAATTGAAGGTTTTGAAAATCCTCTCCGACGCCTCTGCCGTGATCGCGGAAGGGGAGGTGTTGCAGTTGATGACGGCGAATGCGCCGGAAACCTCGGAAGAAGATTATCTGGAAGTCATCCGCTCCAAGACCGCCCGGCTGTTTGCGGCCTCTACCCAGCTTGGCGCCGTCGTCGCCGACCGCCCGGCGAAAGAGGAAGAGGCGCTTTACAGCTACGGCATGAACCTCGGCATCGCCTTCCAGTTGGTGGATGATGTGCTGGATTATTCGGCCGATCAGGCAGCACTTGGCAAGACGGTCGGCGATGATTTCCGCGAGGGGAAGGTGACCCTTCCCGTCGTGCTGGCCTGGCGTCGGGGCACGGAAGAAGAGCGTGAATTCTGGCGCCGCACGATTGAGCGTTCGGAGCAGACGCCAGACGATCTACAACAGGCCATGGACCTGATGGCCAAGCATGACACGTTGAATGATACGCTGGACCGGGCCCGCCACTACGGCAAAATCGCCCGCGACGCGCTGGGTATTTTCCCCCAGGCGGAGGTTAAAGAGGCGATGCTGGAATCGATCGATTTCGTGATTGAGCGCGCTTACTGAGGCCTGTTATTTCCTGATACCGGCTGCCGTCAGCACATCCCTGATCTCGTCCAGGATTGCCGGATCGTCGATGGTGGCCGGGGCTTCCTCGTTGCTGCCTTCGGCCAAGCCCGCGATGGAGCGGCGCAGGATTTTGCCGGACCGCGTTTTCGGCAACCGCTTCACCACGACCGCGGTCTTGAAGGCCGCCACCGCACCGATTTCATCGCGCACGCTTTGCACGACCGCTTTGGCGATATCCGCATCCGCGCCCGTGACGCCCGATTTCAGGACCATCAGCCCCAGCGGCAATTGACCCTTCATCTGGTCGGCGATACCGACGACTGCGCATTCTGCGACATCCGGATGGGCGGCCAGAATTTCTTCCATCGCGCCGGTGGATAGCCGGTGGCCCGCCACATTGATCACATCATCGGTCCGGCCCATGACGAAGACATAGCCATCCGCGTCGATATAGCCAGCGTCCCCGGTCATGTAGTAGCCTGGATAGTCCGCCAAATAAGCCTCAACATAGCGATCATCCGCATTCCACAAGGTCGGCAGACAGCAGGGTGGCAGCGGCAGTTTCACGCAAATCGCCCCCATCTCGCCGGGGGGTAGGTTGTTCATCTGATCGTCCAGCACCTGAATATCATAGCCCGGCACCGCACGGGTGGGGGAGCCCGGCTTGACCGGCAGTTGTTCGATGCCAAGCGGGTTGGCCGCCATCGGGAAGCCGGTTTCCGTCTGCCACCAATGATCGATGACCGGCACCTTCAGAATATCTTCCGCCCAATGCAGCGTGTCGGGGTCGCAACGCTCGCCCGCCAGATACAGCGCGCGGAATGTCGACAGATCGTAATCGACCAACAACTCCGCCTTCGGGTCTTCCTTCTTTATCGCGCGGAAGGCCGTTGGGGCGGTGAATAGGGTGACCACCCCATGTTCGGCGATCACGCGCCAGAAGACACCGGCGTCTGGCGTGCCCACGGGCTTGCCTTCAAACATCACGGTCGTGGCCCCGTGCAATAGCGGGGCATAGACGATGTAGCTGTGCCCGACGACCCAGCCGACGTCGGAGGCGGTCCAAAAAACCTCCCCCGGCTCGATGTTATAGATCGCCTTCATCGACCATTTCAGCGCCACCGCATGGCCGCCATTGTCGCGCACCACGCCCTTGGGCTTCCCCGTCGTGCCGGAGGTGTAGAGGATATAAAGCGGATCCGTCGCCTCCACGGGTACGCAGTCCGCCGGCGTGGCCGCCTTCAACCCCTCAACCCAGTCGATGTCGCGGCCTTCGCGCAAGCTCCAGTCGGCTTCCGGGCGCGCGAAGACGGCGACGGCCTTGACCGTGTCGCCTTCTATTGCGAGCGCTTTATCGACGTTGGGTTGATAGGCGATGGTGCGCCCCGGCTCCAGCCCGCAGCTGGCGGTCAGGATGGCGACGGCACCGCAATCCTTGATGCGTTTGGCCAGCTCGCTGGCCGCAAAGCCACCGAAGACGACCGAATGCACCGCCCCGATGCGCGCGCAGGCCAGCATGGCAATGGCGGCTTCCGGGATCATCGGCATATAGACGATGACGCGATCGCCATAGCCGACACCCATGTCGCGCAACATGCCTGCGCAGTGCGATACCTGATCCAGCAGTTCCCCGTAGGTCAGCGTGCGCTGGGTTCCGGTGATCGGGCTGTCATGGATGATGGCGGTTTGATCGGCCCGGCCATTTTCCACATGCCGATCCAGGCAGTTATAGCAGGTGTTCAGTTTACCGCCCGTAAACCAGCGATAAAAATGGGGCGCGCCGCTGTCGTCGCGAACCTGATCCCATTTTTTGTCCCAGTCGATTGCCTCCGCCGCTTCGGCCCAAAAGCCGTCGGGGTCATCCATCGAGCGGGCATAAATTTCATCCAGCTTACCCATGGCGCATCACTCCCTTATTTTAGTCAGCACTAACGGCTGTTGGGGGAGAGTATGCCGAGACAAGCGCGGTCAGGTAAAGGGGGGCTTGGTCTTTAGGCCGCGCGCCCCGATTGCGCATCAACCCATCCCTTGACGAGTGCGGTCCAGCGGTCGGGCTGTTCGACATTGGCGAAGTGGCTGGCGTCTTCCACCACCTCCAGCCGGGCGCCGGGGATACGCGCGGCGATCACTTCGCCGGCCTCAACGGTGGTGGAGGGGTCGTGGCGGCCTTGGACGACCAGGGTGGGCGTTGTGATCGCGCCCAGCTGATCGCGGAAGCGCCATTGCTTGATTGCACCAACGCAGGCGGTGAAGCCTTCCACGCTGGTTTGCTGGATCATGGCCTTGACCGGATCAATCGCCGGGTGCGGGGCGGCGATGGCGGGCTCAGTGAACCAGCGCTCGATCGTGCCGTCGGCGATTACGCCCATGCCGTGGGTGCGGGCAATCGCAATACGCTCATCCCAAATGGGGGCCATGTCTTGCGGGATATAGCTGCTGGTGCTTGTCAGGGCCAAGCTATCGACCCGGGCCCCATGGTCATGGCCCAAAACCTGACCGATCATACCGCCCATGGAGAGGCCCACCCAATGTACGGAGGCGATATTCAGATGGTCCATCAGGGCGACCGCATCGCCTGCCAAATCCTGCATGCGGATTGATTGCTGTGCCTCTTCAGGTGCCGGGCTTGCGCCATGGCCGCGCATATCATAGCGCAAGGTACGATAGCCCGCGTCGCGGAAGGCCGGCATTTGGGCGTCGAACATCGTCAGGTCTGCGGCGAGCGAATGGCTGAACATCACGACGGGCGCGTCTTCGGGGCCTTCCAATTCGTAGTTCAGCGTGGCCTGTCCCAGATTGATTTGCATAATGCGTCCTTTTTCAAGTGAGCGCGAATTCCTCAAACCGATAGCCTTGGAAATAAAGCAGGCTGGTCAAGTCGGTGTGGTCGATCAGATAGGGCGCTTGGTCGCGTACAATCGGCTTGCCGCGATAGCCGACGCCAAGACCGGCGGCCAGCAACATATCCAAATCATTGGCCCCGTCGCCGACGGCGAGCGCATCCGTGATGTCGCAGCGCAATTCCTGCGCGATGGCGTGCAGGCTTTCCAACTTCGTGGCCCGCCCAACGATATCGCCCACCACACGGCCTGTGAAATGCCCGTCCGTGATTTCCAAGCGATTGGCCCGGTGCATGTGAAAGCCCAGATGGCGATGCACCACATCGGTGGTGAAGGTGAAGCCGCCGGATACCAGCAGGCAGCGCGCGCCGGCCTCCGCCATCGTTTTGACCGCTGTCTCCGCGCCCGGCGTGTAGGTGACGCGCGCCATAACGGCTTCCAAAGTCGCCTCGGCTGGGTGCCCTTCCAGCAGGGCGACCCGTTCAACCAGGCTTTCTTCAAACCCGATTTCGCCGTTCATCGAGCGCTCAGTGATCGCTGCGACCGCCTCGCCAAAACCCAGCAGGGCGGCGATTGTGTCCAGGGTTTCAATCTCGATCATGGTGCTGTCCATGTCGGCGATCAGGATGCGCTTGCGCCGACCCTCAATCGGTTGGGCGGCGCGGTCGATTTGGGCCAGCGCCGGCATCTCGTCAATCGCGCGGTGCGCGGCCTCCCGCGATAGGCCGTCGAAGGGCAGGTCGGCTGCCAATCCTTCGCACAGCCAGTGAGGGCTATCCAGGTCGTCTGCGCCTGCGTTGCGCAACGCGCTTTCGGCGGCTTGCAGGTCGTCAGGGCTCAACCCCCGCTCTGCGGAGGCGACGAGGGTCAGGATGCTGGCTTCGTGATCATTTGTCATACATCGGGATTAAACCGCGCTTACGCGCCCGGCAAGTGACGATTGCGCGCGCCGGTGCTATGACCGGCCTTATTATGGCAGTTGATACGACGCCCCCGCGCGGCAGCGCTTCGGTTTTGACGATCCTGGGCCCGACGGCGTCGGGCAAGTCTTCGCTTGCCCTGGACGTAGCCCAGGCCTTCAACGGCACCATCATCAATGCCGATTCGATGCAGATTTACCGCGATCTGCGCCTTGTCACCGCGAGGCCCAGCGCGGAGGAGGAGGCGCAGTGCCCGCACCGCCTGTACGGCATTTTGGACGGCGCGGATGTGTGCGACGCGCAACGGTGGCGCGACAGGGCGGAAGCGGCAATCCGCGAGGCGCTGGATGCCGGACGCCTGCCGATCCTGACCGGCGGCACCGGCTTTTACATCAAGGCAATGGTGGAGGGGTTATCGCCGATGCCGGACATCCCGGACCCTGTGCGCCGCGCCGTGCGCGCCCGGGTCGCGGACGAAGGCGCGGACGTGATGCACCGCCATTTGGGCGAGATTGACCCAAAAGCCGCCGCGCGCATCGCGCCCGCAGATCGCCAACGCATCGCCCGCGCGTTGGAGGTTTTTGAGGCCAGCGGCAAACCATTAAGTGCCTGGCAGGCCGAGCCCCCGCCGGGGCCCCCGCCGGGCTTGCGTTTCCCCACCATCGTGCTGGCCCCGCCGCGCGCGGCGCTGGTCGCGCGGATTGAGCGGCGATTTGAGGCGATGATCGACGCCGGCGCCCTGGCGGAGGTGGAGGCGATGATGCAGGCCGGGCTGCCACCCGATGCGCCCATCCTAAAAGCGGTGGGCGCGCCCGAACTGGCCCAATTGGTCCAAGGCAATTGGTCGCAGGCAGACGCGATTGAGGCCGCCGTCATCGCCACGCGGCAATATGCAAAGCGCCAAACAACATGGCTTAGGCGACAGATCATTCCTGATTTAGTTATTAATGCGCAACATTCGCAAAAAACAATAGACGAAATTTTTGCATTTATTCGCGTAAATGCCTTGACCCCTTAGACTCCCCCGCCTATGGTGCGCCGCCGCAAAAGGGTTGAAATGCCCGGTTTTTCCGGGTTTTAGCGGTTCTTTCTGTGGTCGTTTTGCCCAGGTTTCGCGACGTTTGCATGGAACCGGGCGGGGTGGGGCGAAAAATCGCCGTCATCTAAGGCCTGATTGGCGCATGCTTGGCGCCCTATTTTGAGTGAGTGAGGACGCAGCGATGAGCACGACATCCATGAACGGTGCCGAGATGGTGATCAAAAGCCTCGTGGATCAGGGTGTCGAGGTTATCTTCGGCTATCCAGGCGGCGCGGTTTTGCCGATCTATGATGCGCTGTTCCAGCAGAACCGTATCCGCCATATCCTGGTTCGCCATGAGCAAGGCGCGGTGCACGCGGCGGAAGGCTATGCGCGCTCCACCGGCAAGCCGGGCGTGGTGCTTGTCACCTCCGGACCCGGTGCTACCAACGCGGTGACGGGGCTGACGGATGCGCTGATGGACTCAATCCCGATCGTCTGTCTGACCGGTCAAGTCCCGACCCATTTGATCGGCAATGACGCCTTTCAGGAATGCGATACCACCGGCATCACGCGCCCCTGCACCAAGCATAATTATCTGGTGAAGGATGTGAACCGCCTGTCCAAGACGTTGCATGAAGCCTTTTATGTCGCGACCACCGGGCGGCCCGGCCCCGTCGTCGTTGATATTCCCAAGGACGTGCAGTTCGGGGTGGGCGATTACACCGCCCCCAACGGTAAGCAGGCCCACAAAACCTATCGCCCGCAGGTGAAGCCGGAGCGCGCGCGCATCGACGCGGCGGTGGATATGCTGTTGTCGGCGAAAAAGCCGATCGTCTATGCGGGCGGGGGCGTGATCAATTCCGGCCCGGCGGCCAGCCAGTTGCTGGGCGAATTCGTGCGCATGACGAATTTCCCCTGCACGCTGACGCTGATGGGCCTTGGCGCCTTCCCGGCGAAGGAACCGCAGTTCTTAGGCATGTTGGGCATGCACGGCACCTATGAGGCCAATTGGGCGATGCATGATTGCGATGTCATGTTGTGCATCGGCGCGCGCTTCGATGATCGGATCACCGGCAAGTTGGATGATTTCTCGCCCAACTCGCGCAAGATACACATTGATATCGATCCCAGCTCCATCAATAAAAACGTGGCGGTTGAATTGCCGATCATCGGGGATTGCGGCTATGCGCTGGAAGATCTGATCAAGGTCATGCGGTCGCGCCACACCAAGCCGGACGAAAAGGCGCTGGCTGAGTGGTGGGAACAGATCGACGAATGGCGCGCCAAAAAGTGCCTGGAGTTCGATAAAAGCGATGAGGTCATTAAGCCCCAGCACGCGATCCGCCGTCTCTATGAGATGACCCGCGACAAGGGCGATGAGGTCTATATCACGACCGAGGTCGGCCAGCATCAGATGTGGGCCGCCCAGCATTTTGACTTCCACAAGCCGAACCGGTGGATGACCTCCGGCGGGTTGGGGACGATGGGCTATGGCCTGCCCGCAGCCGTCGGCGTGCAGCTGGGCCATCCGGACGCGCTGGTCGTCGACATCGCGGGTGAGGCCTCGACCCTGATGAATATCCAGGAACTATCGACAGCCGTTCAGTACCGCCTGCCGATCAAGGTCTTCATCCTGAACAACAAATATATGGGCATGGTGCGCCAGTGGCAGGAATTGCTGCATGGCAGCCGCTATTCGGAAAGCTATTCCGAAGCCTTGCCCGATTTCGTCAAGCTGGCGGAAGCTTATGGCCTGAAGGGCCTGCGGGCGACCACGCCGGATGAGCTTGATGGCATGATCGAGGAAATGCTGGCCCATGACGGACCCGTGCTGTGCGATATCGCCGTCGATCCGACGGAAAATTGCTATCCGATGATCCCGTCCGGGGCGGCGCATAACGATATGCTGCTGGGGCCTGTATCCGACGGGCAAGAAGCGATCGGCAAAGAAGGCAAGATGCTGGTCTAAAGCGATGCCGGACGGAACGATACGCAACAGAGATTTTAGTAGAGGTTGGGGGAAAAACTCCATGGCGAAAAGCGGTACAGTCGGTCAGCCCGGCGCGGCCTATACGTTCGAATCCGGGGAAAAGCCGGTGCGTCGGCATACCTTCGCGGTCATCGTCGATAACGAGCCGGGGGTGCTGGCCCGCGTGATCGGGCTATTCGCCGGGCGCGGCTATAACATCGAAAGCCTGACGGTCTCCACCGTCACGGAAGATGAAGAAGTCAGCCGCATCAACATCGTCACCACCGGCACCGAAATGGTGATCGAACAAATCAAGGCGCAGCTGCAGCGTCTGGTCCCGGTGCATAATGTGCACGACCTGACCCTTGAAGGCCCGCATGTGGAAAAGGAATTGGCGTTGGTGAAGGTCACCGCCAAGGACCATAACCGCCGCGAAAGCCTGCGCATCGCCGACATTTACCATGCCCAGGTGTCGGACACGACGCTGGAAAGCTTCGTGTTCCTGATCCACGGATCGCCCGATAAGGTCGATAGCTTTATTGAGCTGATGGATGCGCTGGGCGGGGTTGAGGTCGCGCGTTCCGGCGTTGTGGCAATCTCGCGCGGGTCGAAGATTACGCCGATCTAAGTTTGGGCTGATCTAATGGGGTGCTAAAGGGCGGCTTTTAACGCATCGTCCAAGGCGCGAACGCCCGCCGCCGGTCCTTGCAGGTGGTCCCAAACGGCGGAGACCGCGCAGATGAAATCCGCCCCCGCCTGCACCGGCACGGCCAAATTATCCGCCGTGATGCCGCCGACCGCGACGCTGGGCACTTCCATCATCTCCGCCCACCATTGCAGGGCGCCTAGCGCCTCCGCCTCGGCGTGTAGGTCTTTGGTGGCGGTGTCGAAGATGGGGCCGAAGCTGACGTAATCTGCGCCCCCTTCGGCAGCCGTGATCGCCTCATGGCGCGAGGTGCGGGCGGAAACACCCACGATCGCATCATCGCCCAGCGCGGCTTTTGCCGCCTTCACATCCCGGGCCGTGGCCTGATCCAGATGCACCCCATCGCAGCCAAGCGCGGCCGCCAGCTTGGCCGAACCGTTCAGCACGAAGGCCGTGCCATTGCCCTGCACGATATCGCGCAAGGCCTTGGCGGCGGCGCGCAATTGATCCTCATCCGCCTGCGGCAGCCATAGCTGAAAGCAGGCGACGGGCCCGGCGGCCAGCGCTTCCTTGACCAAAGGCGCGAACGCCGCCGGATCGAAATCGGGCGGCGTCACGAGATAAAGCTGCGGTGCTTCGCGTTCACTCATCGGGGGTGGCCTTATGCCTTACCCTTATAGATATCGATGATGTGGTTCAGCATGTCCAACGCCTCAGCGCGCGGACGTTGGAAGGTGTTGCGCCCGATGATGGAGCCGTTGGCCCCGCCGTCGCGCAGGCCCTTGATCTCTTCATAAAGGCCGTCCAGGCCCTTGGCCGCCCCGCCGGAGAAGACGACGATGCGCTTGCCGTTAAACGCGCACTGTTTCACATGCGCCACGCGGGCTGCCATGGTGGAGATGTCGATCTTCTGGCTTTCATAGACCTTTTTGGCCTCCGGCTGCTCAAGATGCGCGGTCGGCGGCTTCACCTTGATCACATGGGCACCAAGCTGGGCGGCCAGATGGGCGGCATAGGCGCAGACATCCAGCGCCGTCTCCCCGTCCTTGGACAGGTCGCCGCCGCGCGGATAAGACCAGATCACGACGGCCAGGCCGACGGATTTGGCTTCTTCCGCCATTTCGCGGATTTCTTCGAACAATTCGTTCGCGAAATCGCTGGCCGGGTAGATCGTGAAGCCGATGGCCGCACAGCCAAGCTTCAACGCATCATCGACGGAAGCCGTGATCGCCTGATCCTTATCCGTCGCCCAGCTGTTGGAGCTGTTGACCTTCAGGATGGTCGGGATTTGGCCGGCGAACGTATCCGCGCCCAATTCCAACTGCCCAAGCGGGGCGGCATAGGCGTTAAGCCCCGCATCGATCGCCAGCTTATAGTGATAATGCGGGTCGTAGGCGTCCGGGTTCGGCGCGAAGGATCGCGCGGGCCCATGTTCAAACCCCTGGTCGACCGGCAGGATCACCATGCGGCCGGTGCCGCCCAGCTTCCCCTGCATCAGCATCGAGGCGATGTTGCGCTTGGTGCCGGGTGAGTCGCTTTCATAATGCGACAAGATCTTTTTGACGGTCTGCGTCATCTTCATGGCTATGGTCCCCTTGGAAACGGTTGGCTTAACCCAGCTTGCCGACGGCAACGGCCGTGTCGGACATGCGGTTGGAGAAGCCCCATTCGTTGTCGTACCAGCTCAGCACGCGCACCAGCGTCCCGTCGACGACCTGCGTCTGGGTCAGATCGAAGGTTGAGCTGGACGGGTTGTGGTTAAAGTCGCTGGAGACCAACGGCTCGTCATTCGTGGTCAGCACGCCCTTCAGCGGACCTGATGCGGCGGCGGCCTTGATGGCGTTGTTGATCGTCTCGACATCGGTTGCCTTCTTGGCGTCGAATTTAAGATCGATCAGCGAGACATTGGCCGTCGGCACGCGGATCGCGGTGCCGTCCAGCTTGCCCTTCAATTCCGGCAATACCAGACCAACCGCCCGGGCCGCGCCGGTGGAGGTGGGGATGATGTTCTGGCTGGCAGCGCGCGCCCGGCGCAGATCGCTGTGCAGGGTATCGACCGTGCGCTGATCGCCGGTGAAGGCGTGGATGGTCGACATGAAGCCGCGCTCAATCCCAACCGCTTCGTTCAGCACATAGGCGACCGGTGCCAAGCAGTTGGTCGTGCAAGAGGCGTTCGAAATCACCGTGTCGCTGGCTTTCAGTACCTGGTCATTGACGCCAAAGACGATCGTCGCATCGGCTTCCGAGCACGGCGCGGAGACCAGCACCCGCTTTGCGCCCGCATCAAGGTGCGCCGAGGCCAATTCCTTGGAGGCGAAAAAGCCCGTGCATTCCAGCGCGACATCGATGTTCAGCTCTTTCCACGGCAGCTTGGCGGGATCGCGTTCAGCGGTCACCTTCATCTTGCCATGCCCGACATCCATCCAGTCCTTACCGGTTTCCACCGTGCCCTTATAGGGGCCGTGGACGGTGTCGTATTTCAGCATATGCGCGTTGGCTTCGACCGTGCCTAAGTCGTTGATCGCCACGAATTCAATATCCGTGCGACCTGATTCAATTGCCGCGCGCAGGACAAGGCGGCCAATGCGCCCGAAACCGTTGATCGCTACCCGAACCGCCATTTTCTTCTCTCCTTCACACCGTGCGTTAAGACTGATTTTTCGCGTTAAATTCTGATTAGGCGAGCCGTTTGCGCACCGCATCGGCAACCGCCTGGGGCGTGATGCCGAATTGTGCGTAAAGCTCTTGATAGGGGGCCGACGCGCCGAAGCCCGTCATGCCGATAAAGCTAAAGTCCCCGCCCAGGATGGTGGCCCAGCTCTCGCCCGTCGCCGCTTCGACCGCGACC
>Ga0307967_1001761_pt1 | contig 12870 bp, 11 predicted proteins | sample OrgLakmetagen648_FD_201828 | JGI IMG/M metagenome (GOLD analysis project Ga0307967, IMG submission 201828) | Saline water microbial communities from Organic Lake, Antarctica - #648 | ecosystem: Environmental > Aquatic > Non-marine Saline and Alkaline > Saline | place: Antarctica: Organic Lake... | reverse complement strand
TCAATGGCACGGTCATGTTGTCTGGCTTCGCTACGAGCACCACAGAGAAATCCACGGCCGAGAGGATCGCGCGTGGCGTCAACGGCGTGACAGAGGTCAGGAACGAGATTGCGGTTCGACGGTGAACGCGGGCCTCGCGCAACCTGACGAATAGCAGCGCAAAGAGATCTTCAACAAACAACCCGTTGCCAGCCTGTCCGCAGCACGGGTTGCCTTGCGGGAGAAACTTTAAGTCGGCGATGCAGACCGGCTCAGTCGAGCTGCATCATCACCGTACCCACCCGTTTGGGGGTCTGACCTACCGAAACCATGGCTATCACGGTCAGCGATCCGGTATCGACCACATGGGTGGCATTATCCCCCACAGCACCAATGTGGGCATAGCGTCCGTCGGGCGAAACGGAAACCCCGTGAGGAATCTCGATATCGTTGATCACTCCCACCACCTGATTGGTGTGAGGATCGATGACATGGGAATCGTCTCCGGCGGCATTTTGAACATCAGCGTTATCCTCGCTCACTGGTGGTATCGATACACCGACGTTCTGTTTGGGGCAGCCTGATGTTGATGACCGAAGCCTGGTAACATTTGGCCATCTGTGACCTGGTCTTCCATGCAATCATCCTACAGACATGAATATTTCCTGTTGTTACACTGCAGGAGATTGCATCAGCACTTTAGCACGCGTCCAACCGCGTGTCGGAAAATTCCAGGCAGAGCACACAAGGAGGATGGATGACGCAGACCGTGTACAGATCAGTTCTGGTGCTTTGCCTGACGATATTTACCACAGCCTGCCTGGGTCCTGTCACGGCGCTGTATCCAGCTGATATTTCAGATCGGCCAATCACTGTTTATGTCAGCAGCCACAGATGGCATGTTGGTATCGTGGCTCAGGCCAGCTATATGGAAGCTCATCTACCGCGTATCGAAGGGCTGCCGGCAAGCCGGTATCTCGAATTCGGCTGGGGCGATGCTGCTTACTATCCACATCCCGACCCTGGGCCGGGCATCCTGCTACGTGCAGCCTTGCTGCCGACATCCTCGGTTGTGCATATCTCCGGCTTTGATTATACTGTGGAACATATGTTCCCTAACAGCACTCTGGTCAGACTGCAACTTTCTGAAGCCGGCATGGCAGAACTGGCTGCATTCCTTGCCGACAGCATTGCCACGCAGGAAGACACAGCTGTGGTTGTTGCAGCTGGACTGTATGGGGACAGTCTTTTTGTTGAAGCACATGGCACCTATATGCTACCCAATACGTCGAACCTCTGGGCCGCCCGCGCCTTACGTGCCGCCGGCTTGCCCATAACACCGATTTACGCGCTGACGCAGAACAATGTTATCAGGCAAGCCAGCCGTTCCGGGGAGCTCATACAGGAAAATTAATACGATGATGCGAGCCAGCTTATCTCCTAAGAACAGGCAGGCGCGGGTGTGGCCCCGAACAGGGCTGCGGCGCAGGCCCTTCATATTATCCTGAAAACATCGCGCCCCAATCCTGACCAATCAGAACTGCCGTTAGAACTGTCGTTAAAACTGTCGTTAAAAACTATAAGTTGGTGCATACGGCACCCCATCCGCTTCAGCTCGTCTTGCGCCAGCCAGAATACCCGGCATCGCATAATTGCCTTCGTGACATGCGTATTCAAAAATCGGCTCGTCGGATTTATTCATCGGTAATTCACCACGCCAGGGCTGCGAATAGTTTTCCGGGTCAGTCACGGTGAATTCATAAAGTATCTGCTCGGTGCTGATACGGGTGAAACGTTCAGTGACATGCATTTGAGATGAGGCGTAAAAGCGATGCGTCAATGAGGAACGAAAGCTCTGCTGTGGGTGAAAGTTAGTTGTTTCCACGACCAGGGTGTCGCCTTCGTAGTAGCCAATTGAATCACCCAGCCAGTCATAAACAGATGGTTCCCGGAATGTTTTTCCCAACCTGACAATACGCGCGTCGTGATTCATTTCTGCCAGCAAGATCACATAGTCTTCGTTTTGCACGATCTGCGTATTATTATTGTATGACACCGGCAGTTTCGGTGGACCAGCGGTAGAGCCAAAACCCACCAGGCAGCGCTCACCCATGGGACGTACTTCCGGGCCATCGTAACCTTCGCGTATTGCCATGGTCGCTTGGTGATTGGCCTGGCCGGTTGCGTTATACGGCAGCTTGCCATCGGGTGGATCAATCAAGATGGATGAACGAATTTCTCCGTTGATGCGCACCAATCTATCACCAGGGTCCATCCAGAAATTATTGTATCCGCCCACGTTAATGCCTTCGCGGGGCGGTTCCCGGCCGGGGTCGCTGGGTGCGCTGGCCGCCTGGTTGCGTGCCTGCACGGTGGCTTCAAATTGTTGCGCCTCTTCCTCGCTCAATACCAGTCTGCCGTTATAACGCTCCGGGCGCTCAAGTGTGGTCTGAGTGGCTATGGACCAGGTGCCCTGAAGATCTGGCGCGCCCCAGACTGTGCGCGGCGCCATATAAGCGGATTCGGCACCCGCATTTGACTGCGCCGCAACTGGACGCTCAGCAAGCCAGCCCTGCCCTGGCAGGGTCAGTACCATCGTCAGTAAAGCGGTCTGACCAAGCAGTCCTGCCAGTTTGTCGATTCGCATACACGTGCTCCAGTAGCTAATTATTGTTGGCTGGAATGTAGAGTCATGAGTCAATAATTTAACACGCTGCCGCCAGCTTTCAAGTGCCGACATGCCTGCGACACCTCGTTGCTATCGTCAGCTGTGTTGCACAGATGGCTGCTGCTCAGTGCAGTGCGCAGTCGCTCGGCCACTTCCGGCCGGTTTATTTCCCGGTTCCTGGCCGCTACCACGACGCAGCAATCCGGTATACCATGCCGGCATGAAACTGATCAGTATCCTCGCATTTCCTCAGGCACTGGCATCCAGCATGGCCATTCCGCTGGAAATGATCAGTGCCGCCGATACCATTTATCGCCTGCGTCATCACCAACGCATCAGTTCAGTGGCATTGCAAGTTGTGGCTGAGGAGATCGACACGATAACGGTGACTGGCGGCATGGGTATCACACCTGCTGCCCGACTGGCCGACATGCCGACCTGCGAACTTATCTTTATACCGGCGTTGTGGGGCAACCCCCGCGCTGCTGTCATGCAGCATGGCAAAACAGTCGCCTGGCTGGCCCGGCAATATGCGGCCGGAGCAACCTTTTGCAGCGTCGGCAGTGGCAGCTACTTTCTGGGTGCGGCCGGCGTACTCAACGGCAAGTCTGCTACCACCCATTGGCGCTATTTTGATGATTTCGAAAAAAACTACCCGGAGATCAAGCTGCAAAGAAAGCGCTTTATCACCCACGAGGACAGACTCTACTGCACGGGCAGTGTGAACGCGGTGCGTGATGTGATGTTGCATTTTGTTGAGCAGCTGTTTGACAGCAGCACGGCAGATGAGGTGGCACGGCATTTTACACACGAACTGAAGCGCTCGTATGAGTCTCTGCTGCTGGCCGTCGATCAGCAGGATACCCACCATGATGAGCTCATCATCAAAGTACAGGAATGGTTACAGAAAAATTACCAGCGTGATATCCAGGTCCGTGATCTGGCATTCGACTTTGGACTCAATATCCGATCATTCAACCGGCGCTTCAGGCAGGCGGCGAACAAAACACCTGTGCAGTATCTGCAGGAAGTTCGTATCAATCAGGCGCGGGAGTTATTGAAACACAGCAATCTCAGTATTGCCGAGATTGCGTTTTCCGTCGGTTATCAGGATGTCAGCTATTTTACCGGCCTGTTCAGACGGACACACGACGTCACGCCCAATGCCTATCGCCGGCTGGTCAGAACCAAACTGTTTAATGTGGGGAACCCGTCGCCATCGACGTAATGCCAGCAGCTAAAAGGCTTTATCTCGAAACGTCGATCAGTTGAGGGGTTCCTGGTACTTATCTTTCCACTCGGCATAAGGCATGCCATAAACCCGCTCGCGAGCTTGCTCGTAGTCAACATCCAGATCTTTGCCCTGCGCTTCAGCTGCATACCACTTGGCCAGACAGTTGCGGCAGAAGTCGGCCAGGTTCATCAGGTCGATATTCTGCACCTGTTTGTTGTCATCCAGATGTTTCAACAACCGTCGAAACGCAGCTGCATCCAGCTCCAGGGCCTGTTGCTCGGTCAGTTTTGCTTTATCAGACATCGTGAATGCTAGCTCCAGTTACTTCCGTTTGCATGACAGCAGGATGCAGAACCCTGCCGCCATGCAGGTAAGGGATGACGCTGTTATTGGCCAGTCAACAGTTGATCAGCCAACAGCACTGTTGTATTCAGGCAGATCATCGTCATCAACAATACCGTCCATGCCATCGTCAACGGCATCAGGGTTTTTGTGGACTGCCTGCTTGCGGTGCTTTTTATCCACCGACTTCAGTTGACGCTCTGCCGCATTGAAGGCATCCCGAATCGCGACATACAAATCTTCATGAGCATGATTATCATGCTGCTCCTGGGTTACCACGACCTCTTTGTTCGGCGTATGTAACTCAAGCGCGACAGAATAAACTTTACCTTTGTGATGGTTGTTGTGTGGTGAATCCAGCACCACACGGCCGCCGATAATATCGCCATTGAATCGGCGCAACTTCTCCACACGCTTGTTGACGCTGTCGGTCACGGCATCGGAAGGATCTATATTATGAAAAACAATCTGAAATTCATTGGACATAATCAATTGTCTCCTGATTTGCGTTGTTCATCTGTCATGGGGATATATTTGCTTGATATTGCTTACTACCCTCCTCGCCCTTTGCAGGCTTTTGGTGTCTTTTTTTCGGCGTTGCCGGATCAGAGGCTCACTCCGAATCTCAGCCCTAAGCTCATAATTGTTATCTAGTAGCTGTCAGCCAGCTTTGCAACCGCCAGCGCATAATTATTCGCACAGTTGTACGTCAGGATGGCGCGAAAATTTGGATACGTCATGAACGCACTGCCGTCTTCACCATCGGGCAATACTATTGAACCGGGGAAGTCGGCCTGAGGCAGATCGGCGCCATCAGCGGTGCGAACGCCCGCCATTTGCCATTCACCAAGTGAGCGCTGAACGGTATGTCGACGCAGAACACTGCAGGAGAAGCTGGCATCGCCCTGACTCCATTGGTCGGCGCGTTCATGGTAATCATCGGGCAGCCTGACCTCGCGCCCCCAGCGCTGACCGGGCTGCCAGCCGCGCTGGCTCAGATAATTGGCGATGGAGGCGAACACATCGGCCTCACTGGTCCAGATATTGCGACGCCCATCACCATCGTGGTCTACCGCGTAATTAACAAAGCTACTGGGCATGAACTGACTCTGGCCCATCGCGCCCGCCCATGAGCCTTTCATATCGGCGTGGCTGATATGACCATCCTGCAAAATCTGCAGTGCAGAGAGCAGCTCACGGCGAAAGTAATCCGCGCGACGTGGATCGTAGGCCAGTGTTACCAGTGCGCGCACAACATCGGTGCCGCCAGTAAAATTACCATAGTTGGTTTCGATCCCCCAGATGGCAACGATGAACCTTGCCGGCACACCGTACTCAGCCGCCACCTCGGCAAGAACATCACGATGCTGAATCATGCGTTCGCGCCCGGTCTGAATCCGCCAGTCAGTCACGCGTTTTTGCAGGTACTCGTCCAGAGTTTCGACAAATTCCGCCTGATTACGGTCGTTACTGACAACCTGCGGGATGGGGGTGACAGACACCAGCGCCTGATCAATGATGCTCTGGGGAATACCCAGTTCCCGGGCCTCAGCAATGAGGGTCTGCAGCCATTGTTGAAATGCCGGGTCAGCCTGTTCCTGGGCCTGTGCATGTTCCTGGGCGTGGGCCTGTGGATTCGTGTTCAGGTAAACCGCTGCCACAAGCGATAAAAAAATCAGATACTGACTAACCGCAACAGCGCGTAACGCTTTCAACATTCCACGACAACTCCTGTTTTTGACGCAGCCCTGGGTGGGGCTTGTGCAAGCGACTACTTTCGCAACGGGCGTTTTATTGCCTGCCATGAAATTAAAGGTACTCCTTTGGATTTGTTTTGTCCAAGGGGTACGAAGCGATTTCCACCCACTCTTCAATCGGCCTTGAAACACCAGTGCCAGGGCTCATAGGTGATTGCTGAGGGACTTCCTTTGGGATACGACAACACAAACCCGAATTCGTCCGCATTTTTCACCAGCCACGCAAACGCGTCAGTCTGATCGAAGTCGGTTTCCAGCGGCGGGCTGTCCACGGTCGCGATATCCAGCGCCCGTCCTGTGTGGTGCTCACTGTAGCCCGGCGCTGCATTCACCCGCAGTATGTCATCCAGCGAACGGCCACTATCAAGCTTGCGTTGGATAAGGTCCGCCTGATGCGCCACGCCGCGATAGGCGGACACCAGCATCAGCGTGATGCCATCGTCGGCGGCACGATCACGCATCATCTGCCACGCCATCAACGCGGTCGGCGCCATCTGTTGTGACCGGCCAAACATATCGAGGCCGGCGTCCACCAGCTGCCCGGGCGCCACATGCATAGGCAGCCCCATCGTGTTGGCATAATCAGCAGCAATGCCCAGAACCGCGTGCAGTGCCTTGATCTGCGCTGCATATCCGGTTTCAACAACCGTGATTTCTGTCTTTTTTACCATATCAAATGACCATTAAGACCTATTTTTACTGACCCTGCTTTCGTTATAGTAGCGCAATCTTTGTTGTCGTACAGATATCACACGTGCAGCAGTCAGACAAAAGCAGTCGCAAAGGGGACGTTTGAATGGCAGGACTTCCGGTTATCATCGGCTTTGGCGGCATCAACGCGGCCGGGCGCAGTTCACTGCATCACGGCTATCGCCGACTGGTGCTGGACAATCTGCCCGCTGACGCAGCCATGGAAACCCGTGCCAGTCTCGCCGGGTTGATGGGCCTTCTGCAGCATAAGGATGGCAGGTGGCTGAACGCTGGCGGAGAAGCCATCGATCTGCACACCTACCTGCACAGTATCGACCCGATCCTGAAGGCTGGCACGCTGATACGCAAGCTGGAAAAAAATCTGTTCGACCCGGACAAGCTGTTGTTTCACAAGCGCGCCACCCTGCATGCCGACAGCGATCACCCGGTCAGTTTTCTGATCAAACGACAGCAACTGCCCGACCAGATCCCGCTGGGATGGCTGATCAGCGATGCTGGCAATGGCCAGGTGCGTGTCGACGTGCCTACCGCCATGGATGTGCTGACAGAGAACTATCGCCGCTCGCCGGTCAATTCGGCAGGCCAGTTGCCCAGCGGCTTCGATCCGAAAGACCTGTATCAATCCCGCAATCACCCGCGCGGGCTGCAACTGACTGTATTCGGCGCCAGCGATGCCATTCAGTCCATGGGCATTAATTGGCAGACTGTGCTCAAACATGTACCGGCCGACCAGATCAGCGTCTACGCCGGCAGCAGCATGAGTCAGCTCGACTACGAAGGTAATGGCGGTTTGCTGCAGGCACGCCTGCTTGGCAGAAAAGTATCATCCAAACAACTGGCACTGGGGTTCGCCGAAATGCCAGCCGATTTCATCAATGCCTATGTGTTGGGCAATTTAGGGACAACCGGCACCAATGCAGCGGCATGTGCCACCTTCCTGTACAACCTGCGCCAGGGTATGCGTGACATCCGCAGCGGCACCCATCGTCTGGTCATAGTCGGCACTTCCGAGGCACCATTGGTGCCTGAAGTCATGGACGGCTACACGACCATGGGCGCGCTAGTCGACGACGCGGCGCTACTGGCACTTGATAAACACAAGGGGCGCAGTGAACCTGACTATCGCCGCGCCTGTCGCCCGTTCGGGGATAACGCCGGATTCACCCTGGGCGAGTCTGCCCAGTTTGTCATCCTGTGTGACGACAAACTGGCATTGGAGATGGGCGCCAATATCCACGGCGCAATCAATGACGTTTTTGTTAATGCCGACGGTTATAAAAAATCCATCTCCAGCCCCGGGGTCGGTAACTACATCACCATGGCAAAAGCGATGGCGGCAACGCATCAGGTTATCGGTGAAAAAGGTCTGCAGCACCGCAGCTATGTGCAGGCACACGGCACCGGCACGCCACAAAACAGAACAACCGAATCACATATCTTCAGCACACTGGCGAAAACCTGGGGAATTGAACACTGGCCGGTGGCAGCCTTGAAAACCTATATCGGGCATTCACTGGCATCGGCATCCGCCGACCAACTGATGGCCAGCCTTGGCGTATGGCGCTACGGCATCATCCCGGGTATTACCGGCACAGAAACCATTGCCGACGATGTGCATCAGGACAACCTCGAGTTTCTGCTGCAACACAAGGAGGTCGGTGCCGAAGGCATGGATGCGGTTCTGCTCAACGCCAAAGGATTCGGCGGCAACAATGCCACGGCGTCGGTGCTGGCGCCGCACGTCACAAAAAAAATGCTTGCCCGCCGCCATGGCGCTGCTGCGTTTAACGCCTGGCAGTCACGCAATGAGTCGGTGCGGGAGAGCTCGGCCGCCTATGATGAGGCGGCCCGGCGTGGCAGTGCGAATATCATTTATCGTTTTGACCATAATGTACTGAATGCCAGCGGACTCACCATCAGCCGGGACGTGATGCAGATAAAAGGCCACGCGCACAGCATCGCGCTACAGGCGGAATGCGCTTACAGCGATATGCTTGACGGCGAACAGAGCTGAAAGTCAGTCGACATCCACCGGGTTTCGCCTTCCGGAGATGAAACGAAACACTCGGCTGCGTTGTTCTGGCGCCAGCTGACTGATAACCGCCAGCGTCTGTTCATGCGGCATTTCCTGATAGTGCTACCAGCGGGCCACATTGCAGGACTAGCGATACTGTATTAAAACCGTCAGGTCACTGCGGATTGTGGTCGTGGTCATGCGCCGCGTCTTCCTGTCCCCTGCGTTGTCGCATTTGTTCTTGCATCTGTTCTCGCTGCTCCGGCGTCATGTTTTGCATACGCTCTTGCATCTGTTCTCGCTGCTCCGGTGTCATGTTCTGCATACGCTCTTGCATCTGCTCACGTTGCTCCGGTGTCATGTTCTGCATACGTTCTTGCATCTGCTCTCGTTGCTCCGGTGTCATCTGGCCCGTGCGCTCGCCTTGTGGCGGCATCATGTCACGCATTTGCCGGAACTCTTCAAGAGAAAGAACGCCATCACCATTGCTATCGAGTCGGCTGAAGCGCTCAGCGAGCTGTGCTCCGCCCATACCATTTGCCGCGTTGTCAGAACTGCCATGATCGTGGCCTTGGCCTTGGCCTTGGCCGTTAGCTTGACCGTGAGCGGCAGCCGACAGGCCGATACCCAGAATAATGGTGCCGAGCAGGGGTTTGACTGATTTCATCTTGTGCACTCCACATGTGGTTGATTCAAGCGCTTAAACGGTGACGACCACCCTGTCCGTTGCTCGTCGTCAACACAGGGGGAAACCGCAGTTCACTTCACTGTAACAGCTTTCGCCTCCGAGATGCGGGCCTGCCACTGCGCCGGGCCCGTGCGATGCACCGAGGTTCCATTGACATCAACAGCCACCGTCACCGGCATATCTTCCACCACAAACTCATGAATCGCCTCCATGCCCAGCTCCTCAAACGCCACGATCCTGGATTTACGAATCGCTTTTGACACCAGATAAGCAGCGCCGCCCACTGCCATCAGGTACACCGCCTTATGCTTTTGAATGGCATCAATCGCGACCTGACCCCGCTCCGCCTTGCCAATCATGCCCAGCAAGCCGGTCTTGTCCAGAATGGTTTCAGTGAACTTATCCATGCGCGTGGCCGTTGTCGGTCCGGCCGGCCCGATCACCTCATCGCGCACAGCGTCAACCGGGCCGACGTAATAAATGAATTTGCCCCTCAGGTCGACGCCTGCCGGCAAGGATTCACCACGATTGAACATCTCCACCATGCGTTTATGGGCCGCATCGCGACCTGTCAGCATCTTGCCGGACAGCAGCAGGGTTTCACCCGGTTTCCAGGTCGCCACATCTTCTGGTGTAACCGTATCCAGATTAACCCGGCGCGCCGTGGGGCCCGCGTCCCAGGTAATCTGCGGCCAGTCTTCCAGTTTCGGCGGCGTCAGGTGCGCGGGGCCATCACCGGTGAGCACAAAATGCGCGTGACGGGTCGCGGCGCAGTTCGGGATCATGGCCACCGGCAACGATGCTGCGTGCGTTGGATAGTCTTTAATTTTGACATCCAGCACGGTGGTCAAGCCGCCCAGACCCTGAGCGCCTATGCCCAGCGCATTCACCTTGTCCATGATCTCAAGCCGCAGCTCTTCCACGCGATTCTGCGGGCCACGGGCGCGCAATTCGTGAATATCAACCGGGTCCATCAACGACTCTTTTGCCAGCACCGCCGCTTTTTCCGCCGTCCCGCCGATGCCGATACCCAGCATGCCCGGCGGGCACCAGCCAGCACCCATGGTCGGCACCGTTTTCAGCACCCAGTCGACAATGCTGTCGCTGGGATTGAGCATGGCCAACTTGGATTTGTTTTCGGACCCGCCGCCCTTGGCTGCCACGGTGACATCCAGTTCGTCACCGGGCACTACCTCCATATGAATCACCGCCGGAGTGTTGTCTCTGGTATTTGTTCGCGCGCCCGCCGGATCGGCCAGAATGGAGGCGCGCAGCACATTATCCGGATTCAGATACGCCTGGCGCACACCCTCGTTGATCATGTCAGCCACACTCATGGTGGCGTCCCATTGCACATTCATACCGATTTTGACAAAAACCGTGACGATGCCGGTATCCTGACAAATCGGACGTTTGCCCTCGGCGCACAGTCGCGAATTGATCAGTATCTGCGCCATGGCATCTTTTGCCGCCTGTGACTCCTCGCGCTCATAGGCTTCATTGACTGCTTTTATGAAGTCCAGCGGGTGATAGTAGGAGATGTACTGCAGCGCATCGGCTACACTCTGGATAAGATCGTCTTGCTTGATGACTGTCATTTGCTGGTTCCCGATTGGCCTGCACAATCAAGAGCAGGGGCCCGACTGGTTCATAGGACAAAGTTGGTTCTGGCGGGCTGTTGAAAAACGGCATGAATTCTACCATAAAGGCTCCCTGGATGAGGCCCGGATACAACGCATGTTACCAATTTCTCTTGTCCTGATTGCCGCCTTTGCCTATCTGGTACTGTTGTTCACCATTGCCTCGCGCGGCCAGCGCAGCACCCAGTCGGGGCCTCGCCCCTGGCGCTACACACTGGCCCTGGGCGTTCACTGCACAACCTGGGCATTCTACGGGACTGTCACCCAGGCGGCGCAATACGGCTGGTGGTTTGCGCCAACCTATCTAGGCGGGATCTGTATCTTTCTGTTTGCTCATCAGTTTCAGCTGAAAATGCTGAACCTGGTCAAAGCACAGAACTTGACGTCCATTGCCGATCTTATCGGCTCGCGCTACGGCAAATCACATTTGCTGGCAGCCTTGGTTGCCATCATCTGTCTGATTGCGCTGGTGCCCTATATTTCCTTGCAACTGCGCGCTGTCGCGGCCAGCTTTGCCGCGGTCACAGGCCTTGAGGCCAGCGCAGCGCCCTGGTTTCTGGATCTGGCGGCGGCCGTGGGCCTGGCCATGATCGGTTTCTCCATCCTGTTTGGCGCCCGCCGGCTGAGCCTGGCGGAACAGCACCCGGGTTTGATGGATGCTGTCGCCTTTGAGTCCATTGTCAAGTTGGTCGCTTTTTGTGTTGTTGGCGTGTTTGTCACCTATCAGCTGTTTGACGGCGTCAACGACCTCATCCTGTCGGCCGCCGCCAATGAGCAGGCCCGTGCGCTGCTGGAACCTGAGGCCAATGGTGTTTACATCTATGTCACCCACATGGTGCTGGGCGCACTGGCGATGTTCGTGCTGCCCCGACAGTTCCAGGTCAATTTCATTGAAAATACCAGCCCCGAGGAACTGAAAAAAGCGCGCTGGGCATTCCCGCTGTACCTGTTTGCCATCAATTTTTTCATCCTGCCTATCGCGTTGGCCGGCGTCATTCTGGCACCGGAAGCGCGTACCAACGACACTTTCCTGTTGACCTTGCCGATTTTGGCCGACCGGCCTGACATCAGCCTGATCGCGTTTATCGGCGGACTGTCTACATCGACGAGCATGGTGATCATGGCGACGCTGGCACTGGGTATCATGATATCCAACGATGTGATTACACCCCTGTGGCTGCGCGCACGACGCAGCGGCAACGTGATTTCAAATCTCACGCCGCAGGGCGTTCTGCTGACCCGCCGCCTGACCATGGTGGTCATTGTTGTTCTTGCATACGTGTATCACAAGCTTACCGAAAGCGGTCTGCCGCTGGTGAGCAACGGACTGATCGCCATGGCGCTGTTATCACAACTGGCGCCGCCAATGTTTGGCGGACTGCTGTGGGCCAAAGCCAACAGAGCCGGGGCAACCGCCGGCCTGATGGTCGGCACGGCAGTGTGGGCTGCCCTGTTATTGCTGCCGTCACTGAATCCAGCGCAAGCACTGACCGACAAAGCGATCAGCGACGGCGTGGTACTTAGCCTTGGCGCCAATATATTGTTCTATGTACTGGTGTCCCTGCTCACCCGGCAGACCCATGCCGATCATCAGCAAGGCCTTCGATTTGCACGTCCGGCGCACAAAGTGGCCACCATGGTGGATGAGCAGGCAGACGGCCACGCACAACAGGTTACCTGGGGCCGGCTGCGTTCGGTGTTATCACGTTTCATGGATCCAAAGGATGCCGACGGGCTGAATCGACGCCTGGGCCTGAGTATCGCCGATGTGCCCGAACAGCGCCTGGTGCACCCCATGTTGCTGATTCGCCTGGAGCGGGAACTGGCCGGTGCTATC
>Ga0307967_1001758_pt1 | contig 12880 bp, 12 predicted proteins | sample OrgLakmetagen648_FD_201828 | JGI IMG/M metagenome (GOLD analysis project Ga0307967, IMG submission 201828) | Saline water microbial communities from Organic Lake, Antarctica - #648 | ecosystem: Environmental > Aquatic > Non-marine Saline and Alkaline > Saline | place: Antarctica: Organic Lake... | reverse complement strand
CCAGAACACCTAAAAGAGTGTAGTAGCAGCTTGGCGTGTTCTTGTTGTTTAATGAGCACTACTGTTTTGCGAGGACAAGAAGTAGCAGTGCAGGATGGAGTATAAGCACCTCTGCACACAGGACGCGTGCGATAAGCATGTATGCTAGTGAAAGTGTGTTGTCTTGGAGTGCTTTGCTGTGCTACGTGGGAAGCATCGTTTGTTTCAGAACTGGCTGATGCGTGAGGGATGGATGAACAAGGACAGGTTTGAATGAAGCGCTGCTGCATGGAAATGGATATGTGGTTTGTAGTCCATCTTCTGCTGCAACAAACTGCTAGCTAAAGCAGTTGTTTACGTGAACTCCTAGCAGCTACGAGATGTGAGACTTGACTGCAAGGTCACTTGGCACATGAACAAATACACAAAAGGCGAAAAGTTTTGCAGCTTGAAATTTGGGCCCTTCTATAGCAGTTGTTTACGGGAACTCCTAGCAGCTACGAGAAAGGGTCCTGCTGTGTCCGCTACGCTTGACAGATTGAGCAGGTGAGCCAGGATGATGCAGCAGGTAATGCCACACGGACAGAGAGCAGACATGCCTGCCTACCTGCGTCCAAGTGCTTGGAAAGGCTACCGAAGTCGAGCCCAGGAAGTTTGTTAGATTTCGCAGCCATGGATCCTCGTCGTCGCGTATAAGCAGACTGCAGAGATTAAATCTTTAAGATGTACTGATTCCGAATTCAAATTCCGCCTTTTTGTCGCACAATTAGTATGCTTTCATTTTAAAACAATCGACAATACTACCTTAACGCCAGCTAGAGGATCACCGTGCATCACACGCCTGTCATCGTGCTCTTGAAGCCTTTGAGCCGTACAAAATGACACTGCAAGGCCTGCTAGAAGAGGTTCAGTATGGTTATGGGCAAAGCGCAGAGAACGCAATGCATAGCAACTAGGGTTTAAGATTCACTCGCCGCCGTGCGCGTACCCTCCAACAACAGGCACGTCAACGGCTCCACGTTGGAGAGCGGACATTCAAGCCCACACCCAATACAAGAAACCCCGCAATGCTTCAGGTATTGACATTTGTAAGCACGCGATCTGGGCTTTCAATCAAGTTGTGATGATGACGGCAAAATGCCTTGAAATCAGTTCTTAGATGCTGGAAGTGGTTTGAAACTGTAATGGAAATGCTGCCAGTCTCCCGCGCGCCCAATGATTGGAGTATTAAATCCTGTAGCACGGGGCTACAGGTGATCATGTATTGAACTGGGCTCATATATTGAAGGACATACATGTATTTATCTTCACTGACAACGCCCTTTGTTCCATTGACATTTTCTCAGGGTGGAGCACTATTCAGTTTATCCGGTGCTGCAATAACGCGCTGTTTTTCCTGATTGAACGCCATCGCAGGAGACAGAAGATTTCTCCGGGCACCTCCTAGAGTACAAGGCAATTCTGCTGAAGTACGACAAAGCGCTTGCAGGTATGTAGAGGCGCTTGCAGGTCTCAATTCCTTGCAACAACCTATTCGGATTTGTCAAAGGCTTTGTCATGATGCATTGCACGTTGCAGGAGATGAAACCAGTTTTGAACCCTGTCTTTAATAAGAATTTTTACCGTGGCACTCTGCTATTAATCCTCTGTAGCGCAAAGACTGTCAACACGCTGTATTGCACATATGTATTGCACATATCCAGGAAATGCAAAATGTTTTTAAATCCTTATTTAAAGAAGAAAAACCCTTGCTACCTTAAAACATTTTTCTACTACTCCTCTGCAACATGCGTGCTTGCAAGGATTCATGGCCGCCCTTCCAATAGCGGGCAAGGTCAATCTGCCACGGGTGTGGTGAGTTCAATTAAAAGGAGGTGCATGCTTTTCAGGGTAAATGTAATTGCACCATTAACCCAGCCCTTACCAATACCAATGGGCATGGAAGACTCAGGATCACAGTTTTGCATGCGCAGCAGGGAGCTTGGTGGTCTGTAAAGCTAGGCAGCAGAGCCTGCATCTTCTTACACACCTTAATAATCCAACAAAGGTGTGGATCCCTTGGTTCTCAGGGAGGCCGTGGAGGGCACGACCATGTGTGAGCCTTTGCGGAGTGAACTCTCACAGGCCCACCCATATAGGTGCGCAGCTTCCTGACGCATATTCCGTGCTTAGCATGAGTATGTAAGGTACTTTTAAGCTGGCTTTACAACTGCGTGCGTATGTTTTTGGTCGACACAAAGCGTCCTAACACCGAAATGCACAGTTCCAGGGAAGAATAAACATGTGCTTTGCCTCATTTTTCATTATTAAAAATCTGCAAACAAGTACCGTCTGCCTGCCAGGGTTGGTGGTGACTTTGATGAAGAGCTGGTTCAAGACACCATTGACATCATGCGTGCACGCATTGACGGCATCACACGTCCCATTGTGAGTGCTCATGCTTTAGTGTGTGCACTGCAATCATGTTTTCCATTGTTTGCAGCAGCGAACCACAGATCACGCTGTAAATATCACATTGTCAGTGGAGTTGCGTGATATTAATTGTCTGTAACATGTGTGCAGGATCGCTGGCTTGAGTCCCTGCACGTTGTGAAAGGCCGCATGAAGAAACTAGAGTCGCTGCGCATGGACGTGGATGCCAGGCGCCGCAGGTAGGCATATTTTTTTATTGGTCGCTTTTTAATAGTTTGCTCAACGTAGTGGGATGAAAAGACCGAGATTTGATCGCCTTTGCTAATTCGATCAAAATCTTTACGCGCATGAACTCAAGGAGCTTGAGCACATACGTCACAGATAACTGTCTCAGGATCTGTTACCTAAGATTTGCTCAGAACTACATGCGTCAAGACAAGACTATCACTTAGACCCCATGTCTTTCAATTTAAGGGGACACACCTCCTTTATGAAGACATTTCGGCGCATGGCAGCTTCTGAGGAGCGAGGAGGCAAGGATGTGGGGATGGGAGGTAAGAACAAAGAGGGAGAGGAATCAGGGTGCCTTTCTTTGTCCTTCTCCATGAGGATCCATCATTGTTTCAGGGTCAGGGCCTTGTGGTCATGTTTGAGTGTTGACTGCTTAAGTAATGCAGGAAAGTTGAGGTGCTTAGCTGGGTAACAGAGGGGGTGTAAGGAAGAAGGAAGAAGGAAGAAAGAGCTTTTTTGCAGAGCTGGCAAATTGACTGTGCTGCTGCAATTCCACTCTCACAGGCATCAACGACAGCATGAGCTACGAAGACATGTTCACATCCTACATCCTACGCCGGCAGCGCAAAAAAGCTGCAGGAGAAGACAAGGATGATTTCCAGCGTGAGAGAGACGAGGAGGACTTCGCTCGGGACGCATTGAATCAGCACCGGCAGCTCGAGGGTATAGGCGCTTGCTTGGAAGTGTATAATTGTTCCTTAACAATCCCCTGCCCAACACAAGATCATGCTTGCTGTTATCTTATATTGGGAAGCTTGTATTCAAAATTATTGAGGCATCATATGGCTGTATTTGTAATTGCAAATTTTGCAGGCATGGGATGGGAACAATTGCTCTTATTACAGCTAGCTAGGAAATTTGCATATGATGAAAATACAAAAAACCTAGAATCCTGTTGTGAGGCACCTACACACGTCTACAGCACACAGCTCTACAAACACTAACTTCAAACTGCATGTGTACTTCTTTTTCTGCAGCGGTGACGGACAGCTTCAACGACCAGGAAGAAATGGTTTTTGAGCAGGTGCGAAAGGTAGCATTTGAGACTTCCTCTAGCTAACAAGCCTTTGCCGGAGACAAGCCTTTGCCGGAGTAGTCAAGGAATGCAAACGACCTTGCGTTTCCCTCTTTGGCGCGCAGCTGTCCCAGCTGTGCCGAGACTCAGCGTTTTTCAAGTCTTACGCCGCAGCTTCCCTTGTGGTTTTCAAGGACACTGTGCAGGTACTTCAAAGTGCGCCCTAACGGCAGTTTAAAGTAAAGCTGTGCCCCCAAAAGCTAATTAATTGAGAGCTTGTGCTTAAGGCAGGCAGCACGTTTGGCATAACAGTTTGGTACCAAGATTGAACGGGTAAACAATAATTATTTCTCCATTGTTTTCTTCTTCTTCCTGTTATACATGTATTAAATCATGCCATCTGCTCGTCACTTTCGCTGCATTTGCAATTAGAGTGCATTAGCAAAGCTTCGTATCTACTCCATGTCTGCTCTACCTCTGTGTACAAGGGCATTCTAGTAGCCCTCGGTCCTGCCAAAAGACCCCTGCCAGGATTCCACGAGAGGGACCCACAAGATTCGGAAGAGCGAGTGGCTGAGTGAGTAGCGCGATGTGAAGTGTGTTTTACATGTGGTTACGGTAACAGGATAAATGTAGTGTGTCCAAACTGCTGGAGCAAAGCCTTGATAAAAGTGGATCTGGTCTGCCTCTAGAATGTAAGAGGAGTAGGCAAGTAAGAAGTGTATGTGGGTGGAAGGCTCCAAAGTTTTCTGGAAAGCACACTTGTGCCAGCATATTAAATGCAATTGTGTTCATCATAAATTGCACCACTTGTCATGCCATAACTTGTGTTGAGGTGCTCCATACATTTGATTGGCTGCTGCCGTATCAGCTTCAAGAAAGTAGCAGCACTATGAAGAGGCTGGGCAGTTCTTGGTAATAGCTGTGCTTTATACCCCCTTACAGTGGTAATAGCTGTGCCTTACCCCCTTAAAGCGAGAGCCAGTTTGGTTCTTTCCTCCTCCTCTGCTTGCAGTTTGACAGACCTGGCCGAGAGCCTGCCCAGGGTAGGTTATTAATTTAAGTTGGTCATTTAAAATGTCTTGTACTGATCTCATGTTCTTTGGGAGCTTTGGCTAGTAAACCCTATTTAAGTAGGTGAAAAATGGCAGGTACGCTTTTAACTTCCTGATCCCACATTCCAAACATGCCAGGGTATGTTGGTGCAAGGCGGGAAAGCGACTTTCCCTGCAGACAGCATGAAGGCAAACATTAAAGGGGGGAAGCTCAAGGCCTCAGATGTTCTCCGTCCAGGGACTGCTCCTGAGGTGAGATAATGGAAAATTACGAATTTCCTTTGGAGTGATCTTATTAGGGATAGTGGAAGCTTAAAATATTCCTATGACAGGTGCTTAATGCATGTTTAATACCCCTAGTTGCTTGCTGTGATGCACAAACGTGAGCGGCATTGCTTGCTACAATTTACAGGTTGAAGGCAAGGACAAGGGCATGGATGTCCCAGCCCCCCCATCTGCAGGTGAGGGGTTTTATGCCTTGACGGCATGGCAGGAGTTCTGTGTAGCTAGGCCTAGGTTTTGCGCTTTAGAGGGGTGTTTGTTTTTGCAGGGAGAGTGTTGGAGCTTGTTTTGGCGCACCAGTTGCCGCTATGGCTTAGTTTGCTCTTATCCTTACTGGCCCCCAGTTTCTCCTGCCTTCATGTCTGGATGCTCCTTGGGTAGTGTAGGTATCCAGGCCTCAGTTTTTCCAGTCGACCCTCTGTTTTGCTCTGTCACTCTAGTCTTCCTCACGCAGCTTCCTATGGTTTCCTTGATCCAACTTTTTCCGCCTTAACCTTTGTTTTTCCTCTAAGATCTCCCCCTGTGTTCCACTCTTTTCCAGCCCCTCTTGCTGCCACTTTTTCTTTCACTTTTCCTTCTTTTTTCAGCGTAGCAGGGAGTTTGCTATCTCCCCCTTATCTATGAAATACCTAAAAAAATCAGTTACCTTGTTGATCCTGCTGCACACTTGCCTGACTGACACGCAGCAACGTGAATTTGTTGTTGCACACCTGGTTTGAGACTTTTGGAGCTTCACTCTTAGTACTAAGTACTAAGCCAAGTGTCCAAGCAGTTGCTATGGTTTGTCAACGATGGATGTTTCCATAGCACAACCCTCAATCGTTTCCTAGCTAGTGGGGACAAATGCTTTCCTGGTAAATACTTCCAAGTACTGAACTCTCATTTGAACAAACACTTTTTATAAGTAATGAATATGTCTTCAGGTCTCACAACCTCATAATGCATGCTTGTTATAACACAGCCGTACCCCCAAGCGCATTTGGAGCCCTTCGATCCAGCTTTGAGCCAGCAGGCTATTCCTAGAGCTTATTGGATGCAGCTGTCACAGCAGACTCTATAATATGCGCTGAGGAGATGTATGCACGATGGGTGAGCAAACGGCAACTTGCAAGGGTTGATTGATTGGTGCTTAGTTCTGATTGACTGTGTGTGGTGCGACATCCTCTGGGTGCCTTTGCTGTTCCTGTCCTACGAGGGTCATCATTCTGAGAGCCTAACGGTTTGTGTAGGCTGAGCTCTAGCTAGGATTATAAGTTTGAATGGTGGACATTGTCAATGCTCTGCTGCCAAACAGCGATGCTTGACGTGAATTTCAAACTTCTGCATACTTTGATTGTTTGTTTCAAAATGTTCACTTGTTTGTTTTTGTTCTGAAGTTAACAAATTGCCAAAAATTAAAGAGGGGAGATTCCAACCTGAAGTGCTGGCATTGATGGGTTTGCTGTAAAGGAAATCTTACCATCTCAATAAATGTACTCCAGATTTTCAAACAAAGATTATAATTTACGGTTGCAAAATAATTTATCATTAATCTTAAAACACACACACACATAATTCGAAGGTTTTGTAAAGAAGACTTCACTTTAAAAGAACCTGAAAAGTGTGCACCAAAAGCCAGAAATATGAATGAGCTACCATCCAGGAATACAGAATTGCAAAACTTCAAAAAAATCCATCATCACATACATCATATCGTCATATCAAGTCTATTTGTCCACTCTGAATGTTGGCGCTTGCTTGCGTTGGCCGAAAGGGTTGTTCTCATAGAGCATGCGTGGCACAAAATCCCTGAAACATTTATAGAAACGAGGTAGAATGTTTAAAGCCCCCAATGTGCCTAGATTCCTAGCAGGGAATAAGCAAGGGATCACGGACTCGAGTATAACTAACCTGTAAGGGTCTTGCTCTCGCTTTCGCAGCAGCCATGTGATGTTGTCATCCACAGCAGCCTGCATTGCATGCATAGTGCAGCGTGAGCCATGCTGTACCCCATTTCTTTGGGTCAAAAAGTATATTGCACCATCCTGCCCCCCTCCTCTTTACAACATCAGCATTCAGTGAACTGCATGCAACATCAGCAACGACCTGCATCCATTCATTGTCAGTGGTAACTGCAGAGCAGTTCTAAACGAGAAGTAGCAGGCAAAGTGCGCCAACTCGCCTTGACCCCTGCATACTCCTTGTCTGCAGCTTCCCTGTCGTCCTTCATTTCCCTTGTCAGTTGCACTGGCTTGCCGAAGCGGAAATACACGCGTGCCGGCACGTTGGGGGCAATCAAAGGGGGGATAAAGGTCTCGTCCACGCCCTCTGCACATCAAGTAAGGAACAAGAAGGCACCAGAACATGTTACCACCTCCACTGATGGAGTCTTTTCCGGTTCCTAAAATTTGCAGCCTGTGAGAATCGGCTCAAACCCTGGGGCTGAGGCAACCCCAATAGCTGCTTTCTGAAAGTGTGCACAAAACCTTCCAAACCTTGCCGTCTATGCAGATGCTAAGGTCAAGTTGAATGACATTTGGATGCTGCTGAGTAAAACTCTTCCTTCAACTTCAGTTTTGGGAAATTTCGAAATCTTCAGCCTCATAAAGACCAGCCTTCCCCTTCTATTCCTTTCTTCATTGCCGCCTCCCCCTATGAACACTGAAGCAAAGCCTCTACAGACTTTGATCAAACAGCTTGGACTTAAATTTTTTGCAGCGGAGCATCAACAATAGAACAGGCATGACAAAACAAAACAGAAACTCTTGGGCGTGGTTTATGGTCGCAGAGATGCATATGCATTTTATTCAATCGGGAACAACTCGATACAAAAAACTGCAAACAATCAAAATGGTAAAACGCTAGTAGCATCAACGCACCAGCCTCATTGTCTCTTGCACGGGGAATGGCATTGGCTAGTTCTAAAGCCTGCAGTGAGTGCAAGAAATCCATATTACAAGTGTTGAACTGAATGGTGGGCTGGCATTTTGATCTATCTCCCGTCTTCCCACATTCAGCTTCAGGAGGGGAGGTGTGGGAGCAATTACGTAATTTAAGCCACCAGCGTTTGAGCTTGTGCAGGTTAGCCACTTGATACCAGAATTAAGAATGAATGGTAAGAGATAGAGAGGAGAGGAGAGGGAATGCGATTTGAAAGAGAGAAAGGTGTCACTCACTTGAAGAGCTTGAGGTGTGATGAACCTTTGTTACTGTTAGCTACCTTCATTCCCATCAAGCACCAACAACAGTAAAGTAAGCTGAAAGCTATATTTGTCTGGCCTTTCCTGTAATTCAGTTAAGTGCACCAAGATGAGACTTGCGTAGCTGTTCAGCTCACCTGGCGGCCTAAAAAGGGATTGTTTGGGAGCTCGTTCATATCCTGCAGTATGCCAATGCTGTCCTCCTGTGTTGTGTATTTTGTGGTCATCAGTGAAGGCGGCTTTTCACAGGCCAAGGCACTGCAGCAATGTCTTGTTGCAAAATTGTGGCAGCAAACACCTTATTGTTCTAAAGCAACAGTAAGACGACATGTTTGGTTTGGATTGCCAGTGCCTCATCGCTAAAGCTGCGACACCATGTACGATCCTCGACAAAAGGCAAAACGTAAAGGAATACACGCTTCACTCCTTTGCTAAATCAACGGGACAATTTTCAACTCACCACCCCGATGCTGGACACTGGTATAACAATCGCTTCAAATCGAGCGGCCATGCGGATGAACTCGCTCTGGGCTGGCCAAAACAGCTCATACCTACATAGAATGGACAAAGCCGTAGTGGTTGGACCAATGCAGGGGAATGGTTGGACCAATGCAGTGGAAGTGGCTGGATGCAGCGGATTTTGCAGTGGAAGTTGCGCGAAAGCTGCTCTCATGGCAGGGGGGGTGACAGCGGTGGCAGGCTGTGGAATGATCAATGGAATAATCGATGGAATGATCGATGGAATATTTTGGTGGAATGACCGGTGGCAGGCTGCGGAATGAATGATGGTAGAACACCCTTGTATCTAAGTAACTCTGTACACACTGAATGAAAACTGAATGAAAGAGATGTGGTGAACAAGAGGAGGAGTGGTAGAGGAGAGGTGTGGTAGCTGCAACGGAGGTTTTGCTGCCCGTTCAGCATTTAAATGGAGAACACGGAGACGGGAGTGGAGCAGTGGGCTCTCCCATCATCCTAACAGGCAAGAAACTGTAAGCGACGAAAAGCAATCAAGGTTGTCACAAAAGGTGGAATATTAGGTCAGTAGCAGTGGGCACTTGTTGGCGAGGCCATGGCTGCTGATCCATATCCATACGTGCACCCACTCAATGCATATTTGCGATTTGTCAACATGACATCAGCAGCGTGAACGTCCCCAGGGGATCACAAATGGTAGCAATTATAGTACCTGCCTGCCTGGATATGGTCTGAAACAGCAAGGTGCGTTTCACAACGGAGCGTATTGCACGTGGATACCAAACACTCATGCAAGGACAGCCTGTGAGCACCTTCAGTCTAAAATGAAACATACCCAGGACACGTCAGCACACACATCACTAATATTCAGGCCAAAAGCACAGTACAAACAAGCTTAGTCCTCTGTACACATTTCTAGCACAAACCCACATCTTCCCTCTATCCTAAAGCCCTAGTACTGACGGTTTAGCAGTAACACATCTTTGCATGTCTCTACGAGGTAGTAACGGTATTGGGAAGTTGGCGTGTATATAGATAAAAAAGATAACACTACGCAGGCAGTGAATACCGCTTTCCACATTAATAAAGGAAAAGGAATGCCATGCATACGGCCACACACGGTGAGTGCAATTGTTTCTGACCAAACTCATGCATACTCCGTTCTTTGGACTCTTACTTTTCGTGCCGTCTTTTTAGCCCTTCCCGCACACCACCGGGATACAACAGCACGGCTTCTCCACAGGCTAGAAGCCGAAAAAAGGCAGTGGGAGAGACTGGCACGGCACCAAAAGTGCGGTACGTATTTTGCAGGGCCTGTGTAAGCAGGAAAAGGGGGGTAGGGGTCGCTCATTAGATCTAATGGCGATAGAGCGAGCATCGCTGACCAGTCAAAGAGCACTGAAGAGAGGGGGCGACAATGTAGGACGTAAGAGGCAGCTTGTATGGTGCTGCGTGGTGTAGTTGAGAGGCAGAGTGAGGAGTGGTAAGGATATTACCAGTAGCTTTGCGGCACCCGCTACTTCATACTGTGCGTGTGCCTCTTTCTACACAGCTTACAAGAGCACGACATGACGGCAATGCCTTCAGGCTGGGAAGTCATATAGGGAACTTTCAGGAACCTTAAAAGCTGACAAAGGACAGGTCTAAGGAAGAACCGCAGATCATATGACCTGCTGTTACTTCATGCCCCCATGCCTCTGGATATCTTCCTTCTGGCAACATCTCCCACTCGTTGCCCCCCCCACCTTAAACGTGCTCGAGTTATCATCATCATCTTTCTTTTCCCTCTTCTCTTTGTCTTTCTGCTTTTTTGCCAGCAGCTCCATTGGGTCTTCAGACGCCAGCTGGTCATCCCTCTGGCCGTCCCACACGCTAGGGGGGGGAGTGCCTCCATTGAACAAGATTGGATGAGCAAGGCCACGCAGCAGCCGGTTTTGCTTTAACATTAGCTCCTGTGTGTGTGAAATTGATCAGATACAGACACGCGTGTGTTGAATGAAATGGCCTCAGTGAACGCCATTTGGGTTCGCTAGGCCACGCAGCAGCCGGCTCTGTTCTAGTATCAACCCCTGTGTGGGGTTGATCAAAATTAGGCATGTGCGTGTTATATGTTCTCAATGAACGCAATTAGGGCTTGCTAGGCCACGCAGCAGCCGGTTTTGTTTCAGTACCAACCCCTGTGTGGAAGGAAGCAAAGACAAGCATATGTACCATTTTCCCAATAAAAAGGGTGAGGATGTGCTTGGCCACACAAAACTGGTCCTGCGTCACACTGGCATCAGACCAGTTCCACGCAGCAGCAGCTCCAGTGCAGCTCCAGTGTTGAGGGTAGAAAATAAAGTTGTACATACACACACACGCATGCTTGATGAGCACATACTTCCTTTTGAAAATGAAGGATTCTAGGTCACGCCAATGGTCCACTAAGTGTAATGTACTCACTCTGGTACTCATCACGGGAATAGATATTATGGTGTAATACGTCCATAAGGTGTTTTATGTTAGTCTGAATTGCCCGTAGAACACATCACATTTTTCTAACATACTACTGCTACGTTAGCAGTGAGTTAGCGCTCAAGACCTGGATGTGTGCACGTACGAGCTACGTTGCACTTACAGGAATGCTTGAGGCTGGTGCTGCTTATTCGACAACAGCAGGTCCAGTTCATGCAAACGTAAAGTTATTGGCTGTTGTACTATCAGAAGCACCTGGATTTTGACGGGTTCACATCACGTGCACACAGCTTTCATAAATACTGAAAGAACTCACCTCGACCATGATGTTCATGTCCAGAGCGTACAGCTGGTGGTTCCCCACAAATCTGCAGCAAAGAGAGAAAGGGGTGTGTCTCTTCCCCTTTAAGCAGACATAGCCACATATGCCTTTCACGTTCACCGCACACACACACACACATATATATACACACATCCCCACCCCTACACCCCCACAGGCCTACCCCCCCTTGCCTGTTGCATTCCCCGCGCGGCAAACAGGCATACCGCTGTGCTGTCTTCTTATGCAGTTTGCCTTAATCACACGTCACTTTGTCATCGTTCTCAGCTGCGCATTTAATACTTGGCCATACTCTGCGGTTGCCATGTCGGCCAAATATGCACACACATTGAACAGCTGGAAACTACAAAAACTCCCCTAGGCAGCTGCTAAGCACAGCAGAGGCCCTAAACTCTGCCAGCTTGCAACCTTTGTACGACGTGCAGAAGTGAAGACTAAGTTCTTTTTAGGAAAGCAGCTCAACTTCGCATTTCCTTAGCACATCTAACTTGCCGCAGTTATTTACTAACGAGCGCATGATTTCCTTCAAAGAAGCAAACTATACTCCCAGCAGTGTCTTTAAATTAGGTGCACTTCCAAAAAAGCAGGGGCTTCTAAACGAAGCACACTCTACTCTCGGCAGGGTCTTTTAAATAGCTCTGTACTTTCAAAGAAACTGTCTTTTATATAGCTGGTACTTTTAATGAAACTGTAGCTCTTGTCTGTTAAAGCAACTGTAGCTCTCTGTCTTTTAAATAGCTGTACTTTTAAAGAAACAGGGCCTTTCACAAAAAGCGCACTTGACTTCCAGGAGGGGCTTTCAAAGAAGTACATTTTCACAGGAACTGGGGCTTTAAGTTCCACTTACAGCAGGGGTTTGTCGCTTTGCTGCATTGCTGCTGTGAGCCCCTCCAAGCCCTCGACAGCGCTGCCGTCGTCAAGCGTAGAAAAAAACACGGGGCTGAGCAAGCGGCGGAGGGTGGCTGTGTAGTCCTGGCCTGTGCGCATCACCTCCTGTGGCGTGTAACAAATGTTGAGTGTGTTTGTGTGCAATAGTGAGGAGCAACATTATAAAATCCTATAATCGTGTGTACTCCTGACCGTCGCACAGACCGAAGTCGTATGGCACCACTACCCATACTAGGACACTCTCGTTCCCCCTTACAACAATCTGCAAGCACACACCTACACACAAGACGCTTAAGAGGCAGCTCGACTGGGCCTAGCTGACTCTGCTGTGTTGAAGGATGATTTAAAGCACATCCCATCATAAATAAACACACAATTCAACACACTCGCATGCATGTGCACACAAACACACAGACACAGACACAGACACAGACACAGACACAGACACAGACACAGACACAGACACAGACACAGACACACAGACACAGACACAGACACAGACACAGAC
>Ga0307967_1001753_pt1 | contig 12916 bp, 12 predicted proteins | sample OrgLakmetagen648_FD_201828 | JGI IMG/M metagenome (GOLD analysis project Ga0307967, IMG submission 201828) | Saline water microbial communities from Organic Lake, Antarctica - #648 | ecosystem: Environmental > Aquatic > Non-marine Saline and Alkaline > Saline | place: Antarctica: Organic Lake... | reverse complement strand
CATCACCGTAGGAAATCCCGATTTCAAAATCGAAACGCCGGGTGGGGTTGCGCGAATAGTTGGTGATCGCCTGATTCCAGAGCGTCGAATTGGGCGCGCACACATAAACCCCATCCGCCGTCGTAAGCGTCGTGGTGAAGAGGCTGATTTCCTCAACCGTGCCGCCCAGGCTGCCAGCCTGAACATATTCACCCACCTTCAAGGGACGCAGCGCCAGCAGCATAATGCCGGCGGCAATGTTCTGAAGCGTGCCTTGCAAGGCCAAACCCACGGCCAAGCCCGCAGCACCCAGGACTGCGATAATGCTGGCCGTTTGCACACCAAATTTGCCAAGGACCGCCACCACCGTGATGATGATGACGGTGTATTTCACGATATTGGCAATCAACGGCTTAACCGTCGCGTCCAGACGCTTCTGGCGATCTAGCACCTTACGCATCGCGCCTGCCAACCGCCCGGCGATCCAATAGCCGACCATCAGGATCAACAGCGCACTGACGACATTTTCGCCGTATTCAAGCATCATCGGCATGACCTGATCATAGAGGTCCTGCATTTGCTGGGTGGTTTCGTCCATTTCTAATCTCGCTCCAGATAGCGACGCGTCAGATGCGTCCGAAAAGCGGCCGGGTCAAGCGGGCGACCTGTCGCCTGCGTAACCAAATCGGCGGTTGATAAGCTTGATGCGTGAGAGTGCACAGTGCGACGCAACCAATCAAGCAACAGCGTGAAGCGTCCTTGCGCCAAATCGGTTAAGATTTCCGGATGGGCCGCCTGCGCGGAGGCCATCAACTGCGCCGCCGTCATCGCGCCCAAAGTGTAGGTTGGGAAATAACCAAACGCCCCATCGAACCAATGGATGTCCTGCATGCAGCCCTGCGCCATCGTGGGCGGGCGGATACCCAACAACCCCTCCAACCCATCATCCCAGGCCTGCGGCAAATCGGCGACGCTTAAATCGCCCGATAGCAGCGCCTTCTCCAAGCGATAGCGCAAGATAACATGGGCGGGATAGGTCACCTCATCCGCTTCGACGCGAATGAAATCCGGCTCGACGCGGTTATAAAGGCGTTTCAGATTTTCCGGTTCAAAGGCCGGGTCATCGCCAAGCGCAGCCGTCATTTGCGGCGCCAACCACCCGATGAATTCCGGCGACCGGCAGGCCTGCATCTCCACGATCAGCGATTGGCTTTCATGCACCGCCATGCCGCGCGCAGCCCCCACGGGCTGGCGCGCCCATACGCTCGGCAGGTTCGCTTCATAAAGCGCGTGCCCACATTCATGAAGGGCGGCCATCACCGCCATCGCGGGGTCATCTTCCTTGACCGTGATGGTGATGCGGTTGTCGCCGGGATAGCCGGTGGAAAAGGGATGCGCGCTTTCATCCATACGACCGGATTCGAAGGGAAAGCCGACCTGCTCCAACAAGCCGCGCACAAGGCGCTTCTGTGCGTCGGCCAGGAACGGGCCTTGCGGGATCAGGGGGGCGGGCGTGCGGGCCTGCTTTTCCAAAACGGCGCCCAAAAAATCAGGCAGGAAGGCGGCGTAATCTTCTAAGATGGGATCGACATCGGCTTGCCGCGCCGCCGGCTCGAACTGATCCATCAGGGCATCATAGGGGGTAAGGCCCAGCGCCTCCGCCTTAACGGCGGCCACCTCACGGGTTAGGCGTAAGATCTCCTCCAAGGCAGGTTTGACGGCGGCGAAGTCACTCTTCGCCTTGGCATCGCGCCAAATCGCCTCGCAAGCCGAACAGGCGCGACTTTGTGCGGCCACCAGATCGGGAGACACGGCGGCGGCGTGCAGATAATCGCGGCGCATTTCGCGCAGATTGGCCTGCTGCCAGGGATCAAGCGCCTCGGACGGGGCCTCTTGCAACAGGTCGCCAACCGCCGGATCCGTCAGCATCGCGTGGCTTAGCACGCGCATTTCGGCCAGTTGATCGCCGCGCGCGCCGGCGGCACTGGCCGGCATGATCACGGCGGCATCCCAATGTAGGACGGTTTCGCATTCGCCCAAGATGGCCATGCGCCGGAACCGATCTTCCAGGGCTTGATAGGGCGTATCGCTCACGAACGCGTACCTCCCGCGCCCTCGTCCTCAGCCCCCTCTTTTTTGGGGCGGTGATAAATGACGTAGATCACGGCCAGGGTCAGCGCCATGAAAAACCATGTCAGCGCATATTGCAGATGATCATTGCGGATATCGAGACGCCATTGCTTGCCCACGGGATAAAGGCCGGGGGTCTCGGTCCGCCCATCGACCAGATAATAATTGGGCAGCGGCGCGTCGATCGTGCTCTCAATCTGGCTCATTTCGGCGTTGTACCACATATTCCGCTGGGGCTCGTTTTCCGGCAAGAACACGCGTTGCAGGCCGGTAACCTCCCGGGGGAAGCGCAAGATGCCCTGCACGGTCACCTCCCCCTTTAACAAGCCTTCGGGGCGGGTGTCGCGCGCCTTGCGATCGAAGGGAATCCAGCCGCGATTAACCAGGATCGTCTGGCCCGCACCCGTGGCATCCGTGCGCACCAGCGGGGTCATCACATGGATGCCGGGATTGCCGTTCAAGGATCGGTTCAGCAGATGCTGTTCCTGATCGTGGTTGAAGATGCCGGTCACCCGAACGCGACGATATTCCCAGGCCTCTTGATCCAACTCCCCAACCGGCAGGGCCGCCGGGGTTTCCACCGACCGGGTCTGCAACTTGTCGATCAGGTCTTCTTTCCAATTCAGGCGTTGCAACTGCCAGCCGCCCAGGATGACCAAGATGATCAGGGACGGAATGGTGAAAAGGGTCGGGATTAGGCGGGGGCGAAAGGCCATGAGGGTCAGTCATCCTTGAATGTATTATGGCCGGAATCCCCGGCTTGATTGACGAATTGCAGCGCGATCAAGAGACCCTTTGCCTTCGGCAGAGAGACCAGCGTCAGGATCACGATCACAGGTATGGTGATCGCGATCGTTGCCCAGACCGCCCAATCGAATCCCAGCAGAAAAATCATGCCAAACCCGACGCCGATGGCGCCGATCAAGAAAATCAGAAACGGCACTGCACCGTCGCCGGCATCTTCCTGATTGAAGTTGAGGTCACAAACCCCGCAACGCGGTGCGACTTTCAAAAACCCTTCATACAGCCGGCCCTCGCCACAGCGCGGGCAGCGGCCACGAAATCCGGTAACCCAAGGGCTGGGATAGTGACTGGGATCACCATTTGGGTCGGGATCGCTCATCGCTGCTGCCCCTCCGTCTCATGAAAGAGGGCGGGCGCCGGTCCTTACAACAAGACCAAGCGCCCGCCCCCCATTTTTCGACACGTCTTCGCCGCACTGGCGGGCGATTAGGCGCCCCACCAGTAGATTGAGATAAACAGGAACAACCACACCACATCGACGAAGTGCCAATACCAGGCAGCCGCTTCGAAGCCGAAATGCTGGCTGGGGCTGAAATGACCCTTGTAGGAGCGCACCAAGCACACCGCCAAGAAAATCGTCCCCACGATCACATGGAAGCCGTGGAAGCCGGTCGCCATGTAGAAGGTTGAGGCATAGACGCCGTCGGTGAAGCCAAAGGCCGCGTGGCTGTATTCGTAAGCCTGCAAGCAGCTAAAGGCGATGCCCAGCAGAACCGTCAGCCAAAGCCCCTGGATCAGGCCCTTGCGGTTGCCCTGCAGCAGCGCATGGTGCGCCCAGGTCACCGTGCAGCCGGACAGCAGCAGGATCAGCGTGTTCATGAACGGCAGATGGAAGGGGTCGAAGGTTTCGATCCCAACGGGCGGCCACTGACCGCCGGTCGCATCCACGCGGGCCGGCATATTCGCTTGGTCGACGAACAAGCTGGCGTCGAAGTAAGCCCAGAAGAAGGCTGCGAAGAACATCACCTCGGAGGCGATGAACAGCGCCATCCCGTAGCGCAGCCCTAGCTGCACCACCGGCTTATGATCGCCCGCACTGGCTTCGCGCACAACGTCGCGCCACCAATAGAACATCGTCGCCAGCACCAAAATGATGCCGGGGATGAATTTCAGAACCCCTATATCGATGCCGATCAGGTCGGGATGCATGTAAAAAATCATGCCCATCGCAAGCACAAAGCCGGACAGCGCGCCAAGCGCGGGCCACGGGCTCGGATTGACGAGATGGTAATCGTGATTGGGCGCGTGATGTTCGCTAGCCATTAGTCATTCCCCTTGCCTTAAGGGCTCTTCCCCCAAAACCAATCGGTCCGACCGGAACCCGGTATCGAACCACCATGGCCGGGTCATCGGACCCAGCCTTTTTGTTACTCGTTCGCGGACGCACTGTCCAGCGAGGAGACCTGCTGCTCACCCTCCTCAATCGCCTTCGGAAAGAAGGTGTAGGACAAGGTGATCGTGTTCGTATCGTCCAGATCCGGATCATCCGCGATCGCTGGATCCACATAGAAGGTGACCGGCATATCCACGGCCTGCCCCGGGCCAAGTGTTTGATCCGTAAAACAGAAGCAGTCGATCTTCACGAAGTACTCGCCCGCTTTCAGCGGGGTCACGTTGAAGCTGGCGGTGCCGCGCGTGGCGCGATCGCTCAGGCTTTCGGACTTATAAAAGGCCAGATTTGTCTCCCCGACCTTGACCGTCTGGGGTTGGGCAGCGCGAAAGCTCCACGGCAGGCCCTTATTGATGCTGGCATCGAAGCGCACCGTGATCTCCCGGTCCAACACGACGGTGGAGCCAGTGCTTGCCTGCTGGGTGGTGCCGCCAAAGCCGGTCACGCGGCAGAACAGGTCATACAGCGGCACGCTGGCGAAGCTTAAGCCCACCATCGCCACAACCGCGCCCAGGGTACTGAGGGCGACCCGTCGATTTTTGGTGCTGCGTGACGCCGCGCCCATCTTACATCCCACTCATCTTAACGATTGTGACAAAATAGACGATGGACACAAAGGCAATGACCGCGCCTGCGACCACAAAATTCTTACCGCGCTGGCGGCGATGAACCTGCTTGGGGTCGCGGCGGATATTGCCGTCGAAGATATCTTTCTGATCTTTCACGATTACGCTCATTTCTTAAACTAACGCTCACTCTTGTAGCAGCAAAAGGCGACCTAGACGAACAGCGCGCTATGCGCCGCATCGATCATCAGCGCGCCGAAAATCGCAAACAGGTAGAAGATGGAATAGCCGAACATCCGCTTGGCAGCCTTATCCTTTGCCTCATCGCCTTCGCGCAGAACCGCGATGGCCGAGATCAGGAACAAGCCCCCCAGCACCGCTGCCGCGCCGGCATATACAACCCCGGCCACGCCCAGCAGCCACGGCGCCAAGCCGATCGGGAACAGCAGCACGGTGTAGAGCAGCATCTGGCGCTTGGTCGCGGCCCGTCCGGCCACATTCGGCAGCATCGGGATGCCGGCCTTATGGTAATCCCCGGTCTTAAACAGCGCCAAAGCCCAGAAATGCGGCGGCGTCCAGAAGAAGATTATGGCGAACAGCGCGATGGAGGCGAAGGACACATCCCCCGTCACCGCCGCCCAACCGATCATCGGCGGGAAGGCGCCGGCCGCACCGCCGATGACGATATTCTGCGGCGTGCGGCGCTTCAGCCACAGGGTATAGATGAAGACATAAAAGAAAATCGTTCCCGCCAATAGAGCGGCGGCGGCGTAGTTAACCGCGATCGCCATCAAACCGACGGAGAAGAGACTGAGCACCACGCCAAAGGCCAGCGCCTCTTCCGGAGGCACGCGGCCCATAGGCAGGGGGCGCCCGCGCGTACGGGTCATCAGCGCATCGATGTCGCGGTCGTACCACATGTTAATGGCGCCAGCCGCGCCCGCGCCTACCGTGATGCACAAAATGGCCACGGCGGCCAAGAACGGATGTAGGCTGCCCGGCGCGGCGACCAAGCCGGCGACGGCGGTGAAGACCACCAGCGACATAACCCGGGGTTTCAGCAACTGGATATAGTCGCGCACCTGGGCGGGTCGCCCGCCATAGGCGACCGTATCGCGCATGCCGCCAGCGTAATGCTGCTGGATATCGCTTGTGTAGGTGCTGTCGCTCACAGGGTCACCGGATCCTTATTGGATTTAAGGGGCTTGTAGTTAATGGAGGGAGCGTGGGGCCGACGGCCCGCACGCTCCCCCGAAGTGCTCAACCACCCGCGCCTTACTTAACGCGCGGCAGATCGTTGAAGGTGTGGAACGGCGGCGGTGAGCTTACCGTCCACTCAAGCGTCGTCGCCCCTTCACCCCAATAGTTATCCGAAACCCGCTTGCCGGCCATCAGCGTGTAGAGGATCAAGCCGACGAAGAAGAGAGTCGAGGCGAAGGCGATATAAGCACCCCAGGAGCTGATGGCATTCCAGTGCGCGAAGCCATCGGCGTAGTCGATGTAGCGACGCGGCATGCCGGCCAGCCCCAGGAAGTGCTGTGGGAAGAAGGTCAGGTTAACGCCGACGAACGTCGTCCAGAAATGCACCCTGCCTGCCCATTCCGGGATCTGACGGCCCGACATTTTGCCCATCCAGTAGTACATGCCCATGAACAGCGCGAAGACCGCGCCGAGCGAGAGCACATAATGGAAGTGCGCGACCACGTAGTAGGTATCGTGCAACTGCAGATCCATGCCCGCATTGGCCAGCACAACACCGGTCACACCGCCGACCGTGAACAAGAAGATGAAACCGACCGCCCAGAGCATCGGCACCGTAAAGCGGATGGAGCCGCCCCACATGGTCGCGATCCAACTGAAGATCTTAACCCCGGTCGGCACCGCAATCACCAGCGTCGCGGCGGTGAAGTAGGCGCGCGTATCGACGTCCAGACCGGCCGTATACATGTGGTGCGCCCAGACCAGGAACCCGACGAAGCCGATCGACACCATGGCGTAGGCCATGCCGAGATAGCCGAAGATCGGCTTCTTCGAGAAAGTGGAAACCACATGGCTAACAATGCCGAAGGCCGGCAGGATCATGATGTAGACTTCCGGGTGGCCGAAGAACCAGAACAGATGCTGGAACAGGATCGGGTCACCGCCACCGGCGGGATCGAAGAAGCTGGTGCCGAAGTTACGGTCGGTCAGCAACATGGTGATCGCACCGCCGAGGACCGGCAAGGAGAGCACCAACAGGAAGGCCGTGATCAACATCGACCAGGCGAACAGCGGCATTTTATGCAGCGTCATGCCCGGCGCGCGCATGTTGAAGATGGTGGTAATGAAATTGATCGCCCCCAGGATCGACGAAGCCCCGGCCAAGTGCAGCGCGAAGATCGCCATATCAACCGATGCGCCTGGATGGCCCAGCACCGAAGAGAGCGGCGGGTAGATCGTCCAGCCCGTGCCCGCGCCCGTGCCCACGACTGCCGAGAGCAGCAGCAGCACGAAAGCCGGAATCAGCAGCCAGAAGCTGATGTTATTCATCCGCGGGAAGGCCATATCCGGCGCGCCGATCATCAGCGGCACGAACCAGTTGCCGAAACCGCCGATTAGACCCGGCATCACCACGAAGAAGACCATGATCAGGCCGTGCGCCGTGATCAAAACATTCCACTGCTGGCCGTCGGCCATAAGCTGCACGCCCGGATTATGAAGTTCCATGCGCATAATGACCGAGGCCAATCCCCCGATCAGGCCCGCGACGATTGAGAACAACAGGTACATCGTGCCGATGTCCTTGTGGTTCGTCGAATAAAGCCACCGGGCAATGCCGGTCGGCGTGCCGTGATCGTCGTGATGGTCGCTCGCTGCAGAATAGCTCATAGCTGCTCTCTCCGTTTACCGAAAACCGATGATGGGGCGCTTATTGCTGGGTGTCCGCGGCGACCTTAACGGCCTGATCCACGGCGCCCGCCTCGGCGGTATCGGTTTCTTCGCTGTCATTTTCCAGAGTGGGGTCGATGGCGGCGAATTCTTGCTTCGCCTCGACCAGCCAGCGCTGGTACTCCTGCTTGCTGACGACCTTGACCGCGATCGGCATATAGGCGTGATCCGTGCCGCAAAGCTCGGAACAGAAGCCATAATACATGCCTTCACTGCCCTTATTGATCTGGGTCCAGGATTCGTTAAGCCGCCCGGGCACCGTGTCCACGCGCACCCCGAAATCGCTCAGCGACCAGTTGTGCAGCACGTCGGCCGAGGTCATCTGCAGACGAATCTTGGTGTCGCTGGGCAGGACGACCAAATTGTCTGTGGTCATCAAACGCTCGACGCCCATTTCCTGCGCTTCTTCGTGCGAGCGCGCAGCGAGGAAGGCGTCGAAGCGGAAATTCTCATCCAGATACTGATATTCCCAGTACCACTGATGCCCGACGATCTTCACCGTCATATCCGCGTCCGCCACATCGTCGGTCGCGTAAAGAAGCTTCAGCGACGGGAAGGCCAGAACCACCAAAATCAACACCGGAATACCGGTCCACAAAACCTCAAGCAGCGAATTGTGCGTGCGCTTTGAGGGGGTGGGGTTCGCGCTTTCGCGGAACTTGAAGCAGGTGATCAGAAGCAGGGCCAACACGAAGATCGTGATAACTGTGATAATCGGCATCAGCCAATAATCATGGAAAACCTGCATCTGCTCTGCAATCGGGGTCACGGGATCGGGCAAGCCCAACTGCCAAGGCTTCGGCGTCGCCGCCAATGCCTGGCCAGACGCCATCCCCAAGGCCAGGGCCCCGGTCGCCACCGCGCCGAAACCTGCCGTCATACGCTTCTTGAAAGATCCAAGGCTCACTGCGATCTCTCCCATCGCTGCCGTCGGCCCGTCCCCGCATATTTGCTAAGAGATCGTGCGGACGCCGCATAAATGTCGCTGAACCACCCGCGGCGGTTCCCTAAAATCAGATGAGGGACCGTTCCTAAACGCCACCCAAAACGCCCTCACCAGAGCGTAGTCTAGCGGGAGACTGAGACGGATCAAGGAATCCGCAAGCCGTGCTCGCTCATCCCATAGAGACGTCCCCTCATCTATCGTCTGGGGTTAAACACCAACAGCCCCCTGAAATCAATTGATTTTGGGACCCTGCGACCACCTGTCCCGATGGGAAAAGCGGCGCGCCTGACGCGACAGTTTGTAGCAAGAAGCAGGCGGCGCGCGCCGAACGCGGCCCCCCGAGCCTTAGGAGTCGTCTGCCGCATCTTTGGATTCGATCACCTTACGCGCCCGCTTCAGGCCCATCCACAAAGCCGCCACGATGATCGGGATCGATATCCCCGTAACCAGGGTGGCGTCGACTGGCAGGCCCCATTTCGCCAGCGCCTTGGTCCCGTAATTGATCAGGCCGACCAGATAATAGCTGATCGCGGCAACCGACAGCCCTTCGACCGTTTGTTGCAGGCGCAGCTGCAATTTGGCGCGCCGATCCATGGAATGCAGCAGATTTTGGTTCTGGCGTTCCAGCGCGAAATCGACCCGCGTGCGCAGCAAATTGGCCGCCCGCGTGGCCCGGCGCGACAAATCGCCCAACCGGTCCGAGACCGAAGCGCAGGTCCGCATCGCCGGCCCCAGCCGCCGATCCAGGAACTCACCGATGGTCTGATAGCCGTCGACCTGCTCTTCGCGCAATTCGCTCAACCGGGTTTCGATCAGGGCGTAATAGGCCTTGGCCGCACTGAAACGATAGGCGGTGACCGAGGCTAAGCGCTCAATCTCCGCCGACTGCGCGGTCAGTTGGTGCAGCAGGTCGCCGTCCTCTTGCTCCAGCGACTCATTGGTTTCCGCCATTTTCGACGTCAGGTCGGCCAGGGCGCGGTCGATCTCGGCAATCTTCGGGCTGGTTTTGCGGGCCAGCGGCAAGGCCATCAGCGCGATATTGCGATAGGTCGCGATTTCCAGCAGGCGCTGCACCACGCGCCCGGCCTTGCGGCTTTGCATATGAATATCTTTAACCAGGATGCGGTTGTGCCCATCGGGGTGGATGCGCAAATCCGCCCAAACCTGGGCCGATCCGCCGGAGACATGGCTGGTCACCAAGCTGCCGGGCACGAAAAGACGCTCCAGCGTCTCGGTGTCCGGCTCGGGATCGTCGCGGCTCAGCAGGACCAGTTGGGTCGCCACCAGCAACTGGCCAGGCAGTTCTTCGAACCAATCACCGGGCAGCTTTTCGCCCGCCGGGCTTTCAAACGGCTCCTGCTTTTCGCGGGGTCGGATCACGGTGTAACTGGTGAATTCCGAATGCCGTTCCCAACGCAATCGGAAGGCCCCGAAGTCGGCGGCAAAGAAATTGGCGCTATCAGCCGGCGGGTTAATCCCGAATCGGTCGCACAACAAGGCGATGTGGCGCCGGTCATCGGCCACCGTGCCTTCGCCCGTCACCATGGCGTAGAGGGCGACATCGATCGGCGCGCTTAATTCTTCGAAGGGTCGGGCGTGCAATTCATTGGACAGCGCATAGCGGTCCGGATGCTCCACCGGCGGCAAAACGCGCTTGGACGCAATCGGCTTCAGCGCACCGCGCCCCTTGGCCGCGGCGCCCTCTTGGGTGCGTTCCTCTGCCGGCGTTGTGCCGCTATCGCGATCTGACCCCACCATTGGACCTTGCCCCCTGTCACTTCGCCATATCTAGTAATGATGCGATTTTTCGCACGCGCCCCCTTGGATATAGGGCGATTCCGCGCCATTTCCGTAAGGCAAAGCGCATGCTATCACCAAAAACAACAAAGCGCGCCGCGAGCGACCAAGCTTATCGCGCGCCGCGCACCACAGCGCAAGCGCACCAAAACAGACCGCCGGGCGCGCAAGCGCACCTAAACAGACCGCCGGGCGCGCAAGCGCACCAAAACAGACCGCCGGGCGCGCAAACCCCGGTCACGATAGACAGAATTTAGATTAGGGGCACGATTTATGGCCGATCTCGGCAAGACAGACGATCTTTTCTTTGAGCGTACCGGATTAGACCGCCCGCGGGTCGAAGGGTTGGTGGACGACACCCTATCGGGAGCCGACGACGGCGAGCTTTATCTGGAATATAGCCAGTCGGAGAGTGTCTCCTTCGATGATGGCCGCATCCGCAACGCCGCCTTCAATTCCAGCCAAGGCTTCGGCCTACGCGCCGTGTGTGGGGAGGCTGCAGGCTATGCCCATGCGGGCGATCTGTCGGAATCGGCGATGAAGCGCGCCGCACAGGCCGTGCGCGCCGTCAAACACGGCTACGCCGGCACCCTGGACGGCCCCCCACCGGGCACCAATGCTGCCCTTTACGCCGACGTTAATCCGATCGCCACCATGGCGTTTGATGCCAAGGTGAAGCTTTTGGAGGAAATCGACGCCTATGCCCGTAAGAAGGATAGCCGCGTCAGCCAAGTCTCCGCCTCCTTGGCCGGGGAATGGACCGCCGTCCAGATCATTCGCGCCGGCGGAGAGCGTGCCGCCGACATCCGCCCGCTTGTGCGCCTCAACGTCTCCGTCGTGGTCACCCAGGGCGAGCGGATGGAAAGCGGCAGCCATGGGGCCGGCGGGCGCGCAGACTACGCCGCCTATATCGACCCGGCTTTCTGGCAGGGCGCGGTGGATGAAGCGCTGCGCCAGGCCTTGGTCAATCTGGAAAGCGTCGATTGCCCGGCGGGCGAGATGACGGTGGTCTTAGGCTCCGGCTGGCCCGGCATCCTGCTGCATGAAGCGATCGGCCATGGGCTTGAAGGGGATTTCAACCGCAAGAAAACCTCCGCCTTCGCCGGGCTGATGGGCCAGCGCGTGGCCGCCCCCGGCGTCACCGTCGTCGATGACGGCACGATGGCGGATCGGCGCGGGTCGCTGACCATCGATGATGAAGGCACGCCGACATCGCGCACGGTGCTGATCGAAGACGGCATCCTGACCGGCTATATGCAGGATCGGATGAATGCGCGCCTGATGGGCATGACGCCGACGGGCAATGGCCGGCGCCAATCCTACGCGCACGCGCCGATGCCGCGCATGACGAACACGGTCATGCTGGGGGGCGATAAGAATCCGGACGAAATCCTCGCCTCCGTCGATAACGGGCTTTATGCGGTCAATTTCGGCGGCGGGCAGGTCGATATCACGAACGGGAAATTCGTGTTCTCCTGCACCGAAGCCTATAAGATCGAAAACGGTAAGATCGGCGCGCCCGTCAAAGGGGCGACACTGATCGGCAACGGGCCGGATGCGCTGACCAAGGTGTCGATGATCGGTGACGACATGGCGCTTGATCCGGGTATCGGCACCTGCGGCAAGGACGGCCAGGGCGTGCCGGTGGGCGTCGGCCAGCCGACGATGCGCCTGGATGGCCTAACCGTCGGTGGGACCGGCTAAGGGAAAGGGTTCAAGAGGGTTATGATCGGGGTAATGCGCCTGCGGCGCGCGGTTGTGATCGGGGCGGCGATGCTAACGCTTGGCGCCTGCGGCGAGGACGAGGCGGCGGACAGCACAGCCGCGTCCGGTGCCGGGAATACGACCGCCGCCGAGGGCACCATGAATTGCCGCCGCGATCTGCCCCCGCCCCCGCTTGAGGGCCAGGGCGAAGGCAATTTGGCCTTGATTTTGGAGAATTTCGGCTACGAATTCGTCGAGGGTCGGCACCGCTACCCCCACATACGACGCTTCCGGGAAACCGGCGGTGTGCCGGTCACGATCTATCGCGGCAAGGTCTGTGTGGCCGACGGCACCGAATGCGTTGATGCCTGCGTCAGCTACCGCGTCGCTGGCGGTAGCAGCTTGGTCCAGGCCGACCACCACGTCGCCACTACGCAGGCCAGCGACCGCATCACCCTGCATTATTGGGCGCGCGACGACGCCGGCAATTTGTTTGAGATGGCCCACACGCTTGAAACCGACGGTAAAACCGCACGCGTTGTGGAATAGGCCCGCACGCCCGCGCCTTGAAGTGCCCGGTGGACGTACGCCCGCGCAGCGCGTAGAACCCGCCCATCATGAATGATAATCAATCCCCCCCAAATCCCCCCCAGCCGACCGAACCCGCGCAAC
>Ga0307967_1001752_pt1 | contig 12931 bp, 8 predicted proteins | sample OrgLakmetagen648_FD_201828 | JGI IMG/M metagenome (GOLD analysis project Ga0307967, IMG submission 201828) | Saline water microbial communities from Organic Lake, Antarctica - #648 | ecosystem: Environmental > Aquatic > Non-marine Saline and Alkaline > Saline | place: Antarctica: Organic Lake... | reverse complement strand
GGAGCGCCCGCGGGTCGCCCTCAGCAGTCAACCCCGGCGCCAGCCCAGAATCAGCAACCGGAGCAGCCTTCCAAGGGCAGCATGCCGGAACCCATTGATGATTTTGACGACGATATTCCGTTTTAGTGGTCACCTTTATTATTATGTAAAGATTAGATTCATAGAATTAAGAATTAGCCTTTGTATTTATTAGTATTTTTTTAAATTATAGCCGCGATTCATCTGTAAAGTTGGGTTGCGGTTTTTTTTGTGCTGGAAAAACTTTAGATGACTGTTTCCGATTTAGTTTTTGTAAAGTAAATGCTGGTAGCGTAGAATCTAGTGTAAAGATAAGTTATAAGGCATTTTATGAGAGTTGAGTCGATAGTTCAGCCAGAAGGAGAAGAGCTAGTTCTCCTGCTTGATGGCGATGAGATGCCCATTCCTATTGCCAACGAATGGTTGCTAACTCGAAGAGGCAGGGCCGGTGGTACATTGGTGAGGAATGCACGAGAATTGGCACCACTGTTTGAGTGGGTGAATAACAATGATGTAAACCTTAGGGAAAGACTGTTTTTAGGGCGCGGATTTACTGAGGCTGAAATTGCAGGCTCTCTGATAGAGAGTCTACGAAGAGACAGGCGGAAATTAACCAGGGTTAAAAAACTTGCTGTCTCCCCAGACACATTCAATAAGCGTTTAGACACTGTCCAAAATTTCTTGAAGTGGTGCTTTTCAGTTGCAGTTAGCGGATCTCACGACAACGAGAGATTAGTCGAGCGTATCCGGACTAGCCGTGATCAGGTCATGCTGTGGTTTTCAAATAGCCACATGAATTCAGAACCGACAAAGAATTTGAATAAGTCGATTACCCCAAAGCAAGAAATCTCTCTGCTTGAAGCTTTAGATCCAAAGGGGCTGCCTAGCACCAGCTTGTATAAGAGGGCGTTGCAAAGCCGAAATTTTGTAACCGCAATTCTTTCACTTTTCTGTGGCTTAAGAAGAGGCGAGGCGCTGTGCCTGCGTGTCGAGGATATTGTCACATCGTCGCCGATTCCTCAGGTAAATGTTCGTCGTAGAGCGCCCGACATAAAAGATAAACGTCAACCGAGGCCGTCTGTTAAAAGAAATGGACGGGTGCTTCCATTGGATCCTTTCTGGGCTCGGGCCGTTGACGATTATATAACCGAGTGGCGCGATGTCTTGCAGGAACGGGGCAACGAGGAATCTGAGTATTTGTTGCTTTCTTCCAATGGGAAGCCCCTTTCGACTAGCGGCTACAACAAAGTATTCCGAGTTGTTAGAGAAAAGAATCCTGATAGCTTACCCGCAAGTTTAACTCCCCACTCCCTACGGTATGCTTTTTCAAACAACATGCTACAACAGCTAATCGCTGCTGGCCTACCAGAAGATGAGGCTAGGAGGCAGCTCGCGATACTGAGAGGCGATAGTAGCGAAAGCTCGCAAGACGTTTATGTTGCAAACCTGGTATCAGAAAGAGCCTCCCGACAATTGTTGAGTTATCAACAGGGATACGCAGGAGTACATGAGGATGTCCCATTTTGATAAATCAGCAAACTATTTCAACTATTCAGGCCGAACTAAATGATCTTATAGAGCATCATGGTTGGCTGGATATTCCTCGGACCACTATCAGTCGTGAGGGATATGCTTTTGCCACAGGCAATGACGAATGGGTTTTGCATGCGCCAAGTGGCGTTAAAGCAATTGCATTTGATTTTGTTGAGCATCCGTTTCTTAAATGGGCTCTACAGCGATATATTCTACACTGTGTTCAGTATATATCTTCGGTAGAAGGCTACAATTCAGCGCGCCGTATTCGTTCATGTATTTTTTCAAAACTTAAAGAAAGACAGCCTATAGGCAACTCCAATATAGATGACATTAGGGATCTATTGATCGTCTGTATGCAGGATTTCATTAGAGAGGCCCGGGAGGATCATGTTCTTTGGGGAGCTTACCGACCGGTGCGTTGGTACGTCTGGTGTGCTGACAACTACCCTGAACTGGGATTTTGTCCGCAATACGCGAATGAAATCGATGGCATGTCGATTCCTGGAAATCCGAAAGGTGAAGCCGTTAGATCGGAAGATCCTGATGCAGGACCGTTGGATCGGATTCTTGAAATGCCTTTGCTGCGTCGAGCGCTTGAGATGGACCAGAGCGAAGACTGGGCCCATCTCCAAGAAAAAGCTGCTCTTGCACTCGCCATTGGCTTTGGACGAAATCCAACAAACCTAGTCTGGTTAAACGAGAAAGATCTCAGTGCTGAGTTCGAGGAAATACCTGGTTTAGAGCCTTTCTACACCGTCAAAATTCCACGGATCAAAAAAAGGCTGCGTCATCCTAGAAGTGACTTGAAGACTGAACCATTAGATAAACTCCTCGCAAAACATTTACAGAACCTCATCACCGCGAATCAAGGTCTAGAGACAATCGTGGAAACAACAGAAGGCGATGTCACTGTAGAGCGCCCCCTTTTCTTTAGGCGTGCAAGAACAAGTAACCGTGGAAGGGCCAGTCGAGAGCGTGTATACGCCCCGGAGGTAGCTGACATTGTCTTGCGAATGGATAGCGGCCAGATGACTCAGCTACTTAGGGACTTCGTTGCCCGCCATAATCTTATTTCGCCTATCACTGGTGAGTTGATGTGGTTGAACACCCGGAGGTTGAGGTACACATTGGCAACAGGTCTTGTTGAGGAGGGAATTAGTCGACGGGAGCTAGCGGAGATTCTTGACCACAGTGACACCCAGAGTGTTGAGGTTTACTTTGAGTTGAAAGGACAAATCGTCAAACACTTGGATGCCGCAGCATTACCAAAATTGGCAGGCCTAATCGGCTTTTTCAAGGGCAGAGTGGTTTCTGGGTCAGACGATGCCATCAATGGGGATAGACCTGAAAAATATCTCCATTGGTTTGATGAAAATAAGCCCGAGGACGGTTTAGAAATTGGCGTGTGCGGCGAGTCAGAAATATGCAACTTAGATCCCCCATTCAGCTGCTACCTCTGCCCAAAATTCCAGCCCTATCAAGAGGCAGATCATGAACACGTTCTGGATCAACTAATCAATAGTCGGTCGGAAAGGCTGGAAAAATATGAGAATTCAAGGCTTGGATTACAGTTAGATGATGTGATTGCCGCAGTTTCGAGCGCTATTAAGGCCTGTAGAGATAAGAGTGAGCAGAATGTCTAAACAACGCAAAGAACGAGGGCCGACGATTGTTCCGTTTCTTTCACGTCTTGAGAAAAACTGTGGTGCAAATTTTGGATTGCTGGTGGACCGCGCCAAACAGGTGCTGACGTGTATTCCTGGCGCAAATTGGGATGAGTCGGTGTGGACAGTCCACAGCTGTCGATTGGCCAAATCTCCGGGGAAAAACCGCGATAAACCGACCATTAAGTTCCATCATACTCCCAAGCTTGGAGAGCAGGCCTTAGAAGGTAAATGGGCTGACCTTGCTAAGGCTCTAATGGTTTTGCGTTTTCATCGTAAGAATCAAGCCATTGAAAATCAAAGGACATTCGTTCATGCGATCTGTTATGTCGAATATGTTGCCCGAGGCTATGGATTAGATGTCTCCAACATAAACAACGAAGTTCTAGAGGATTCTTGCAGACTTATTTCAAAGAATTACGCAAAGACTACGGCGTATAATCTTCATAAAAATGTGATCGAACTTTCTGCGCATCTTGATAAAAATAAGTTATGTAATTCAAATTTAGGTTTTCGGTATTCGGGAATGCGGCGTCCTGTTGAGACGAATAGTGCTGGTTATGTAAGGTTAGACAGCGAGGAGGCCCGGGCAGAAACAACATCCGAAAAAATGGCCGACGATAGTATTTATGAACTATTGGGGACATTGTATCGAACTGTTCCAGAGATACATCCTGACAGGATCTACATCTTGATGGCGACACTTATGGCCTGCATAGGAAGGAGATTTTCTGAAACATCAGAAACTCCGAATCAAACAGTCACTTTTGATAAAGAAGGTAACTTATCGATACAGGTTTTTGGCCGGAAACAATCATTAGGAGATACATATACTCCCCTAGATCGGGTTTACTGTATATCTGAATCTAAAGAAATAGTAGAAAATGTTATTAATGAGGCTCGCGAACAATATGAGCCTTTGAGGGACGTTGCACGAGAGGTGCGGAGACGTGGCGGTTCAGACGTCCGATTTATTGAGAGCGATTTAGAGAGAAATAGATTTTTCAAGCAAGATCTCGAGAGTCTAGGGCTCGGTTATCGACTGTTATTCGGTAAGGGATGGCTTAGGGTAAACGGGTACGCCTATCCTGCTGATATTCCCGGCAAAAAAAAGACAACGTATTACACCACGATGACGGGTATTCAGGCCTACTGCGAAAGAGATTATAAGCCTTGGATGTCCGAGCCTGTAAATATTGACCAAAAGCTCAAAAAATATTACCTCGAAGATCGGATTTTTTTGCGCTATCTATATCTTGGAGGCTCGAACGGACAGGTTTCTGCGCCTTGGCTGGTTACCCCTGTCAGCCATACAATGTTTTCGAAGTGGGTTGAGAGGAGGTTGCCTGCTCTAGCGGAGACGTATGCGCCAGATTTTGCAGAGAGCATTGACTTTAAATCCCATCAATTCCGGCATACGATAAATACCCTCCTCGATGAAGGAGGGTTGCCGGAATTAATGCAAACACGATGGTTTTTGAGAAAAAATAAACGAGACACAAAGGCTTATCAACATACGAGCAGGGAAAAAAATGTGCTGGAAGTCCGTGCTGCGCTGAAATCAGGGCAAGCATCGGGCACCATTACGAAAGAGTTGAAGCATATCCCAGTCGAAAGACGCGATGCTTTCTTAAAGGTGCGAGTAAAAGCAGTACATGATGTTGGAGCCGGTATTTGTGTACACAATTTTTCTCAAACACCATGTCCTCGCCATCTTCAGTGTCAAGCTGGCTGCGGAGACTATGTCCACGTCAAGGACGAAGGGCGTGTAGAAGAAATAAAGCGAGGCTGGGCATTCGCGAAAATTGCGCATGACACGGCTTTATATCAGACAGAGGCGAAATTCCCCAAACGAAGTCAGGATTGGGTGATTCATAATGAGAAAAAGCTGCGAACCTTTGAAACGCAAATGGAAGAGAATGGCGTCAATTACTTTAATCCCTATTTATACTTAGATAAACCATGATTTGATCTCCAGTTTTTATACATAGGCGAATTGGTGTTATTGAATTTCTTATTAGCTATAGAAAGATGTCATGCTCTAGTTGGAGACAAAAAGTAGTGAAACGTAGCAAATATTCTCGACTGGACATTCAGGATAAAGAAGAAATTATCAGAGATCTAGAGCTGTGGGGAAAAGGTGAGGTTGATAAAAAGCTAACATGGACGGCTATGGAGGCTCGATTTGGCTTCACTCGACAAGCACTCAGTGCTCACGATGAAATTAAATTTGCAAAGAGAAATGCTGAAGCTGCATTAAAAAGTCGCCCTAAATTTAAAGAGGCAACCGCCGACGAAGTTTTTGAACTGAAAAATGAGATTAATTATTTGTGCGCGAAAGTTGAGGAACACGAACGGCGCGAAAAACTATGGCGGGAGAGGTGGCAAAGGATCGCTTTCAATATTCGCCTGAAAGGGATGCAGGTAGCTGAAATTGACGCGCCTCTGGACGCTGGGTTACCAGATGATAATTCGATCAAGAAGATCTTGAAGCCTTTCGATAAACCAATACCACCCTCAAAGTCCTTCGAAGATTGAGGCCGTTACTTACAGCAGCTAAATTTTGAGTTGAAAATTCTTAGAGAGACTCAGCGAAGCCAGCCCTGGTTTTTTCGGCCTATTTAAAGTCGATTTTATTACTATCCGTGGGTTTAAACTAACTTCTCAAAAAATTGTGCCTCTATGCGTAAAGCTTCACTCAGACCGATGTATCGGCCGGGTTACGACTATGCGAAAGCCGGCGTGATGTTGAGTGACCTGGTTAACGAGGCGGTCATCCAAGAGGATTTTTTTGCCAGTCCACCACCTGCCCTATGTGTCAGCGTAGTTGTCGCCTGATGTCCGTGATGGATGTGATGGATGTGATCAACCAAAAATCACGAGTAAAGGTATGCAGTGCCAGACAGTCAGGTCCAGCGGCTTATGCAATGCGCAGAGAACATTTGTCGCCAGCTTACACTACGGATTGGAGGCAGTTACCCAAGGTAACTTGAAATTAGAAAAAGAGGGGTTTTGCCTGAGAGTTTAGGCCGAGTTATTGTGAATTCTAAAAGTAGTATGTACTAAAAAGTTAGCACGCCACCATAATTCCTATGATGCGTAATATCGGTTTTGAATCGTTTCTTGAACGAGGAGAAATTTTAAAATAGTGATTTCAGGCCTATTTCACTTCGTTCTGTCCCTATTTATTATCCCCGGCAAAACCGTCCCAGAGCCACGCGAAGAGTTTGAAAAAAACCACGCGGAATGAACCAATTTGCCGCAGTTATAACATAAACGTAGCTCATCGCAGCCCAAAACTAGAGTAAATACCTAACGGCGACCCCCCCTGTAGAATCGATCATTTCCATGCCTGCCGTCCATCCGAGGAAAGTTGTCACCATCCCTTAAAACGAACGGATGATTTCAAAGCCACCTGGCGAGGGGTCATCTGAGCCTTCGGGGTCGATTACGAAAGATAAAAACCAAAGTGACGCCGAAATAGCGCCGAACCCGGTGCCCAATAACAACTCACGCTACAACGAATCTGCGTATGGAGTGATAATGATGCGGGCTCGCCGAATGCAACTCCTACTGAGATGCCGCCGCAGATGAGCCATATCAGCGCAGTACAAACTACAAGTATGCGCGTCCACCCTTTACATAGCTCAATGCCCCGCTCCTCCTAACCCGATAGCGATAGCCCCCGATGTACCCTTTCGTTCAAGTTCATTCAGAAACACTAAGATCTTTTTATACCACAAAACCGGCAGAAAATTAGCCGCTGAGCCGATAGTGTAGTGGTTCAATGATTCCGGACACACCAACGTAGGTGGTGATATTGCCTCCGGCGAGGAGAGGGTTTAGGACCAAGCGCTGGAATGCACACACCGGAAGCAGGCACTAGCCAATGACTACCTAAACGCCGAGAGATTGGCATCGCTGCGCGATGGATCGATCATGCTTCGCCATTTCGCGTGGAAAGCAAGCGTCGTCAAAGGACGCATTTCCTGATAGTTTGCTCTCAAAGGTTACGTGAGGTGGACGCGTGAGACGCGTCGATTCGTTTCGGTATGGAAGAGAAATCTCGGAAACTGGAAAACTCCTTTTAAAGCTCCATCAACTTAAACTGTGTATGGCGCTCCAGCTGTTAGCAAGGATGACGTGAATACCATGAATGGAACGGGCTCTTCTGAAAAGCTTTGCTTAAAAAATATCTACGAACTGCTGGGTGAAACCTTTTTTATACCCGCCTACCAGCGGGGCTATCGTTGGTCCTCGATTCAGGTACGGGAACTGCTGGATGATATATGGGAGTTCAGCCAAAAAGAATCTAGTAAAAAATCTGCCTTTTATTGTTTGCAGCCTGTTGTGGTGGTGCAAAGAGATACTCACTGGGAAGTGGTGGACGGCCAGCAGCGCCTGACGACGATCCATATCATTCTGCGTTACCTAGAAACAAAGCATCTTCGTCGCAACCTGAGCGATGCGTATAAGAAAGCACTATTCTCCATTAGGTACGAAACCCGTCCCGAAAGTCAGTCCTTTTTGGAAGACATTCAATCTTCGTCAGAAACCGAAAATATTGATTTCTTTCATATTGCAAAGGCTTATGAGGCGGTTGAGAAGTGGTTTGACGAGAAGGATTACAACGATAACAACGAACTGCTGGCAACGCTGCTTGCCAAGCCTGATGCAAGCCAGTCTGTTAAAGTCATCTGGTATGACCTTAGTGATGAATGTATTGGTAATGATTATGCGGTTGATGTGTTTTCCCGAATCAATATCGGAAAAATTCCTCTAACCAATGCTGAACTGGTTAAAGCACTATTTTTACAAAGTATCCACTTCCATGAAATCCAAGCAAGTCTGAAGCAAATACAGATCGCATCCGAATGGGACCAAATTGAGAGGCAGTTGCAAGAGCCAGACTTCTGGCATTTCATCTACAGTCCCGATCCGAATAAGCAATATGAGACTCGAATCGAGTTCATCTTTGACTTGATGAAAGGCAAAAAACCCGGCGACGAGACCTTCTTTACTTTCCACCAATTCAATGGAGACTTCAAAGGGGGCGGTACAGACATCGACGAGCTTTGGAAATCGGTAAAGGACTACTTCTTAACATTTGACCAATGGTTCCGCGATCGAGACTTATACCACCTTATAGGTTTTATCGTGTGTTGCGGAGGAAGTGTTGCGACACTCAAAAAGCAGTCAGAGCTGGAGGGGAGAACCAAAACTGACTTTAAAAAATACCTTAAAGATGAAATCCGTAGCAAGGTGAACTGTCAGTTGGACGAACTACGCTATGGTGATACTGAGATAAAAAAGGTCCTGTTGCTGTTCAATATCCAGACGTTGTTATCGAGTACAGAAGCCGATGTGCGCTTCCCGTTTGATCGGTACAAGAGGGAATGCTGGGATATTGAGCATATCCGATCACAAACGGACATGGTCCTAAACGGCAAAGATCGCCACGCTTGGCTGGAAGATATTCAAGCCTACTTTAATAAGAGTTACATTTCAGATTTTCCAGATGAAACGCAAGAGATTGTAGACGAAGTAGGCCGCCTTCTGAGTCAGAGCGGAATTGATAGCGACACCTTTAATTCCTTGTATCAGCGCGTACTTGAAGACTTCAACGAGGGAGCGGAAGACTGGGTTGATGATTTAGGAAACTTGGCCTTGTTGGACGCAGGAACTAACCGTAGCTATCGGAACGCGCTGTTTCCAGTCAAGCGGGCACGAATTATTCAAAATGATATGCAAGGTATTTTTGTCCCCATCTGCACGAAAAACGCTTTCCTCAAATTCTACAGCCGGTCATCACGAGATCTAATCTACTGGAGTGCTAATGACGCCAAAGACTATGCGGCGGCTATTGCCGAGATTTTGAGGGAATATTTACCAGATCAAGGGAGCAATGATGAGTAGCAAGGATCAAAGTGCTTATTCGGGGGAGCGACTCAGCTTCTTTCAGCTTTTCCATGAAAAAGGTCTACAAGTAGAAATCCCGATTATCCAGCGGGATTATGCTCAAGGACGCGATAACGAGAGTGTCGTTCGCAATACGTTCCTGGATGCATTAAAGACTTATTTAAAGGAAAACAAGCCTTTTCGGGATCTGGATTTTGTCTACGGAACTGTAAAAAAAATAGAGCCTAGTGACGAAAATTCGATCGAGCAGCGCTTTATTCCACTTGATGGGCAACAGCGGCTTACAACGTTATTCCTGCTTCATTGGTATCTCGCACAAATTGCTGGCCAGGCCCAGTTTTTCCGTGAGGTGTTGTGCAATAAGAAGGGACGTTCTCTTTTTACGTATGAAACCAGAAACAGTTCCAAAGAGTTTTGTAATGCATTGATGACGAAGGATATTCCGGTGGACGGACTGCTACGAAATGCTCACGGAAGTGAAAGTGTGGCTGAGACTATTAAGGACCAAGGTTGGTTTTATTTATCATGGACCAACGATCCTACCATTCGATCGATGTTGAATATGCTGGATGCTATTCATGCAAAGTTTTCAGGTTGCGAGGAATATTTTGCTCGTCTGGTTGATCCAGATGAGCCCATCATCACTTTCTTGTTTTTGAATTTGAAGAGATTCAAACTAACTGATGACCTCTACATAAAAATGAATGCTAGAGGTAAGCCTCTGACTGACTTTGAAAACTTTAAGGCGAGATTGGAAAAAAAAATAAAATCCTTTATAAAGCCGTGGCCAGAATACTTTTTGTCCTTCCGCGATGAGCCGGTCTCGGGGTACGAATACTTTATTTATAAAATTGACAACGATTGGGCAGATTTGTTTTGGGCCTACCGGAAAGAAGCCACGAAAGATGATACTTACGACGATGAGTTGATGAATTTGATGGCCTTGGTGATTGCCAATTTCCATATTCTGAGAAGTGATCTCAAAGGCGAAGGCCTTGCCATAAATCTTGTAAGGTTCTTTAGCGGTGCCCGCAACGTCGAGCGCCTTTCTTTTATGGCGTATGAGGAGTTGGGTTGCCTGTCACAGAAAATGGTGATCCAACTGATCGGAATTTTTGATCTGCTGCATCATGACGATTTGAGTAACGGGCGATTGACCCCTTATCTCAGGGACAATGGGTATTACTCAGAAGAAAAATCCTTTCAAAAGGTGATTGCAAACCGCACCAGCTACCCCGAAAAACTCCGTTTCTATGCATTCTATGCGGGCTTGGCTCAAGGCATGACGGAGGAGCCACTTTTGTCATGGATGCGTGTGGTTTTCAATTTATCGGAAAACACGATCATCAATACCGTTGACGAATACTATCGGGCACTCAGGTCGCTTAGGGATTTGGTTGAGCACGATGAACCAGTGCTTGACCAGTTGAAGCAAGTTGATACGGTGCCGAGTTTTTCCGAAGCACAAGTACTCGAAGAGAAGATCAAAGCCCATTTGCTGACAGCATCAGCTGAATGGAAAAAACAGATCGTTGAGTTTGAGGCCCATTCGTTTTTTAGGGGGCAAATAGGGTTCCTTTTGAGGTTCGCGGGTATCGTTGATTACTACCTTAAGCAAGGCGACACTGACTGGGGAGATAGTGACGAATACTACCTCGAGAGCTTCAAACGTTATGCTGAGTCAGCTGCTGCTGTTTTCACAACCATTGAGTACAGCTCCGAGACAATCAACTTCGCTTGGGAACGGGCGGTGTTGACGAAGGGTGAATACTTTACCAATGCCACTGCCAATCGATATAACTTGTTAAGCGCCCGAGTAAACATAAACAATATTGAGCGTGACCACAGCTGGCGACGGTTGCTCAGGTTACCACTCTACGAAGGAAGCCTATGGGGGCAGAGGCAAGACTATGTAAAAGCGGTTTTAGATGACCAGTACTTCAGCACCGGAGATGTTCGTGGAACACTAGAATTAATATGTGCTAAAGCCTTAGACGATTCGACGGGGGAGGATTGGCGCATGCTTCTGGTCAAGCGTCCGGATCTGTTCCGTGTCTGCAACCAAGGTTTTATCGTTAAGAACCCTAGCGAAATTGTGCTGTTGCATAAGTCTCAGCGAAACCACACTCACAGTGAGCTTTACTCGAAATTTCTAGAGTTGGAGATAAGAAAAAAGGATTTAAATATAGAGCCTTTCAAGGCTTTAGATTATCTAAAAGCTAAAGGATTAGACGTATCACCAGGCATACGTTTCTATGACTTAACCGTCGCTGAAAACCATTTCGAAATGAAAGTATCGTACGAATTAGACAGGTTCCACTTCCTTTTTCAAAGCCGAAATAATGCTCTGTATCCAGAGAAGTTGATTGCTTGTCTGACTGAATTCGGTTTTGAATTTACTGAAAGCCAAGTAAATTTAACCGAGAGCTATTTTTATCTCTGCACTAAAGCAAAGCAAGCGGAGGAAAGATTGGAAAGTCTATGCGCCACATTAAGAGAGGTCTGGCCTGAAATTTCTAGTCCAACACAATCTATCTAGAAGATTTGGGAGTGGATGCCTAGATAGGAACCAGGCGAATTGCATTACTGATACTGGGTATAGCATCGCTGACGCATCATTTTGTATTTGTGAATCTCTGGCTCTGGCTAGGTCTCCGGTACTCATTGCCGTTTTAAGCGCTTCTGTCACGTGTTCAAGCATGGCCTATCCTCCTCTTTGTAACAGGACTCAAGAGTAGACCTCAGGCCATCATGTCCAGTTTCTGTTGAGGAGTGATCTCTCCAAGTCCACATTGGGTCGCTCGTTATTGTAATGCCAGAGATAGTGAGTAAGTTAAGCTGCTCTGCAATCATATTGTCGGCTTGCTCGGACTGACCCGGTGCGTATTCCGGACCGCGAGACTCGTCTTCATTTTACGGACAACTGTTAAGATATCTATAAAAGACATCTAATCCTCTATAATTGCCAGTAAAAAATTCAGGTAACGATAGTTTTCCGATCATCAGACTCCCCGTTTATGTTGGCGATGCTACCACCTCTGTTTGTCTTCGGAATGATTGAACCACTATGGCTTGCCGTAAAGACGGGCACCAACAAAAGAACACAAAACTGCGAGATTATTTAACAAACTTGAAAATTTCACGTGATATCTTAATTATACTTTTAAAAACCGTAACATTACTCCGACTATGATTAAGGGAGTCGACGATGAACAAGGAAAAAAAAGCACAAAAAATTCTTGAAGACGAGGGTAAACTGAGTATCTTCGCAGCTCTTAATCATCTGACAATCGCGGCTGCGCAAACCTTATTGCAAAGGCTTTTAGAAAAGCCGGAGTCATCAGAGGAGTTCGAAAGGTATAATTTTGCCGCCGAGAGAAGCGAAGACTTTCAGGCGTATAGATCAGGCCTCAACGACGGCAAGAAAAATGGGAATGAGGAGGGTCTCGGAAAAGGCCTCGCGCTAGGGTTGATGATTGGAGCAGCTGCCACAACTTACGTTTGGCACAAGGTTGTTAAATAGCGTGCCTCCCCCTCCTAGCAACCGGTTTTGGCTGAACCGAGTTTGGTATACAAGTTAAACGATGCCGGGCATCAACCTAAATAGTTATACCTCCGCCCTAAGCTAGACGTCTGACGACCGAAAACCATGCTTCTTTTCTTTCTAGCCTACGGTAGACCGGTGATTTGCAACCCAGTTGTCCAAATAGCTGCACTTAAGCAGCCTGCTTATTGCGCTCAATTTCCTGCAGTTTTCCAGGGTTGAGCGATACGGCTCCGGCGACTGCCCAGTT
>Ga0307967_1001746_pt1 | contig 12953 bp, 7 predicted proteins | sample OrgLakmetagen648_FD_201828 | JGI IMG/M metagenome (GOLD analysis project Ga0307967, IMG submission 201828) | Saline water microbial communities from Organic Lake, Antarctica - #648 | ecosystem: Environmental > Aquatic > Non-marine Saline and Alkaline > Saline | place: Antarctica: Organic Lake... | reverse complement strand
TGCGCACCGGTGGTGTTCTGGTTCGGGAAGACCCAACCGATTTTGGCCATTTCTTCTGCGCCCAGATCCTTCACCTCTTTGCGTAACGCACGGGCAAAGTAATAGGTGTTGGCAACGCCCACCGCACATTGGCCCGACGCAATGCCGCGCAGCTGGTCGGTATCGCCGCCTTCGGGATCACGGGCGCGGTTATTCCACAGGCCCTGCGCCCAGTCTTCCGCCAAGGTCGGGCCGACATGTTCAACCATCGCAGCCATCAGGGAGAGCATATAGATGTTCGTGCTGGAGCGTGTGCAGACCATGCCGTCCAACGCCGGATCGGCCAGAGACTGATAGGTCGCAATCTGGGACGGGTCGACGCGGCTTTTATCGTAGAAGATGATCCGCGCACGCTGGGAAAAGCCGAACCAATGGCCGTCCGGGTGGCGCAGATGGGCGGGGATGTTGCCCTCTAAGATGTCGGAGTCGACAGGCTGGAAAAGCTCTTGCTGATCTGCACGCCAAAGCCGGCCCGCATCGACGGTCAACAACACATCGGCTGGGCTGTTCTGGCCTTCGGCACGGATACGCTCGATCAACTGGTCGGCTTTGCCTTCGATCCGGTTGATTTTGATGCCGGTCGCTTTTTCGAAATTCTCGTAAAGACGCTCGTCGGTATCATAGTGGCGGGAGCTGTAGAGGTTAAGCTCACCATCCGCCAGTGCCGGCACACTGACCCCGCCGAGCATCAGCGCCGCCAGCGCTGCAGCCGTGCTGTTCAGCCAATTGATCTTCATCGCAACAGAACTCCATTTCGTTTGTCAGGGACAATTTTCCGGGGGCGCAAGACGCGCATGCGTCTGTCACCGCTCCCCTATTCGACGGATATTCTAGTTGAGAGTGCTTGTCAATTGCAAACAAGAATGTGCTATTTTCTCTGCCCGGACGGGCCTATTTCACCGTCCGCTCCGGCGGGAAAACGAGATGCATGGTCGTGCCTTCACCCACCTTTCCCTCAATATCCAGCATACCCCCATGATGGCGGATCAAACCGTCCACGATTGCGAGGCCAAGGCCGGTGCCTTCCTGGGGGCTGCCGTGGGTGCGTAATTGGGTGAAGGGTTCAAGGATGGACGCAATATCGTCGCCATCAATGCCCGGTCCGGTATCTTTGACCGATAGGGTGATGCCCGTGTCGCTGCGCTGTTCGACCATCAACGTCACCGCGCCGCCGGCGGGCGTGAACTTCACCGCATTGGACAGAAGGTTCAGTAACATCTGGTGCACACGGCGCGGATCGGCGCGCAAATTCGGCACGGCATCCGGCACGCGCGTCTCAAGAGTGAGCGATTTTTCCGTTGCCCGCTCCCGCATCATCATCATCGCCTCTTCGATTGCGGCCGCCAGGTCGATGGTATCTTCTTCCAACTCTACCTTGCCCGATTCCATGCGCGACATTTCCAAGATATGGCTGATCAGGCTTAAAAGATGGCGACCGGACCGGTGAACGCCGCTGATATAATCAACATAGCGCTCATTCTCGATGGGACCGAATAGCTCATTTAGAACAATATCCGAAAACCCGATGATGGAGTTTAGCGGCGTGCGCAGCTCATGGCTCATCTGAGCCAGAAACTCAGATTTCGCGCGGTTCGCCCGCTCGGCCCGCTCCTTCGCCTCGCGCAACTCTGCGGTGCGCTCCTCGACCCGGCGCTCCAACTCCTCATTCGCCTCCAGCAAGACGGCCTCGGCACGCTTCTGCTCTGTGACATCGGTGTAGGTGGTAACAAAACCTTCGGAAACGGGTCGGCCAACGACCTCAACCTTTGTGCCGTCGGGCCGCTCACGAATGAAATGATGCGCCTCAAAACGCGCGGCGGCTTCAACGCGCACACGCGTCTGTTCCTCCACATCACCAGGGCCGTATTCACCCCGCACAGCATTGTGGCGCATGAAGGCCTCAAAGGGGGTGCCGGGCTCCCGGAAATGCTCGGGGAAGTCCAGCAATTCCAAAAACCGCCGATTGGCGAAGCGCAGGTTCAAATCTCGATCAACCAGCGTAATGCCGTTGGTGATGCTATCCAGAACGGTTTCAAGCTCAGCCCGCTTGCGGCTTAAATTCGCTTCATTAGCGACGAGGGCGGCTGTGCGCACCCGCACCCGTTCGTCCAATCGCCCATTCGCCGCCTTCAAGGCCGATTGCGAATGGCGCAATTCCGTGATGTCGGAATAGGTGGTCACGAACCCGCCGCCGTCGATCGGATTGCCATCAATCCGAAAGACGCGGCCATCGGGACGCTCGCGCTCAAAGCTATGGGCCTCAAACTTTCGGGCCAGCTCTAGCCGCTCCGCCACCAGATCCTCGACGGCGCCGGGACCGTATTCTCCGCGCTTGGCATTATATTCAAAGAACTGACTAAGAGGCGTACCCGGTTCTCCCATCTCATCGGGAAAATCCAAAAGCTCCAGATATCGGCGATTGCAAACGACCAGATTAAGATCGCGGTCGAAATAGCTAAGCCCTTGGCTTAAATGCTCAATCACTTCGCCCAGCAGTTGACGGAAATCCGTTTCACTCTGACTTTTATTAAAAACAGGATCCATTTCTCACCCTTGCTATCCAGCCATTCGCCATGGCTGAATTTATTATTTCTTCAACCCTACACCGGATAAATCAGTTTCGCGAGCATCATAGAAGCCAAACCAAAAATCCCTTTGTGCCCGCGTGACGGGCGCCGCGAAGGCGGCTACTGTCCGGCTTATCATGTGTGGATTAACCGGCTTTCTTGATCTGACGACCAGAACCAATGCGGACGCCTTGGTAGCCCAGGTGCGTGCGATGTCCGATGCCTTGGTGCATCGCGGCCCGGACGATGCCGGCCATTTCGTGGACGAGGCCGTGGGCCTAGCCATCGGCTTCCGCCGGCTTGCCATCATCGACCTAAGCGAGGCCGGGCATCAGCCCATGACGTCCGCCGACGGGCGCTGGACGGTTGCCTATAATGGCGAGATTTATAACTACCGCGACCTGCGCCAATCGCTGGAGGGGCAAGGCGTCACCTTTCGCGGCCATTCCGATACCGAAGTGATGCTGGAACATGTCGCGCGCTGTGGCCCGCTGGCGACGGTCGAAAAGCTGGTCGGTATGTTCGCAATTACACTGTGGGACGCCCAAGAAAGGCGCCTATGGCTGATCCGGGATCGGTTGGGGATCAAGCCGCTTTACCATGGTCGCCAGGGGGATCGCATCCTATGGGGATCTGAATTAAAGGCGCTGGCCGCCCATCCCGCCTTCCGCGGCGAGGTCGACCGCACCGCCGTCGATCGCTATCTGCGCTTCAACAACGTGCCCGCACCCCTGACGATCTATAAAGGCATCGAAAAGCTGGCACCCGGTACCTGGCTGTCCATCGACGCCAAAACCGGCGTGCGCGAGGGTGGGCGCTATTGGAAACTGGAAGACCTAGCCGCCGGCCCGCGCGATATCACCGAGCCTGAGGCGGCGGTTGATGGGTTGGAGAAAATCCTGACCGAAGCCGTCACCAGCCGAATGGTCGCCGATGTGCCGCTGGGCGCGCTGTTGTCGGGTGGGGTGGATAGTTCCACCGTCGTCGCCCTGATGGCGGCGGCCAGCGACAGACCGATTAAAACCTTCACCATCGGCTTCGACAATCAAGGGTTTGATGAGGCTTCCCACGCCAAGCAGGTGGCAGCCCACCTGCGTACCGATCACACCGAGCTTTATTTAGAACCCCGCGCCGCGCGCGACCTGATCCCCGATCTGCCTGATTGGTATGATGAACCCTTCGCCGATTCCTCCGCCCTGCCGACCTATTTGGTCAGCCGATTAGCGCGCAGCCAGGTGACCGTGGCCCTTAGCGGGGATGGCGGGGACGAGGCGTTTTTGGGATATAACCGCCATGCGGCGCTGGCCCGCCTTGCCCGGTTGGATGCGATGCCCAAGGCCGTGCGCCAAATGGCGGCCCGCGCGATTGAGCGTCTGGGCCCCGGCGGTGCCAATCGGATCGCCCAAATGTTGCCCGAAGCAAAGCGTCCCCGCCAAGCGGATGATAAGGCGGCCAAGCTTGCCCGCGCGTTGGGGCAGCCGGACACGGATCACCGCTATCTGGACCTTGTCAGTCATTGGCGGCCCCGCGATGGGATGGTGGACGCGCTGGGCCCAGAGGCGCTTTTGCCGGGCGCCTTACCGGAGGGGCTTGACCCCGCCTCACGCGCGGCCGCCTTCGACACGCTAACCTACCTGCCCGACGACATCCTGACCAAAGTGGACCGCGCCAGCATGGCGGTCAGCCTGGAAGCGCGGGTGCCGCTGCTTGACCATCGGGTCTTGGAATATGCGTGGCGCATGCCCCACGGGCTGAAGTTAAAAGGCGGTGTCGGCAAATGGCCGCTGCGCCAAGTGCTCTACCGTCATGTGCCACAGCATTTGGTGGAGCGTCCCAAGGCCGGCTTCGCCGTGCCGTTGGGCGAGTGGTTGCGCGGCCCCTTACGCGAATGGGCCGGCGATTTGTTAAGCCAAGATCGCTTGGCCCGGTGCGGGCTGGTCGACCCTGCAATCGTGCGCAAGGCCTGGGCCGATCACCTGACCGGCAGCGGGCAGGGCCGGGCGGAGGCGCTATGGAATGTGCTGATGTTGGAGGCGTGGGCTGAGCGGTGGGTGGATTGATGCGCGATCTGAGCGGCCGCACCATCGTCTTTCTGGTGACGGAAGATTGGTATTTCCTGTCCCACCGCCTGCCCTTGGCCCGCGCCGCCAAGGCCGCGGGCGCGCATGTCGTGGTGGCAACCCGTCTGAACCAAGACCGCGCGCGGCTGGAGGCGGAAGGCTTCACCATCGCCCCCATCCCCTTCGACCGCAGCGGCCTGAACCCGATCCGGGACGTGAAGACTTGGGCCGCGATCCACCGGGTCTATCGCCGTTATAAGCCCGATTTGGTGCATCATGTGGCGATGAAGCCGACGCTTTACGGCACCCTTGCCGCCCTGCTGTGCGGGGTGCCGCATGTGGTGAATGCGATGGCGGGCATGGGCTTTTTGTTTATAAGCCAAGGCGCGAAGGCGCGGCTGCTGCGCGGGCTGATCACGGGCCTGATGGGATGGCTGAACCGGCGCGCACGGGTGCGGGTCATCGTGCAGAATGACGACGACCGGGCGCTGTTCCGCGATGCGATGGGGGTTCGCGATGACCGGATCAACACCATTCGCGGCAGCGGCGTGGATGTGACCGCCCTGACCCCGCAACCGGAGCCCCCGGTTGACGCGGACCACCCGCCGGTGGCGCTGTGCCTATCACGAATGCTTTGGGATAAGGGCATCGGGGAATTGGTTGAGGCCGCCCGCCTTTTGAAGGCGCGCGGCGTGCCGCTGACCATACGCTTGGTCGGTCCGCTGGATGCCAATCCGGCGGCAATCGCGCAATCGGCTTGGTCGAGGCCGCAGGCAAAACCAGCGATATCGCGGGCGAATACGCGCGCTGCCATATCGCGGTGCTGCCCAGCTACCGGGAAGGCTTGCCGAAATCTTTGCTGGAAGCCGCCGCCTGCGGGCGGGCGATGGTGGCAAGCGACGTTCCCGGCTGTCGGGAAGTTTGCCGCGAGGTGGAGACCGGCCTGCTTGTCCCCGCCCGGTCGGTGGAGCCGCTGGCCGATGCGCTCGCCAAACTGGCGGACGATCCGAACTTGCGCCAGAAATTCGCCACCAACGCCCGGCGCGCGGCGGAAACAGACTTTTCCACCACCCGCATCATCGATGAAACCCTGGAACTTTACGCCCATATGCTGAAAGGAGGCCCGTCATGAGCCTGACCGGACCCCGCACCCTGATCACCGCAGGGGCTGCCGGCATTGGCCGGCGCATGGTCGATCACTTCGCGGATGCCGGTGCGCAAATCGTGGTGTGCGATGTGGATGAAGCAGCCCTTGCCCAACTGGCAGCGGAGCGCCCGGAGGTGACGAGCGTGAAAGCCGACATCGCTGACGAGGCGGATGTTGAGCGCTTATTTGAGGCTGTAACAGACACGCTGGGCGGGCTGGATAATCTGATCGCGAATGCCGGCATTTCAGGGCCCGCACAGCCGGTCGAAGATATTACGTTAGACGACTGGCGGCGCACTATGGCGGTCAATATCGACGGCATGTTCTTGTGCGTGCGCGCTGGCGTGCCGCTTTTGAAGCAAGCGGGCGGCGGGTCGATCATCACCCTATCGTCGGCGGCGGGGAAATTCGCCTATCCGCTGCGCACGCCCTATTCCGCGTCGAAATGGGCGGTTGTGGGTTTCACGAAGACCCTGGCCGCAGAGCTGGGTGCGCACGCCATCCGCGCCAACAGCCTGCTTCCCGGCGTTGTTGAGGGCGCGCGGATTGACCGCGTGATCCACGATAAGGCAAACGCGCGCGGCGTGCCTGCCGAAGACATGCGCGCGCAATATGAAGGCTTCGCCTCGCTAAAGACGATGATCCCCGGCGACGATATCGCGGCGATGGCGCTTTATCTATGCAGTGAGGCAGGCCAGCGGATTTCCGGCCAAGCCATCAGCATCGACGGGGATATTCAATCGCTGGCGTAGCGCTTAGGCAGCCGGGCGCTTAGGCAGCCGGGCGCTTAGGCAGCCGGGCGCTTAGGCAGCCGGGCGCTTAGGCAGCCGGGCGCTTAGGCAGTAGGGCGCTTAGGCAGTAGGGCGCCTAGGCAGCCGGCGGCATGCCCGGCGGCGCAGGCGGCGGACGGCGGCCAACATCGCGCCAAATAACATAGCCCCAGGCCGCGAGGGCGGCGAGCGCCAACACGCCGAGACTTCCGGCGGCAAAGGCTGTAAGAAGTTGGGACGACATAACCGTAACACTCCACCAAAGAAGGGCCGAGACAGTGGCGTCCCGACCCTTTCGTAATTCTATTCGCCTAGTAGCCCTATTCGTTCGATAGGGCGAGTGATTTAGATCACAGTATTGGTTAAAAATTTATCTCCTCTGCGATTTTTTCCGTTCCCGGTAAATCAGGTAAAGCCCGCTGCCCAGCACGATCGTCGCGCCGGCGACCGTCAGTCCATCGGGCACATCCCCAAACACCGCAAACCCAACCCCGACGGAAAAGGCGATTTGGGTGTAATAAAACGGCGCCAACAGCGACGCCGGCGCCATGGTATGCCCAATGATCAGCAGAAAATGCCCCAGGCCGCCAAAGATTCCCAACGCCACCATGATCACCCATCCCATCGGGTCCGTAGGCGTTTGCCACACGAAGGGCACGACGATGCTCATGATCAGGGCGCCGGCGAAACTGGTAAAATAAATCGAGACGATCGGATCTTCATCCTTCGCCTTACGGGTCAAGATTAGATAGAGCGCATTGGCCAAAGCGCCCCCCAGCACCACCAGCGTCGCCCACTGAAAAACCCCGAAGCCTGGGCGCATCGCCACCGCCACCCCGACGAAGCCCAAGGCGATCACGGCCCAGCGATGCCCGCCCACCTTTTCCGATAGGAACGGCACCGAGAGGGCGGCAACGAAGAAGGGGGCGGCGAAGCCGATGGTCGTCACCTCAACCATTTGCAAATGGCGCAGGCCGAAGAAAGTGGCGCTGGTCATCGCCAACAACAGGATTGAGCGCATGAGCTGCAAGCCCGGTCGTTTGGTCGCGATCAAGCGGCGTCCGTAACGCGGTGCCAGGAAAATCGTCATCAACGCCAGATGGGAGAAGTAGCGCGCCCAAACCGTCTGGGCGACTGGGATATGATCCGCCGCCGCCTTGGCCGTCATCTCCAACATAACGAACAAAAAGACAGCCAGACACATCAGGCCGATGCCCTTAAGGGCTGCCTTCGGATCCTCTGTTGGTTCTGGCGGTGTGGTGGGGCTCGCGCTGGTCATGATGGGGCGCATGCTACGCGGCCCACACGCCCCCCACCAGTCTTGTCAGCGGAACAGATCTTCTGCGCGGGCGGATCAAAGCCCGCTTGGATTAGCGCGTACCCGTTGCCCGGAAGACAATCACTGCAAAAAGCAGCATATTCGCCAACAAAGCCAGCGAGGCGGCTGTCGCCACAGGCTCGCCAATCGACGCATTGCCGGAAAAAATTAGGTATAGCCCCGCCGTCAACGCGACCAACCCGATATGAGCCAGCGAGACATGCAGCTTTGCCAAAACCCCCTCGGCAGCCCCTTCCAGCGCGCGATAGACGAAGGCGTAGATCGTCATCCCCACCCAACCGAGCAGCATCAGATGCGCATGGGTCGGCATTTGGCCATGGTCATTGCTGGCCGCCATATGAATGCCCAGCATCATGCCCAAAATCGCGTAAATGACAGACGCACGCAGCAGATGGTTCGATAACTTATTGGCCATGATCGGCCCCCCTGAATATAGCCCCAGCTACGACGCTACGGCGCGCCGTCCCCTATCGGCAAGACACTTTAAAAAATCACCCGCGCCTGATCGCGGGGGTGGCGCGGGCGGGGTGTCGGTTTCTTGGCCGATAGCCTTGAGGGGGACCGCTTTGACGGCAGCTTGGGGCTCACCGGATGATAGCCTGTTCCCCGGAAATCTTGGGTGACGATGGGGCGGCGAACCTCGTCCGTGGGGGTAAGGGCGCTGATGCTATCCGCATCGCGGCCACTTTCCGGGTCAAGCAATCGGTCCAGCAGGTCTGAGCGATCCATGACCTCATCCGCGATAAGGTGGATCACCGCCCCTTCGCGCTGCAAGCGCCCCTGCACCTGCATCAAGCGCGACGCCAGCAGCGCCCGCCGGCACCGCTCAAACACATCGGCCCAGATGACGATGTTGGCGACAGCCGTTTCATCCTCAAGGGTGGCGAAGATGACGCCATTGGCGCTGCCCGGACGCTGGCGCACCAGCACCAACCCGGCGACGGCAAGCCTATCGCCATCCTTCGCCTGCGCCATTTGGGCCGCCGTCAGGCAGGCGCCAAGCGGGAAATCCGGACTTGCGCGCACCAGCGCCATGGGGTGGGCCTTCAGGCTCATCCGCAGGCTGGCGTAATCTTCCGCCACCTCTTCGCCCAGCGTGGTGGCTGGCAGGTCGACGGGCAAATCCTCCCCCCGGTCGCTTTCGTTAGCCGCCTCAAAAAGTGGCAGCGGCTTATCGCCCCCGATGCCGCGCACGGCCCATAACGCCTCGCGCCGGGTCAAGGAGAGCGAGCCATAGGCATCCCCCTCCGCCAGCGCCTTCAAGGCGCGGCGCTTCAGCCCGGCGCGCCGCCATAAATCCACCGGACGGCGATAGCCATTGGCCCGCGCGGCGATCACCCACTCGCCATCCTCCCGGCTCAACCCCTTCACTTGGCGTAGCCCCAAACGGATGGCATAGGCGCTGCCCCCCGCAACATTTTGCGTGTTAACTTCCAAGCTGCAGTCCCAATCCGAACGGTTCACATCCGCCGGCAGCACGGGCACGCCATGGTCGACGGCGTCGCGCACAATCTGGGCGGGGGCGTAAAAGCCCATCGGTTGGCTGTTCAGCAGGGCGGCTGCAAAGGCCGCCGGATAATGGCACTTCATCCAGGCGGAGACATAGACCAGCAACGCGAAGCTGGCCGCATGGCTCTCCGGAAAGCCGTATTCGCCAAAGCCTTCGATTTGCTTGAAGCAGCGCTGTGCGAAATCCGGGTCATAGCCGTTATTGACCATGCCGCGCACCATCTTATCCTGAAACTCATGGATGATGCCGGATTTACGAAAGGTCGCCATGGCGCGGCGCAGGCGATCCGCCTCCGACGGCGTGAAGCCGGCGGCGACGATCGCGATTTGCATCGCCTGCTCTTGGAATAAGGGCACGCCAAGGGTCTTGCCCAAAACCCGCTCCAACTCAGGCGAGGGGAAGCTTACCGGCTCCTCCCCGTTGCGGCGGCGCAGATAGGGGTGGACCATATCGCCCTGAATGGGGCCCGGGCGCACGATCGCGACCTCGATCACCAAATCATAAAAATCGCGCGGGCGCATGCGCGGCAAGAAGGCCATCTGGGCGCGGCTTTCCACCTGAAAAACCCCCAGAGAATCCGCGCGGCACAGCATGTCATAGGTTGCCTTATCCGCCGGGGGAATGCTGGCCAAATCAAAGCTGCGGCCATAATGATCGCGGATCAGATCGAACCCTTTACGCAGGCAGGTCAGCATGCCCAGCGACAGCACATCGACCTTCAAAATACCCAACGTATCCAGGTCGTCCTTGTCCCATTCGATCACCGTGCGATCGGCCATGGCGGCGTTTTCCACCGGCACGATGCTGTCCAGGCGGCTCTCGGTGATGACGAAGCCGCCGACATGCTGGCTTAAATGGCGCGGGAAGCCGACCATCTGTTCGATCAGCGCGACCGTCTGGCGCAGGCGTCGGTCGCGCGCATCAAGGCCGATTTCCGCCAACCGCTCCTGGATAGAAGCCGTATCCGACCAGCCCCATATCTGTGAGGCCATGAGGGCAACCGTATCCTCGCTCAGCCCCATCGCGCGACCCACCTCGCGCACCGCGCCGCGCGCACGATAATGGATCACGGTGGCCGTCATGCTGGCACGCTCACGACCGTATTTGTGATAGATATATTGGATCACCTCTTCGCGCCGCTCATGCTCAAAATCGACGTCGATATCGGGCGGCTCACCCCGCTCGGCAGAGATGAAACGCGCGAAGAGCAGGTCCAGCTTGGCGGGGTCGACCGCTGTGACGCCCAGGCAATAACAAACGGCTGAATTGGCCGCCGACCCGCGCCCTTGGCACAATATCCCCCGCCCCCGCGCAAAGCGGACAAGGTCGTAGACGGTCAGGAAATAGGCAGCGTAGCTAAGCTCTTCGATCAGGGTCAACTCGCGCTCCACCGCGCTCACCACCTTCGCCGGCACGCCGCCGGGATAGCGTTTTTTCGCCCCCTCCCAGGTCAGGCGGATCAGCGATTGCTGCGCCGTCTCGCCCGCGCCCACCACCTCATTAGGATAATCATAAGCCAGCTCATCCAGGGTGAAATCGACCTGATCCAGGATATCCAGGCTGGCGGCAAGCGCGCCTTCATGGCCGGCGAAGAGGCGCGCTATCTCGCCCGCCTCTTTCAAATGACGCTCCCCATTCAAGGCAAGGCGGCGACCGGCTGCATCAATCGTCGTCTTCTCGCGCACGCAGGTCAGCACATCGGCCAACGGTCGGCAGGCCCGCGTTGCCATGATCACATCATTGGTCGCCAGAAGACGCAGCCCCGCCGCTTCCGCCAGCCGCGCCAAATCCGCGATGCACGCCGCATCGTCACCGCGATGTAAGTGGCTGGCCGCCAGATAAAGATGGTGGGGGTCGACGACCGCCTTTAGACGGTTGAGGGTTTGGGAGAGGCTGTGTACCCCCACCTCGTTCCCCGCACCGTCATGGGCGGGCTCGACCCGGCGATCTGGCAGAACAATCACCACCAACCCCGACGCACAGGCCAACAAATCATCGAAATAAAGCGCACAATCGCCCTTTACCGCGCGGCGGCGGCCCAGCGTAATTAGCTGGCTTAGCCGGCCATAGGCCGCCCGGTCGACGGGGTAGACCAAAACGGACGGCGCATCGCGGAAATCCAGGCGGGCGCCGACCAGCAAGCGCAAATCCGCCTCCTTCGCCGCCTTATGGGCGCGCACCACGCCGGCCAAGCTGTTGCGATCGGCGATGCCCAGCGCGGCCAAATTCAACGCCTTCGCCCGGCGCACCAACGCGTCCGCATGGGAGGCCCCTTCCAAGAAGGAAAAGGGGCTCAAACACTGCAATTCGGCGTAGGCGACCTGCATGGCTATCCAAAAACCCCGTGCAAATACCACGGCTGGCGCCCCACCGTGCCGGCGGTATCGGCCAGCGGGCCGGCCACCGCGTCGCGGTAAATCCAGAAGCGCTGCCCCTCCTCATCCTCAACCCGCCAATAATCGCGCGCGCCTGCGGCCCAGGCTGCGTCTTCGCGCCACCAATCGGGCGCAATACGCTCCGGCCCCACGGCCACGCGGATGGCCACGCGCCGGCCCTTATACCGGAAGGCCAAAAGGGGGTCCCCCGCCTTTGGCGCCCCTAAAGGCATCAAGGGCTGCGGGCAGGCCAACAAGCTCATCGGTCGCGCAGCCGTTTGCGGCCAATCGCCCGGCTTGTCGGGTACGCCACGGCGGGCCACGGGTCGGCGCTTGGTCTGGGCGGCATCGGGCAAGCGGCTGTCGGTGGGGCTTAGGCGGAACAGATTGTCATGCCCCAACCGATTGGCCAGGCGGTCGGCCAGGCTCGCCAGTGCGTCGCTGTCGGCATATCCCCGGGCCAGGCCCGGGGATGACGGCTTGTTGCCCGCAAGGGAGCCATCTGCCGGGGGCATCGCCGCCGTCAACTGCGTACTTTCAAACGCCTCAACCCGCGGTGCATCCAGGATCAGGCAATCGATGCCAAAGCCCGGCTCAACCGTGCCCAACTTCTCCGCCAACAGGCGTAAGATATCCGCCGGCGCGCGCACCGGGCGGGCGAAGCCAAGCGGGATCGTCTGGCCCGTCCCATCGGCGCGCCACAGCTGCAACAGCAAGTGCCGACAGCCCAAATCCTCCGCCTCAAGACGGGTGCACAGATGGTGGACCACGCGGGTCACGCCCGCGTCGATATCGCCGCGCTGGCCTATCGGATCGGGAAAGGCCAAGCGCACCCGATAGCGCGATGCCGGGCGGCGCGGCGCAATCGGTTGGCGTGCATGGCCCAACAACCGATCCAGGGCCGAGGCGACGCCCGCCCCGAAGCGCGCCGCCAAGGCCGCACGCGGCAGGCCGTACAAATCCCCCAACCGGCGCAGGCCCACCCGCTGCAAGCCATCCAACGCATCCGCGCCCACCGCCTCCTCGCCCAAGCGAAGGGCAGCCACCGGCACGGCCTTCAAACGCTCCCCCAAATCCTGCCGCCGCGCCACAACGGTTCCACCACCGGCCCCCCCCCCCGCCCCCCCCCCCGCCCCCCCCCCCGCC
>Ga0307967_1001744_pt1 | contig 12983 bp, 8 predicted proteins | sample OrgLakmetagen648_FD_201828 | JGI IMG/M metagenome (GOLD analysis project Ga0307967, IMG submission 201828) | Saline water microbial communities from Organic Lake, Antarctica - #648 | ecosystem: Environmental > Aquatic > Non-marine Saline and Alkaline > Saline | place: Antarctica: Organic Lake... | reverse complement strand
AAGCACCTGTGTTTATTCTAAATCTGTATTAAGTATAGTGTAAACTGTATTGCTAAGAGTATTTCACTTCAATATCCGCTATTCCATATTCAGTACTCGATATTCTAAATCTGTATTGCTAATATTTTTCGCCATACATCACTACATTATACAATCTACACTTCACAATCTACGACTTTTTATCCCCATCAAACATTGAGCTGACAATAGTCAAAATTCCTTTGAACATACAATAAACCGCGGCGATACAGGCGATGGCACCTGGAATCAAGACGGCGATAAACAGCGGATGGTCTTGATTTTTAAAAGCAGAATTCAGGACAACTGGGCCGATAAAAGACAACAAAGTTGCCCCGCCGAGATAGCGCAATCCAATGCCTAGTTTATCTTTATCTGTGTGTTTCAAGAGTTTAAATTTTTGATGGCTTCCCGAACATTCTGTGTTTTTAAAAGTTCGCGTTCTGCAGTTTTTGAGTCGGTTTTTGTGGCTTCAACAATCATTTTAATGCCGCGTTCCTTTAGTTTTTCGTTGGTCAGCTGCATATCGACCATTTTATTGCCTTTGACGCGCCCCAATTTAATCATAACCGTCGTGGAAATCATATTTAAAATCAGTTTTTGGGCCGTGCCGGCTTTCATTCGGGAACTTCCGGTGACAAATTCAGGGCCCACAACACATTCTATGGGAAATTGTGCTTTTTTTGACAGAGGGCTTCCAGCATTGCAGGTAATGCAACCGGTGGCAATATTTTTTGTAGTGCAATCCTCAATTCCGCCGAGAACATAAGGCGTGGTTCCCGAAGCGGCGATGCCAATCACAATATCATCTTTGGTGATGTTTTCCTGATGCAAATCTTTCCAAGCTTGGCTTTTGTCATCTTCGGCTTTTTCCTCTGCTTTCCTGATCGCGCTGTCGCCGCCGGCAATCAAGGCCGTGACCCATTTATCAGAAACGCCAAAAGTGGGCGGGCATTCGCTGGCGTCGAGAATTCCCAAGCGGCCGCTCGTGCCAGAACCGATATAAAATAAGCGTCCGCCGTTTTTCATTTTTACGGCCACTTGATCGACAAGCCTTTCGATTTGTGGAAGGCTTTTTTCTACTGCAACAGGCACGCTTTTATCTTCGCGGTTGATATTTCTGAGTAAGGTTTCTACCGATTGCTTTTCTAAATCTCGATAATTTGAAGCCTGTTCAGTGGTTTTTTCAAAAGCTGCCATAGTTATTCAAAAATAAAAATCCGTGAATATTCCTGGGAAATCCTAAAATAGCCCAAAGCTTTTTCGTCGGGATTGGTTTCATTCACAATATTTCCACGTGCTGTTGCCGGTGCGGTGGCAAATGGATTTCCACCTTCTGAACTTTGCTGGGAAACCAATGAAAAATAATTTTGAAAGCGCTCATCGATTCCCTGAATCCGAATGGTTAAACTATCGCCGGTTTCAAATTCTTCAGCATAAAATGCCGCGAATTGATTGCCGTTAATCTGGTCATCGCAAATTGTATTCAGCACGCGCTCGATAGTGCTTTGGTATTCAAAAAAATAGCAGTTTCCGATTTGGGGTGCATCGGTAAAAAGTACATCCACCCCAATCAATTCTGGGTCAAAACCGCCGCCTTCATTTTGTAAAACACTATCGATCGCCGCACCGGAAGCCAATTGGGTTTCAGATGTAAAAAACTCATTGTCAACATTAATTTCCAATCGGTAAATCGTGTTTCTTTGAATGGTGATCAGCCCTGAATAAACCCCCGCAATGGAATCGTTGGGATTGATGGGAACAATGGAATCGTTTACAACCACTTGAATTTCTGCATCGCTGACCGGTGGCGTGTTTTCTTGATAAAATCCTGCTGTTTTCGAAAGCCTCACGTTGAGCTGAGCTATTTCGGCATCTTCATATTGGATGGCGGTGGCTTCAACTACCATTTTTTTTGGCCCTTCGGGTAAAGCAATATCCACTTTTTCTTCGCAAGCGGAAAAGAGGATCAATAAAATTAATATGGAAAAAAGTGCTTTCATTAAAACTTAAATTTATAGCTCACCGATGGAATAATCCCAAAGATAGAAAGTTTTGTCGCCTCATTTACACCAGCATCTTCATTTTTAGCAAAATCTATTGTGAGCGCATTTTTGCGGTTGTACACATTATAAATACTGAACACCCATTTGCTGCGCCAACCTTTTTTATCATTAGGCTTGGGTGTATAAGTCGCCGATAAATCCAAATGGTGAAAATCTGGCAAACGGCTTTGATTTCGCCCGGCATAAGTGGGGACGGTCAAACCGTTATAAGTATATTTAGATTGCGGAAAATTTGCCGGCCGTCCCGTTTGATAAACGAAAGCTGCATTGACTGACCATTTATCTGAATAGTCATAATTTCCCGTCAGTGAAAAATCGTGGCGTTTGTCCCAGGGCGAGGCATACCAATTTCCGTCGTTGATTCCTGGTTCGACCGCTGTCCTGCCCGGTGTTTTTTGCTCACTTTTAGAAAGCGTATAGGCCAGCCAACCCGTAAATTTTCCCATTGTTTTTTTAACTAAAATTTCCAATCCATAGGCGCGGGATTTTCCATTCAACAAAACCCGTTCTGTGGCATCATTTGCAATAAGCTGGGCGCCGTTGATATAATCGATCCGGTTTTTTGTGTCCTTATAATAGATCTCGGTTTCCAAATCCAAACCCAAATTCCTGAATTTCCGGTAATAACCCAAAGCCCATTGATCGGTTTGTAGAGGTTTGATATAACGCCCGCTGGGATTCCAAATATCGAGCGGGGTAGGGGAATTGGTAGTGGTCAAAAGCTGCAGATATTGGTTCATCCGTTGATAATTTGCTTTTATAGATTCATCCTTGGCAAATTTATAGGCCAAAGAAATCCGTGGCTCAATATTATTGAAGGTTTTGGTCACCGAGCCGCGCGATTGACTGATGGTCGATTCAATCGGGGCTTCTTCATAAATATTGAGGTTTTGATTGTAAATCACCGGCCGGTCATTGGCATAAAGGTTTAAACTGTCTTGCCCAAGGCGTAAAAAATTACTGAAGCGCGCGCCATAAGTTAATTTTAATTCTGGCGTAAGTTGTTGATTAACTTCGACGTAAGCCGAATTTTCAACTGAATATTTTTTAGTAAACTGCTCGCTGGTGATTCCAGAACTGGGCTTATCGGGTTCTATAAACCCGGGATTTGTCACGGTATATTTTGAGCTGAGGCCATAATTCAAACTAAAATCATCCGAGATAAAATGATTGAAGTGATATTTCAAATTAAAATTGCGAACCCCACTATTATAATTGAACCCGACCACATCTAAATTCAAATCAAAATTATAATCAGAAAAAATCAAGTAAAGGTTTGATGTAATGTCTTTATTAAAAATATGTTCCCAGCGCAAGCTGGCCACGGCATTGCCATAATTATTTTTAAAACTGTCATTTATGTTGAACACATCGCGCCCAAAATAGCCCGAAAAATAAAGCTGATCAGTTTCACTTAAATCAAAATCCAATTTGGCATTCAGATCATAAAAATATGCCGAGTTGGGATTATCGACCAGTTTTAGGAATAAATGCGCGTAAGAACTGCGGCCCGAAACTAAAAACGAACTTTTCCCTTTTTCGATTGGTCCTTCCAAAGTCAGTTTACTGCTCACGATGCCAATGGAACCATTCCCAGCGAGTTGGTTTTTATTCCCAGCTTTTTGCGAAATATCCAGCACTGAAGAACCCCGCCCACCAAAACGGGATGGAATTCCACCTTTGTAGAGATCGAGCCCGCTGATGGCATCGGCATTGACGACTGAGAAAAACCCAAAGAGGTGACTGCTGTTAAAAAGCGTCGCCTGATCCAGTAAAATTAAATTCTGCGCACCGCTTCCGCCACGCACGTTAAAACCGGAAGAACCTTCGCCATTCCCGGAAATCCCGGGCAAAAGCTGAAGCGTTTTAATGGGATCGGTCTCGCCCAAAACCACAGGCGTGTTTTCAATGGTTTCTGGATTGAGGCTGACTGTGCTCATTTGAGGGTCACGCAAATCCAAGGCCTCGCGGTTTTGCTCGATAATCACTTCGTTCAGGGATTCTTGATTGGGTTGTAAGCTTATTTTGAGATACCGGTTTTCAGTGAGTTTAATTTTCCGTTTGATGGTTTCAAACCCGAGATACGAAAATTCAAATGTATAGCTTCCAGGGGTGAGGCTAATGGAAAAGTTTCCATTTTCATCAGTAACCACGCCTTTTACAGTGTTTTTAACCGAAACATTGACACCGAAAAGAGAATTATTATTATCTTCATTAGTTAATTTTCCGGCGAGTTCAACTTTTTGACCAAAAGTAATGGTTGAAGTCAGTCCAAAAAAACAGAGTATAAAAAGCTGTAAAACCCCATTATTTTTCATAGCCCGCAAGATAAAATTTTCTGGAATGCTATGTGATTATATATGTATTAAATTTTAGGTTCATAAATTGTGCTAGCGCATAATTTACAAGGCTTAAGCATCCATAAAATTTAGGTGGTTTTTTTGATCAATTTTGCCAACTGGATTTTGTTTTTATATTTGCTGATCGACAATATCAGCAATTTTTCTTATCTTGCTGAAAACGATTGAATTTGAAGAAGAGAAAACGTATCGCCAAATTTTCGATTTTGCCCGCAGCAGGGGCATTGATGTTTTTTAGTTTTGGAACTAAAAAAGAAGATGAGAACGCACGCGCTTACGTTCATACTACTGAATTGCCTACTTCCTATACCGTTTCTTTAGATCATTCTTCAGATGAGAAAATCTATCCCATTTTAGAAAAAAACTACCTCGGTTTTAAGGAAGCCCTTGGTTTTAAAGAATCCCGGGGGAATTACCGCACGATCAACCAATTTGGTTATCTCGGCAAATATCAGTTTGGCCGCAACACTTTAAAATTAGTTGGTATTTACAACACGCGTAAATTTTTACTCTCGCCAAAACTTCAAGAGGCCGCTTTCTATGCCAATAATTCGCGGAACAAATGGATTTTACAGCGCGATATTAAAAAGTATGTCGGCACAAAAATGAACGGTATTAAAATCACGGAATCCGGAATTCTGGCAGCGGCACATTTAGCTGGCCCGGGAAGCATTCAGCGTTATTTGAGAACTGGCGGCCGTTATAGCTTTTCCGATGCGTTTGGAACCTCAGTCGGGCATTATTTAAACCGGTTTAAAGGTTATGACACCTCTGTCATTAAACCAAAACATTATCCCAAAGCACTTGAAGTTGTTGAAGGTTTTTATACTGAAGAACAAGCTGAATGGGTTGTGGATTTGTCGGAAAATAAAAATATAAAGGTTTAGAATAAATAGTTCTTCATTCCTAAATTCAACACCTACCATTTATTTTCATAATGCCGCAATAGAACTTCTGAAAGGCTATTATGCGACCTTAAAAATTACATCCAGTAGCAAGTATTTAAAAAGAAATACAAACTCTGATTTTACCTGATCAACTCTCAAAATTCATCGCCTTTCCTAAACTTCACGATAGCGAACAGAAAAATAAAAACCACGAGAAATTGAGAAACCCTGGCGATAAGGTCGCCAAATTTGACATAAAATGTCTTTTCAGAATTAAGGTGAACTTCTCCCGTTAAGCTTCCTTGCTGGTTATAACCCATTTTTTTGACCACCTCGCCTTTTTGATTGATAATCCCCGAAATACCGGTATTGGCACTGCGCACCACATCACGGCGCGTTTCCACGGCGCGCAATTTTGCATAGCTGAAATGCTGCAAATGCCCTTGGGTATTTCCCCACCAGGCGTCGTTTGTGATAATGGTGAGAAAATCTGCCCCGTTGCGGACATATTTTGAAACATACTCGCCATAAACGGATTCATAACAAATAATGGGCGCGGCCTTGCTGCCATTTTTAAGGCTAAAGACTTCGCGGTTTTCTTGGGTGGTTTTCATTGAAACCGTTCCGCCGAGATCAATCATAATATCACCGAGCACGGGTTTTAAAACGTCTTTATAGGGGAAATTTTCAACCCCGACGACCAATTTTGATTTGTGATAAATCTGATCGCTCGTGTCGCGGCGAATCATAAATGCTGAATTATAATCATTCAGCCAAAGTCCCGGCCGGTAACGATTTGATTGAGAAGTTTTTTTGTCTTTTTCCCGTATCCATTTAAAAAATGAAATTCCGCCCAAGACGTTGAGATTGGGGAATTTGTCTAAGGTGTTTTCACTGAATTGATGCGCTGGGGAATTTTGAAAACCGTTAATTTTTGTTCCGCTGGCAAAAACAGTTTCCGGCATCAGTAACAAATCAGTGCTTTCAGTTGTTTTCTCGTCGGTCATTTTTTCGAGCAAAGACGCTATTTTTTGGTCGCTGGTAAAATATTTTTCGGTGTAAGGGTTGATATTTGGCTGAAGGATATTGATCTGGGTAATTTTGTTTGTTTTCACTTCATAATTAATAAAAATCAAATAACTCAGCCCGATCGGAACTAAAATCAATAGTGCATTCCTTAAAATTGCGCGATAAACAATGGGGCGTTCGCGGTGTTGCTGAAACAATACAACCGCCCTGAAAATGCTCAAGTTTACAATCCAGATCCAGAGCGTTCCGCCAAAAGTGCCGGTATATTCATACCACTGCACCCAATCTGTGAATTCGGAAAAGGCGTTGCCCAGATTTAGCCAAGGCCAGGAAAATTCCCAGTGCAAATGCAAATATTCAAAACAGATCCAGAGGCTGGCCAGAAAGCTGCAGGCTGCGGTAAAATTAACCCGTTTTGCGACCCAATGATAAAGAGTGAAAACCAAGGTCATTAAAAGACTGTTGGCCAGAATGGCAAAAATCCCACCGGTGGGTGTTGAAAAATAAATCCAATAGCTCGTGATGACATTCCAGATAAAAAAACTGAGGTAAGCCCAGCCAAAAGTCTTCCAGCCCGCACGCTTCACAGCAGATTTGCGCAAGCGGAATTCTAAAAAGAGCAGGGGGACGAAAGCGAAAAAAAGCAGTAGGGGAAAACCATAAGTTGGCCATCCCAAAGCCAATAAAATTCCGGATGAAAGGGCGAGAAGGAAGTTTTTCATTTATTTAGAATAGTTGGATTAGGCATTTAATCAATAATCTAAAGTTAATTGTAAACCTAATTGTCAGTGATTTGAAAATTTAATATTCATAATGTACTCAATAAAAAAAGTTAAGTTCAAATTTTAAATTAAAGTCCTTATAAATAAAGGGGTTCGAGTTTTTGGTCAAGTGCCTAAAACATTAAAATAAAAACGTTTTTATTTTAAAAAGGGGGAATATTTAAGGAACTTTTAGCTGTGACCTAAGATTTACAATTTTTGATGAGTGATTTCAATTGACCCATTTTCAACCATAAGTTGCTCATTATTGCGAGTAAAAGCTATTCCTGCAAAATTCCCTTTAATTGTAGTAGAATTATTTGCATCAAGATTAAATTCTAATCCAAATAATGGATCTGATGAAGCATTTCGAATGCTAAAATATGTTCCTTTAAAATTTATTTCAATAAATTCCAGGGTAGATTGGTCAACTTGATTTTTTTTGATCATTATCCTGATTGTTTCTGATTTATCGGAAACAATTGAACCTTTGATTTCTTTGGATTCCAAACCTTCTTCATCGGTAAAGGAATAACTTGAAACTTCTATATTATCATAAACATATGTAGAGTCTTGAATCTGAAGTTGTATTTTACCTGAACTTGTTTGCGATACATTATTATCATCGCTGGAACAGGATAAAGACACTAATAAGATGAAAACAAGGATTGATTTTGTGATGAATTTTAGCATAAGAATACATATTTAAAGATTCCCAAAAATAGCAAAATTGAATTAAATCAAGGTCTTTTTCAATCCGGCCTGAACACATTTCCAAAAGTAATTCCAGAAGGATTTTGTTTTATCACGTTTAATATTTGAAACGTGCACACTTTTTTTAGATCCATCATTATCATTATTGACAAAAATATTGGCCACAAAGCTCAGGAAACCGTTTTTTTCGTTGCTGTTTTTCCTGAGGACTTTTACCTGAAAACTTTCATAGACCATTTTAAAATCCCCCTCCGCCATGTTTTGGTTACCTATGAAATTGAAATAGAGTGCATCGATAGTGCCATCTGCCTTCACATTCAAGGCCGGAACAAAAAACGGGTTCATCGCCCTCGGTGGTATAGCAGAACTTTGCCCACTGATTTTAAACTGGTCCTGCTCATCATTGATTTTGAACGACCAATTGACGTTTAATTTTGATGTTCCCATAAAAACAGTGGAAATATTGATTTTGGTTTTGGGGAAATCATGGCGTTCTAAATTTTTATTGCTAATATCTGTCATTTTTATAACAGTATTTTCAAAGAACACTTTTCCGGGACGCCGCCCTTTTTTTATGCGCTCCTCATAAGTGATTTTGGCCTTGTCCATTATCAGGCTGTCAACTTCCAGCTGCATTGGAAGTTCGCGTATCATCCGGCTGTATAGTTTCTTTTTACGGGGATCGTCTTTAACGGTTTTATCGCGGTAAATGTCAAGGTTCACATCAAAGAATTTGATTTTTTTGGCCCTGAACTTTGGCTTTTTACCTTCATATTCAAAGTTATAACCGCTGATGTTTAAATTTTTAACCTTGATGTCAATCAAGTCTTTTTCATAGGGAATCTTGGTGATGTATTCATCACGCGTCAATTTCGAATCCATTCTTATTTTATCGACCTCAACACTGTTTTGGTCCATATTCAGGTTTTGAATCTTTAACTCTTCGAGTTTGCCGAGGTTTACAAATATATTTTGGGCATTGACCTGATAAGCCTTGTAGTTAAATGGGATTTTCTCTGTCAATGTCTGTTTTGACACCTCAATACCCTTAAAATTGATAGTGAAATCCTTTACCTTGAATTTCAAGGTGTCGCCTGAATGTTTTTGGAACTTCCCGTTTTTAATTTCAATTTTATCGATGAGGACTGTACGTTTGAATTTAGTTTTTTTAGACTTTTTCCCTTTTTTCTTTTTCTTCTTTTTGGGCTGTTTTCTAAGGCTAATGATGGGTTTTTCGACTAAAATGCGGTCTAGCGATAGTTGATCGTTTATCAAAAAATCATAGATCGAGAAACCTTCGGCACTTGCATTATCCGTGCGGATTGTATCGGTGGCACGGTAATAATCCAGTCCTTTAACTGCAGCACTTCCGGATATCAAATTGACCGAACTTGAGGAATAGCTCAAGCTGCCTTTTTCCTTTTCCTCATCGAGAAAGCCTTTGAGTTTTGAATTTGCAACATAGTCCAAAACAAAATAGCCAATCACAAGAATACCGAGGACAATTCCTATAATTTTAAATAGCTTCTTCAATATAAAATTTCTTTAAAACGTTTTAAATTTTTGTAACAAGATAAAAACTATTGTCATAATTGAAGTGTTTTTCGGATATTTTTGTCGGGTAGATGTAAAAAATAAAAAGGCTGCTTAAAACAAAGTTTAAGCTGCCTTTAAAATTTGAACACTTATCTGAATTAGAACAGATATTTGATTGAGAAGTTATAAGTGGTTCCATTCCCAATATAGTAGCCAAAATTGTCCTTTTGACTGATATATTCGTGATCGAGCACATTATAAACGTTTGCTGCAATCTGGAAGCGCTGGTCCTGAAATTTCAAATTGTATGAAGCGCCCAGATCAAAAAGCGAATAAGAATTCAGCTTTTCAGGTTGATAAGTCTCACCTTCTAAACCTGCCGAAGCTGCATCAGATGGATTGGCAACACCATAAAAATCAGTGTTATAATTCCACGTGATATAAGTTTTGAGTTTATTGGCGATAACGTCATAATCAACGCCCAGACCAGCTGTGGTTTGCGGTGCTTGGCCAATTTTAGTGCCATCCAGCTGAACATTGAGGGTTTCAATAAAAGAATTTGTGTTATTGTCCCGGATGCGAACAGGCGAGCTGCCGTCATATTCCCAATTAGCAACCGTGGCATAACCCCGCAACTGCAGCCCGATCATTGGCCGCCATTTCACGTCCAGTTCCAGACCTTGGTGAAGTTGTGAAATATCACTGTAAAGATAAGACACCTGCTCAAATTCTGGTATGCCATCACCGTCTGGATTAGGGTCATATTCGCCACCCTGATTGAGGAAACGGTTGTCCCATTTAGTATAATAGGCATTTAAATTCACTTGCCAATCTCCAGTTTCAAAGCGGTAACCGGCCTCCAGTCCAAAAATTTCTTCATTCTCGACTTCCGGGTCAGCCAGCTGTGTGTTATCTGAGAAACTTGGGAAGATGTTGTCAAGAAAGGGTTGACGTGAATATTGTCCAGTATTGACAAAAACAGTATTGTCTTCTGCAAAAGTAAAAGCAGCACCGGTTTTGAAATTATACCCCAGTTTATTCACTGTCTTTGATTCTTTGGTGCCTTCAAAATTTCCGCGGTCTTCACGTTTGTAAGACTGGTTTGAAAAGGAACCTTGAAGGAAAACTGAAAATTTTTCAATGGCATATTCAGCTTGACCGAAACCGCCTTGATAATTGATGTTTTCAGAGTAATCATAATTGACGCGGTCCTCTTCTGGGGCATAATCAAATAAAGCCGACCATGGGTCTGGACTATAAGTTTCGGTTACCGTATTATTTGGGTTACCTCCAAAATCTTCAATCCTTCCCTTTAAACCGAGTTTATCAGTAAGCTGACGAAAGTGGTCGCCGCGATAAAAACGCAAGTCACCACCAAAGTTTAAACTTAGGTTTTTAATTCCGTTATATTCAAAATTGGAAACCATTCCATACCACTGGTGATTATTGACAGAAGCACGAAGCAAGGTCCCGTCAAAACCTTGACTGAAGCCACCTTCAACTTGTGCATTGGATACATTCTGAATATAATCCCAATCGATCAAACCGTTTGAAGGTCTATAAGCTCCACCTTGAATGGGGTCTTCTGGCGCTTTGTTATAGTCGATAAAGCCCACGCCGTTACCATAAGTCCCAGTTCCACCGCCGCGGCCAAAAGAGGCATAAGCAACAGTTGACAAGTTTGACTTGTCCGACGTAGCCCAGTCCCAGTTGAGGTTCATCACAGGTTTGTGATAATAGTTGCGGCGTGAAGTGAGATATTCACCGTCTTTAAACCCATAATTGTTATTGTATTTTCTGCCATAACGGTCAAAAAGCTCACGATCTTTAGAAAAGTTCTGGTCGTGACGTTGCGGCGCGCCGGTCAATAAAAAGTTAAAATTGTGATCGCCAGCAACTTTCCCAACTGAGAAGAAGTAATTTTGACCTTGACCTTTGGTTCCGTCGGCATATTTGCTATGCGCTTGCCAGTAATCGAGCAGGAATGAGAACCCCCAGCCGTTATCATTCAGGCCGGTGTCATAAGAAACAGTACCCTTTAAATAACTACCATTTCCAACGAGAAAACGGGCAAAACCACCTTCTGTGCGGTTTGTGGCCTTGGTAACGATGTTGACCGTCCCACCCACTGATGAAATAGCGAGTTTTGAAGAACCCAAACCACGTTGCACCTGCACTGCATTTGCAATATCGGCAAGCCCTGACCAGTTTGACCAGTACATATTTCCGTCTTCCATCCCGTTTATGGGTTGGCCGTTGAGCAAATATGCCGTGTTTGATTGATCAAAGCCACGAATAAATATCTGGGAATCCCCAAAACCGCCGGCCTGGTTTGAAACATAAACCGAAGGCGTGTTTTTGATAATTTCAGAAAATTCCACATTTCCCACGGCACGCTGTTGAATTTGTTCCCTGGTGATGGTTGAAACCGCGATCGGCGTTTGGCGGTCTTGTTCTAAATCAGTTACACCTTTACCGATAATGACAATTTCGTTGAGTGAGTTGGCGTCGTTCTCTAAGACAACTTGCCCCAGCTCTAAATTGTCACTGTTCGAAAAATCAAAAGGAACTGTTTTGGGTTTGAACCCAATGTAAGAAACCTTTAGATTTCCACTTTGTTTTTCGGTCCTCAAAGTAAACCGCCCGTTGAAACCAGTCGTAGTTCCCTTTTTAGTACCAGCGATCATTACGTTGGCGCTCGGCAGTTGTGTTTGGTTAGAATCGACGACAACGCCGGTGATGACATTTTGCGATAAAGCAACGTTGGTAACAAGCACCAACAGTAAAAAAGACAATTTTTTCATTTCTGAATTGCGTTTTGATTTTGGTTATTTATTTGTTGCAAAATTACGTCAAAAAAACCAATTGTAGATTAAGAGAAAGTTAACAATTATTAACACTGGTCGCTTTTTGAAAACCATTAAATACAGAGCAGTAATTCTTTTTGATGAAGGCTTTGTTCTGCCATAAAAAATATCAGGTTGACTTTATATTTTATGAACCTATGTGGTTTTGAGTAGGATAAGTAAAGTTCTTTTTGAAGTAACGGAAGGGTTGTAATTACAATCATCCGTTGCTTTTATCATTGCATAATCACCATTTTTCTCATTCTTAATGAGCGGGCTTGTTGATAAAAATTATACCGAATGTGATTCCAATGTTGTATAGATGCTTCTTTTACCAATTAACCCTGAAAATGTAGATATGACTATAATACCGAAAGACCGCTAAAGACTTGAAACTTAATAAGTCTAATAGTATAGACGGTTCGGTAATAAAATTAAAAATTTACCTCGTCATAATACCTTTGAAGAAGTTCTATTAAGGCATTATGAAACTTAATTGGTATTATTTTCCTACTATATTTTAATAGACCCTAATGAGATTGAAGTGGTGCATTCTGCTCAGCCAAAGTGTTGAAAATTGTATATTGTAGTGTTGTATATTCATTAGCGGGCGATTAAAAATAACTGAAAATCAGCTGGTTACTTTTAGGGCCTTCTGTATTTGTGTAATCTGAATTTGTAACCATCTCTTTTACAGGGGTTTTGTCGAAAAGCGAGATGCTGAAAATCTGTAATATTTCGTAAATTTTCCTTTTGGATTTTAGCT
>Ga0307967_1001738_pt1 | contig 13013 bp, 13 predicted proteins | sample OrgLakmetagen648_FD_201828 | JGI IMG/M metagenome (GOLD analysis project Ga0307967, IMG submission 201828) | Saline water microbial communities from Organic Lake, Antarctica - #648 | ecosystem: Environmental > Aquatic > Non-marine Saline and Alkaline > Saline | place: Antarctica: Organic Lake... | reverse complement strand
CGTTTACTCTGCGTCGCGTGGGTTGCGCCGGCGGCGTTTGCGGCGTTTACCCTGGCTTGCGGGGTCGCTGCCTACCTTGCTCAGTAGCCGGCGCTGCTGGTGTTCATCGCCTGCTTGAAACGCAGTCCACCATTCGCCGAGCCCGGGAGGGATTTCGCCGGCCTGCTCGCGCAGCAACAGTAGGTCATAGGCGGCGCGAAAGCGCGGGTGTTCCCGGGTTTGAAAAGCGCGCTTGCCCTGGCGTTTGGCCAGCCGTTCCTGAAGTTCCCAGATATCACGCATGGGCATGCCAAAGCGCTTGGGAATCGAGGTGTGGTGGAGCTGGCGCGAGATCACCTGCTGTGCGGCGGTTTGCATCGCGGGGACGCTGGGCATGCCGTCGTTTTCCAGCGCGGCTTGGCGGATCATCACCGGCGCCCATAAAAACGCGGCGAGCAAAAAGGCCGGCGTGACCGGGCGGCCGTTGGCAATGCGGTGGTCGGTATTGGTCAGCGCGGCTTCCACCAGCTCCTCGGGCCAGGCGGCATCGGCCATGGCTTCTTCGGCTTCGGGGAAAAGCATGCCGAAAAGTCCGTAGTGGCTGAGCATACGAAACGTCATCAGCCCGTAACCGGACATGAATAGCTTGAGCACTTCATCGAACAGCCGCGCCGGCGGAATTTGCAGCAGCAGCGGCGCCATCTCGTAGATGGGCGCTTCGGCGGCCTCGTCAAGCGTGAAGTCCAGCTTGGAGGCAAAGCGCACCGCGCGCAGCATCCGCACCGGATCTTCGCGGTAGCGGGTTGGCGGGTCGCCAATCAGGCGTAGCGTGCGCGTTTCAATGTCGCGCACGCCATCGGCAAAATCGTGCAGGCTGAAGTCAGCAATGCTGTAGTACAGCGCGTTGACCGTGAAATCACGGCGTAGGGCGTCTTCTTCGATGCTGCCCCAGACATTATCGCGCAGTAAGAGACCGGCGTCGGACTGGTGGGCAATGTGGTTGGCGTGTTCGTCCTGGGGCTTGCCACGAAAGGTGGTGACTTCGATGATTTCGCGGCCAAAACGTACGTGAACGATACGAAAGCGCCGCCCGATCAGGCGCGAATTGCGAAACAGCTCGCGCACCTGCTCGGGGGTGGCATTGGTGGCCACGTCGAAATCTTTCGGCATTTTACCCAGCAGCGCATCGCGGATGCTGCCGCCGACGAGAAACGCACCAAAGCCTGCACCGTCGAGGCGATAAAGCACTTTCAGCGCAGCGTCGCTGATGTGCTGGCGCGAGATGGGGTGCTCGGCGCGTGGAATAATGCGGGGGGTGGATAGGCCGGTCTGGCCGTTTTCATGGTGGAGGGATTTCAAATGCTCTCCGGAATTTAACAAGCAGGTTAGGCCTTTGAACATGCGGCGATTTCGATTCGCAGGATGTAAAAAATGACGTGAGAAATAATCGAGTGTAGCCCACCGCCCAGGCCTTGCAAAGCACAAGCGTCGGCAGAAGTGCAATAAAATATTTTAAGAAGAGAGGGTGAGAAGGGCAGACACAGAAAGGGGAGCCTCGTGAGGCTCCCCTTGCAAGCAAATAAATTAGCGTCCTTGCTGTTATTTTTCTGGGTGTTGGCACATCGCCCTGAATACGCACCGCAGTCAGTAGTAGGCGTGAGGTTCACGGATGGTTCCGACCGCCTCGTATTCAAAACAATAATCCAATCGCGAGCTTCTCCTCCCGGCTATTGTTGTTGTTGCCGGGGGCGCGCGGGTGGCCGTTATTGTTGTTATCGGCCGCTTGTGCGTGCGTCGCGTCCTCTACTGGGCGGCTTGTCGCTTGGCTCCGGTTGTTATTGTTGGTGGAGCCATGGTGCAAGCCGAGAGCGCCCGTTGTTGTTGTTGTGCAGGCTCATCTCTGTGTTTTTCTGGCTGTCTTGCCGTTTTGTTGTTGTTGATGGCAAGAGCGAAGGCGGCTGCTTGATTATTGTTGTACTTCTGTTTGAAGCAATGGCCGCCAAGCCCAGTGTTTTAAGGTTGTTTGTTTTTCTTACCCTATTACGTTGCATTAGGCGTGCCATGTTTTAAAAAATAGTTATTTTTCAGGTGGTTATATTTTATTACGGCAACATGAAGACGGTGTGCTCGGCCAAGTGTTACCGATTTTGGGCGATAAAAATGCCGCTATTGTGTGGGACGGTAACAGTGCGAGGTAACGTTTCCTCACACAGAGGGTCGGAGATAATTGCTTTAAAAACAAAGCATTAGACGTTGGTCTAAGGGGCGGTGTGCTATAAGCGTGGCGCCAGTGATGCGCTCAGGGCGAGCGTCGGGCGTTTTTCTTGCGTGGGATGCCCAGACGTTGGCGGCGCTCCCAGAGATTTTTGCGGCTGATGCCAAGTTTTTGCGCCAACTCGGTTTCGCTCATGTGATCCTGGTGCTCAAGGACAAAGTGCTGGAAGTAGTCTTCAAGCGATACGCCTTCAGCGGTATCGCCTGCGTGGGGTTCTTCAGCGAGGGTGTCGTCGAGGGGCGGCGGTGCTGTGGGCACGGGTTGCGGGCGCGTCGCGGCCGGAGCGAGCCCTAGGTCATCCGGGTGAATCAGGTGGCCTTCGGCGAGAATAACGCTGCGCTCCAGCGCGTTTTCCAGCTCGCGCACGTTGCCCGGCCAAGGGTAGTCACGCAGGTCCTGACGCGCCGCGCGAGACAGGCGCAGGCCTTCGCGGTTGTGGCGCTTGCAGGCCTTGTCGAGAAGAATGTCGGCAATCGCCAGCACGTCGTCTTCCCGCGCGCGCAGGGGCGGCAGCTCAATCTGCATGACGTTCAGGCGGTAGTACAAATCCAGACGAAACTCGCCGATTTTGGACAGCGCGCCAAGGTCGCGGTGGGTGGCGGCAATCAGGCGCACATCGACGTGGCGGGTTTCGACCGAGCCGACTTTGCGAATTTCGCCTTCCTGCAGCACGCGTAAAAGCCGCGCCTGCGCGTCGAGCGGCAATTCTCCGATCTCATCCAGAAACAGCGTGCCGCCGTCGGCGGCTTCGACCAGCCCGGTGCGCGAGGCACTGGCACCGGTAAACGCGCCTTTTTCGTGGCCAAAAAGCTCCGATTCGATCAGTGTTTCGGGGATTGCCGCGCAGTTGACTGAAATCAGCGGGGCACCGGCGCGCTTGCTTTGCTGATGCAGGGCGCGGGCGACAAGCTCTTTGCCGGTGCCGGATTCGCCCAGAATCAGCACGGTAACGTCGGCCGGCGCGGTTTTACGGATGCGGGTATAAACGTGCTGCATGGCCTCGCAGTCGCCGATCATGGGCTGGCGGCTGCCGCTTTCATCGGTGATCGCGGGCGGTTCGCCCTGGCGCATGGACTGCTGGTGCAAAAGACGTGCAACGGTTTCCACCAGCTCAGCGTGGTCAAACGGCTTGGCAATGTAGTCGACCGCGCCGAGTTTGAGCGACTCGATGGCCGAGCGCATGCTGGCGTAGCTGGTCATGATCAGCACCGGCACCGGGGCGGCGCGTTCGATTAGCGCCGTGCCTTCTTCACCCGGCAGGCGCAAGTCGCTGATGACCAGATCAAAGCGCTGCGGGTCGAGCCTGATGGCGTCTTCGACGCTGTCCGCTTCGCTTACCTCGTAGTGGTGACGCGCTAGCAGGCGCTTGAGGGCGCTGCGGATAATCGCTTCATCTTCAACAATCAGAATCTTTTGCATGGGGCTGCGGATCGTCCTGCTGGTAAAGCGGTAGCCATAGCGTCATGGCTGTGCCGCGGGAATGGCCAGGGGGTGGCGAGGCGACGTCGATGCTGCCCTGGTGCTCGGCCACAATTTGATAGGCAAGGGAAAGTCCGAGTCCGGTGCCTTCACCGGCGGGTTTGGTGGTGGCGAACGGCTCGAACAGGCGGTCGCGCACCTCAGGTGCAATGCCACGGCCGTTATCCGTCACGCGCCACCAGGCTTCCCCGTTTTGTGTGCCGGCGCTGATCGTGACCGTGCCGTGGGGGGAGCAGGCGTCGCGGGCGTTGCCCAACAGATTGAGCATGACCTGAATCAGCCGCTGGGCGTCGCCGCGTACCACAACGTCTGACGGGCAGGCATTGCTAAACGTGACCGCTTCGCGGGTGCGCGCCAAGTGTAGCAAATGCAGGGCTTCTTCGCTGATGCGGCCAAGCCCTACCGGCGAGCGGGGCAGCGCCGCTGCGTGGCGTCCGCCGTGGGTAAACTCCACCAGCGAGCTGACGATGCGGGTGACCCGCTGGGTCAGCGTCTGGATCTGGTCGGCGGTTTCCAATAGCACCGGGTCGTCGGTGTCGTAGCGCAGGTTCTGCGCCAATGACGAAATCCCGGTGATCGGATTGCCGATTTCATGCGCCACGCCGGCGGCCAGCTGGCCGATGGAGGCCAGCCGAGCGGCGTGCACGAGTTCGTCTTCGAGCCATTTCATTTCGGTGTGATCTTCAATCATGACCACGCGGCCGCCGCGGCTGTCGTCGCCGCTGAGGTCGGCGGTGTGCAGCGTCAGGAAATGATCGCGGCCATGCAGGTGTGCGGCCTGCTTGTAAAGCGTGACGCTGGTGCTGGAAAGCGCGCTTTGCAGCAGCGTCGGCCAGGGTTCGGGGAGGCTGTCGCGGTGCGCGCCGACCACGCTTTCACCGCTGATGCCGGAAAGCTCGGCCAGCGCCCGGTTCCACATCACCAGCTCGTCGTCGTCGCCGAATACGCAAAGCCCGACCGGCAGGTTAGCCAGCGTTTGGCGGTGGTGGCGGCGCAGGCCGTCAAGCTCCCGGGCAAGCCCGGTTAGCCGCGAGCGGTAGGCTTCCAGACGGCTTTCCACAAAGTGGATGTCGTCGGTAACCGGGGCGTCGTCGTGGCGGTAGGGCAGGTAGCGGTCAACGATATCGCGGGCGACCGATGGCCCCATCAGCCCCGAGAGGTTAGCTTGAATGCGGTCGCGTAGGCGGCGCAGCGCGTAGGGGCGGCGTTCCTGGTGGTTCAGGTTCAGCGCCTGCAGGGCTCGGTTGACCTCGCGGCCGGCGACGTCGTCCCCCAGCGCTTCGGCCAGCTGGGCGCTGAAGTCGGCCACCGTAGCGGCTTCAAGCGGCAGGCGTTTGGAGCGGATCACCGCGTCCACCGAGCAGGCCTCTGCGGCAGAACGCTCGCCTTCCGAGGTGCGGGTCAACAGCGACACGCCGATCAGCGCGAAGATATTGGCGGCAAGCGATAACAGCGTGACCTGATACCAGAGCGGCTCGCCTGGCAGCGGCAGCCACAGCGTCGGCAGCGAGACGAAAAGCGGTAGCCACAGCCCCCACAGCCACACGGCAACGCCGGCCAAAAGCCCGACGACCAGACCGTTGCGGTTGGCGCCGGGCCAGTAGAGCAGCGCGAGCATGCCCGGCAGGCATTGCGCCATGCCGACAAAGGCGGCAAGCCCCAGCGCCATGAGGTCGTGGTGGCTGCCCACCGCGGCATGAAACAGCCAGCCGCCGATGACTACCGCGACAATCAGTCCGCGGCGTAGCCAGCGCAGCCAGCCATAAAGATCCGCCCGCGCCTCAGGCGGGTGGGCCACCAGCACGATATGGTTGAGCACCATGCCCGACAGCGCCAGCGCAATCATGATCATGGTGCCGCTGGCCGCTGCCAGCCCGCCGATAAAGGCCAGCGCGCCCACGGCGGCGTGTTCGCTCATGACGTAGGCGGCATAGGCGGTAACGCTAATGGGGGCGCCGGCGGTCTTTTGTGCGGCCCACCAGATCAACGGAACGGGCAGCGCCATTAGCAGCAAAAATAGCGGCAGCGTCCAGCTGGCCTGCAGCAGCGTGTGGCGGGAGAGGCTTTCGGCAAAGGTGATGTGAAACAGGTGGGGCATCATAAAGGCGGCGGCGAAAAACAGCAGCAGCAGGGTGCGCCAGTGCGCCGGGTCAAGCGTCGGCGTTTGCGCGGTCAGTTCGCGTCCTTCGCCGTTTAGCCATTGATGCAGCTGCTGGGGGCCGTCGAAAACGCCCCACAGCGCAATGGCGCCGAGGGTTAGCATCACGCCCAGTTTGACCAGCGATTCAAAGGCGATGGCCGCCAGCAGCGTGTTGTGGCGCGCCCGCAGATGGCTGTAACGGGCGCCGAACAAGACGGCGAAGGCCGCAATCACCAGACAAAACACCAGGGCGACGGTGCTGCCCGCCGTGGTGCCGGTCATGGCGTTGATCGCCTCGCTCAGGGTTTTTACCTGAATACCCAGCAGCGGAAGCACCGCCAGTACGCTGACCAGCGTGACAATGGTGCCCGCCCAGCGGGTACGAAAGCGGAAGGCGAACAAGTCGGCCAGCGAGGCGAGCTGGTAGGTGCGGGTAATGCGCTGGATGGGGACGAGCAGCACCGGGGCAAGCAAAAACGCGCCGGCCGCACCGAGATAGTAGGCCAGATAGCCAAAGCCGGCGTTGGCCGCAAATTCCACGCTGCCGTACACCGCCCAAGCGCTGGCATAAACGCCGAGTGATAACGTATAAACCGCCGGATGTCGCGTCAGTCGAGCGGGGATAATCCCTCGTTCTACGGCGATGCCACAGCCAAACAGCAGCGCCAGATAGCCAAGCCCCAGCAGCACGATTCCCGTCAACTCAGCGCTCATCAAGCTTCCTTTTTTGTTCAAGCCATACGGTGAGGGCGATGAGCCCGCCCCAGATCAAAAACGGCCGATACCAGGCGATCTCCGGATTGCCCCAGCCGCTCATTAACAGCGGCGAGAGCAGATACCCCCCGAACACCAGAAACAGCATGATGCGGTACACGTACATGGCTAGACCTCCTGAGGGGCGGGGCGCGTAGGTGCTGTGGCCAAGCGCGCTGTTGACCAGTGGGCGATACCCCAGGCGAGCTGTTCGTGGGGCGTACCCTGGGCGAGCTCGGCCGGCGGCGCCTGATCGAGTGCGGTCAAGGCGTCGAACAGCTGCCGGCGAACGCCGCGCGCATCGTCGGCAAGCATCGGGGCGAAATTTTGCTTAGACAGTTTCTGGCCGGCCGCGCTAACCATCAGCGGCAGATGCAGGTAGCGTGGCCGCGGATAGCCCAATGCGCGCTGTAGCTGGCGCTGCCACGGGGTATTGTCCAGCAGGTCGACGCCGCGCACCACGTCAGTCATGCCCTGCTCGGCGTCGTCCACCACCACGGCGAGTTGATAAGCAAACAGGCCATCCTTGCGCTTGAGCACGACGTCGCCCAGTGCTGTGGGGTCAAAGGCCAGTGTACCCAGCAGGCGGTCGTCAAAGCGCGCCGGGTGCTCGCCCAAATCGCTTCTCAGCCGCCAGGCGCACGGCGCACCCGCATGGCGTACGCCGTTGCGACACCAGCCGGGATAAATGCTGTGGTCACGCCACTGCTTACGCGAGCAGCTGCACGGGTAGGCAAGCCCCAGCTCTTTCAGCCGGTCAAGCGCGCCCTCGTAGGCGGGGGCGCGTTGGTGCTGCCAGATGACCTCGCCGTCCCACTCAAGACCGAACGCCGTAAGCTGGCGCAGAATCGTCTCGGCAGCGCCTTGGGGGCAGCGCGGCGGGTCGATATCTTCAATGCGCACCCACCATTCACCGCCGGCGGCGCGGGCATCCAGATAGCTACCCAGCGCCGCCACCAGCGAGCCAAAATGCAGCGGGCCTGACGGGGTCGGCGCAAAGCGGCCGCGATAACGGTTTTTTGTATCAGTGTTCATGAGAACGATAATAACAGTGCCGGGGCATAGAGGGGCTGATGAAAAAGGCAGCAGACGAGAAACGCAAACGGGCACCCGAAGGTGCCCGCGTTTGCCAAACGTACTGGCCGGTTAACCGCCGAGCTGTTTTTCCTTGAGTTCGTCCAGGGTCTTGCAATCCACGCAGAGCGTGGCGGTAGGGCGTGCTTCCAGCCGGCGGATGCCGATATCAATGCCGCAGGTTTCGCAGAAGCCGTAATCGTCTTCGTCGATTTTTTCGATCGTTTCATTGATCTTTTTTAGCAGTTTGCGCTCGCGATCGCGGGTGCGCAGCTCCAGACTAAAGCCTTCTTCCTGGGTTGCTCGATCGGCCGGATCGGCATAGTTGTTGGCATCTTCCTGCAGGTGGCGGACGGTACGGTCCACCTCTTCCATGAGCTCCTGTTTCCAGTCCAGCAGCAGCTGACGGAAGTGTCTCAGCTGCCGCGCGTTCATGTATTCTTCACCCGCGGCCGGTTCGTACGGGGTGAAGGTGTCGGACGCTTCCGTTTTCTTTTCCGCTACTGGCATGGGAGTGCCCCTTACATAAATGACTGCTGAACGACCATTAGTGTCTAATAGATGTCGCGCCAAAGGGATGCTTGTTTAGCGTAAAAACGCGGTGAATGCAAGCATAGTGCCGGTGTTGAACGATGTTAATGTGTCGCGCCCCGAGCTGAGGGGCAGATAATAAAGGAGCTTTCATGGCAACATCCTTGTCCGTTGCAGTAGGCGTGTGGCGCTATCCGCCGCTGGTGCCCGGCACGCTGATACGGCGCTATAAGCGCTTTCTGGCCGATGTGCGGCTGGATGATGGCCGCGACGTGGTGGCGCATTGCCCCAACACCGGCGCGATGACCGCGGTCAACAAACCGGGGTGTCGAGTATGGTTAGTACCAAGTGACAACCCTAAACGCAAGCTTGCCTGGACCTGGGAGCTGATTGAGCTGCCTGCAGAAGACGGCGGCGTGGCGCTGGCCTCAGTCAATACCGGGCGCGCCAACCGTATTGTGGAAGCGGCATTGGAGGCGGGACGCCTGGCGCCGCTGCGCGGCTATGCCACGCTGAAGCGTGAGGCAAGCGTTGACGATGCGCGGCTGGATTTCCTGCTGGATGACCCCGAGCGGGGTCAGGCGTATGTCGAGGTCAAGCAGGTAACGCTCAAGGAGGCCGACGGGCTGGGCTATTTTCCCGATGCGGTCAGCGCCCGTGGCACCCGGCATTTGCGCACCCTGAGCCGGCTGGCGCAGAGTGGCAAGCGCGCGGTGCTGGTGTTCTGCGTGGCCCATGAGGGGATTGATAGCGTGGGAGCGGCGGCGCACATTGACCCCGCCTACGCTAAAGCGCTTGGCGAGGCGGCAGCCTGTGGCGTTGAAGTGCTGGCCTACGGGGTGAGCTTTACGCATGACAATGACATGCCGGTGGCGGTGGCGCTTGAACGCAGGCTCGAGGTGCGGCTTTAGCCCTTGAACACGTTAACGCTCAAGGTAGAAGCGCTGGATGAAGCTGACGTTTTCGGGCTCGGCGTTGCGGTCGGTGCGCACCTTTAGCGCAAAGTGCAGCGGTGCGTCGTGCTGCAGGCGAAAGGTGGCCAGCTGGTAGACGGCGCCATTGTCGCGCACGGTACGAAACGCCAGCGCTTTGGGGGCTTCGTCCAGCAGGCCGACGCTGCCCTTTACCCCGGCATTGACCGCCCGCGTGGTGCCGTCGTCTTGCCGCTCCCTGACGGTTACGCTTAAAAGCCCCAGCCCGGCGCTACGCTGCAGGCCATAGGCTTGGGCCACTTCGGGCGTTAAAAAGCGGGTGCTCACCGCGCTATAGTGGATGTCGTAATCGCCGGCGCGCTCAAGCTGCCCGGCCTGGGCGGCAAGTGCCATCAGGCTGAGCCCGAAACATGCAAAGGCGCAGGTTAACCAACGTTTAGCCATGTGGAGTTGTCTCCCTTGTCGAGCGAACACGTTTCACCCCGTTACCCAGCGCTTAGAGACGCCGGCGTACGCGGAAAATGGCGATTTCACCGAACAGGTTAGGCCACAGCCTTGATGTCCAGTGGCCGCGGTGGTTGCCGACCCCCACGGCACGGTCGACGATGACCAGCCCCTGGTCGCGGCACAGGTGTTCAAAGTCGTTGAACGTCGACAGATGAATGTTGGGCGTATCGTACCAGGCGTGAGGCAGCGATTTGGACACCGGCATATAGCCGCGCAGCCCTAAATGCACGCGGTGGCGCCAGTAGGCAAAGTTAGGAAAGGTAATAATCCCCTCGTTGGCCACGCGCAGCATTTCGTGGAGCATTTTGTCCGGACGGCGCAGCGCCTGAAGCGCCTGGGTCATGATCACCTGATCGTAACTTTGGTCGCGAAAGCTCGCTAGGCCGTCATCCAGGTTGTGCTCTATTACGCTGACGCCGCGGGCGACGCAGCGGGTAATGCCGTCGGGGTCGATTTCCAGCCCGTAGCCGGTGACGCCCTTGTGCCGGGCCAGGTTTTCCAGCAGCACGCCGTCGCCGCAGGCCAGGTCCAGCACGTGGGCGTCGGGCGCTATCCAGTCGTAAATGATGTTGAGGTCGGCGCGCATCACGATTGGCGCTCCTTTGATTCGGCGTTGGGGTCGGGCTCGGCGCGCTGCATGAAGGCGCTGAAGATGGCCTCATAGCGCGGCTCGGGGAGCAGGAAAGCGTCGTGGCCGTAGGGCGAGTCTATGTTGGCGTAGCTGACCGGTTTGCCGGCGTGGATCAGCGCATCTACCAGCTCGCGCGAGCGCGACGGCGGAAAGCGCCAGTCGGAGGTGAAACTCAGCACTAGAAACGGGCACTGCGCCGGGGTTAGCGCTTGGGCCAAGGCAAGCTCAGCGTCGTGCTCTGCGGCCGGGTCAAAGTAGTCAAGCGCCTTGGTCATCAGCAGATAAGTATTGGCGTCAAAGGTGGTGGAAAATGTATCGCCCTGATAGCGCAGGTAGGATTCCACCTGAAAGTCCACGCCAAAACCAAAGTGCAGATCGTCGCTGCGCAGGTCGCGGCCAAACTTGGAGCCCATGGCGTCGGCGGACAGGTAGGTAATATGCCCGACCATGCGGGCGAGCTTCAGGCCGCGCTTGGGCACGGTGTTGTGCTCGGCGTACCAGCCGTCGCTGAAGTCGGGGTCCGAGCGGATCGCCTGACGAGCGACTTCGTTGAAGGCAATATTCTGCGCCGAGAGCCGCGGCGTGGCGGCAATGACCGCGGCATTGGCGATGCGTTCGGGATAGTCGATACTCCATTGCAGCACCTGCATGCCGCCCAGGCTGCCGCCAATTACGGCGGCAAAGCGCTCAATCCCCAAGCGGTCGGCCAGTCGCGCCTGGCTGTGGACCCAGTCGCTGACCGTCACCATGGGAAACTCCGGCCCCCACAGGCGGCCGGTTTCCGGGTTGTGGCTAAGCGGGCCGGTACTGCCGTGACAGCCGCCGAGGTTGTTCAGCGAGATGACAAAAAAGCGGTTGGTATCAACCGACTTGCCCGGGCCAATGTAGGCGTCCCACCAGCCGGGTTTGCGGTCATCCGGGTGGTGGTAACCGGCGGCGTGATGGTGGCCGGAAAGCGCATGGCAGACGAGCACGGCATTAGTACGCTCGGCGTTGAGCGTACCGTAAGTCTCATAGACCAGATCGTAGGCGGCCAGCGTTTTTCCGCAGGCAAGCGCAAGCGGCGTATCAAAGTGTGCGACTTCCGGGGTAACAAGCCCTACCGAATCTGGCAGCAGCTGGCTTTCCGTGTCGGCCGAATGTGAATCAGGCATGACATATCATCGTTTTATTCAAAGGGAAATCATAGACCTACCAGCCTACCGGAAATACCGGCGGCACGAATCAGTGCGCCGACCACTAGGCCATCCAGCAGGTTGATGGCGATAAACACCACAATGGGTGACAGGTCAATCATGCCCAGCGGAGGGATGACGCGGCGCACCGGTGCCATGATGGGCTCAACCAGCTGCATGACCAAAAGTGCGCCGGGGTGGCTGGCCTGCGGCGCAACCCAGCTCAGGATGATCATCACAATCAGCGAAAAGAAGTAAATCTTCAAAATGGCGTTGGCCAGAGCGGCAATAGTGGCAATCAGAAGCCCGCCGATGGGTGGAATGCCCACGCCGATAATCATGAAAATCACAATGATGCCCAACACCTTGAGCACAAAGCCCGCGGCTAGCGTGGCAAGATCAAAACGCCCGGCAACAGGGCCGAGAAAGCGTTGAAATGGCCCCACAACCGGCTGGGTGATTTTGACTACCGTCTGGCTCACCGGATTGTAGTAATCGGCGTTTGATGCCTGCAATAAAAAGCGCAGCATAAGAATAAACAGATAAATGCCGATCAGCGAGTTGACCAGCATCAGCCCGGCGCTGCCGAGTTGGGTGCCCATAGTAACGTCTCCGTGGTGGTGGCGGGTGTTAGGCTTCGTCTGAAAAGTGCTTGTGTTCAGCCCTTGGCGAGCTCGTCGGCCATTTGCCGGGCGCGTTCGGCGCAGGCCTGCATGGCCTCGGCGATCGTCTGGCGCAGGTTGGCGTCTTCCATGTGAGCGATGGCGCGCTCGGTGGTGCCGCCCGGCGACATGACGTTTTGCTTGAGCGTGGCCGGGTCGTGCTCGCTTTGCGAGGCCATGGTGGCCGCGCCCCGCGCGGTTTGAATCGCCAGCCTGCGCGCCGTTTCAGCCGGCAGTCCAAGCGTTACGCCGGCTTCTTCCATGGCCTCGAACATGAGAAAGAAATAGGCCGGCGCGCTGCCGGAAACGGCCGTGACCGCCTCCAGCAATGCTTCATCCTCGACCCACTCGACAATCCCCACGGCCTGCATGAGCCGGGTGGCTATTTGCCGCTGGCTATCGCTGACCCGCGCGTTAGCGTAAAGACCGCTGGCGCCTTGCCCGACAAGCGACGGCGTATTGGGCATGCAGCGCACCAGCGCATTGCCGCCGCCGAGCCATTCGTCAATGGTGGCCGCATCAAGCCCCGCGGCAATCGAGATGATCAGTGGTCGCGTTTCTCGCACGCTGTCGGCAAGCCCCTGGCATACCTCATGCATAATTTGCGGCTTGACCGCTAGCACCAGCACGTCAGCGCCTGCTGCCGCGGCGGCGTTATCGGTTGTGGTGTGAATGCCGAGGCGCTCGCCAATGGCGGTTAGCTCGTCCCGACGGGGGGTAGTGGCGGTGATGTTGCCGGATGGGGCGTCACTTTGGATTAGCCCGCCGATAATGGCGCTAGCCATATTGCCCGCGCCGATAAAGGTGATTTTTGTTTCCATGTGCGTGTCCTACTGTCAATAATCAGTTTTGTTGGCGGGCGCCGAAGATGGCCG
>Ga0307967_1001734_pt1 | contig 13037 bp, 10 predicted proteins | sample OrgLakmetagen648_FD_201828 | JGI IMG/M metagenome (GOLD analysis project Ga0307967, IMG submission 201828) | Saline water microbial communities from Organic Lake, Antarctica - #648 | ecosystem: Environmental > Aquatic > Non-marine Saline and Alkaline > Saline | place: Antarctica: Organic Lake... | reverse complement strand
TTAAGTGCACTGGCTTTCTCTGCCTGGGCGCAGCCGGCGCTGTATGTGGCAGGTACCCATTACGAGGAGCTGCCGGCACCGGTACGCACCAATGATGCGGACAAAATCGAAGTACTGGAAGTCTTCTGGTATGGCTGCGGCCACTGTTTCCGGTTTCAGCCGCTGATTGATGACTGGGCTCAGAATGCGCCGGATGACGTCGACTATATGCACTACCCGGCCATCTGGAACGAACTTATGAAGATCCACGCGCAGGCATTTTATACGGCCGAAAGTCTGGACGTTGTAGATGCCGTGCACAACCCGATTTTCGAAGCCATCAACCTGCAAGGCAACCGTTTGCAGAATGAACGCCAGCTGGCCGCGCTGTTCACGGCAAATGGTGTTGACGAAGAGGCGTTTTCTCGCGCATTTAACTCCTTTCCGGTCCGCACCAAGGTCAATCAGGCTGAAAGCCGAATGCAGGACTATCAGATCCGCAGTACCCCCAATGTTATCGTCAATGGCAAGTATCTGGTAACGACCAATGAAGCTGTGCGGACCCAGCAGGACATGCTCGCAATCGTCGATTTCCTCGTCGCACAGGAGCGTGCCGCACGCTAAGACGACGCAGGTCGTCACGCTGCGGCGAATAACAAGGCGCTGAAACAAGCGTCAGGAAGCGTGCCTATGGGTCATCGGATGCAAGAGGGCGAAGAGGCGTTGCGCTGGAAGCGCAAATTTCTCGATGCGCTGGAAGAACACGAACAACACGACAAAGCCCTCAGTAACCGCATACGCCTGCTACGCCGGGGTTTACTCGGCGTCAGCCTCGCTGGTGATGGCAGCGATCCCGTTCTCGACAAACAGCTTACCGAGTTGCGCAGCACGCTGCGCAATGATGACCGGGAAGCCGGTCTCGACATCCTGCTGGAACAAATCGAAAAGTCCATCATCCGTCTGGATAATGAAAAGAATGCCAGCACCTGGGCGCTGAAAAAGGCATTTGAAAGTAGCCTCGAAGAACTTGAAAAAATCTCTCTGCCCGGCCCATCACGTCGTCTGCTTAAAAAATTTTCGCGCAGCCTCTCCACCCGCCTGGAAGATCCTCAGCAACATGCTGGCTTGATCCGCAATTTCATCGAACTGCTCAGCGAAGCGGTTCAGGCACTGAAGCTTCAGGAGCAACAAGCCACCCGCCCGTCAGCTACCCCACCTGGAATCGGTCTGTGGCAGCGCTTGTTCGGCGCCAGTCAAACGCCCTCAGCAGACGAGCCCTCAGCGAATAAAGAGCCCTCAGCGCGACAAGAGCCCTCAGCGAATAAAGAGCCCTCAGCCCTTAGAGAGCCCTCAGCGAATAAAGAGCCCTCAGCCCTGAGAGAGCCCTCAGCCCTGAGAGAGCCCCCAGCCCACGACGACCCTGCCCTCACCGGTGAGCTTCTGGACCGCGACGACCATACCCATTCATCGTCCAGTGCCAGCAGGCCTGGGTCAACAGCCGAAAACAAGGTTCGGCTTGAACCGGAAAACGACGCCGAAGAAGAGCAGTTTCTCGACGCTGAAAATGACGTTCTCAACGCGTCATTGGCGAGCACCAAATTCAACGACAAGACATCGCAGCAGCAGGAAAGCGCGCTGCGTCCTCACCCCGCCGAACCCGACGCCGACGACAGCATCAGTATTGAGGGTGAACTGCTGCGTGACAAGTCCGGCCTCGCGGAACCGGCCTTCTCGTTCATTGCGGGGCACGTTGAGCCTCTGCTGCTCAGGATACTCGAGTCTATCCACATCACGGGCGAGTCGGTCAAGCTCGCAGAAACGATCCGGCGTCACATTCTCAAAGGCCTCAATTGGTACGAATTTGTTGCAGTGCTGGAAGAAATACTGCAGATTCTGCGCACGGCTGCAGATGAGCAGCGCTTTGAGTTTCAGGACTTTCTGACCGAGGTGAACGAAAGTCTTGCCCAGGTGCAGGCCTTCGTTGATCATTCCCGTCAATACGCCGATCAAAGTGCCGCTGCTGATGCCGTCATGGATGCCAGGGTACGCGAACAGATCCACAGCATCAGTCACGCTGTGGCTGATTCCGATGCTGATCTGAATTCGCTGAAAAGCAGTGTGCAATCGCAGCTGGACGCAATCATAAATTCACTGGACAGTTTCAAGTCCGAGCGCCAGCAACAGGAAGGCGGCATGTCCGGTGAGGTGCGTGAGTTGACTGAGCGCATCAGCGCGCTTGAAACCGAGTCCAGTGAGCTTCGCGTGCATCTGGCGCAGCAACAGACGAAAGCACAAACCGATACGCTGACTGATCTGCCGAATCGAGATGCCTACAACCAGCACTTGCGGGTGAGTCTGGACGAGTGGCGCGAAGGCGCCGGCCATGAGCGTCGTGATGACGACCGGGCGATGTGTCTGGCGGTTGCTGACGTGGATCATTTCAAGAGTATAAACGATACCTATGGCCATCTGGCGGGTGACAAGGTGTTAAAAATCATCAGTAAAGAGCTGGTGTCGCGGCTGCGTGATTCGGATTTTGTGGCCCGTTATGGTGGCGAAGAGTTTGTTATCATCATGCCGCGCACACGCCCTGCCGATGCCGAACATGCCTTGAATAACGTGCGTGACGCCATTGCCAATATCCCGTTCCATTTCAAAGAGCGACAATTAAAGATCACGATATCCTTCGGCGTCGCCGATGCGGGCCATGACGACAGTGCGGAATCGTTGTTTGAACGCGCTGACGGCGCACTCTACCAAGCTAAGGCTGATGGCAGAAATCGGGTGCACAGGCACCGATAGGGTAGCTGAACTGTCAGCACAAACTTTTTCAGGGTGACACGCGTCACAGGAAGCTCACGCAGCAAGAACCAACAACAGGGATTTACATAATGGGTCTGAGCGATATCGGCGAACAGGTCCGCCAGCTGCTGTCGAGCGCGGGACGTTCGCTGAACACGACTGAACCTGGCGCTGCCCTCATCAGCCACGTGAACGTGGTCCTGATGGTATACGACGACAGGTTGTACCAGCTGGGCAATGGCCGCTGGAGCAGCTTAAGTGATCGCCGGAGTGGTCCGGATGATCGCCAGAGCGGTTTGGATGATAGCCGGAGCGGCCTGGATGAAAGCGCTGCCAGGGCCCCGTCCACCGCCGCCCGTATCGCCAGCGCAGCCGCTGACTTGCTGACCCATAGCGATGCGGGCGATGGCTCGCGCAACGTTTCACATAACGTACTTTTATTGTTACCACCTGCTGATTTCCTGGCCATATCCACCGACTTGCCCGGCGTTGCGCACGCTGCCGTCAGGCCAGCATTACAGCTACAGGCAGACAGCCTGCTGCCTGGTTTCGAAGAGCCTCTGAGCCTGGCGGTTAAACCCGGTTTTAGTTTTAATACCGCAGGCAGTGCCCATCCTCATCAGTCGTTCTGGCTGCCGACCGCCAGCATCAACGCTCTGTTCGACGCTTTCGCAGACGAATCGCTATTCCTTGCTGCCGTGACGCCCCGCTCAACCGTGCTGATCAATCAACCGGGTCAGATTGTTGTGGATGAGCAGGACAACGAAAATCAGTCTGTTCTTCGCGCCCGCGACGGAGTTGTGCAGCAGTGTCTGCAAACCAGCCTCGTGGACCTTGAATTGCCTGCCCTGGACGAGCAATGGCAAGCAGAGAGGGCGATGCTCCTGGCATCACCATCACCATCACCATCATCGCCAATCCTGACATTTCGCAGTGCCCAGGATTATCTTGATCAAAGTCGCCTGCACGGTGGTGATGCTGTTCGGCAATCGGGCGCGTCCTACGCCATATTCCCCGCTGCTGCTCTTGCTGCCCGGCATCAGTTCGACAAAGGCAAACGTCTGTGGCTGGTGGCGGCGGCGCTGGCCGTATTGATGGTTGTCGGCGCCATACCGTTTCTGGTGCAGGCCTTTCAGTTAAGCAGCTTGAACAATACCCTGGCAGAACAGCAAGAGCTAGCCACGCCGGCGCGCAACGATCAACGGGCAGTACGTGACTTTGAATCACGCTGGGGTGTACTCACCGAGTACCCGCGCCACGATGTGCCGGCCATGCTGTTGGCGCTGCAAGAGGTGATCAGTCCGAACGTATTGACGTTTCTGGAGCTGGAAGAAGGTTACATCAGTATCGAAGGGCAGAGTCCCGACCCGCAGCGACTGCTGCAGCAGCTGGAACAGAATGACATGTTCACAGAAGTGGACTTCGCGCGTGCCACCAGTAACAACAGTTACTACATCGACCTGCGGCTGACCACGGTAGACTTCCCTGCCTACCAGCAATGGTACTTCCCGGAGTCACAATAATGCTGTCGGGAATTCGATCGCTGACGTCGAGAGAAAAAAATATTCTGCGCCTGGCCGTATTGCTGGCGCTGGTGATTGGCCTGTCCAATGGAGTCCCGGTGATACGCGAGATCTACTATGAGCGCGCCCTGACCATCGAAGCGTTGCGCAGCGAGATCGCGCGTGAGCAAAGGCTGGTTGAAAACACAGAGCTTTGGCAGCAGCGCCGGAGCGATATCGATCAACAACTGAACACCCTGGATGCCAGGCTGTTCACCGGCAATGGAAACGCTCAGGGCACCACGCCCACGGTGCCGGTACTGGCAGCCAATATCCAGCGGCTGGTTCGGCAACATGCCCAGGAGACAGGTGTCACAATTACCTCCACCAGTCTTGCCGAGTCGCGTGACACACAGGGCTGGCTGTTGGTCGAACAAACCCTGTCATTCAATCTGGACAACCAGCGCAACACGATGGACTTTCTTGCGCGCCTTGATGCCTCCGAGCCCTGGCTTGCGGTCAGCTACTTCAGCATGCGACGAACGCGTAATATGTATACTGGTGAAATCACGGTCGTCGGTTTCGGCCGCACCAGTGCTGCAGCTGCGGCGGGGGATTGATCCATGACCAATGCCATGAGTCTGCCTGTGTTTACCCAGCTGCTTGAACCGGCTGGCATCGCGCCGGCGCAGGATTTTATCGACAGTCGTGTGCTGGTTTGTGACCGGCTGCCAGACAGCCAGCTGCGGGCGCGTATTCGTTTTGTGCTAAACAATTCCAGTGCAGGATCTGGCGCCGGATCAGTGCGCTTCCGCGCGGCAGGGTCCGATGAAGTCAGACGGCTCATCAAACACTGGCGAGCTGAGTTATCGCCCACCATCGACAGCGCCAGCACCGATGACTTGTTTGTGTCCGGCTTCGAGGACGATGAAGAACTCAAAGACCTGGCGTCAGAAGCGCCGATCATCCGGCTGGTAAACCACCTGTTCGCCCGCGCACTTGACCTGAACGCCAGCGACATCCATTTTGAGCCCAACGAAGAGCACCTTGATGTGCGCTGCCGGGTCGATGGCATCATGCACCGCATCGAACGCCTGCCGGCACGAATCACCACCGCGGTCGCATCCCGCCTGAAATTAATGGCGCGGATGGATATTGGCGAAAAGCGTCTGCCGCAAGACGGCCGCATTGATTTCCGTACTGGCGGTAAGCAGCTCGACATGCGTGTGTCCACCCTGCCCGGCGTTCATGGTGAGTCAATTGTGCTGCGTATTCTCGATCGCGGGGATACCGCGGTGAGTCTGCAGCAACTGGGTATGCCGCAAAATATTCTGGGCACCTATCAAAGACTGATCAATCAGCCACACGGCATGATCCTGATTACCGGTCCTACTGGCAGCGGTAAAACGACGACCCTGTATGCCACGCTGGAAAAAATCAACGATCAGAAAAGCAAGATCATTACTGTTGAAGATCCGGTTGAGTATCAGCTGGAGGGCATTACCCAGATTCAGGCGAATCCGGCGATCGGTTTGACGTTTGCCGCGGGATTGCGCTCAATCGTTCGCCAGGATCCTGACGTCATCATGGTGGGTGAGATCCGTGACCATGAGACCGCAGAGATCGCCATCGAATCCGCGCTCACCGGTCACCTGGTTTTTTCCACGTTGCATACCAATGACGCCGCCGGTGCCATCACCCGGTTGCAGGACATGGGGGTCGAAGGTTATCTGATCAGCTCCAGTTTATTGTGTGTGCAGGCGCAGCGTCTGGTGCGACGCATCTGCACCGACTGCGGCGAACCCCACGCCATCACCCCTGATGAGGAGCAGGTATTGCAGATACATACGCAGGATTATCCGCGTGTGCGTCGCGGCAAAGGCTGCGAACGCTGCGGTGAGACCGGTTATCGTGGCCGCATTGGGCTTTACGAGCTGTTGGTGATGTCCGATGCCATTCGCCATGAAATTGCCACCGGCTCGGACGCCAATATCATTCGCAATCAGGCGATCAAAGAGGGTATGAAAACCTTGCGTGAAGATGCCCTGGAAAAGCTCGCGGCCGGCATGACCACACCAGAGGAAGTGGTCAGGGTTACACGCGCCGGCGCCGCATCATGAGCGTTAATCAGTTCAATTATCAGGCCTACGATGTCGCCGGCAAGGTGCAAAATGGTCTTATTGTCGCTGATTCGGAGCGCGAGGCAGTAAAACTGTTGCGGGGTCGACAACTGGTGCCGGTCAAAATCACTCGCGCAAGCCAGAGCGGAAAACGACTGCGCACAGGTAAAAAGATCCGGCAAAGCGATCTGCTCGATTTCACCACCGGGCTGCGCACCCTGGTCGACGCCCGGGTGCCACTGGACAAAGCCTTGCGGCTGCTGGAAGGCATCACTGAATCCAATGCCATGCGTGAATTGGTGGTGACCATGCGCCGTGATGTCAAAGAAGGCAAAAGCCTGGCCGAAGCCATGGAAACCCGGCCGGATGTGTTCACCAGGATGTATATCAATATTGTGCGGGCCGGTGAAGAAGGCGGCATCCTGCACCAGCTGCTGCCGGATCTGGCCGATTTCCTGGAAACCAGCGCGGAAAATCGCCAGGCGATAATCTCTGCCATGGTTTACCCGATTGTATTGCTGGTCACAGGCGTGATATCCGTGTTCCTGCTGCTGGTTTTTGTGATACCGCAGTTTGCCGTCATGTTCCAGGACGCTGGTACCGATGTGCCAGCGTCTGCTGCCTTTTTGCTGGCACTGAGCGATGGCGTCAAGCAGTACGGTTATTTGTTTGTGATTATGATAGCAGCCCTGGTGATGTGGTGGCGCTGGCAGGACCGCAACGCCTCCAGCAAATTGAAGAAAGACGCTTTCCTGTTACGCACACCGCTGCTGGGCCAGCTTCTGCTGTACCGCGACTGTGCCGTTTTCGCCCGCACCCTGGGCGCATTGCTGGCCGCCGGTATTCCACTTATCCGGGCTTTGCGTGTGGCACGCGAGGTGGTCAGCAATACCGAACTGGTGCGTCTGCTCGCTCGTGTGGAGGAAGATGTGCGAGGTGGCGCTGGCCTGGGTGTTTCACTGGAAAAGGCCGGTGTTTTCCCAACGTTGCTGCACCAGTTGGTCGCCGTTGGCGAGGAGTCCGGTCGCACCGCCAGCATTTTGTTGAAAACGGCCGAGACCTTTGATCACAATGTTAAAAACCAGATGTCCACTCTGGTGTCTGCATTGCAGCCCGGGCTGATCCTGTTGCTGGGTATCGCCGTGGGTGGCATAACCATCACCATGCTGTCGGCAGTGTTCAGCATGAACTCAGTACAATTTTAACGTCAGGCAAGTATCGTCGTCAGGAACCTGGCGACACATACGGGGAGTACGGAACGTGAAAGGAACCATCAGGCCATTCGCCTTACTTGGGTTAGCAGTTGCGCTGTCGTCGTGCGCTGCCGTGCAAACCGGGTCCGGTAGCGATAGCAATAGCACAGGTCCCCTATCAAATGCGAGTACAACGGCATCGGCTGCTTCGGGTAGTGCCACGTCATCACCCGAGGTTTCCGCCCGACAAATGGCCGAAGCGGCCGATGCGGCTCAGCGCCAGGACTTGATTAATGAGATCAATCGCGACGGGGTTCGTGTCGGCACAGACGGCTACCGCGAAGCCGTGCCACTGCCAACACAAACGCCCACACAAGATGTGGTGGAGCTCAATTACGAACAGGCGGACCTGCGTGACGTCTTGTCTGAACTCGCAGATGCACTCGATATTACCATGATCATTGACCCGACCATTGCGGACCGGGTCAGTATACGTACCGCTGCCAATCGTCCGCTGTCTTATGATGATATCTGGCCCCTTGTGCGCTTGTTGACGCGGCAGAATGGCGTGTTGCTGGAACGCGAAGGCGATATTTATTACGCCCGTCAAGGTGAGTCAAGCCTGCCACTGGAAATAACAACGCCAGGCAACCTGCAGTCGGGCACCGCCAATTACGTCATGCAGATTACACCACTGATCTATATCTCCGTCGACTCAGCGCTGGAATTGTTAACGCCGCTGGTGGAGCCTGATGGTACAGTTATGCGTATCTCCAACAGCAACACACTGGCAGTGTCGGCCAGCCGCGGGCAGTTGTCGCGGGTCAACGAGCTGCTGGATCTGATTGATGATGACCCGTTCCGTAACCAGGGTATTCAATTATATCCCCTGAGTAATGCCAGTGCTGGGGAAGTCGCACAAGAACTGCAGGATATTCTGATGTTGATCGAAGGGGGTTCGCCTGCATTTCAGGTGCAGGCACTGGAGCGCATCAATTCATTGCTGGTCACGGCTCCGGCCAGCCGGGGTTTCGACGAAATCAGCCGCTGGATTCGTATTCTGGATGCTGACCGGCAAGAGCAGGCAGAGCAGCTGTTTCAGTACCGGGTGAAAAACCTGAATGCAATCGAGCTGGCCACCACCCTGACCGAAGTGTTTCGAGTCGAAAACGACAACGACAATATTCCCGCCAGCAGCGGGCAGGCGCAGGAACGGGAGGCCCAGCGCGAAACGGTGGTTGAGCTCAACGATCAGGGCGAGCCGGTCATGCGCAGCCAGCCCAGCAGCACAGTCTCAACATTCGGGGTATCGGCCGATCTTCGCGTCACCATTGTTGCCGACGAGGCCACTAATACGCTGTTGATTCGCAGCAATCCACGTGACTATCGACAATTGCTGGCCATCATCAATCAACTCGATAGTGCGCCGCTGCAGGTTATGCTCAATGCCGTTATTGCACAGGTCGTGCTGACCGACGATACCTCGTTTGGTGTGGACTGGTCGCGGGTACTGGAAACGGCGACGGGTTCAACGCGTGTCAGCACCGACTTTCTGCCTTCCGGCGGTGGAGGCCAGTCTGGCCTCGGTGGCCTGCTGTTTAACCGTGCGTTTCTCGACGGCGCAGCGCGTGTCGAAGCCACGTTGGAGGCGATTGCGGTAAACAATGATGTACGCTTGTTGGCACGTCCGTCGCTGACCGTTGTCAACAATATGGAAGGCCAGATTCGCATTGGCGCCGAAGTGCCGGTCAGGCTCGGCGAGACCACTACAACGGTTGGCACCACAGAAAATATTCAGTACCGTGACACCGGCATTGAGCTCAACATTACCCCCCGCATCAATGATGAGGGCGTCGTGAATCTGCTGATCCGTCAGGCGCTGTCATCGGTGTCGGAAAACTCGGGCGTGAGTGGCAATCCGATATTCGAGAACCAGGAAATTGAAACGACTGTTGTGGTGCGTGATGGTGAGAACGTGGTGCTGGGCGGGCTTATCCAGAACAATAATGATGCCCTGAACACCGGTGTGCCTCTGCTCAACCGGGTGCCTGTTCTGGGGCGACTGTTCAGCTATCAGCGGGACAACAACGAAAGGCGCGAATTGTTTATTGTCATTCGCCCGGAAATCATCAATGTCAACGAGCAGAATAACGCCAGTTATCGAGAAATTCTGAGCCGTTTCGATCTGGCCGCGGAAATGCTGTCCGAATGAGTCCGTGTTCGCCAGGGCGAACACGGTTTGCGAACAATGAAGAGGAGTTTCCCATGAATAAAACAAGACTGTCGACCGGCGCGCGCGGTTTCACCATTATTGAGCTGCTGATCGTGATGGCGATTTTGGGTATGCTGGCCGTGATGGTCGCCCCAAACCTGTTCAACCAGGCCGACAGTGCACGTCGTGACGCTGTGTTGTCACAGATTTCATCGCTGGGCAGTGCGCTGGATGCGTATCGTCTGGACACAGGGCAGTACCCGGACTCGATGGAGGGCCTGGTACGCGACAACAGCGGTCGTTCAACGTGGAACGGTCCCTACCTGCGCGGTGAGTTGCCGGTAGACCCCTGGGGTAACGAATACCAGTACGAATCAAATGGCCGGGAATATACGTTGATGTCCTATGGTGCCGACGGCCGCGAAGGTGGCGAAGACAATGACGCTGATATCAGTATATGACAATACCATCGGTTCCAGGCGCGGCGTGACGTTTTCTCTGTCCAGGCCCCTGGTCCGGCCTCCGTCCAGCGTTTTTTGCAGGCCCGTTTGCAGGCAATTTCCCAGACCGTTTGCCGGGCGTCGTTGCAGGCAGCGCGGGTTCACATTACTTGAGCTGCTATTGGTGATGGGCATACTGGGCATGGCGGCGATGTTGCTGGGGCCGGGACTGGCAACACTGGACTCTCCTGGTTTCAACGCGCAAGCGCGCGAGGCCACAGGTCTGCTGAACTACGCCCGGCGGATGGCCATTGTGCAGGGGACACCTGCGTCTATCGAGTTTTTGCCGGTGCCTGTTGACTCAGGCGACAACGCGGCGGGCGACCCGGCGCAGCCACTGCCCGATACGGTGGGGCGTTGGGTCGCTGATAACATGGAGCTCAGTTACCGAGACAGCGCCGGTCAGGATTGGTCTGTCGACAATAACATTCGTATCACGTTTTATCCTGAAGGCGGCAGCACCGGTGGGGAGTTGATCATGCAACAAGAGAACCGGATACTCACCATCACTGTGGATCCTTTCTCGGGCCGCGTACAGGTGCTAAATGAGGACTAGCGTTTGCGTCACGCGCCGCGACTGCTCCAGCAAAGGCTTCACCTTGCTGGAAGTGATGATTGCGCTGACGATCACCAGCCTGGTGCTTGGTGGTCTGTTCAGTCTGGCCGCTGGCAGCAAGCAACTGGCGGTGCGCACCCAAACGACCTTGCAGGAAACCATGGCGGCGCGCGCACAAATCAATTTTGCCTTGCTGGAAAACGAATACCGGGATATTGGACCTGTCATCAATAACCGGCGCTACCACTCACAGGCAGTGGACACACTGCCCGATGTGTTGCGCCGCACGGCGCCGATGAATGACCTTCTGCAGTCCTACCAGATCGTTGATCGCGACACCGACGAAACGATTGATGGTGTGCGCTGGATACGCTTGGAATTGCCGCGATGACGCCCGCCCTGACAAGCGCCGCACTACGCGGATCAAGAGGCCTCACCCGATCAAGATGTCTCACCCGATCAAGAGGCCTCACCGGAGTAAAAGGCCTCACCGGGTCAAAAGGCTTCACCTTGCTCGAGATCATGATCGCCCTGTCATTGACTGCGATGCTGCTGACCATGTTGACCGCAGGTATGTATGGCGTCATTCGTGACTGGGACAATAACGCGGAAGTCCTCGAGCGATCACTGGATGAAACCGTCGCTGTGTTGCAACTCGAACGGGCCTTGCAAGGCGCATTCCCCCACAGCTATCGTGACCCGGATACGCAGGCTCGTCATATCTTTTTTGGCGGCGAACGTGAAGCCCTGAACTGGGTTTCAACGGTTTCGCCACAGCGAAACGCCGGCCTGACGGCCTGGCGCCTTTACCACGAACCGGGGGAAGGCGTTTATCTGCAATTGGCGCCCGCGCTGAGTGACAACCCACAGCAGCGACTGGATGCTGCTGAACCGCGATTGCTGTTGGCTGATTATACAATCGAGTTCAGTTATCTGTTCGAGGACCTCGAATTTGAGCGGCGTTGGCGCAGCAGCTGGGAAGGCGATGCACTGATGGCCTTGCCGATGGCCGTGCACATTGTGCTGCGCCCCGCCCGTGATGGTGCGCGCACCGGCGAACTGGATATGATTGCCCCTGTCAGGGCTGTGGAGCATCGCAACCTGACGCCGAATACGGGGTTATTGCAATGAACACACGGCAGCATGGCGCAGTGATGATCATGGTGTTGTGGACTGCCGTGGTGATGACCATTCTGGTCACGGTATTGGCAGCCAGTGTCCGTCTGTCTGCAACCACGGCCTTTCACAACAAGGCGGGCAATCAGGACTACGCTGCCGTCATGGCCTCCATGCACAAAGCAGAAATGGAGTTGATGATGGAGCGCATGCCCGTGCCTGTCGGTCAGGAACTGACCCTGAACGACGATGGCGAATTCCGTATTCCTGCGTATCGTTTTAATGGCCAGCCACTGACGCTGAACTATGCCGCGGATGACAATGTGGTGGTTCGTATTTATGATCACGCGGGCAAGATCAACCTCAACCGGCTTGAACGCGATCGCATGCAGCAGGTGATAGAAAAACAACTGGGAGAGGGCTTCGACCCGCGTCAGGTGCAGGCGCTGCTGGCAGCATGGGCTGACTGGACTGACCTGAACGCGTTGATGACCCCCGGGGGGGCCGAAGACGAATATTACCAGGCGCTGGAGACACCTTACACCGCGCGTAATGTACCGGAAATGGATTCGGTAGAAGAGCTGCGATTGATTCGTGGTTTCGATGAATTGTTTGGTGATATTAATCTGGATGCTGCGTTCACGATCTATGGCTCCGGCCCTGCCGTCAATCCGAATCTGGCCACCCGCGAGGCCTTGCTGCTGCTGCCGGGGCTGGACGACGAACTGGTAGAAGCGCTTATTGCGCACCGCGAACGAACAGACTTTCGTGCGATACGTGAAGTCGGTGAAATCGTGCCCTTGGAAATAATGGTTGAACTGTCGCCCTGGCTGGGTTTCAACACCTCAAGCTTCTATTCTGTGTACGCCTATCCAGCGCGGGATGCACCCGCGGGCGATGAGCCAGGCAGTGAGGGAGCGCAAACGGGCACCGGGCCGCCGCTTGACCCCGTGCGCCAGGCCTACATGCAGATGATGGAGGTGCGGTCGTTCAACAGTCGCGCTCGTATATACCAGGTTAATCCGTACGCACAGTTGCCGGATACGGCGCCGGCGCG
>Ga0307967_1001728_pt1 | contig 13049 bp, 14 predicted proteins | sample OrgLakmetagen648_FD_201828 | JGI IMG/M metagenome (GOLD analysis project Ga0307967, IMG submission 201828) | Saline water microbial communities from Organic Lake, Antarctica - #648 | ecosystem: Environmental > Aquatic > Non-marine Saline and Alkaline > Saline | place: Antarctica: Organic Lake... | reverse complement strand
TGGGGAAGCAAGGACGCAGAGGGCAGGGGGCGATCCGTGACGTGCCTGACGTGTGGCCACAAGTGGGAGGAGGGCTTATGTTGAGGAAAGCTCTGACGTGTGCCTTTCCCCCCTTCGTTGGTGCCGAGATGGTTTTTTGTGCGACTCACCGGCTTTCCAGCTTATTGAACGAGACTACGAAAAATCGATTACTACCACCAATCAATTGGGCGCGGCAACGTGGCCAGCCAGCCAGCCTCGGCCAAATTCTAAACTAAAATTCAAATTAGGGGTCAGGCCCCCCCAAGGATTTGTTCACAAATAGATTAATTTCCGGTACTTTAAGGGCAAACTTACGGAATTTCAGCAGACATATTCTCTCCCCCTAACCGGACATAACTTTCCAAATCACCACGATATGAACATGAGGGAATGTGCCAAGTTTGAACTAATGAGGGATGGAGGCATTTCGTGCTCATGCTTGCACGGGGAGGAGGACGCGTGCTCCCGTGCGTACACACATAGATACTCGCCCACACATATGTAATGCATTCATACGTCATGCACATGCACACGCGTGAACAAACATGAACCTGCACACAGCAATGGCACACTACCCTCATGTGCGCTACCCTCATATGCACGCTGACGACGGGCAAACAACGATCCAGCCATCTTATTATAATACAGCGTTGCTTCTGTCAGAATCTGTCAACACGACGCTTGCATTATTCATTGTGATTTAATGAGATTTCAATAATTTATAAGTAACTGTTGCGTTGACAAATGTGCGCCTGCGAGCTTCATCTTTTGATGTGATGACTTTCAGGGAGACGGCAAAAAGGCAATTCGTCCTAGCTCGAGCAAGCGCTACCAAACGGGCTAGAGCCAGGCCCTGCGCTTACTAAAGTACTTCCATGAGGGGTTCCTGCTTGAAGCAGCAGGAATCATGTCCATGGTCAGGTAAGCACATCGCGCTCTGTAGTGCGTTCCTGACCGGCCTTACCAGCCAGCTTATTTGGTACTCGAAACGCAGTAAAAATCCGTCTACAACACGAATAAAATTTGAGCGATTGGCCCACTGAAACTCGAACAAAATACATTGATATTGATTTTTTAGTTATTACAATCATTCGGGTTGGAACATTAAAAGTACCAGTTAAAAAAGATTGCGCCTCACACAGCCAAAGCCAGCACCTCCCGTCTTTCGAAGGGTTTAATATAAAATAAGAAATATCACAGGGGGGTAGAGGGACGGGAAGAGCCTTGAGTCATGAGTGCTGTCCCTGTTGTAAGGTGCACTCATGAAACAAGGCTCTTCACGCCCCTCTCCCCCCCAGAAATATTTTTTATTTTTTACTTTGTCCACTGCAAAAGACGGGAGGTACTGGCTTTGGCTATGTGAGGCGCAATTTTTTTAACTGGTAATTTTGATTTTTTGCATATCGCCATAAATAATATTATTTTATACAGCTTTACCTGCGCACAGCTACTCCGTCCAGAACCAGCTCATCATGGCTTCCGCCTTGGCGCTAGATGCTGGCAATGCACGATTAACCGCAAGGTAAGTGCTCATCATCAATCTATGCACCGGAGGGTTGTGGGAGCAACTTCCTCATTACTCAGCTTTTTTTGGCATCCATCCCTATCTGCGTTTTGGTTCGAGAGCTGAAACGTAAGAAGAACTTGCTTTCTCATTAAGCAAACTTGGCCCACCATGTGCAGGCCAGTTCCTCCACACCTTCTCCCACCTCAGGCGCCTCCCACTCCACCCAGATCGCCTGCCGCTCCACCCAAGGAATCACAGCTCGTGCCTCTGGATGTGGAGCCTGGTTCTAGTAAGCAAGTTCTTGCGGAGAAGAAAGTCACGTGGTTTCATAAAAAAAACCGTTGCCTATTTTTGGGTAATGTCACATTATGTGCCGTATCACATTCTGCCTGAACTTGTCCATGCGTGTGTGTTTGACCTTTGCACTACGCTGCCTCCACATGCAACTGCCGACAGGGATGGAATGCTTTTCTTGCCATCCACGTACGACCACAAGCAAAGCAGCCCGCTTATCATCTTGCTCCATGGTGCTTGTGCAAGTGGTGCAAGCTGTGCTCATGTGTTCAAATGGTGAGTGCCTCGCTTTGTGTCGCTGCCAAACTTCTGCTTATTACAGTGCTTTGTTATGAACTTCTGCTTATTGCAGTGCTTCGTTATACATTTCTCAGGAAAACCTCTTAGAAACAAACGATGCATAACTTCACGTTTACACGTCTTATGCTTAGGGAGGAACTGGAGGAGAAACGTGTGATCTTGCTGCTGCCTGATAGCCGTGGCCGGACATGGTAGGATTTGGTTTGTCCTTTTGTCCTGAGTTATTACGTGTAATATGTTTTAAATCCTACCGCAACAGCTCCTACACAGCAAAGGTCGCAGGGCAACGGAGCAGCAGTTACAGAGCTTTAAGTCTCTCTCTGCCTCTTGACACGACGCGTTCCTCAGGGACATCATCAGGGGATCTTTTGGCGCTGACGTGCGCTTCATCGACAAAGCCCTGAAGCATGTCTTTGAGAATTTCAACATAAACCCCAAGAAAGTGTGCTGTGCTGGATTTTCAGATGGGGCTTCGGTGCGTCAATCTTCAGCAGTCTGTCCTGGTCTGTCCTGTTTGAACATAGTGTCTTCACAACAGAAGTACCCAAGATGTATTCAGGGCAGTGTCTTTAGTATTTGTACGCCATGGCGCCACTTTTATACCCATTTTCTGACTTGGAATTCTTGCCGCTTACCTTACCGCACGCAAGTTCAAACACAGAGTATTCCAACTGCTGCTCGATTATGCAGTACGCTCTCAGCCTCGGTCTTCCAAATGGTGGATCAGGAGACTGGAAAGATCAGCAGCACGGGCCTTTCACACACATCATGGCTCTGTCACCCGGTTTTATGCGCCCTTCCTCTCTGGTACGTGCAGGTTTTCTAGGGAGGGGCTGCTTCAACATGCAAAGCACCTGAGCTACCTTCCACTCTCTGATCCCGATCTGGCATTCAATGGTGAAAAGCAAACGCTTGATGAGTAGTACATGCAACAAGCGCTGATTTGCTGAATGATAAATTTGCCATGCAAGATCAAAATGTAATCATACCCTCCTTGCAGTCACCTATCAAGCCAAAAGTTTACATCTCGCACGGTATTGGAGATCAGTGCCTTGACATCGATCACTGCTTGTAAGTGCGCTCACAGGATATGTACAATGTTAAGAAGACGAGAGCTTTAAAATTCTAATGTTTCATCATGGAAATCCCATTTGTTACTCAACCCAGATTGCAACTGTAGGAGTTTCATCGTTGTCAATGTCATCTACTAAGGATTGCTACAAAATATTAGATGACATCCTTGCCTGCCTAAGCTTGGTGACGATCAGGCTCACAGCAGGCCTGTTTACGTAGCTGGTTGTGTCCATCCTCATCAACAGTGCCAAAAGCACACGTCTCTTTTCACGCAGCCGACGCATTGTCGCAAGGCTCGGCTCCATGGGCTTTAAAACGGGGAAGCTGCTGGACTACCACGAATTCACAGGTGGGACCCTGCTGTTTCTTGCGCTGCACGACAACAAGAATGGTTGCAAAATACGCCTGAATCCATTTTCACCTCCGCTTCACTACTGTATTGCTTGTTCAGGGGGCCACTGCATTCCGGCCAAGATAGCCACGCAGGCCTTAGACAATTTTGTCACCATCGCTGAACTAAAGCAGAATTAGATTTTATTTTGCTGCGCAAAACTGCGACAAATACGTGTTTAATTTGTGATTTGCATTTGATCAGGGAGTGAGGCAAGATCAGGGAGTGAGGCAAATAAGCAGGATTGACTGTTCAATTTCTTTGTTCTTGTTGCTTTGCCATGGAAAGTTATAGGAATGGGAAAGCATGCTAGTGTCTTCACACTCGTGCGTCCAGCAATTTATAAGAAACTGGGGAGGCCCAAACCATACACTACACACCTTAGTCTTTTTAGGGCGACATACAACTTTACAGATTAAGCCATACTACTTGAAGCAAGCACTGTAGTCGGAATCATGACAATTAATTCCCAAAGTTGTCCCCCCCCCAAAAAGATCGCCAGAATGAAGGTGACAACACAACAGGCCGTTGTTGATGGAGAAAGTGACGCTGCATGGCATACTCAACCGAGTTGGCATTAAAAACTATACTCTCACCTAGTTGGTGTGTAGAAGGAGCTCCAGTTTTAAAACTGAGGCTTTCCCAGTTGTTGTGTACACCAAGGGTATACACTGGCAGTTTAGCAACTGGCTTCTGAGTGCCCTTCCCCCGCTCTCCCTCCCTAGCAGCCCCAAAACTGGCAACTTGGCAACTTGGCAACTTTGCCAACTGGGCAGTCCACAGTTGCAACTGGCAACTGCCAGTAACAGGTTTCAGATCCACCAGTTTCCAAAAGAGGCATCGTAAAGTTGGAAATTTGGTATGGTTTAGTTGTTCAAAACTGTAGTTTTCAAAACTGTGGACCCCCAGTTGGTGCAGACAGTAACTGGCGTCAAAACTGGCAGTTGCCAGTTGGAACTGAGGACCAGCGTCTCTCTTTGTTGACGTGAAACTTAGGCGAATTTGAATAATCGACCTAAATTAAAAATGGCGATTGACTTCGAATTTGTTTTTTTCGCATTATTATCTCGGTTTTCAAAATATTATATAATATAAAAAAGGAGTCTGGCGTTATAAAGCTCAATGGCCACAGAGCTGCTCTGTAACCCTGTTAGTATTCCTGAAGGCTCTCTGGAGGGAATCAATGCAATCGTGACAGGAGCCACGAGTGGTACGTGCAATAAACTGTGAAGTTTTGGCGAAATCCATGGATTGAGATCATTAGCGCCGCCCATAAAACCATTTTGCTTTCGCATTCAAGCCAGCACTGCACCTGCGCTGCAGGTATCGGTCTGGCCGTCTGTGAAGAAATGGCAAGGAAAGGGGCTCGTGTCACATTTGCCATCCGGAACAGCAAAAAGGCCGAGAAAGTGAAGCAACAGATAATTTCCAGGCACGTTCGTGCCACAGCCGCCGTTTCATTTAGTGTCATACGGCGGCTCTGTGTGGAAGCTGCGTGTGCTGTCTTCAACCATTGATAGTTGGCTTATATCAACACTTTAAAAGCGCAGAAATGCTTTGCGTTAAACAAGTGTTCGGAACATGCTATTCATTGATTTCCCTCATCTGCACTCCCCCTCTGATGACTCTCCTCTTCACTCATCTTGCCTCAGGGTGCCTCCTGCAGTGATCGTCATACCCCCTCAAGTGCCTGTCATTGTGAGTGTGTGAGTCTTGCTCATCATTAGGACACAAGTCTGTGCGTCACTCACATTGCTCTTAACTGCATGCACCAGGACATGATGGAGCCGGACAGGTAATGCGAAGCGGCAGATGAGGCTCAGTTTAGAAGCAGTGTAAGGGACAGAAACTGCTCAGGGAGCAACACAGGATCGAGCCAGGGAGAGGATATTCTTGTTTCTGAGCCATGAAGCTCGGTAACTGGTTACAGAGGAAAAATAATCCACGCTTCAGACCACTGCCTAGCACATATCCTTTTTTCACTGACAAAGACATGTGCTAATTTCATTGTCAATCCTCCAAACACTCTTCACAGCATAGCCAACTTTTGCTCGCACATCAATGCCACGGATGAGAGGCTTCACGTTCTAGTCAACAATGCAGGTCAGTTGACAAATTCAAGCGGGAAGCCTGAGAGGCGAAGCAGTACTTTCTAAACACATTTTTACGTAGTGTCAATAAGTAGGGAATTCTGGGGGAAATGAAAAAAGGCAAGACCTTTACTGAGCACAAGGATGCACGTATAACAACATCCCCTGGACCTTTTACCTAACACATTTTTCTTCTTCTTGCGCACAGGAATGAGTCGAATGGACCACTTCCACACTGGCAGAGGTGTAGCAAGTCTTGCACAAGCAAACTTTTTAGGAACTTACCAGGTAGGGTTGGTAAGGCAAATCCAGTAAAAACTGGTGAAGAGCTGGGCTCGCCCCTTTCTCACGCTCTGTATCGTCGACGTGAGAAGAGTGAGATGTGTTCAAAAGGTATCCAATTTGCAGGCTTATCAATGATTTTGCATCATCTGCTTTGTGCATGCAGCTGAACCGGCTTCTTGAGCGCAAGATGGTGGCGGACAAAACTAGGTACCTAACTTGTTATCCTCCTCGCTCTGTGCTACAGGCGATCTTTACGAGTTGTAATCAAACTTGATAATTCCTTTCCTTTGTGCAGGGTGGTCTTTGTGTCTTCCTTTTCATCACGCACCTGCATCATACAAGACCCCCACCTGTTTCTCACCAGCTGGTACGTCAGGCAAAGACAATATGTGTACTGCAAGGGGGGCATATTAGTGCCAAAATTGTGACCAGGGGTCATAGGATATTGTGTCAAAGTAAACACACAGTCAAGACGCAGGAAAGAGGGTGTATGTGTATGGCTCAGTGTTAGAGAAGTCTCAAATCAGGCTGAATGAGCCTGCAATGCGAGTAGATACGCATACAACCCACGTACTTCATTTGACAGGTACCACTCCTGGTATAAGCACACCAAGTTGGCAGAGGTGCGTAAGGAAATCCTTATTGCTACATAAGTAGGAAGCTGGGCTGCAGACCAGTTGTCCACGTACTGTATGAAGCACCTGCATTGGGTATAATTTGTTGGCCACAGGTCCTTCTTGCCTTTGAGATGCAGCGCCGCTTTGGGGATCAGGGTCTTGAGGTAAGGTGTGCGACGCAGCATTGTGATGTCACCTATTTACAGGTATTATATAAACGTAATGGTCTGGAGTAGATAGTTTTGACTAACCGTGAGATCTGCACAGGTCTTGCATTGTAACACCTTCCTGCAATCAACACACACCTGTTGCATAAGGTGGTTAGTGTGGACCCAGGAGGCGTAAACACAGCTATATGGACCTCCACTGTTTTTTCCTCTTTCCCCATCAAGCAAATCTTGAACCAGGCAAGTACCATTTCTTGCAAAGTGCATCGACCAATAGAGAGACACAGAAAAAGGACCACATTTATTAAGGGAAAGGAGCCACCTAAAACTCGTTGCAGTAAGTCTCCAACATCACAAGAAGAGGGGGGAACTTGATTGGGAACAGAGTGCTGCAGGCTCGCTACAAGCTTTTGTTCAGGTGATAGTTTATTTTATGTTGTTGCATGTGTCCTTGATCTACGTAGATTTATCAGTTCAGTTGCACATTCATGCAGTACTTGCAAGCTTGTGGCTTAACGCTTCCTCACGACTTCTTGCACACCCGCAGCTGTACGCTCCTGCTGAAGATGCTGCCCAGATTGTCATGCATGCTGCCTTTGTCCCGTGGACGGTTGATGCTGAGCCAGGTATGCTATGTTAGAGTGGCTGATCTGATCAACTACAACATAAAGATGAAATTAGTAGCAACAGATATGCAGGGCAGCTCAAGCACTATAAGATGTAAAGCTGAAGTTATCACAAGCAGTGATAACATCTCAAGCAGCTGTTGCTGTCGGACAGCAAATTTGTGACCAGCAGATTTGAACCCGCGACACCAAAGGGTCTGGCCTGATCACGGACCGCTAGGCTTTCAGGGCAACTGCTGTCGTTAGTGAGCTGGATGTTTTAAAGAAATGGATCAGGGTAAAGGATAAGTGCAACGCAGGCAGTGAAAAAACACTCCCCATAGTAGTAAAGGAGAAGGAGGCACTTAGGTACCTAGTACGTAAAACTCCTCCACTGCAAAGAAGAAGAGAGAGGTCAATATGGATCAGGTGGATAGTAGACTTGGCCTGAAACCTCCTGATCTGTTTTGGTAATGGTACTGGAGAGGGCACGTCTGGTATGGACAAGTTTAGTGGCGTAGTAGTCGGAATGCACATGGAGCTTGGTGGCAAGCTTCTTCACTCTTTGTGAATCAAGACCCAGCTCCTTACAAGGATCCAGAGTGTGAGTGTTGTAGATGGTGCCATCCACAATCAAGAGAGCAATGTTGAGGTTAATGGAAGCTCCTTGAAGAATGGTGCAGATATCTTGTACTGTTCCTGAACGGCGCTCAGCTGGTTCTGAGGTCTAGTAATCTCAGTCTCGTATTCTCACAGTCTCAAAGAGGTGGATGCCACGTTGATGAATGCTGACATCTGTACGTTGCTGCTGTTTGTGAAAGGTGGAACTACTGGTGGCTGGCCGTGTTAAAATGTGAAAAAATATGGGTTACTCTCCTTCAGCTGCCCCCTACCACTCTGAACAACCCACCCCCATCAATAGTTTGTTGTTTCCGTGTTTTTGACCAGATGAAACGACATCTGGGCGGTATTATCTTATACTTGTAGAACCTAAACAGCATGCGTTGTGACTGTATGTTTATTTTGAGTTTGTGTAAAAAACCGCTTTATGCCAATTTCTTGCCAACAGGAGTTCCACCATGCGAGGACCTGAGGTTTTATGCACGCGGCATGTTTGCTTCGCCCCTTCTCACCATGTTGGACGGTGCCTGGCACACGTACATTGGAACGCCACGCTGGGCATTGTACGCGAGCATGGCACTGCTGCATTCTTTCCTGGATTATCCAGCGCGCCATCTGAGCAACAACAGGTGAGCAGGGAAGGAGGTAGCTCTTGAGCTGCTAGGCAAGAGTTGTATACAATGGCAACTGAATAATCATGCTGTCATTAGGATCCAATAAGTCTCTAATACCTAAGTTATAAACTTGTATAACCAAGAGTAAGAAAGGTAGGCCGGAAGATAGAGTTTGCGAGAGGCAAGACACCCCGTCAATAGCTAACAGGAGAGAGGTCTCCCTCAGTGATGTCTTATTTTGCAGATGCAAATATTTTACTGAGCTTATACAATGACATGCTCAACTAACCCTTTGCTCTGAGTCTTGAACGTAGGAATGTAGCTGATTGATTTGTCATCTATTCCATTAACCGCATCTTGCGCACTGGAACACATCAACTCTAGGCTGGCCTCAAAGGTGGTGCGCGTCCCTGCCAATCGTCAAGCATATAACAGACTGCTGTCAAAGAAGCTGTGGGAGCTCTCAGCAGAGTATGCTGGCATCCAGAACCTGGAGCTGCTTCAAGAGGCTGACATCCAGCCAAAGCGGCAGGTGGCACCTTCTCCTCAGGTGAGCTGGCACTTTCAAACTGGTTGTGTGCCAGCTCACTAGGCAGAGAGCTGTATAATTGCTCGTTAGCTTGCCAACGTGCACGGATGACTGTGTATCTTGCATGTCTTTCAGGTCAAGCCTGCAACCCTCCTGATTCCCATTGATCTTTTTCTTATTCTATTGGTGGAGGAGTTATACGGTACCCGGTACCAAAGTGTCTCCTTTCCCTTACTTAATGTGGGGAGTGGTTTTTCACTGCCTTTTTTTTGCTTGTCTCCTTTGCTGTGCCTATGCCACATGAGTGCCTCTCTGCATCTGTTGGAGGCTGCCCAGCCCTAAACGGTATATTTTAAGATCCATGATGGTAGTGATCAATGCTGTTTGCTTTTCACTTCCAAATAAGGTGCTTGTCAAGGGATCTGCTGAGCAGCAGCAGCAGCAGCAGCGGGATACTCAGCCTGTTCAGGACAAAGACGTGAAGCCAGAAGCAGAAACCGTCACGCCTCAGGTAAAGATTACCCAAGTATAAGGTGATCAGAAGTGTTTTGTGAAAATCTCGCATGTCCAGGGTGCAAAACACTACAATTGACAGTAAATTTCATAACGAGGTTGGTCCAACAGCAGAGGTGCTGCCACCACAAGGTTTCTGTAAATGTTGACAGAAAAGGAAGGGTAGAGTAACTTCCTTGAACAATTGTTTTGCTCACGTCTTGCAACTTGGGTAACAAAGCCCCCTTGCAAGGATTGGAAAACCTTGTCTTATCTCTTAAAACAGCGCCTGCAACTACTACCTTATAAACTCCGCTACCTGCAGCCCCCCCCGCCAAAGCCAACTGAAACCAAGCAGCCTCCACCCCCTCCAGCTGTTGCAGAACAAAAGCCCCAAAAAACTGCTGAAGAGCCAAAGCAGGTAGGGGTTGATTGGTGTGCCGCTGAAATGCACGTAGAGATGGAGTCACTTTATGCTTTGTCTTTGTCGTCATGGCCAGCTATGCATATGAGCTGGGAAATGCATCCTTAACTTGGCCACATTTTTAAGATAGAATAAGCAAGTCTCTTGCCGTTTTTGTCCTTAAGCTCCTTGCAAATGTGCTGTGCACACCGTTTCGCTCTGGGTGTGTTTACACTTGATAGAGTAAGGTATGCTGGGTTTTCGGACCCGTTGAAATGCAGAGGTTACTCTGCCTTTCTGACAGGGTTGCCAGAAACTTTTCACATAAGGCCTGGAAGTTATATCCAAGCCTAAATTACCTCGTGAGAATCTGAGATAGGAACCTGATTTAGGTTATTACGCCTTAAAACTCAGGGGAATGAACCAAAGGGAAGTGAATCAAAGAGTGAAAGTCAGGTGTCATCACAGCAGCAGCAGCAGCAGCAGCAGCAGCAGCAGGAACAGCAGCAGGAACAGCAGCACATTGTGACAGCAAGGGGATTCCAGAGTATTGAGGAGCTACAGAAGCTCCAGGAGGAAATTGAGAGAGTAAGTGTACGTAGGCGTGAAGCACTGTTATAGTAATAGTCTATTACCATTTGTACTATAGCTAATTCATTTTTAGCTTGTTTCTTGAGTCTCCTTCAACAAAGGTGTAGGCTGACTTGCATACTTGGTTGTTCATATTTGCAGGTTGGGTAGCTTTGGGATTGAATCAGTTTTTTCGTCAGGAAGCTTCCAGGTTCCTTCTCCTCCTTTCCTCACCGTACCAACAGTCCATCATCCAATTCTCACAACATGTAGGCCACCCATACAAGGGATGACACCCTCGTCACCCACAAAAGTGCACTGCTTTATCCTGAAAATGTGCCTCATCCATCCTCCCCCAATGCTCCCTGCACCATTGAGGAGGTGCTTGGTAGGTAAAATGCTTGGCTGTGTACTGAGTGTGTGTGTGAGTACTGAGTGTGTGTGTGTGTATGTGTGTGTGTGTGTGTGTGTGTGTAGCGGCTACAAAGGTTCTAATGCTTTGATTTGTTTGGATTATTGAATGTAGTGCTGCGACAAGACAATTGTTTCTAAGCACTGGACTAGTTAATTATATTGTAATTGGCAGGTCGTAATTTCTGCACATATCAGACTTTGCTTCTAGGATCAAATTGGTTAAAAAAGGATGGTGCCTATATCAGACATAGCTTGTAGTAGGCATGGAACTGGAGTGGGCAGGCTGTTTGCACGTATCAGACAGATCTTCAGGCGCTGTCTGGGGCAAACGTGCTCGTTTCCGAGATTTCCAAGGTCGAGACAGGCACATCTTATGCCCCAAGAGATCCACATGCAACGCAATATCCTCAATGTCTTACTTTTTTGCATACTCGACACCGATGGATGACTAAACCTGTCTGCAGGAATTTCATCCACTGCTATTTCCCCAATCCTGCTCAGCAACACAGAAGCAGGGCCCTGCATCATCTCCCAGGCGCTACCTACCACAAAAGCTGAAGCTCTGGCCAATATGGTGTGTTGCCTATGGATGTTAAGGTGCTCAATGACGCTAGCTTCCACCTAATACCGTCACCTGAAGTCGACTGCCACCTAATATTGACCTGCTTCTGCCTGCCTCCTGATACTGTCAGCATGTGTGATGGTGAGCTTACCCTTCTTTATGGCATCTAGTGGGTTAGTAAAGGAAAGAAAAGACTCCGCTGGTAATGATGACACAGCCAGCATGATTAAAAGGGTTAGCAAATATAGTCATAAGAGAAAAGGAATGCCAGCGGTGGGTATGCGTGCACGTTGCGTATGTCATTTCTCAAAACAACATGCACATACTATGTCAGCGACAGCAATTTCTAACGCCGATTACTAACGCATCTACATTATACATTGCACATACCGGTATTACATATTGTAACAGACTTGTACAATCATGGCACGGATTTTTTGCGAAGTAGAGAGATGTTACTGTTGGCAAATTGTTTTTGAAGTGAAAGCACGGCTCGATACACCTACACCTAAATCGTAACAGGATACACTGGAGGGCCCCACTCCACCAGACCACGTGCAGCGTGCTGCCGTTGCCCTGGCAGACAAAGGTGCCCTGCCAGCGCTGAAAGCAACTGCAGAGCTCCTGGCAGAATCAAGTGTACAAGAGCCCTTAGCAGCCATAGCAGCGGCGATTATTACTTTGGGAGCAGGTAGGTTGCTGAGAGTCTTCAGTTGAGGTCAGTACATCTACTAACAGTTGTTCGCTGTTCCTTATCCAATTATCCATTGCAGAAAATTGATGTGCTGATCGTTATAGTAGAATTAGAATGGTCATGGTAATTTCCAACTTTGTTGGACAAATTGACATTTCTTAAAAATGTTCATAGAGTCTCGAGATTGATCAGTTTTCTATTTACACAAATGCACAGATAGCACACCAAGGCCAACATAATTCACAACAGGAACTTTAGTATATGGGCCCACTAGCATTAAGCCTAATGGGCCTTAGTTTTTAGTCTCAGTGAGTCAGTCACCAAAGCCAAGTAAATGGACTTCAATTCCCCTGACTTACCGATCTTGCCCTTGCAGACGGCTCGTTTGCTGAAAATGTACGCATGGTTGCAAGGGAGGCTGCAAAGGTGCGAAGGGGCACACCAAGTGTTGTCGACGTCTTTTCATCTGCCACACGCATAAGCTGCTTTGAGAAGCCAGGTCCGAGCCTGACGCTGTTTCTCAAGCCTTTATGTGTGCAATTTTCCACTGATCCACATTGGAGAGATCCAATATCTAAATATTGATTCTTGGCCGGACTAGGACAGTAGGTTGTTTTCTTGGACTACCTTATGGCCCACATTTGCTCCTTCGTCACTGATCCAAACAGAAGCCACGGGCTGATAGGCTGTTGGTCGAGACTGCATCACTCTGCCTCTTTGTCTCTAGTGCTGCTGCACCCATCGAGGGATCTCTGAAGGTGAGCAGCAACCAGCGCAGACCTTTCAATTTTGATTTATC
>Ga0307967_1001718_pt1 | contig 13087 bp, 10 predicted proteins | sample OrgLakmetagen648_FD_201828 | JGI IMG/M metagenome (GOLD analysis project Ga0307967, IMG submission 201828) | Saline water microbial communities from Organic Lake, Antarctica - #648 | ecosystem: Environmental > Aquatic > Non-marine Saline and Alkaline > Saline | place: Antarctica: Organic Lake... | reverse complement strand
TCACAGCGAATGATGGTGCGCCTGTTCTTTTGCAGAGGGTGCACTTCAAAGCTGACCCAGGAGTTGCCCGATCGCAGAAAGGGCCTGATATTGAACGCATGCAATGATGAAGTTTTGGCGCCGGAGTCAACGCGCACTTTCACTGCCGGGATGCCCAGCGTGGGCAGGGCGCACCATTCTTCGCTGCCAACAATAATTTTGTCGACACCGGTGTCGTTATTTTTTGTGGTCATGACGGACCTCCGGTCTCACGCAGGCAGTGACGGATCAATGCCCGGCTGGAGGGGTCCAGTGTCTGGCTGGCAGCGTCGTCTCCCATGAGTGCATTAAAGGCGGGTTTGCTCAGCTGTTTGCCGATCTCCACGCCCCATTGATCGAAGGCATTGATGTTCCAGATAACGCTTTGCACAAACACCTTGTGCTCATACAAGGCAATCAGGCTGCCCAGATTAAACGCAGTCAGCTCGTCGAGCAGCAGTGTCGTGCTGGGTCGGCTGCCGGGCACGCTCTGGTGCGGCGCCAGCACATCGGCGCGCGCCGGGTCTTCTCCCGCGGCGATCAATTCGTCTTTGGCCTGCTGCCGGGTTTTACCCGCCATCAAGGCCCGGCTCTGGCTGAAACAATTGGCCAGCAAGTACTGGTGTTGTTGTTGATTGCCCGAGACGGTCGGCCGCGCGATGGCAATAAAGTCCGCCGGGATAAAGTCCGTTCCCTGGTGCAGTAGCTGGTGGAATGAGTGTTGGCCATTGGTGCCCGCGCTGCCCCATATCACCGGGCCGGTGCTGATCTCGCAGGCCCGGCCATCGCGATCGACAGACTTGCCCAGGCTTTCCATCTCCAGTTGCTGCAAAAAACCGGGCAACAGTGCCAGGTCTTGCGCATACGGCAGCACCACGTGGCTGCGTGCACCCCAGAAGTTGCGATACCAGATTGCCAGCAGGCCCATCAGCGCCGGAACATTCGATGCTATCGGTGTTTCCCTGAAGTGCTGATCAACCAGCGCTGCCCCGGCCAGCAGCTGGCGAAACTGTTCCATGCCAACAGCCAGTGCGATGGGCAAACCGATAGCCGACCACAGTGAAAAGCGGCCGCCAACCCAGTCCCACAACGGGAAAATATTCTCGTCCCGGATACCAAAAGCGCCGGCGGCTTTTTTGTTTGTCGATACGGCAATAAAGTGTTTGTGCAGCTGGGCCTCAAGCTGGCCCCTGGTCTGGTTGTTGTTGTCGGCCTCTGACAGAAACCAGCGTCGCGCCTGCCCGGCATTTTGCATGGTTTCAAGCGTGGTAAATGACTTCGATGCGATGATAAAAAGTGTGGTTTCCGGCCGCAACTGCGCCAGGCAGCTGTGCAAGTGTGCGGGGTCAACATTCGATACAAAATGACAGTTTATAGCGGGACTGTTAATGGAGGGACTGTTAATGGAGGGACTGGTAGCGCCGCCCTGGTGATGTGCCCGCAGCGCCTGGGTGGCCATGGCAGGGCCCAGGTCCGAGCCACCAATGCCGATATTTACCACATCGGTGATGGCGTCGCCGGCACAGCCCGTCCAGCTGCCGGTGTGCACAGCGCTAACCAATGCATCCATTTGTGCAAGCGCCGCGTCTACGTCTTTACTGATGTCGGGTCGGGCCGGCACGGCCAGGCCGCGCAGCGCCATGTGCAGGGCGGGACGCTGCTCGGTATTGTTGATTGGCTCGCCAGCAAAAAGATCGCTAATCGCCTGGGGCAAGCGCATGGTTTCGGCCAGTTGCACCAGAGACGTCAGCGTATCCGGTGTCACCAGGTGCTTGGACAGATCAGCCAGAATATTGCCGCATTCAAAGCTCAGCGCGGAGACACGCTGCGGATCCTGCGCAAACAGATCATCGATCCGGGTGCCTGACATGGACAGTTGTGACTGATGAGCCTGGAGTTGACGCCATGCTTCTGTTTCCTGAGCCCTTGCCATCTGCTGCCTGCGGTGAGTGCGTGTAAATCAGTAAGTTATCTTAAAATCAGTGGGTGTTCAATTGATCCTTCGGCTGGCGGGGCGGGTTTTGGTCGTAATCCAGCTGACAAAAAAATGTTGCCGAACGATTTTTTCACTGCTAGTATGCGCGGCCTGAAAGCATTGACAAAATGTCTTTGATTTCACGCTTGTAGATGACGCCGACATAGCTCAGCTGTGGTAGAGCAACTGACTTGTAATCAGTAGGTCCCGGGTTCGACTCCTGGTGTCGGCACCATAATTGGCAAGACCCCAACAGCTTCCTGTATGCTGCGCTCAGATGTTTTGCTGCGGAGAACACTACAGTGTCGGCTATTATCGAAACGCTTCCGGATTTTGATCCCACTGTCGTGCGTGGCGCCTATGCACAGGACCGGCGATTCAGGATTCGCGAATTTTGGCCGGTGGAGCATGCGGCCGCCATCTCGCGTTGCCTTGCGCAGGAAACCCGATATCTGAATGCCTATTTTGCCGCGGGCAGAAACCGCGAGGCCTCGGACGGGGATTTCGCCAAGCTGACTCCTGCAGATCGCCGCTTACAGCAGCAACAGCTCTTCGCCGACGCAGCGCAGGGCGTGGGTTTCCTTTATGGCCGGCATCACATCTCGTTAAAACACGTAGAAACGGACACTCCGGAAACGCTGCGGCATGTCATGGAAGTTCTGAACAGCCCGGAGATGCTCGGGCGCATACGACTGATTTCCGGATTTGATGACATCTGCTGCGCCACGGCTCAGGCCACCCGGTATGCGCCTGGCAATTTCCTCACCCGCCACAACGATATCAAGCAGGACGAGGGCAGGCGTGTCGCCTATGTCCTGGGTTTCAGCCCACGCTGGCACCCCGATTGGGGCGGTCTGCTGCAGTTCTACCGGCAGGACGGTACGCCGCGTGACGCCTGGACGCCAGAATTCAATAGCCTCACTTTGTTTGATGTCCATCATGTGCATGCTGTGACCTATGTCGCCCCATTTGCACCCTCACCGCGCCTGTCGATCACTGGCTGGTTCTGTAATCGGCCGCCAGCCCGGTAGCAGCTTGTGCCAGCATGTTTGTGGGTAATAGCCACAGAACACGGGAAAATTATGTCAGGGTTGTGGCAGGCATGTTACAAATTGTCAAAATTCTATTGAGTGATGGTTTCTCTCTGGCTATACTTCCGCGCGAGCAAGAGTTTATAGAACTTCGGAAAAATAACAGGGATCAGCTGAAAAGCTGACACAGGAGAGCTAAATGAGATTCAACAAAACCCCATTGGCAGCCGCAATCGGCTCAGCCATCGTATACAGTTCGTTGTTTGCCTCTGGAGCCGCTGCACAGCAGACGGGAGCTGCTGCCGACCAAAACATGATAGAAGAAGTCGTTGTGACTGGTTCGCGAATCCGGCGTGGCGACCTCGAGTCCATATCGCCGATGGCAGTAATCGGTGCAGAGGAATTCACCATCTCCGGCATCATGAATGTCGAGCAGAAACTGGCGGAGCTGCCGCAGTCGCTGCCCAGTTTCGGTTCCAGCTCCAATAATCCAGGTGACGGTACTGCCCGGGTAGACCTTCGTGGTCTCGGAACTTCCAGGACGCTGGTCCTGGTCAATGGCCGCCGTTACATGCCCTCCACCCAGACCGGCGTGGTGGACCTCAATACCATTCCCGCGTCATTGATAGAAAACGTTGATGTTGTGACCGGCGGTGCGTCCGCGGTTTACGGTTCGGATGCTTTGGCCGGCGTGGTCAATTTCCGGCTGAAAGATAACTTCGAGGGCTTGGAAGTCAATCTGCTCAGCGATATCACCGAAGAAGGTGATGCCGAGAAGTACAATTTCGACCTGACCATGGGCGGCAACTTCGATGAAGGCCGCGGTAACGCTGTCGTCTATCTGCAATACTCCGAGCGTGAAGAACTCTTTGCAGACGCGCGTGATTTTTCCAGCGTAGCATTGATCGACTCCACCGATGCCAACGGCAATCCCATTCTGACAGCAGGTGGTTCTTCTGGTATCCCGGGAACACGTGTTTTCGGCGGACCGACCATTGATCCCGACGGCGTCTCCGGCTCTGGCGATGAGTTCGCGCTGGGCCGCTTCCAGCCTGACGGATCCGGGGCGACATACGTATCCCCGGGTGACGCCTTCAATTACGCCCCTGACAACTTCCTGCAGTTGCCGCAGGAACGTTACCTGGTTCATGCCCGTTCCCACTATGACCTGACTGACCGGCTGCGTGGCTATGCCGAAATGACTTTTGCCCGGAATAACGTGCCGCAGGAGCTGGCACCAACCCCGGCGTTTGTCGGCTCTCTGGAAGTCAATCCGAACAGCGCCTTCTTTGCACCCTCGGTACAAGCGGCACTGGGTAACGACGTCAACGCCGACGGCAATGCCACTTTGGGTTTCATTGGTCGCCGCATGGTCGAAAACGGACCGCGGCAGGCAAACGATACGCGTGATGGCTTCCGGTTCCTGGCGGGATTGAGCGGCGACATCACTGATCAGTGGACCTTTGACGTCTATGCCAGCAGGAGCATCCTGGACAGCATTCAGCTGCTTGAGAACGATGTAGCGGAAACCCGTTTCCGTCAGGCAGTACTTGTTACTGATGACGGCACTGCCTGTCAGGATACCTCCGGTGGCTGCGCGCCGATGAATATTTTCGGTGCCGGCAACATCAGCCAGGCTGCGATAGACTTTGTCAAGGTCGGCGCAACCAACGTGACAAAAATTGAGCAGACCGTGGCCCAGGGCTCGGTGGTTGGTGAGGTGGGTAACTTCATCAACCCTGACAACCCCATCGGTTTGGTATTCGGCGCCGAGTATCGCGAAGACGAGTCAGCCTTCCGTCCGGACACTTTCCTGTCTTCTGGTGACGTATTGGGTTTCAACGCTGGCCGTGCCACTGTTGGCGGCTTTGATGTGACCGAATTTTTCACGGAAATCGACGTGCCGCTGATCTCTGAAATGCCTGGTGTGGAGTACCTGGGTCTCTGGGGCGCCTACCGGACCTCCGATTATTCCAACATCGGTTCTGTGGACTCCTATGCTTTCAACGGTACGTACGCACCGATACCCGGCCTGTCATTCCGTGCCGGTGTACAGCGATCTGTTCGGGCGCCTAACGTGTCTGAGCTGTTCGGCGGGCAGGCCAACGGTTTCCCGACCGCAACAGACCCCTGTTCCGCAGGTGGCAGTCCCGATGCCAGCATCGTAGCGCTTTGTGAGGCGACCGGCGTACCGGCCGGCCAGGTAGGCGTGTTCACGCAGGCCAACACCCAGATCGAGGGTCTGTTTGGCGGCAACCCCAACCTGCAGGAAGAGACCTCGGATACCGTTACTGTTGGCCTGGTCTGGCAGCCGGACTATATAGATGGACTTGACGTGACAGTCGATTATTACAACATCGAGATCGAGGACGCCATTTCTGTACTGGGTGGCGGTGTCAATAATGTGCTGGACATCTGCTATAACCAGATCGGTGATATCACTTCGCCGTTCTGTGGAGCCATTTCGCGTCGCCCCGATGGTAACGTCAACATCGTTCAGGTGTTGAATGAAAACATCGCTGCGGTCGAGACTGAGGGTGTAGATTTGGCGGTAAACTACGGGATACCTCTCCAATTCGGGCTCCGCGGTGGCAATGATGGATCCAATCTGTCGTTCCAGTATCGCTCGACTTTCCTGCAAAAATATGATTCCACACCGACTGTCGGTCTGCCATTGGTGAATAATTGCGAAGGCACATTCGGCAACACCTGTGGTACGCCGCGCGCAGAGTACCAGCACAATCTGCGTACAACCTGGCAAAGTGGTCCTGCGACGCTGTCGCTGCTGTGGCGTTATCTGGGTGAATCGGATGATGATCGTATCGAGAACGCCGATGTAGCGGCCAATACGCTGGCGGTGCCGAACATCGATGCGATCAACTACTTTGACCTGTCGGGCTCCTGGCAGTTCAACGAACAGTTCCGCCTCAATGCCGGTATCAGGAACCTGCTCGACAAGGAACCTCAGGCTATCGGTAGTGTGGCGCAGCAGTCCAATACGTTCCCCGAGATGTATGACGTCTTTGGCCGTCGTTACTTCGTGAGTGCCTCTTATAAATTCTGATTACGGGGCATCAATGTAGTAAATTGAAACGGCGGGCCTTCGGGTCCGCCGTTTTTCATTATGGGATAGCAGATTTATTATGACCGATACCCGCCAGCTAGCGCGAATTCTGCAACGGGCTGCAGACGCAATCCGCCGCGGCGATCACATCGCGGCGGGCGAACTGCTGCGCTCTGTGACGGGGCCGGCAGCAGACCACCCGGACCGGCTTCAGTTGTTGGGGCTGGTGTATCGCGCGCAAGACGAACCGGAGGCGGCGGAGACCGCTTTTCGTGCCTCATTGCGAGTGGCGCCAAACCAGTCCGCCGTCCTCAACAACCTGGGTAATCTGCTGCTCAGTCAGGGGCGCCGCGACGAGGCGCAAGATTGCTACCGGCAGGCCATCAAAATCGCGCCACAGACTGCTGACGCGCATCGCAACCTGGGGCTGATGCTGGCTGATGACGGATTGTATGCCCGGGCCGAACAGTCTCTGCGCAAGGCCCTGGACTTTCAGCCAGGTGATGCCGGCGCCTGGACCACGCTGGGGCACTGCTGTCAGCAGCAAGACCGGCTGGAGGCTGCCGCCGAGGCCTATCAGGCGGCCCTGAAAGTCAGACCTGGCTATGCCAACGCACTGGCCGGTCTCGGCTATACCCTGCGTCTGATGGACCGACTGGCTGATGCACAGATTTGTTATGACGCTGCCCTGCGGGCGGCACCGCAGTCCCATGGCATCGCCGTGGGCCGCGCTGCGCTGGATGTCAATCTCGGCAGAACGGAGGAAGCGGAGCATCGCTATCGACAAGTGCTGGCAGCCGATCCGTTGAATATCGACGCCCACCGGGAACTTAATGAAATGCTCTGGCAGATGGGGCGAACCGGGGAGCACGGCGAGAGTTTACGGCACGCGTTGCAGGCGCACCCGCATAACGGGACGCTTTTGCTGGCCTGCTGTGAGGCGTTGGCCGGCGCCGGACGACATGATGAAATTCTCGAGATGCTGCAGCGTTTTGCCGGCGCGTCTGGTGCAGGTGCAGGCAAAGAGGACCCGCGATTGATCGCTGCCCGCGCCCGTGCGGAGGCGGCCATAGGTCGTCATGACGAGGCCATGGGCCTGTTTGACCGGGCACGCGTGCTGTTGCCTGACAACGGTGAGCTGGCTCTGGACCATGCGCAGCTTGCCATTGTGCAGGGTGACTACCGACTCGCGCTGCAGGCGCTGGAGCTTATGGAACGGGTCGAACCGGACAATCAGCTGATGTGGGCCTGCAGGGGTACCTGCTGGCGGCTGCTCAGGGACGAGCGGGCGGAATGGCTGAATGACACTTCGCGCTTTGTCCGGATTGCCGCTATCCCCTGTCCACCGGGCTTCCCATCGTTGGAGGCCTTTCTGTCAGAGCTGACGCTGCTTCTAACCCGGTTGCATACCACCCGCGTGGCGCCTTCGAGCCAGACATTGCGAGGCGGCACCCAGACCTTCGGGCGTCTGTTTCATCGGCGTGATGCTCTGATAGGACTGTTGGCCGAGGCGTTGTCTACCACCATATCCCAATATTTGGAACAACTGCCACACGGCCCTGGCCACCCGCTACTGCGACGCAACACCGGGCAGTTCCGGTTCTCCGGTTCCTGGTCAGTGCGGCTGGCCGATGGAGGCTATCATGTCAATCATGTCCACCCGCAGGGGTGGCTCAGCTCGGTCTTTTATGTATCGGTACCGGATGATCTGGGCAGTAGCGTTGAAGATCCGGCCGGCTGGCTGAAGATCGGCGAGACCAGTCTGGGACTGGGAGAACGGGAAGCTATCGACCGGCTGGTGCAGCCGGTCGCGGGCGAGTTGACACTGTTTCCGTCCTACACCTGGCACGGGACCGTGCCTTTCCACTCGACAGTGCCGCGGCTGACTTCTCCGTTCGATGTTGTGCCCGTTTGAGGGCGCAGGTCACACATTCTGATGCGAATTTTAGGATTTGGTGTCTCTGCGCAACAGCCCGTTCCACTGATCCAGTGAGAACAGGTGGGCAAAAATGGCGGCCAAATAGCCATCCTTGAACAGCGATGCCAGCGTCGCCGCTGACAATGCGTTGAATTTCTCCGTGTCCACGGCGAAGTAGCGCACCAGGTCTTTCTCGCTGCCCTGTTGTCGCAATCGTTGAGCAGACAACAAATCCAGCTCCCTGAGTCGTGCACAGAATTCGCGGGTCCGCTCGACTTCCGCCTCATAACCCCGGGAAAAGTCGACAGCCTTGCGGATAGTCTCGGTCAGCTCGCCATCGACAAAGAAAGGGGTTTTCGGGTTCTCGCTCACTATCGAAGCGGCACGGTCCACGACCACGGCGTAGCGATCAGCCTCGACCCGCGCCAGTGCAAAGGGGTGGGCTCGCAGGTAGGCTGGTATATAGACATCGGGCGCCCAGCGGCCACTGGCATCGATGAACAGGTTCCGGGGCTCACTCAGCCCGACGGCGGCCAACGGAACCGGGTCCTTGTCGTCGCTGAACACAATGGGGTAGTCGTGCTGCGCGGAGCGGAATTCGACCATGGTCAATGGCATGCCCCGGCTCTCTGAGGCAAAGGATAAAGGCGTTTCGACAGGTGTAATTCCGAGGCTGCCATGTTCTTTGGGGGTCAGCAGTTCCGGCTGCTTCCACAAGAAGCGGCTGAAACTGGATGGGATTTCGTTCTGGGTGTTGTTGTCGGGCATGCACGGGCTCCTGCGAAATAAGTATTGGCATTAGTGGTGGGATTATACAGAGCTGCCCGCTGCGGGAGAAAGGCGCTGGCCGGTAAACCGCCAGCCCAGTATTACCTCATGAGCTTGGGGTTCTGCATCCCGGGCTGACACGGTATCAGTGATTACCGAGTGAGCATCACAATTCAGTCCGGCAGCCCGGAGTGCTGCCGTGAAGGCTGCTGCGCCGCTGGCATCAAGAGCGGCCGACTGCAACTGGGTCAGGCGCTCGCGCTCGGCCGCCACTCGGATAGCCAGATCCCTTGCAAGCTGGCGGGCACCGGCGGCATCGCCGGTTTCCAGCACTGTCAGCAGCCGATCCACGCCTTGCACGACCCTGCCGCTGAGGCGTTGCGTTCGGCGCAGCTCGCGCTGCATGAATGCGTGGGTCTGCCGTTCCAGGCTGGCCGCGTCCAGCTGTTGTCGGGCGAATCTTTGCGCGGCCTGCGCGGGTCCGCCCTCATCCAGTAGCGTGTCAAGCTCCCGCAGATCCGCAGCGCGCGGCGTGACGATGGCGGATGCGCTGTGATGGACCACCAGGCAGAAGCGTCCACCTGGTGCCAGATGACGTTCTACGGCTGCCACGCGGGCCTGAGCCGGCAGATACTCGATGCCGAACTGGCTGGTGACAGCACCAAAAGCGCCCAGTCGCATCGCGGGGTCGGCAAGATCGATGCTGGGGCGAAACTGCACCCGGCACAGCCCCGCAGGTTCGTGCAGGCTGTGCAGCGGGTCGATGGCGGCACGGTCCGCAGCGGTAATCTGCAGATCATCCCGCGCACCGAGCAGCTGATACGGCACGATACCGTTGCCTGTTGCCAGGTCCAGAACGCTGCAGGCTGGGGGCAGGGAGGCAGCGAACGATGCCCAGAGCTGCGTCAGCGCCGGCACGGAGGCGTTGGAGCTCGTGGGTATGCAGCTTTGTGGGTTGTTGCTGCGCCAGAACAGGGTCCACGGATCATTCATGACGACGCTGGATCTCTGGCCCTCTGCTGCCGCCTCGCCTCATTTTTGCGTAGTGCATCGTTGGTGTGTGCTGATCTCTGATGTTGTTTCATATCCGCTCGAAAAAACAGGGGGGAAATGCAGCGGGGATTATAAACATATCTATACCACCAGAGGAAATATATCCGGGCTGGACGCCTCTGCGTGTAGTGGTTATTCTCTGCCGATGACACGTTACGAACAATTGATGAACCAGGGTGTCGATGCCGAGGAGGCAAATCGACTACAGGGTGCCGCGGTACACTACCTTCATGCCCTGCAACTGGATCCCTCGCACCCGGTGCCCTATCTGTTCCTGGCACACGCGCTGTTGCGCGCAGGGAAACAAGACAATGCTGCACAGGTGGCCTCCCTGGGATATGAAGTGAACCCGGCCGTGCTCAATTCCTGGCGCGGACGTGGCGTCAACTCCAGCCTTGCAGTGCGCTCCCGGCTCGTTAACGAGGCATTCCGCAGACACATGTCGGCGCTGCATGCTACTGCTGTATCGCAGGCTGAAAAACTCATCGGAGAAACCTTGCCGCGACTTCAAAGCGCGATCTGGTGCCAGACCCACCCGCACGACTTTGCCTATCGTGACTCGCTGCAGTCTCCCTGGCTACTGTATCTGCCAGACCTGAAACCCCAACCGTGGTTCGACACCGGGTCATTGCCCGGCGCTGCGGGGCTGGCAGATGCCGTGTCGGCCATCGAGCAAGAAGCCAGGGCTTTGTTGGACAGTTTTGCGGTACAACGGCAACCCTATTTGAGAGCGGGCGACGCGGTGGAGCCAGGGTTCGCGCCGCTGCATGGTTCGTCGCGCTGGGATTCCCTGCACCTCTACCGCGCCGGACAACCGGCCGAGATGGGGCTGCTCAAGGCAGCACCCGTCATTCACGCCGCCGTGCAGCAACTGGATTGCACTCGCCTGGGCGCCCACCCGATGGAGCTGTTCCTGTCAGTGCTGGCGCCAAAGACTGCCATTCCGCCCCACCATGGTCTGGCCAATACCCGCCTCACCGTCCACCTGCCACTGAGCGTGCCGGATGATTGTGCGTTGAAGGTGGGAGACGAAGTTCGTGAGGCTGTTCGCGGCAGGGTGCTCGCATTTGATGACAGTTACCTGCATGAAGCCTGGAACCGCAGCGCTTTGCCGCGGGTGCACTTGATCACCGAAACCTGGCGTCCCGATCTGAGCGAAGCAGAAAAATGTGGCCTGCAACGCTGTGTGGATAGCCGCGATGCCTGGAATCGCGCCAGAGGCCTGCCGGCAATGCCAGGGGATTAGCAGTGTCATTTTCGCAAGGCGTAAATTGGCGGGCCCATCTGGTCCTGTTTATCAATGTTGATGGAAGTGATCTGGATAATGAAAGAGACAGAATTTTATTGCTCGATGTCGGTACGCGACCATGAATGTGACATGCAGGGCGTGGTCAATAACGCTGTATACCAGAACTATCTTGAGCACGCCCGGCATGAATTTCTGAGAATGCGTGGACTGGATTTTGCCCGCCTGACACAGCAGGGCATTATTGTGGTGGTGGTGCGCGCAGAGATCGACTATGTGCAATCATTACGCAGCGGTGATCACTTTCAGGTGACTGCACAGCCCGTGCTGGAATCGCGTATTCGCCTGGTGTTCAATCAGCAGATCATCAGTCCCGAGTGCGGGCGGCTGTATACACGCGCGAGAATAGTCACTACTGCTGTCAATGAGCGAGGACGGCCCTGGTTCCCGGAAGTACTCAGGGTGCTGCTCTAGTCCTGTGCCAGGCACTTTGCCAGGTTGTCCATCAAGTCCTCTACCAAGGCCTTTACCGGGCGTTGCGTCCCAGCAAACGATCAACGATTTGCGGAACAATAACGCTGGCATTGCCGCAGATCTGTTCGTCAAAATTCGACCCAGTGGCGTCCAGATTCAACTCCATGGTGTACGCGCCGTGCTGTTTGGCGATCTCATAAAAACCTGCTGCAGGGTAGACATTGCCAGAAGTGCCAATGGCAACAAACAGATCGCAGCGTTCCAGTGCATTGCTGATTTGTGTCATGGCCAGCGGGATTTCGCCAAACCAGACCACGTGCGGGCGAAGGTTGCCGGGCGCGCGGCAGCATCGGCAACAGGTATCGAGCGTCAGATCTTCGCGTAGATCAAAGGTCAGTCCGCTTTGTTCGCAGCGCATTTTCAGCAGCTCGCCGTGCATGTGCACCAGCGCCCGGCTGCCCGCGCGTTCATGCAGGTTGTCGATATTCTGGGTCACCAGCAGAAAGTCATGCTCTGGCAGGTCTATGAGGCTGTGCTCCAATCGTGCCAGTGCGCTGTGCGCCGGGTTGGGCCGGATAGCATCGCCAAGCAGCAAGCGGCGCCGGTCGTTGTAGAACTGATGCACAGCAACGGGGTTGGCCGCAAAACCTTCCGGCGTGGCGACATCCTCAATACGGTGGTTCTCCCACAAACCATCGCTGGTTCTGAAGGTCTGGATACCGGATTCGGCGGAAATGCCGGCGCCGGTCAGTACAACAATTCGTCTGGGTGCTGCCATGGCTGTTGCGGTCCCTGTTCTTGTTTTTGTCTCTTGCGCTGTCTCTGTCATTGTCTTTGTCGCAGACACTGCAGTGTATATTGATCCTATTATGGCCTGTTACCGGCGTCGGTCTCAAGGTAGTCGGCGAATCGCTGTGTTTGCCAGCCGCGCATCGGATGTTGAGCCGCCAATCCCTTCAGCCGGGACGCATGACGCGATACCGTGCGGGCGGTATAATGAGTTGTTTTTTAAAAGGAGTCTGTGTATGTCTTTTCCCGTTATTGGCGAGCCAGCGCCCGTCTTCACGTTGCACAATCAGGATGCAGGCAAGGTCTCGTTGGCTGATTTCAAAGGCAGGAACAATGTCATCCTGTATTTTTATCCCAAAGCCATGACACCGGGCTGCACGGTACAGGCCTGTGGTCTGCGCGACAGCGCGGATGAACTTGCCGCCCACGATACTGTTGTACTGGGGGTCAGTCCCGATCCGGTTAACAGGCTGCAAAAGTTCATCGACAAAGAGTCATTGAATTTCACCTTGCTGTCTGACGAAGACCATGGCGTTGCTGATCAGTACGGGGCCTGGGGCCGGAAAAAATTCATGGGCCGCGAGTACGATGGTATCTTGCGCCAGACCTACATTATCGACAAGCAAGGCAAACTGTGCCATATCATGGACAAGGTCAAAACCAGGACCCATCACGACGATGTGCTGGGCTGGATCAAGGAGCATTTGTGAAGCTCAATTTCAAGCAATACGCTGACACCGGAGAGCCGCTG
>Ga0307967_1001716_pt1 | contig 13096 bp, 12 predicted proteins | sample OrgLakmetagen648_FD_201828 | JGI IMG/M metagenome (GOLD analysis project Ga0307967, IMG submission 201828) | Saline water microbial communities from Organic Lake, Antarctica - #648 | ecosystem: Environmental > Aquatic > Non-marine Saline and Alkaline > Saline | place: Antarctica: Organic Lake... | reverse complement strand
CCCCTCCCCCCCACACACACATACGCATACACACACCTATAGCACAATCACACGCTCTGCCTGTATTTGTCTTTAAACCCAGGACACAAGGAGGCATCAGGTGGGCGCCCCTCCTCAGAGTCCTCTGATGCAGACTGTGATGTAGCAGGGCCTGGGCTGGCAGGAGCAGCTGCAGCCTTGCTGGGGGCGAGCGCTTGTTTCAGCATTCCAGTGGATTACAAAGGGTGCGTCTACAGTGTGGGCACGTGACCGAGCTCTCTTACTTGTCAGGGCAATAAATAAAGGACTGCTCCTTGCAAGGCGGTACAGTTGTTTGCACTGGTGTGCTCGCGTCTCTGTCCCCTCTTTGCTTTGGACTCCTTGCGCTTTCTTTGTCTCCATGCCCTGGATGATGCCTTGAATTTTTATTTGGATCAATGCACAGGCCAGTGCTTACAATTGGTGCAACGTCTCCGGAAGCTTGGTTGATCAATTAGCACACACACACACACAGTGATGTGCAGTCACCTACTTTTGCCAACCCACTCTAAGCTTTTTTGTGATGCTGTTTTTCTTTGGAAGCAAGACATGTTTCCCCCTGCCTACCTGCAGATACATTGCCTCCGCCCTCCCTTGTCTAGTCCGTCTAGTGCAGCTCCCCATCATGCTGCACATCAGCCGTGCAATGTACAGCCCCCCTCAGGCCCCTTTCCTCCCCAACACACCCCAAGCTCCTCGGTTAGGAGGGGGGGGTGCAGCAGGGGGGGGGTTGACAGGCAGCAGTCCCTTGGAAACAGCAGCAGCTCATGCGGCGGCTGCACTGTGGGCGCTGGTATCTAACCCAGCATGTGCACCTTGGGCAGCTCAAGTTGCGGCAGGTGTGACGCAAATAAAAGTGTGTTGCAAATAAAAGTGTGTCGCAAATAAAAGTGTGATGCGAGCTTAGCTTGATTTGAGGGTAGGGCCTCATTTAGAAACCTGCCTCTCCTGTGCATGCCGTGGCAACGACCGCCAGTTGCAAAGTACATGCAGCCATACGCATGCAGACGGTTAAACACATTGACAGAACAAACATGAGGATATGTTTCACACAGACACACACACGCACCCTCATACACGCATATACACTCAGACGTATATGCACACACCCAACATACAGATGCTGATGCTTTGGAGTCCATGCTGGCCCACTGCCCCTGGGGCCACCAGCACGTGGGCTCAGGGTCAGGTGGCACACGCGCGCGCTTCAGTGCACACAGGCTATTCAGCGCAGCCACCCTCGGCCACTTGGCTGTGCTGTGCGGTGAGTATGTGCAGTGAGACAGAGATGCTGAAGATAGGGTCCCTTGCAAAGGGATCTTTCTGCACAGCGTCAAAAAGAAACTTGGATGCTGACTCAAAATTGCAACAGTCGTAAATCACATTGCTTGCCCCGTCTTGGTTGTCCTCTAGCGATTGGCAAACTTCAACATTCAGTCTTGCAACCTTCTGCTCTGCAACACACTGTCCTGTATGGCCCTAGCGCACGACACAGAATACCTCAAGCAATGTGCTTGAACTGTGTGTGGTTTGCATTGTTGCGGCGGCCTCATAGCTCGATGGCCCTGCACTTGCCTAGCTAGCTTGCAGGGCATTGCGTTGCTCCTCTGATAAGTTGTACAGAAGTGCGTACTCTTGCTGTCTGTGTTTGCCTGCACAGGTCACACCTCTGCTCCTAGCCTGCACCTGCAGCGTACGCTACTGCTGCAAGACGGGGCAGCAGCGATTGGTGTCGTGGGTGCCCTTGTAGATCTGGCTACGCTGGCCATTCCCCAGGTGTGCATGCATGCCAGCAATTCACATGCAGCTGGGTCACCCTTCCCTATGTGAACCGCGTGCATCCTTCTTCTCTCTCGATCCTATCTCAAATACCGCACTGCTCCTTTGGGGATACGATTCCAGTTGTTGCAAGGTGCCCAAACAATGGGCGTGATTTATTTGCAAGGATTCGGGCGTTGCAACAAGTTGGGCTCTACGAGTCCTGCTGCCAAATTATTGCATTATCTGGGAGCTGTATTTGCAAATAGAGAGAAAACACGGTGTCTCCCTGTTTGCTCTGTTCTCTGTTCAGTGCTCACGTTCATTAGGCGCCTTGGTGTATGAATTCCTGCACTTACGAGAGCAGAAAGTCCAGGTGGATAGTGCCAGAACCAGAAGTGCAACTTGGCAAGGATTTGAATCCAAGACCTGCAGGATCTAGCCAATTATAGGCTGTTCAATGTCAATGTGTTGCAAGGTCCAACCTTTTTGAAACATTTCTTTGGCTCATATCCCAAGGTGCACAAACATTCATTTATTTATTGCAATACTTCTAGGAGCAGAAAGGTATGTGAGTCAGCTTATGGCGAACAAAGGAGCTGTTCAATGATCTTGCTCATAACCGTCATTTGTCATTTCTCAACACATTCTCGAATGAACTCACACACATAAACATACACATACTCAAACACACTCTCATATACATGCACAGGTGGGCGCTCAAAGCAGCAACGAGGCAAACAGCAGCAGCACAGCAGGCACACGCTCTAAGCAGCAGCAACAACAGCAGCAACAACAGCAGCAACAGCAGCAGCAGCAGCAGCAAAGACGTGGGGTAGCTCGCCCAGGCAGAGGGAGATCGGGGGGACAGGATATTGAGCGTGGGGCTCGTGCTGATGCAATGTGTCTGGTGGGAATGCCGCATGATGTGGCATGCATGCTGGGCCTTCAGGCAAGTGTGTGCGTGGTTGCCTGTTGCATGACGTAAAGCACACACGCCACTTGTTTATTCTTGCAACCAAATCACGTCATGTGTGGCAGTCTTGTCGCAAAAGGCTTTTAGGTGAAAAGCAGCCAGCGGTGCTACAGCACGCCATAACGTTCATGGGTCAAGGTACATATGATTCCTTCTTACTCAGCACCATGTTCAAGGCATTCACTTCAAGCCGTGCTGCAAAACTATTTTGCACAACTGTTGCTCCCAATTCACCTTTTGACACACACACACTATCTCCTGTGATTTGACGACAGTCCCCTCCTCGCTGGTCGTCATTGCGTTTTCTTACGCGCAGCTTGATTGCCCTACCTTCTCTCCCCTGCATCTTTTAGCCTTGCACAAGCACCATGCATTCAATCTGGACATACTTTTGTGTGCTTACTTCCAGGCCGCAGGCACCCTGGCATGCCTTGTCTCCTCCTCCTCCTGCGTGGCGTGCACAAGCCTAGCCTGGCCTGGCGTGCAGCCAGTGCTGTTAGGACTCCTGCGATGTGGGCAGCAGGTGCTGAAGAAGTAGCAGCAGCCGTGAGAGTAGGAAAAGAAGGGAGGGTGTGAGCAATGTATTACAGGGAGCAATGACCCCTCTCTAGACCTTGAGCATAACTGCTCAGCACCTGCCTTGCAGCTAGCGCTGTTGTGTCCATACGCGTGCCTTCACAGATTTGTACACTATCACACACATTGTACACACACAAACACTTACACTCACACTCACATATATACTACACTCACACCTACACACTCACACACTTGTATATGCAGGATGCCAAGCTGGCTGGGGTAACGCTCGTAGGTTCTCTGGCAGGGCCAGGCACAGGCTCCCTCATCCTAGGCACTGCAGGTGTGGTAGATAACTGGTGAAATGCTAGCATGCACAGGTGCTTACACAAAACAGGCTTGAAATGTACTCTTACACAGGAACAAACACACGCAGGGACACACACAGACACCTGCATAGGCACAACTGTGCAAGTTGTGATTAGCGTAACAAATTTCACCCAAAATAAGCTTGAAGTTATACAAATACAATTCAGGACGAGGGCCAGCTGATCAGAAGGCAAAAGAAGGGCCAGGGGTCAAAACGTCTGTGGTTTCAGGTAGGGGAGGAAATGAATGCTGAAGTTGAGTCGAGCAGCTTATAAGCTGCAGCAGGGTGATGCACGGTGAGAATAAACTACAGCTGTGGGTGTGGGAGCCATTGTGGGTGTGGGTGTGGGTGTGGGTGCGGGTGCGGGTGGAAGTAGGGGCAAAGCATACAAGGACGTAAGTGTGAATTTGAATTGCTGCATAACAGGAATTCAATCATCAGTGTGTCGATCACGGGTACAGCTTGCCCACACATGCCAGTTGCAAGCAAGCAAAAATTAAGCTTTGCTAGTCACATCTCAGCGCACATTTCACAGCGCCATGCCAGTAAGGGCATACCACAACACGATCAGAGAATACAAGGTACCTTGGAGTAACAGTAAGCTTTGTCGCCTACCTTAAACTGTTTGCTGTGTAGAAGACACGTGCTCCAAACGCTCCTGTGCTAGAGCCATGTTGTAGCAAATGCAGTGTCGAAATTGTAAGAAGTTGTGGCATACGACAGGTCTGTCTGATGTTAAGGCAATTTATGGTTGGCATTAAGTCATATGTGAGATCTTGTGGATACCTGTGCTAGATCAAACGACCATACGATCTATACTACCCTGTGACAGGAAAAATCCTTAAAGAGGGTAATTGCTACCTGTCTGTTGTGTGTTCACCCAGGTCCAGAGGAGGCCAATAAAAAGGGAGCACAGAGCCTCCCTGACCCAGACCCAGACGCACACCATACCCCTGGGTTCCAAGCAGCCTCTTTTGTGGTTACTGGTAGGTGACAAGCGGCTGAATGTCCATCCTTGCCTGAGCCACCCCCCTCGTCAAGGTACTTGCAGCCACTGGAAAGAAAGCTTGTCAGTGCTACCCTGTCCGTATGTTTCAATATATCTCACATATACACACACAACGCCGCCTCGTATTTTTGGCACCTATACACACGTGTGCACACACGGTTGTGTGAGACCACACACTCCAAGCGTGTCGTCCAAAACAAATGCTGCACCCATGCTACAACACATGGTGCACGGAGCACCAACGAGAGCTGTCCACCACTGTTAAGATCAGCAACCGCCTTTGCATTCCGTGCTTTGGCCCTCTACTATTATCATGCACAGATGCCCCAGAACACGAAGATGGAGGCCAAGCTGCGCGCTGGGCCCTGCTTGGGTATGCCAAGGATGGGAGCCGGCCGGCAGCCACTGCAGCAGCGGCTCTGGCTACCTTGCAAGTGGATCGACACAAGGGCGTACCTGAGAAAGGGGCGGAACTCCTTCACACACTCCTCAACACCTGCATCGGGGTCGGAAGCATGGGTGGGGCCCTTGTGTGCTGTTGGTATCGCCCTTGGGTTGGTTTGCGCGATTGTCCTCTTGCCCTTTCATCATCGTCAGGCTCTGTGTGCTTTGCTAGTATGGGCTGGAAATTGGGACCTTCCCTTTGATTTAGACCGCTTCAGGACTTAACTGCTGTGCAAGACAGGTGCTGGGCATCAAAGCAGGTGGGAGAGGTGCAAAAGAGCCAGGAGCACAAATATTCAAGTCCAGGTCCTCAAGGCAATCACAGTGGGGCCCTGGATGATATGCCTGCTCCCACCACCAGCCTTAATGACCATCCACCTATTCACCAAGCCCCCCATGATGTACATACCATCCCTACCTAAACTCTTGGCATCCCTCAAAACCCTCCAATCTATCCTCCTTCAAACTACACACCATACACAGGCAACCCTCGTCCAGACGGAGGCAGCAGAACCTCCTCCTTATGGGTGTACTGGAGCAGGAAAGAGGAGGCTTTAGCGGTGGCCTCTGCAGCAGTGGCTGTGGCAAATCTGGCCCTGGAGGAGAATGTGTCACTCCTGTTGGCCACTGCTAACATGTCCAGCGCCACTGCTGCTGGGACGACAGCAGCAAGTGCAGGTTTGTGGGTACCAGATCTGCGTGTTGCACAAGCGTGCCAGGAAGGAAGACAGGAAGGAACCTTGTCAGAGGGGTTATGTGAGCAATGTTTCAGAAATTTTACCTAAACTGCATTCAAGGGGCAACCACTCACATGCCACTTTATCAAATTGGGACCAATCTAGTATCAAAGTGAAGCTGGCATAATAAGCGACCAGAGCATTTGCTCAGATCTAGACAAGTTGTCCTGCGTTCAGATACGCCAGACTAAATGCTTACCAGATTGAGCATCACCAGATTGAGCACCTGTACTCCAGGTGGGTGCCTTAAAGAGGAAATGGTGTGTTGCTTTGCTTTTCTCACCAGCCATTAATTCTTCTGATTCCGTTTGATGCAACGGTCATATTTTAAGGACTAAAATATACCAAATATATTTTGCTTTGGTGCACTGGGTGATCTGTTGAGCATTTGGCGGAAAAAAGGGAGGCTGACACCACGGCCATCTGGACACATGTCCCCTGACTGGCAGGTATCAAGATGAGCTGCTGTACAATTTACGCGTCAGTGTTGAGTTTGAGATTTTTCGTTCAGGAAGCATATACCCTAACAACAAATTAAAAGTAAATCTGTTTTGGACCTCAGATAACCCCTCTTAAACTTTGTGCCCAGTAAGCGAGAGCAATGTAATCCTTACCTCCTTGGACACCTGCAAGTCTGTTGTCTTAAGTCAAAAATGCTTTATATTCAGTTTTGATTTCAAGGCACGGTTTAAGCTGGCCTCTTGCCGCTTTTAGGGGTAGAAATTCTGCGAGCTAATCGCCTCCTTATAGCTTCCAACCCTGTGCCTGCACTTAAGAATTCCAAGAAATGTCGACGCTTATATGATGCTTGAGTAAAAGGCTGAATTATAGATGCAAGTATACCATCTGTACATGTGCTACGACTTTTTGTTGGATTTCAGGAATTCACTTGCACTCACCGGTACACATTCACAGGTATACACATGCATGTTCACACATGCATGCATGCGCACATACAGGTGCCACCCGGAGCAGGCCCCCACTTGTCCCATCAGAGCAAAAAGCAAGGGCAGCCAACACTGTTGGGCCACCAGCCGCCACTACCTTTCCTCAATTTCAAAGCCCCTTGCAGCCCCCCCCGGCCCAACCTGGTCTCCAAAACCATCTAAGTCCCTCTCACATTGATCAACAACAGCAGCCACAACACCAACAGCAACAGCAGCAGCAGCCTTTTGTTTTGCAGCACACACCGTCCAGCGCAGCCCCCCCTAGTGCTATGCCTCCTGATGCCCCTGTGCCGGTGGTGGATGTCCTGGTACAGCTGATGATGATACCCTTTATAATGCTTCAGGTATTTGTGTGTGTGTGTCTTTTAAGATGAACTTGCTGCAGTCGCTCGTGATGGTGTATTTAGAAGAACCAGAGTTGATGCACAGGACTTAATGTGGACCAAAGTTTGTAATGGCTTACGGATCCAGTCAGCAATTCCCACATTCCTAGGGTTGGCCAGAACCGTATATATACGTACATATACACCGTATATTTGGTGATTTTCAAGCCAAAAATACCGTATGTACACCGTATATATATGGTTCTGGCCAACCCTACACATTCCATAAACACAACGAGCGTGTCGGTCTCAAGGAATCCAGCTGTTGACTGTAACACCTCTATCCTGGCACTCTCTGTGCTCATGAATACAGACACCCCCACTGGAGTCTTCTTCCCTGGAAAACAGCAACCCCTCTTCCACTCAAAGGCTGACCTACGACTTCACCCACGCACCCCAGCACAACATCTCGTACCTACCTAGCAAACCAGCAACAGCGGCCACTGCAGCAACAGTAGCAGGCTCTGAGCCAGCCGATCCTCATGCCAGAACACCTTTTGCCGTTCGCTCAGACGTGCTGAGTCAGCTGCCCAGCTGGCCTTCCTCCCAGTCCAAGAATAGCCCACCGGGGAAACAGCAGCATCTTTCACAAAGCCTTACCGGCCCAGCAGGCCACCCAAGCCCACAGGTGTGGGGAGGAATAGCTTTCTGTAGGGAGGGAGTATCGAGTGCTGTTGCAGGTGCTTTAAGATGCTGAAGCACGTTTTGGAGAGTGCTCGGGGGACAGCTGGCTGCTGCAAGCTCTTGTACACGTGTCGTGCTTGCCTGTTACAAATGGAAAACGCACTCAAGTAGGCTTGCTGAAATTTGTAATGCTGCTAAGGGCATCCCAATGAGGTCACCTCCTGATGCCTTTCAACGCCCATGCTCAGGACTGGGACGGTTTGTGTATGTACAACACCAACAATGAAAGAAATGTCCCTGCCATTAGCACCATTTACGGTTTACGGTGCACAGTGCGTATATGTACATGCCTATATACTTCTGGCCGACCCTACTCATGCTAGTACACATGCCCCTCTGCCTGTGTAGGGCCCAGGGATGCATGCAGGCTTTGCTGTGAGCACAGCCAACCAGAGCCTGGCCAAGAAGCGGCAGCAGCTGCAGGCGCAGAGGGCGGCAGAGGTGGCCTTAAAGTACCAAGCAGACCTCCATTTAGCCATTGTAGCCGCAACAGCTGCAGCAGGTGCTTAGTCTGATCGAAGGTGTTTTTTGCAACGAAATCGCTTAGCCTGATCAACATTCAAATCGATTTGCAACATGGATGGAATGCAATTTGCCATAAAAACTTTAGAGATGCCCTCTGATGCAAAAAACGGTTGAGGGGGGATTGTGTGTTCTCCTCTGTGTGGCTGGATTAGCTCAGATCCTTTTTGTTACAATGTCAGAGCATGTCCGACACACTTGGTCAGGGGCTGCAAGACCTCAGGGGTGAGTCAGTCACAAATTCAGTCCTCGCTGGTGTTTGCCCGGTTTATGCTAGGCCCCTTTTTGTGAGTGTAAAAGTTCCAAAAAGCTTGCCTCAGCCTACCTTGTGAGCGCACAAAAATGACCACCTTGATTGCCCTCTCCCTTTCCTTTCCTTAACCTTCTGCTGATCAAATCAAGGAACACGCTGGTTGTGTCAGGACTACAGTGACGAGCAAATATCATAAACCCTCGCCTTGCATGTGCAGGTGCACTGCAAAATGTGCTGAGCTGGCCGCACGCATGCAATGCCCTTCTGTCCCATCCCACCGTACTCACGAGCGTGGAAAAAGCCCTCCTAGCAATGCCCTTGCTGCACCACCACATGCTGACCCCCCCACGCACAGACCCACCCAACCAAGGTGATTTCTAGCTGTTTTGTTTCCTCGTCATCCAGTGGCTGGAAAGGGTGGGAGTACTTCTTGTCAGACTTCAAAGCATACTTTGTAAGGTCTAGCCGTATGTATGCTGGATTCCTTGTGATGCAAATGCTGAATACGTCTCAGGCTCGCTTCCACCCCCAACAACTGCGCTGCTTATTCCATCACCTCTTGCATGAGCACAAACAATGCATATACCTGAGCGTCACTGTCATTTATTCACACAGTATGAACATAAATAACGCATATGCTGAGTGTCACTATCAACTATTTCCACACATCAACAACGTTGTCTCCATCCTCAGCGGCTTCCCCACAAGCTGAATCGCACATCACGCTGTCAGCTCTACGTTGTTGCCTTCTGGGGTGTGTGGCTAATATTGCAGCACTGGAGGAAGGCAGGAGTATGGTGAGTTGGCCTCCTATTTTCATACTTTGAACTTTGAACAGGCATTAAAACCACAAAAGGCATCACGTCCTACCGCCTGTGCAGTGGTAGCCCTTGCCCTTCCTTGTGCCTAATAGCCTGGAGCACAGGATTGCTGTGCTGTGTTTGACGCATGCACCACACCACGATGTACCCAGCTTTTTCCCTCTGCCTAGGTCCTGCCCGTTCATGCATTCTTCTGCTCTTCCCTCTGCACACCCATCTTCTCTTCCAAACACTCACCCACCAAAATTCCTCCTTTTCTGCCGCTTATCAATAAACATACCCTCCTGGACTTTCTATTGCACCTAGCTCAGAAACACACGCTCATCGCACACAGGTTTTGCTACGGCACTCCCTCTTGGAGGTGCTTGTATCAGCCCTCGATGGTGAAAGCAGCTCACCTGCACCTAGCCAGAATAGGGGCGGCATCCCCCTCATAAAAGGCCTCCCGTTGCCCAGCACCACTGCCAAAGGAAAGGACAGCATGCTGGGTCCTAGCCCCAAACCTCCTCCTGCATCCACTGGACAAGGGCAGCAGCAGCAGCAGCAGCAGCAGCAGCATGTTGAACAGCCACAAGAGCAGCAGCAGCAGCAGCGGCAGCAACAGATTGCATCCGTGGCCCTAGGAGCCATCAGTAACCTGCTCATGCTCATGCCCACCGGCGGTGGCTTGCAATTGTCCCCTCCCCCACCACGACCACACCCAGCTAGACCCACCTCCAGTCAATCCTGGCAGGCAGAGGCAAACATACCGCATTACATTCCGGAAGACCAGCAGGCGGATGAGGGGATAGAAGGGAGGCTGAAGCCAGGTGCAGGGACAGGAGGCCCAGCTGGAAGTGCTTTGTCTACACCGGCCATGCTTGCAGGGCAGTCGGAGGCGCAAGGCCGGCCAGTTTCTCCGTCATTGTTGTCAGTGAGCGGAGATAGGGGAGGTATGGCACTGACGTCGTCAGGGCCGCCCCACGCACCCTCTCTGACCTCCATGGTGGACAATATGCCTGGAAGCCAAGGTGACAGTTTGCCTGTGGCTGCAGTTACGGCAAAGGTTGTAAGCAGAGGTTTGTAATGCTGTTTCAACGTCCAGGGAGTTTCTGGGTCCTTAAAATTGTATTGTCAGCAGGAATGAATGCTGATGCCGGGCAAGCTGACGTATGCATTATTATAAAACAAATGTAGCCATCAGTGAGTGCTCTTCCTGCTCACAAATACCTACATACGTTGCAATGTATCCGACTTGGCAACCAGCTTCATTCACTCCCTTACGTGTTTTAGGACCTGGAGAAGCAGCAAGGCGAGCTACTTCACCAAAAGGAGGAGGGGGAGGTCCATCACGCACAGGCAGCTACAACCCCCAGCATTTGCTACAGCCTCACCTCCAGTCTTACCCACAAGCAAACAAGCGTACGCTGGGAGGGAAATACAATGTGGAGGAGGCTCGCAGTGGGCGCACGGTAGGTCTTGTCTGGGGCCACGTGCTGTTGTTGTTCCTCCCTGTGATGTCCTGGAAGGAAAGGTGTGCAGCGACTGGGCAGGACTCTGAAGTACATGCACACACGTGTAACAGTGCCCTTGGTCAGAGAAGAGCCTGTAACCTGGTCTGTTTGTTGGCATAACCCACATTCCAGTCAGCCAGAACGCAACGCAAAGTAGCAGCATATACATTATGGATTTCGTTGCAGATTGCAGTGCATAAGGCAGCTTCTTCCCTCCTTGTGACCGTGATGATTCATGGAAGGGATCTGTGCGCATGCTAACTCTGGGCCCTTTAAGGACTGACCTTCTGTCTGTTTTTCCCACATACCTACAAGAAGAGCGTAGCCGTCGTAATTGCACAGTGCAACTTCTCGTACTACTTGCCTGCTTGCTACCGCCACCTTCATAGAAAAAACAAACAATTTTGCGGCCGTGCTGCAGGTGCTGCTGGAACTCATGCGGCAGAAGCAGCAAGTGCCAACGACCCTGCGCACTCTGTCACTTGCGACCGGTCCGAGAGTGAATGCCACTGGCCCAAAACCCTCCCTCGAGTCCTCCCATACTCAACCCTCAGGCGGCAACACAAAAGGTCCAGCATCACCAGGGGATTCTACCTGCAAAACTCTGGTTCCTGCTCGTCAGCAACAGCATGCTGCGCAGTCGCACCACTTGCTCTCAACACCGCCATTGGTCCTACCTACTGGCTCAGTGTCTTTGCCTGTCCAAGTTCAACACAGCGCACAGGTAGAGAATATGTACAGTCATATCTGCTCCATTAAAAGGAACTTTTCACCATCAAGTACGATTCCATGGTTTGCAACCAGTGCATAGACTAACCCATGATGCGGTGTTATACGATCGTCTTATTATACAGCAGTGAAGAAACGGGTACTTAAGGTGATATTCCGAACCATGACAGTATACAGTGCAGTTTTCCCACCTTATGCAAACACTTCCAGGGATCCTTCACCAATAATGCTTCTTGCTTGCACTGTATGTTTTGCAGAATGTCAATGGAGACAGCAGCATGGGAAACAGCGAGAGGGGCTGGGGAGAGGCCATTCGTGAAGTTGCTCACATGGCAAACTGGGTTATACGACAAGTGCAAAATCAAGGGTAAAAAGTTTTACCTTGCTGTAGTGCTCCCCCTTTGGCATTCCCCCTTTCGCCTCTGAAATGCCTCCGTTTTTCTAAAATGTATGTACTCATATGTATCATAATACTTCAGCCTGAAAGCCGCTATTTATTAGTGCATTGCTTGTATGTGGCATTCTGCATCATCCTTAGGTTGTGCAATCCAGTAACAGTTTCCTTGCTTGATATATGCCTGGCATAAGCCAATAGTGTCCACGCAATCTTCATTTCTTCTTGTCTTGCTCAGGCCCAAACCATGGCCGGGTGCTTCTTATTATTCAATTCATGCGTTACTTTCTGCGTTACTTTCAGCTTCATTTGTTCAGGTTCGATATTATTTCATGTTCCATTATAGATGTCAGACCAAACCCCAGTCCAAAATATGCATCAGCTCAATAAAAAGAAAAAAGATAACACTACGCAGGCAGTGAAAATCACTCCCCACATCAATTAAGGAAAAGTACCGTAAAGCTCCTCCACCGCGAGAAGGAAAGGAAAAATCAATGGGGATAAAGAGGGTTGCAGGCTTGGCCTGAAACCGGCTCCTGATGAGAGTTAATAGTACTGGAAAGGGCACGTCTGGTATGGACAAGTTTAGCAGCAAAATTCACAGAGTGCATATGGAGCTTGGAGGCAAGCTTCTTAACTCTTTGAGAATCAAGACCCAGTTCCTTGAAAGGCTTCAGAGTGTGAGTGTTGTAGATGGTGCCACCCACACCCAAAAGGATGATGCGGAGAGTAACGGAGGCTCCTTGGAGAATGTTGCAGAGATCTTTGTGTTGTTTTTTTGCGGCGTTTAGCTGGTTCTGAGGTCCTCACAATACTTGATCTCGACTAGATTTTGGGTTACCGTCCAAAGGCATCACCATTACCAATATTACAGGCACTACTCGCTTGGTGGACAAAAACCCCCTTGACTGTAAAAAAATGAATGACTGGTTATTACATAATTTGTCACTGCTGCTTGTCAGGTTCGCAGTGTTTATTTGCCAGCTTGATAACATTTACCAAAACACTCCTCCTCCACACAATGATACTGAGACCACCA
>Ga0307967_1001711_pt1 | contig 13115 bp, 11 predicted proteins | sample OrgLakmetagen648_FD_201828 | JGI IMG/M metagenome (GOLD analysis project Ga0307967, IMG submission 201828) | Saline water microbial communities from Organic Lake, Antarctica - #648 | ecosystem: Environmental > Aquatic > Non-marine Saline and Alkaline > Saline | place: Antarctica: Organic Lake... | reverse complement strand
CAGAAGGGCCGGCGCATGGATGTCGCGGTCGAGGATTTGGGCTGGGAGGAGATCACGGCCGGCGGCAAATCCGTCAGCGCACGCAAATACAGTGTGGGCGGCGATTTAGACTTGACGCTTTGGTATGATGAAAGCGGTCGGTGGGTTAAGCTGATCTTCCCCCTCAAGGGATCGACCTTCGAATATGTCATGCGCTAAGGGCGCGCTGCGCCTCGTCCTCGGGGATCAGCTCAGTCCCGATCTATCGGCTTTATCGGATATCGATCCCGCCCGCGACACGGTGCTAATCGCCGAGGTCGCGGCGGAGACCGATTACGTTCCCCACCATCCAAAGAAAATCGCCTACCTCTTCTCCGCCATGCGGCATTTCGCAGACGAGCTGACGGGTAATGGCGTACGCGTACGCTACGTACGCCTGGACGATACGGAGAATTCCGGCTCGCTTGAGGGGGAGGTCGCACGGGCCTTCGCCGCCCTGGATGTCGACCGGTTAATTTGCACCCAATGCGGCGAATACCGGCTGGATGAAGTCATGCGCGGTTGGGAACAGCGCTTGGACCTGCCGGTCGACATTCGCGAAGACGACCGCTTCCTATGCAGTCGCGATTGGTTCGCCAAGTGGGCAGAGGGCCGCACAGTCTTTCGGATGGAGCATTTTTATCGCGAGATGCGCCGCGCCACCGGGCTGTTGATGACAGCGGAGGGAAAGCCGGAAGGCGGGCAGTGGAACTTCGACACCGATAACCGTAAACCCCCGGATGCCAAGACGGGTGGAGAAGGCCTTTTCGGGCCGCCACCGGTGCCGCGCTTTGAGGCGGATGCGACCACCCAGGCCGTCTTGGCGTTGGTCGAGGATCGCTTCGGCGAACGCTTTGGCGATGTGCTGCCCTTCGATTATGCGGTCACGCGGGCTGACGCCGAAGCCGCGCTGGATGCCTTCATTGCGGAGCGGCTGGCCCTGTTCGGCGACTACCAAGATGCGATGACGCCTGGCGAGGACCATCTCTATCATGCGGTTCTGTCGCTCTATCTTAATGCTGGGTTGCTGGGGCCGATGCAGGTGTGCCGCGCGGCGGAGCGGGCCTATTTATCGGGTGACGCCCCGTTGAACGCGGTGGAGGGCTTCATCCGCCAAGTCATCGGATGGCGCGAATATGTGCGCGGAATCTATTGGCTACGGATGCCGGATTATAAAGAAACCAACTATCTTAAAGCGACCCGTGACCTGCCCGCCTTCTATTGGACGGGCGATACGCAAATGGCCTGCATCGCCCATGTGGTGGATGAAACCCGCCGCCTGGCCTACGCCCATCATATCCAGCGGCTGATGGTGACGGGCACCTTCGCGTTGTTGGCCGGGATTGACCCGAAGCAGGTTCAGGCATGGTATCTAAGCGTCTATGCGGACGCCTATGAATGGGTGGAATTGCCAAATACGCATGGCATGGCGCTTTATGCGGATGGGGGTGTCATGGCCTCCAAGCCCTATGCGGCGAGCGGGAAATATATCGACCGCATGTCCACCTATTGCGGCGGTTGCCATTATAATGTGAAAAAGCGGGAGGGGCCGGGCGCTTGCCCCTTTAATTATCTGTATTGGGATTTCTTGGATCGCAACGAGGGGCGGCTGAAGGGCAATCCGCGCATGGGCATGCCGCTGCGCACCCTAGCGCGCATGACGGATGAGACGAAAGCGACGATCCGGGCGGATGCCGCCCGGTTTTTGCAAGACTTGACCTGAAAGGCGGATCTGTGATGAGCGACAATAGCGTGAAAAGCCCCCTATGGATAATCGGCGCCAGCCAAGGGATCGGCGAGGCGCTGGCCCACCGCGCTGCACGGGCGGGTGCCACCGTTGCGATCTCTGCGCGCTCTAGCGAGAAGTTGGAGGCCGTCGCCGCCGCCGACCCCTCGGGGCGCATCCACCCCTTCGCCTGCGATGTGATGGACCCGGATGCGGTCGCAAAAACCATGGCGGCGATTGAAGAAAAGCTGGGGCCGATCGGCACGGCGGTCATGAATGCGGGCACCCACAAGGAAACCCCGATCGATGATTTCCGGGCCGCGGATGTTAAAAAGATATTCACGCTAAACGTCTTTGGTGCGGCGATTGTGTTGGAAGCCTTGATGCCCAAAATGATCGCGCGGGGGGTGGGGCATCTGGCCCTCGTCTCCTCGGTCGCGGGGTATCGCGGCTTGCCGAAGGCGGCGGCTTATTGCGGCAGCAAGGCGGCGGTGATCGCGATGGCTGAATCGCTGAAAACCGAACTGGACGGGCGCGGCGTGAAGATGCAGGTGATCTGTCCCGGCTTCGTGCGCACCCCGCTGACCGATCAGAACGACTTCGACATGCCCTATTTGATGGAGCCTGAGGATGCCGCAAATCGCATCTGGGACGGGCTGAACAGCGATCGGTTTGAAATCGCCTTCCCAACCCGCTTCGTGTTGCAGCTAAAGACGCTGCGTGCCTTGCCGCCAGGGGCCTATTTCCCGCTGATCCGCAAGGCAACGGGGATTAGCTGATGGACCCGCGTCCGCAAAGTGAGGTCGCAGAGGCAACGCAAGCCTGGGCGGATGCCTTCACACAACTGCAACCGGGGCGCTACGGGCCATTGCTGGCATTGGCCGACCGGGATATCCGCTTTTGCGATCCCTTCAACGATGTGCGTGGTCATGCCGCCTTCCAGGCGATTTTTGACGATATGTATGAAACCTGCCTGGATCCGCGCTTTGTGGTCACGGACGTCGCCGCCAGCAATCAGGCCGGCTATATCCGCTGGGTTTTCCATTTCCGCCCGAAGGCGCTTAAAAAAGGGCCGGAATGGCGCGTCGATGGGATGTCGGAAATCCATGTCGGGGCCGACGGCAAGATCACCGCGCATCTGGATCATTGGGATTCGGGGGGCCAATTGCTGGCGAAACTGCCGGGGATCGGGGCGCTGGTGCGCTGGGTGATGCGGCGCTTGAAGGTCTAAGTGGCCGCCTCCCGCCCGCGCACAAACAGTGCCGCGCCGAGCCCCAGGGCCGAAGATATCAACATCACGCCCAATAGCGTCCAGGCGCCGGTTTCCGGCGTGACAAGCGCGCCTGTGACGCCGGAGATGACGGCCCCGCTGGCCAGTGTGATCGCTGCCATCAGGCCGGCGGCACTGCCCGTCACGCCCTCGCGCACCGATAGGGCGCCTGCGTTACTGCTGGGCATTGTCAGGCCATTGCCCAGGCCGACGAACACACAACTGCCGAAATAGCTGATCGGGTCCTGAATGCCCAACGCCAGCAGGATCAAGCCCCCGCCCAATCCCGCACATGCCACCACGCGCCCCGCAATCATCATGGTCGTCAGGCGATAGCGGGCGGCCAGCCGACCGGATAGGAAATTACCGCAGACATAACCGCCGGTGATCACCCCGATCGCGATCCCTAAATTAGCGGCGGATAGGCCAAAGACCGCGCTGGCAACGAACGGCGCGCCGCCCAGATAGGCGAAGAACGCGCCCGTCGAGAAAGCGGTGCACAGCACATAGCCCCAAAAACGCGGCGCGGATAATAGCTGGGGGTAGAGCTTGATCTGTGCGGTAAGGCTGGCCGACTTGGTGTGATTGGTCTCCCCCAAATCGCGCCAGCATAAAAGCCCGACGGCGAGGCCTGCGCCTAGAAACGCCCAAAAGGTGGCCCGCCAGCCAAAAATATCCGCCAACGCCCCGCCCGCCACCGGGCCCAACATCGGCGCCAACGCCCATGCGGCGGTCAAATAGCCGATTAGGCTGGCCGCGCGATTGGGTGCCGCGATATCGCGCACGATCGCCAGCGAGACCGTATAGCCGACGACCACGCCCCCTTGCAGCATGCGAAAGGCCAGAAAGGTCCAAATATCCGGGGCAAGCGCGCAGCCGAGCGAGGCAAGAGCGAAAATGCTAAGGCCGACCAGCATCACCGGGCGGCGTCCGTAGCGGTCAGACAATGGCCCCACGATCAACTGCAGAACCGCGCTGATCGCCATGTAGCCGGCGACCGCCAACGTGACCAGGGCGTAGTCGACGCCAAAGTCACGCGCGATGTCGGAGAGTGCCGGCAGAAAGAAGTTCAGCGTCACCACCGATAGCGCGCTGGCCAGCACCAAGGTGATCAGGTGGGGCGGGGCTTCCGCCCGGCCTTGGGAGGGGGCGTCTAGGCCGTCGTCACGCGCGCTCATACCGGTCCCTAGTCCCTTTAGCGCGCGGAAGTAATCTGGCCGATTGGCCGACCAGACTATTCGGCTGCGATTTGCTGGCGGGTGGCCTGATCGGTTTCTTGGATGCCCTCAAGCTGGGCGGTGTCTTCTCGGTCCAGCTTTTTGAACATGATCAGCGCGCGGCCGATTTCGATGCCCCATTTGCTGACGGCAGCGCGGTTGACGATAACACCGTCCGGCTGCAGGAACATCCAGTCATCGAAATTGACCCGCCAAGTGCCATCCCCGATGGGCAGATCGAAAGTGTAGTGCCAGTTGAAGGCGTTGCCCGCGAGTTCCCCGGTTGCCTTGCCGACCACGCCATCGGCGGTGCCTTCATAGCTGTTGTCGCCGGTTTTCGTGAGCGTCCAGACGCGCCGCTCCGTCTCGCCGTCGCTGTAGTCGAAATCTTCGATCATCGTCAGGACCTGGGCGTCTTCATCCCACGTTCCTTCAATATCGACGGTGAATTGCCGCCGGATGTTGCCGAAGCGATCTTCGAAAATACCCCAGGCTTTTGAGCGTCCCTCGAAATAATCCTCAAGGGTCAGCTTCGGATCCGAATTTTTAAAGTCGTCGACGTTCATGCCACCACACCCCGTCAGGGTTATCAGTGCGGTTAGGATTACCGCTAACTTATGCATTATAGCCTCTCGCTGGGGCGTTGATCCGATGCAGCGCTACGCATCGGAGGCGGCCCCGTCCATTTCGATCCGCCGGCGCAAGGCCTGATGTCGGCCTTCATCCAGCGGATGCTTCCAAACCAACGCAATGGCCCCCAGTTTGAACAGGATGGGCGCAAAGCCGTACATCCACGCCAGGGGCGCCGTGTTATTAAACGCGCCGGCAGTCGTATCTTGCGCCGCCGCCGCATCGAAGCCCATTAACTCCAGGCCCGGGAAGGCCAATCCGACCGCCAGGGCCAGCGATAGTTTCGTCGCCATCCCCCAAAGCGCGAAGTAAAGCCCGGTGCGGGCCGCGCCTTGCGTCTCGGCGGTATCGACATCCACCACGTCCGCCTGCATCGAGGGCGGCAGGGCCAGATCAGCCCCCAGTGCCCCCCCGGTCGCCACACAGACGATGGCGAAAATCCAAACATCATCCGGGCCTAAGAAGGGGGCGGCGGCGAACCAAAGGCAGGTCCACATCATCGCCCCGCACCAGACCCGGTGCTTGCCCCACCGCCGCGACAGCACAAGCCACAGCGGTAGTCCAAGGATTGCTACACCGAAATACGTAAGAAGAAGCCAACCGGATTTGTCCGGGCTCATTAAATGATGATCGACGTAAAGCAGGAACAGCGTCGCCGGCAGCCCGTTGGCCACGCCGTTTAACAGCCAGGCGGCGATCAGGCGGCGGAACGGCCGGTTTTGCGCCAGCACCCGCAAGCCATCGCGCCACGGCACGCGTTCGCGGTTTTCCGGCGGCGGGTCCGGCACAAGGCGGAATAAAAGGATCGCGGCCAAGGGCAGCAGGATTACGACGAAAAGCCCGACCGCCAGAAGCCCGTCTGCGCGTTTATCCTCCCCCGCCCAGCCGGCGGCGACGGCGGCGACCAGGGTGCCGACCACGACGAAGCCTTCGCGCGCCGCGGTGATGCGGCTGCGCTCGTTATAATCGCCGCTAAGCTCCGCTCCCCAGGCGCTATAGGGCAGCATGACCATGGTCCAGCCCAGATACAGCAGGAACGCCGCCCCGGCTAAATAGCCAAGCCCCGCCTCCGGGCCCGGCGCAAATAACAGCCAGGCGCCAAGTGCCGTTACCGGCGCGCCGGCAGCAATCCATGGGCGCCGGCGCCCAAAGCGCCCGCCGGTGCGATCGGATAGGGCGCCGATCAGCGGATCGCTGATCACATCCCATAGCCGCATCGCAAAAAGCACCAAGCCGACCGCCGTCAGCCCCAGGCCCAATTCCACCGCGTAATAGCTTGGCACTAAGATATAGACGGGCAATGTCGCCGCCGCTAAGGGCAACCCCAATAGTCCATAGGCGATCAGCCCAAACGGGGATAAAGCCTGATTTTCCGATGAAGTTTTGGTCAACGCTTGGCCAGTTGGATGCGTTGCACATCAATGGATCCGGATCGGAATCCAGCCTCGCAATAGGCTAGGTAATATTCCCACATCCGCTTGAAACGCTCATCATAGCCAAGCGGCTGCAGATTGCCCCAGGCGTTTTGGAAGCGCCGATTCCATTCCGCCAGCGTCTTAGCGTAGCAGAAGCCGAAGCCTTCCATCGCCTCGACCGAAAGGCCGGCGCGCTCGCTCTGCGCGCGGAAAACCTCGGGGCTTGGCAGCATGCCGCCGGGGAAGATATAGCGTTGGATGAAATCCGGACGACTTTTGTAGTATTCGAAATGCTTGTCTGCGATGGTGATGACCTGCAACGCGGCGCGCCCGCCTTCGACCAAGCGATCGCACAGATTGTCGAAGAAGACGGGCCAATATTTCTCCCCCACCGCCTCAAACATCTCGATCGAGGCGATGCGATCGAACTGACCGCGCGTGTCGCGGTAATCCTGCAGGCGGATTTCGACCTTGTCGTTCAATCCCTCCCGCTGGATGCGTTCGCGCGCGAAGTCATGCTGGGCCTGGGAAATCGTGATCCCGGTCACCTTGCAGCCGCGCTGCTTGGCGGCATGTTCGGCAAACCCACCCCAGCCGCAGCCGATTTCCAAAACATGGTTTTCGGGCCGTGCATCCAGCCGGTCCAGCAGGAGATCGTATTTGCGCGCCTGCGCATCCTCCAGCGTCGTCACCCCATCGGTATAGGCGGCCGAGCTATAGGTCATCGAGGGGTCGAGCCATTCGCGATAGAAGGCATTTCCCAGATCGTAGTGATAGGCGATGTTTTTGCGGCTGCCGGTGCGGCTGTTGCGGTTGAAGCCGTGCACGACCTTATCCAGCGTACGAAACACAGCAGAGCCGCGCAGGATATCGTCCAGCGCCTCGGTATTCATCGCACCGACGGTCAGGAAGCTTGCCAGATCGTCGCTTTCATAATCGCCGTCCATATAGCTTTCGCCAAGGCCGACATTGCCGCCCATGATCATGCGCCGCGCCATGCGCGGATGTTTAATCGTGATCGGGCCGACCGGGCCAGGGATCGGGCCGGTATAGCAGCGCCGCGCGCCTTCGGGCACGCGCACATCGAAGCTGCCGATATGGATGCGCTTGGCTAGCGCAAAGGCCAAGCGGCTGCCGAAGGACAGGCTGCGGCGCGGGCCTTCTTCAAGGGTCGGTTGGGCGCCCATGGCGAGTGCGGCTCGTGTATCCGTTTCAAGGCTCATGCGTGGCGGTTCCCGTTTATTAAACTGCAAAGGGGTATGGCTGGCAAAGGGGCAATCTCGCGACCTGTCATCCCGTCACCTCGCGTTCGGGCGGGGCGGGTTTGGGCACATAGCGCATGCCCTTCAGCCAAAGCTTCAGCGCCTCCCAATGGATGGCGACGGTGACTTTCAGGGTCATCAGTGGATGGCGCAGGATCGCGGCCGCCAAGGTCTTATCGCTCAACTCGCGGCGCTTGCCGATGTGGGTGGCGACCAGCATCGGCTCCCCATCCGGATCGCTTTGTTTAATCACCAGACCCAAACGGTCCCCCGGCGGTTTCAAATTGAACCGATAAGTCCCGCCCATCCGATTGAAGGGGGATACGTGGAAGACCTTTTCGGTCGCTTGCGCGATCTCGCGCGCGCCGGGCTCGCATTCCAGCAGATAGCCGTGCCATTCGCCAAAGGTGTTGGCGACCTCGTAGAGAATCGCGCGCAACGAAGCGTCCGGGCCATAGCAAAAATAAATGCTGAGCGGATTAAAGACATAGCCCCAAAGCCTGGGGAAGCAGAGCAATCGGATCGGCCCGCCCTGAATATCAATGCCACGTTCCGCCAATTTTCCTTCCACCCAGGGGCGCAGCGGGCTGCCGTCGCGGGGCCCGTGGTCGCGGTCCTTGAAGCTGATCGGAGCGGCCTTATTATAGCCGAATAATTTGCAGCCCGCAGAAGCCGCCGCCAGCTTGTCGATATCCAGAAACAGCGAAAACACACGGTAATCCAGGCGATGCTGAACCGGTTGGACACGCTTGTGGATCACGCGGCCATAATATAGCGCGTGATCGGGCAGTTGGTCCGCGGCTTCAACGCGCTCTCGCATCAGGCAGCGCTCTCCAAATCATCGGGGGTGGGGGTCGCCTCATGTGACCTCGTTCCCAGCACGGCCCCCATCGCATGCACCGGCTTGTCGCCCCATGGTGCCTCAACCCCTAGGCGTTTGGCCACCGCCACGGCAGAGCCGATACCGTCTTCATGGAAACCGTACCCGCAATAGGACCCACAGAACCATAGTCGATTTTGCCCTTGCAGCGCCGGCAGCGCCTGCTGCCCCGCGATCGTTTGGGCATCGAAGACCGGATGGTCGTAGGTAAGGTCGGCGATGACGGTTGCGGGATCAATCTCACTGAAGGGGTTCAGGGTGACGAAAAGATCCTGCGCCTCGAGCCCCTGCAGGTTGTTCATCCAGTAGCTGACCGCAACTTGCCGTTCGGCGGCGATGTCGCGACCGGCCAGGTAATTCCAACTGGACCAGACGGCGCGGCGCTTCGGCATTTGGCCGACATCGGTATGCAGCACCGCGCGGTTTTCCTGATAGCGGAAGGCGCTTAGCGTTTGCGCCTCCTGCGCGGTGGTGTCCCCGATCAGGGTCCGCGCTTCATCGCCGTGGCAGGCCATGACGGCTTCTTCAAAGATCTCTTCGCGGCCATCTTCGAAAGTGATGGTGACGCCGTCTTTTTGACGCGTGACACGCGCGACCTTGGCATTGGCCTCAACACGCGGCAGGTCTTCCAGGACGCGCCGAACATAAGACCGACTGCCGCCCTTCACCGTCCACCATTGCGGGCGGTCCTGAACCTGCAAAAGGCCGTGATTATCGAAGAAACGGATGAAGCTGTCGGCGGGGAAGTCCTTCATGGTGGAAACCGGGCAGGACCAGATGGCGGCTGCCATGGGCAGGAGGTGATCGTCGATGAAGGCGTCGCTATAGCCGGCGCTTTCTAAAAAGCCGCCCAGGCTCATTTCCGCGCAACGGCCACCGGTCAGGGCGGAGGGGGCTTGCTTATAAAACCGCAGGATATCGCGAACCATCCGAAGAAACCGCGGGCGCAGGAAATTGCGCTTCTGGGCAAACAGGCTCATCAGCGTGCTGCCGCCATATTCAAGGCGGCCCTGATCCAGCGTCACGCCGAAGGACATGTCTGTCTTCAGGCGCTCTACCTTCAGGTGATCCAAAAAGCCGATCAGGTTTGGGTAGGTACGCTCGTTATAGACGATGAAGCCGGTATCGACGGGAACCGATCCGCCGCGCCCGTCCGGCGCATCCATCGTGTTGGAATGACCACCGATATAGCTGTTGCGCTCAAACAAGGTGACGTCATGGCGACGGTTCAGCAGCCATGCCGCGCTGAGGCCTGCAATCCCGCCGCCGATGATGGCGATTTTTTTAGCACGCTGTCGTTCCGACATCATGCAGCCCCTTTCACGTGGCTATAGGCATCAAGCGCCTGCTGGCGTGCCTGTTTATGATCCACCATCGGATGGGGATAGGTGCGCCCCAATTCGACCTTCGCCTTAGCCAACGTGGCCGCATCCGCCGTCCAGGGCGCGTGGATGAATTTTTTGGGCAAATCCTTTAATTCCGGCACCCAAGCCTGGACATAAGCGCCCTCGGGATCAAATCTCTCACCCTGCGTCATCGGATTGAATATCCGAAAGTAGGGCGCGGCGTCCGCCCCGCAACCCGCCGCCCACTGCCAGTTGCCGACATTGTTGGCCAAATCCGCATCCACCAGCGTGTCGCGGAACCAGGCCTCCCCCTCGCGCCAATCAATCAGCAGGTCCTTGACGAGAAAACTGGCGACCAGCATCCGCACGCGGTTATGCATATAGCCTGTCTGCCAAAGTTCCCGCATGCCCGCATCGACCAGCGGGAAGCCGGTTAGCCCGCGCTGCCAAGCTTTCAGGCTGCGCGCGTCCTCGCGCCAGGGAAAGACATCGAATTTCCGCTGATAATTCTTGTGCGGCATGGTCGGATTATGGAACAGCAGATTGTGATTGAAGTCGCGCCAGCTGATCTCCCGCAGGAAGGCCCAGATGCCGGTTTCATAGGCAGCAGCGCCGCTTTCTCGCAATCGCTCACGCGACCAATGCCAAATCTGGCGAGCCGAAATCTCCCCGTGATGCAAATGCGGCGATAGGCGCGATGTGCCGGGCATGGCAGGCTTGTCCCGGGCTTCTTGATAGCTCAGGACGCCGTCGTCCAGGAAATCGGCAAGGCGCGCCCGTGCGCCCGCCTCTCCCGGTGTCCAGGCATCCCGCAGGCCCCCGGCCCAATCCGGCGCGCTGGGCAGCAGCCCCCAGTCTTCCAACGCTTCAGGCGGCGGCAGGGGGCCCCAGTCAGCCCCCGGCAGCGCCTTAGGGGCCTGGCTTGGATAAGGCGGGTCGCCCAGCGCGCATTCCGCCTTCCAGAAGGGCGTGAATACCCCGTAAGCGCCGCCCTGCTTGGTCTTCACTTCCCAGGGCTCATAAAGCAGCGCGCCGTTGAAGCTCTCAACCGCGTGACCGGCGTCTTTCAGTGTCGCTTTGATCTGGCGATCGGTCTCAATCGCCCAGGGCTCATAGCGGCGATTCCAAAAGATCGTCTCGGCGCCCAAGCGTTTGGCGATATCGGGGATGAGGGTCTCGGCCCGGCCCCGGGTAAGATATAGCGGCGCGCCCAAGGCTTTCAGATCGGCGGATAGCGCGCTCAGGCTATGGTGCAGCCACCAGCGGCTGGCGGCGCCTAAGCCCATATCGCCGGGGGCGTCTTCTTCCAGGATATAGAGGGGCAAAATGGGGCGCTTCGCGGCGACCGCCGCGTCTAAGGCGGGGTGGTCGCTGACGCGTAAATCGTTACGAAACCAGACAAGGGCCGGCGCGGTGGCTGAAGGGTCGGCCATGATGAACGGGGATATCCTTAATTTTAAAACCTGTATGCGATACGAGCGCGATGGCCTGTTTGGATTACCGAAGGCGGCGCGCAAAATTTATTTCACTGATCTTGTGATCCGACCGAACCGGTTAGGCGTATACCCTTTTAAGACTGCGGGGACGTAGTTGGCCTGTGGTAGACTGAATTCCCCCCCCACATCTACCTTTGGGCTTGATGGGCCGGTACCTTTGGGTGCCGGCCCATCGCTTGTCTGGCTTATGGTCACTCCCAACATAGATATACTGGGCTGTTCACGGGTGCGAATCTCGCGTTTAATCGTCTTGCAAGCGCGCCGGTTTTTCAACGACCGTGAACGCGCTTAGCGAAAAATTATCTGAGCTAGTGTTGGGGACCATGCACCGAGGCTATTTTTTCTGCACCGTGATTGTCGGCCTCTTTTTGTTGTTTCAACAAAAAGCTGAAACACACCCCCATGCTTGGATCGATCTGGAGAGTAAGGCCGTCATCGATGCTGAGGGCAACCTCGTCGCCGTGGAGCAGACGTGGCTTTTCGGCCCCTTCTATTCCGGCTTCATTCTGGCGGATATCGACACGACGGACAGCGTTGCCGTGACCCGCGATCTTAGAGAAATCGCGCGCCAAAACCTGACGTCCCTTCGTGAATACGATTATTTCACGGTCGTGCAGGCGGATGGTCGCGACCAAGTGATTTCGGATGTCGAGACGTTCGAAACAGGGGTGATCGACGGGCGTATTTATCTAAAAATCGAGGCGCGATTGGCGAGCCCGGTGCCGCTGCAAAACAGCGCGGTCAGATATGCGATCTATGATCCCACCTACTATGTTGAGATTTTGCACACACAAGGCTCCGAACCCGCCGTTCAGACCGCCTCAGACAATAGATGCGCGGCGACCTTAACCCCCCCGGCGCCGACCTTTGAACAGCTCGCCTACGCCGCCTCGTTGGATAAAACGGAAAAGGCCACAACCGGCCTTGGGTCGTCATTTGCTGAGTGGGTGGATATTTCGTGCCAATGAATCGACGGTCGATTTCCGCCTCTCGCCCCGGTCTTATTTTCGCGGTCGCGATTGTGGTGGGTGCCGCCATTGCCCTGGCCCAATTAATCCAGCATTGGGCGGCCATCACGCTCTTTATTCAGCAAACCCAAAGCAGCCTTCATCGCGATTTGGCAGCCGTGATTCAGGCGGTTAAGGCAGAGGATGATTTTGCCTTTTGGTCGCTTGTGCTCGTCAGCTTCGGCTACGGGGTCTTTCATGCCGCCGGACCGGGCCACGGCAAGATGGTGATCGCCACCTATCTGGCAAGTCGTCCGGAAAGCCTTGCCCGCGGGCTTACGATTTCGGTGCTTTCATCCCTTATGCAGGGGCTGACGGCGGTCGTCGCCATGGGGATCGGGGTTTGGTTGCTGGGCGGGGGCGTGCGCGACACGAACAAAATGTCGATGCATCTTGAGACGGCGAGCTTCGCGCTGGTCGGGTGCGTTGGCCTTTATTTGATCGCCGGATCACTGCGGCGGATGTGGCGGCGGATGTGGCGGCGGGGGCGGGGTGGCCATGGTGATCATACCCACGGGGCCGGGTGCGGCCATGACACATGCGCCCACCCGACGACAGGCCAAGGCGGGCTGTGGCAGTCTGCGATCGTGATTTTCTCCATTGGGATACGACCCTGCAGCGGGGCGATCTTGGTCCTGGTGCTCGCGTTCGCGCTGGACCTAGTGTGGGGCGGGGTTGTGGCTGTGATGATGATGTCTGTGGGCACCGCGATAACGGTCTCGACCCTGGCGGTTATTGCGGTCAACGCGCGGTCGTTCGCCCAAAGCCTCTCTCAGGGCATTGATCGAAGCTATCTTTTATGGATCGGGGACGGCGTTGCGATCTGTGGCGGCGTTGCCATCCTATTC
>Ga0307967_1001706_pt1 | contig 13142 bp, 12 predicted proteins | sample OrgLakmetagen648_FD_201828 | JGI IMG/M metagenome (GOLD analysis project Ga0307967, IMG submission 201828) | Saline water microbial communities from Organic Lake, Antarctica - #648 | ecosystem: Environmental > Aquatic > Non-marine Saline and Alkaline > Saline | place: Antarctica: Organic Lake... | reverse complement strand
ATTTGCGGCACATCCGAGGAGGGTGTATATGAAATATGGATGGAGGGTGTACTTGGGTGTGTGTGCAACCATATTGTGCGTGTGACAGTATGTCAGTATGGACACCCTGATTGTTGCAGATGACATTTGCGGCACATCCGAGGAGGGTGTATATGAAATATGGATGGAGGGTGTACTTGGGTGTGTGTGCAACCATACACACCCTAACTGCTGCAGGATGCAGCATCTGTGACATGCCCATATGTAACCATAATCGTATGTGTCGCAAGTAGAAACGGGGAGACGGAGACAGGGAGACATACCTGAGACACATCCAGCTCCTCTAGCTGCCCTGATGCTGACATGACCACAAGCTTCTGGGGTACTGCTGTAGTACTGGCAGTTATGCCTGCTCGTGCACGACGGAGGGAGGAGCTCTTGACGCCCTTTTGCTTTCTACTGCAAAGAGAAGATGACTTCACAGCCATTTGAGGAGGGACGGAGGCGCGAAGAGCTGAGGACTTGGGGGAGTTAGCTGTCTGCCGGGTCCTTATGTTGGATGGGCCAGCCAGCTCTTGCTCCTCTTCCTCCTCCTCCTCCTGCTGCTGCTTTCCTTTATCTTTCTGTCCCTTCCTGCGCGATGACTTTTTGGGCTGCACCTGAACCTGCTGCTGCTGCTGCTGCTGGGAAAAAAGGAGAGATGCATGTTCCACAAAAGCCTCGCGTTGCTGCCAGCTCACACAGCCCCAGTGCAAGCGGGGTGCGTGGCCACAGCGCTCCCTCTCAACTCGTGCCAGGTGCCCTTGCTCGGATTTTGTGAAGAACCTGGGGCATTGATGGGAATGGTGACACGCATGAGCTGGAACGACATGCAGCGCAAGCTTCTTCTTGTTTCTTTGCGCTCTCATATCTAGAAACTGCAGGTGTAGCTCGGGTCAATGTCAACAATGATGGACGTGGTATCGCATGCAATATTAATTGCAAACGCATGGGTGAAGCAGAAATAACTGTAAACGGACAAAGCAGCGTGAGGAGCTGAAAAAGCATAGATGTCGTTTTGTATATCTTGCAGACCTAAAAGAGTTCAAAAGGCAACAACTGATTAAGCTTAGTACACACGCCTATTTTTTAACGTCACTACCTCTGCCTCACCAAGCGACACTGACAGCAACCCTTTGTTTCTGTTTCTCAGGTCACGCACCACGCCTCAACATGTAATACCATATTTATTGGCAATCTCAAAAGGCACACGCGCACTCCGTCATACCATGCTCCTCGGTGATCTCAAAAAAGACACATTCACACTCTCAGTAGTCTGCAGTCGTGTCAACCAAACCACACAGCTGCAAAGGGATATAATCACAAGCTCAAACCCACTCCCTCACCTGAACCACACCACAGGATCAAGGGGCACAGGGGGGGCACCATCCCCTGTCCTTCTCTTCTTCTCTCCGCTTGAGCGTGTGAATTCGATGAACTCGCAGTGTTGATACTGCTTGTACTGCACAACGCGTGGGAGGTGTCCCGCTGCTACGGCTCCAAACACCGACTCTGTGACAAGTGGGCGTGTGTGGTGTACAGGGATTGCAAGGGCGTGTGATACAGTAATGCAAAAGGTGCTGGAATGGCGCGCTCGTCCCTGAAGTTATCAGGTTCTGTGCAATCACTGATTCTGTACCCAGGGCGCGTATTAATTAGAGATAAAGGAAAGTTTGAGTCTGTTATTAATGAGCAGGCAGCTCATGCGCATTTGGCATAGAAAATGAAGGAGAGAGGAGCCCTGAGTAGGAAAGCGAAGTGAAAAAGGAGCAGTGCTGCCCCTGTCAAAGGATGCAGAGAGTACTACGAAGATACAGCGATGCTGATCCTTCAACGTGCTGATCACCACCCCAAGCCAGCCACGCACACGCACCAGCAGAGGTAAGGTCGTTTAGCGCTGCACAGCTGGGCTGGCTTACGATGGCGTGCATGTGTGCTCGTGCAGCCGCGTCCCGGGGGTCTTCTTGAGCTGCGCGCTGCCTGAGAAGGAAGATGGATCAGATATGGCAGGGTGTGCTATACACCGTAAACCGGCTAGGTTGTCCATTCCATTGAATGTGCCACAATGTTTGAATCGAGCATAGGTGAAACAGCGGATTCAGCTGTTTTGCAGGCGAGGCATGATCATTTCACACCCAAGATACGCGCAAGATATGTAATGTGTATGACACAGAGATCTGCATCTACCAACCATCCGCAACAAAAATGCCACAAAACATAACAAGCTGTAGCGAGGTGCGAAGTCAGGCTGCAGAGAGGATCGCCAATCACACAATTACGCAAGATGTCGTGGCAAAATGTGGGGTTGGATATGCTGCCACTTCTCTGCAGAGCGAGATTATGCTTTGTCTGGTCAGCAAGTTGCAGGATATGGCTGCTTACCCAAACATGCTTGATGACGGGCACGCCAATGCTATTTTCTCGCAAACAACAGTTGTTGTCGGAACATCTAGCCTTGTGCAGATGCCCCAAAGCAAAACATTGGAGTGAAGGGAACGGCAAGCGGCTCTTGTGCTGGCCAAGAAAAAAACCGAGCTAGGTTGCCAGCTTTCCATTTTAAATTTTTGCACCTCCTCCCCACATCATTGACCATTCCGTTGATCCTGGCCTCTCACCTGACTGGGATTATTGTGGCCATTGGTTTAACATGCAATCAAAGTGTTTCTTTAGCCCGCTCACCTGCTTGGGATGTTGGTGGCCATTGGTATAAATTTGGAAGGCCTGGGTGCTGGCAGGGGGGCAGCAGGAGTTTGCATGCCCACATTTCCTAGCAAGACAGCCCCTGGAGTTTACATAGGAGTTTACATAAGCTCAGGTCCAGGAGCTGCATGGAATCAAAGCAGCAGGGTTTGCATGCCCACATTTCCTAGCAAGACAGCCCCTGGAGTTTACGCAGCATAAGAGACAAGTTAAATCCAGGAACTGCATGGAAATAAAGCAGCAGGGTTTGCTTGCCCAAGTTCCCTTGCAGGAGCGTAGCTTTTCTCAACTACAAGGAGCGAATGCAAGCATTCTGACTTGAGGTACATAACTAATGAATGGGTGGAGCATACACATGGAGCAAGAATTGAGTGGAGGGGGTTGATGATGTGCGTGTGTGTTACTAGGCAGGATGAAAGGCAGAAATTCACAGGAAGGGATGGACGGTTGCTTTGGTGTGCACAGGACTGCACTGGTGAAGATCCCGAGGCAAGGCTGCAATGATTTGAGGAGGAAAAAGAACACGAAACACACGCCTGCACGCTAGGGACAAGGCTCTAATCCTTTCAAAGGAAATGAAACAAGACCCACTGCACAAGCAACAGCGCCCACGGTGTCAATGAAAATACTGGCGAGGGGTCGCTGGGCGAACGGCTGGCTGTAGAGGACAGCATACATAGCACAGACCGGCTTCACGTCACATTGGTTTGGTGTCAATTCGTTGGCAATTAGCTGGAGCTAAGGGTTTCTTATTGTTCCTTTTTGTATAACAAAGTCCTGTCTGGCCAGTGCGAGGGCTGGCTTGCAGGCAACCCTTATGGCCCTCACATCCACAACCTTTTGAAAAACCAGCAGCTTCTATGTGAAGATTGGGGCAGGGATAGTAAAAAGGCACCAAAATAGTGTACACATACCTGTCCGTACAGGGCACGTGAACACGTCGTTTCCTGCACATTCAAAAAGCAAACATGTGCGTATATTGGTAAGACAACACAGAGCACAGACAAACATATTTCAAGTCCAAAAAGAGCTTTGGCAGTGAAGCGTTGGAGCTCTCCCCACATGGTTGAGTTCGTGCACGACTAGGTGTCAAAAACTCCCCACGTGATCGCTAGGTCATACACAAGCATGCTAGCAGAACAAGGTACTGAAAGAAAAGCACCTCCAACTACTCAACTGGGGACTTGTTTGTGGCATAAGCATTAGAAAAAACAGGAGTCTACTTGTAGCCATGGCACACAACATACAGGACAGGCCAATTTACTTATACTAGTGGCCTTTGGATTCGACATGCCTGTCGGCTTTTCTTTCTCTCACTACTTGACTTCTTAGGCCTCCAAGCCACCAAGCAAGCCTACCTGCACGAGATATGGCTAGCATGTCCATCTGCAGGCACGCAAACACAGTCATTGGAGTGACCAAAGAGCCTTTTCGTAAAAAGACAGTGTGTGTAACTTGTGTGTGGTCGTCCCCATGCAGATTCCGACTGGCCTCATTCAACTTTTATTTTTTCTTTGTTTTGGTCCAACTCTGGCAACAAAACAGACTAAAACTCTCAGCAGGTTTGGAGCGATAGATATTTTGGTCTCTATTCCCTGCGTCCCTTGTGTGAGTGCCTCCTACTCGCAAGCACTCCCAGTACCCCTGCCCCAAATTCGACACTGCAACATTGTTATATGACATTAATAATGCCTATATCCTGAGGCAAGGCTTGATCGGTGCAAATTTAGAAACACACCTTTTCCCTGCCGAAGTGGGTGCAAACTACGCACCGGGTCCCACGCAGGCCCCCAAAATACCAAATTTCCAGCAAATGTTAATGGTTTAGATATAAAATCATGTATCTTGCATTCAGATGAGGTAGAAGGGGCTTTGAATTGGGTGAATAGCTTATTGGAACTGTTTGGGGTGACTTTGGCGTGTGGACGACCGTGTGTGTTGCAATATAAGAGCTCATTAGGTGGCGGTCACACGTAAATTATTTCCTACTTTTTTTCCTACTTTTTTCTCGGAGGATTCAAAGTGAGAAAAAAAAGTAGGAAAAATATTACGTGTGACCGTGGTCTTATGACGCAGGACAGATGTAGTCAAGCTCAGCTGTGGAGCCACAGCAGCATGACAGTGTGCAAATAGGGGCAGAGGGCAATGTACAATTATCTGTGACAAAGCCACAGCAGCGTGTCTATATGCAAAGAGGGGGGGAAGGCATCACGTGATCGTTCATGCAAAAGCCACGAGCAGTGCCACAACACTCGCAACACAAAACCCATCACCATCAAGGCTGCCAATTGCATAAATGGTGTGATGTTCACTTTTCAATCAACACTCGCAATACATCACCATCAACGCTGCCAATTGCATAAATGGTGTGGATATTCATTATTCGATCAACACTTGCAATACATCACGATCAAGGCTGCCAATTGCATAAATGGTGTGGATGTTCACTATTCAAAGGTGCACACACCACAGCCGTGATTGAGGCCAGCTGGTCCTGAGGGGCCCCTAGCTTTTGTGCGAGCTTGCGGTGAAAGAGCTTGAGGCCACAGGGATCCTCTGCTATGTCCCTCAAGTCAATACCGCCTCCTGCAAAACGCATTCCCAGCACAAGTAAGCGCCACAGCTCTATTCCTGGACTTTCTAACACACACAAAACACGCGTACATACATACAACACACACATGTGTACTCCTTCTACCTTGGGATTTAACACATACACACACTCGCACAACACATTCGCACACACATGAACCCTAAACCTAAACCTAAACCCTTCTACCTTGCATACCTGGCCCGGTATCTACGGTAGCCTCAAGTTTCTGCACACACACACACCACGCACCCGAATCCTTTCCACCTGATTTACCCAGGAACTACGGCAGCCACGCCTGATTTTATATCTAAGCAATGCTAGTGTGCTTAAAACAGGGATCCAAATGCTTGTCTGGGTGTGTGCACACAGTTTTGGGCCTTTATGAGTGCGCACTACAATGCAGCCCATTCACACGGTCTAGGAACACTACAATGCAGCCCATACACACGGTCTAGGTATATACACAGCCTGACTATCCTAAGCTCCTAGCCAGGGCACACCTGTCTGCCCTCCTCCGCTGCCACCCCCTGTAAGATTGATAGGAGCTGCTTCTGACACAGCGGTGTCGCTAGTCCCAGCTGCCATGGATGCGTAGGCAGCACTGAGGGCCTGCATGCCCAAACCCAGTGCACCAAAGAAAGCCTTTGCTTCATGTTTGACAGCAACCAGCTGCGACGACATTCTCAAACGGTCTATGTCATGTTGCTCCTGTTACCAATAGTGCACAAGTGAACACAAAGCAAAAGGGTCTGATGTCGCCCTTGAAAGCGGCGCTCAGGCATCAAACTTTCCACGCTTATATTAGAGCGACGATGCCTGCCCACGACCTTATTCACCCATGCGCATAACAACAAGCTTTCAGCACACTGGACTAGCAACCCTAGTGGTGGTGACACGACACTGGCTGTGCAGTCTGTAGTATGTAATATGTGGCTTCAAACTACGTAGCTGCTGAGCACAGTGCGAGCAGAGTCAGTTGTATGACATCCATTGCCACCTCAAGATGCAAGAAAAAAACTGCAAGACATAAGCACCTGCAAGATATCTGTGGCGCCCATGTTTGCCTGCAAGAGCTTCTCTGCCTCAGTTTCCCCGAGTCTAGTGTGGAGGATGAACAGGAACTTTTCACGCAGTATGGCGTCCACCACGGCAGGAGAGCTGCTGGGACCTGCATGGTCAAATGGCTAAAACATTAGATCGGTAGAGATAATGGTGCGGGAGTTCCCTGCAGCAGAGCGTTTGCTTTGGCCTGTGTGCCAGTGGCACTCTTGAGTACCATGGGATGAATTATGTATCTGTGGTCCGCGCACACACACTAACACACATGCACACACACACCCCAGCACACATGTACACACACACCAACACACTTTGAACATCCACGCCAGCACACTTGCACACACACCCCAACACACCCGCACACATACACGCACGCACACATACACACAAACAGCACAACACACTATCAAGCTTTTCACCTGTGCCAGCTGCTGGGTTGGTGGTGCTGGTCATACCGAGGACGAGGCTCTGGCCGATGGCTTCAGTGGTGCGGATTGCATACAGCATGCAGTAAAAGCGCTCCAAAGCTGCAAGCACAGAAAGGCAGCAAATGAATAGCTGCAAGATGAGTAATGCAAAAAGAAAATCAGCTGTACGCAGGAAGAGCGAACGACCAAAGGTCAGGGCAACAATTGAGGAGCGGGAAACAATTTGTGTAACAAACTTAGGGAGGAAGGGACATTTTGGAAGGAATCAGTAGCGAAGAGAATAAGGAAGATCTCTAGCTGTAATTGTGGGGAGGGGCTAGTGACGCACAGATGGCGCATTTGGTGGGGTGCTCCCACACGTGCACACGCGCACACTTACAAGGGGAAGCGATGGCCGCTGTTTATTATTGCGCTGAAAGATAGGTGCTAGTGCAGCGTTTGTTGCAAGTTTTCCTGGCGGCTGGCATTAATTGTCGTATTTGTTTCTGATCGAAGGCAGTTAAAGCACAATGAAGTGCAGGCACAAAACAAGCAGCACATACACACACATACACACACCCAAACACACACACACGCGCGCAAATTGTAAGCAAAAGCAGGCTTACCAGGTGTCGACCAGCGAAGTAGCGTGGCACCTGTGCAAAGACACAAGTAAACAAGCAATACAGTGAAGTCATGCTGATTTACTAAAACAAAACGTCCCACAGGGGACCTGAGTTTATGGAGTCAAAGCACGTAGCCTAGTGCATTTGATGTCTTGCAGCAGCTGATAACAGCAAGAAACTTGTCTATGAAAGTGAAGTGTAAACTAAGCCTGGCAGCAGCAGAGAAGCAGCGGTCTTGCCTCTCAAAGTGAAGTTTAAATAAAGCCTGGCAGCAGCAGTAGCGCATTACTGTAACCCTCCCACTGAAGTGTTTCCAGGAAGGAATGAGGAGCACTAATCAGCCCCACCTGCTTTTGCGTAATATCTTGCTTGCCGAGGGGTGGGTGGCTGGTTGTTTGGTGGCAGAGGCACACGGGCCTACAGCAAGTGGGCGAAAAAAGGTTTTAGCACTGTGGCGGCTGAGCAGTGCAACGAAGGCAAATGATATGGGCCTAAAGCAAGCGGGCAAAAAAAGGTTGCAGCACTGCGGTGGCTGAGCTGCGCAACGGATGCAAATGATGTAAGGTTGCATATCTTGTAACTTTGTAGGTGCTCGAGGCAAAAAGCGGCGGAGTGCAGGCAAAGGATTATCGCACTTCAGGTCTAGCTGACAGCTTTGCACGTAGACAGCTGTAAGAAAGCAATCGGTGCGTACACACACATACGCATGCACACTACACACACACAATACACACATACGTAAATACATACAGTTGCAGAACACACACACAACACACACACTACAAACACACGAACCACAAACACAAACACAAATGCATACACAGACACAGACACAGACGTAAGTACGCACAGCTGCAGGCACAGATGAAGCAGTGGAGCGAGCACTGGAAAGTTGAACAATAGGGGCAAGCAGACCGGATGCAAAAACAGTTACTGACTTTGCAACACTGGAACAAGGACCATCAGGACTATGAGGACCATGCAGAGATTATGAGTATGCCAATTTGACATCCTCTACTACCAGGGCAAAACATTGCTCACATGCAAAAGGCTTCTCTTCTACTTCCTAGGGATTTCAATCAAGACAAGTTTTTATGCAAGCCTTCTCCTGCAAATGCCATTTGTTGGTGTCAGACTTGCACACTTGCCTTGCAAGCACTAGCTACATCCTCTTCTGCAGAAAAGTATGCATACGCCAAACCCAGATCCCACCAAGAGCCCTCCTATGTCCCATCACATAATTTGCTTATCTACACATTATTAGATGGCAGTCCGACAGTCCTGCACGATTTATTTAAAAGAGATTCGAGCGAAGCAGACCAGAAGCTTAAAGATTTTCTGGCTTTGAATTGCTGCCATGACACCCTGCAATGATGCTAGTTCACATCCTCTAACAGAGCAATAACACTCAGCATGAGGTGCGTCCTCCTACTATTCGCGGTAAGTGAATCCGTTCTCTCCCACAAATGGCATTGCCGCCCTCCTCTTGATTTTTATTTTGACCTGTCACAAATTGCAAGCATGCACCGTCCGCTTCTTCTCTTGCCTCCACACACCAGCATGCGCCCAGCGGCCCAGCGGCACCGGTCTGCAAGCCACGCACGGTGCTCCATCTCGTTCTGCTCCTTTGTACTGGGCGTCTGTATCCGCAATGATTACATGTGCGCTTGTTGGATGGGGCAGGATACAAGCTGTGCTTAAAGTCATTGCCACTACCACTATATACTTGTGCGCTCGCAAAGCCCCAAATAGCTCTGATCCTTTACACCGGGAGTCTGCTCATTACAAATGTAGCATACAAGTAAGTGCCACCCCTGACTAAGTGGGAGCAGGTCTGATCATTGCATTTTATATTCTAGTTTTCGTGTGCGTGTATGTGTGCGTGTATGTGTGTGTGTATGTGTGTGTGTGTGTGTGTGTGTGTGCGCGCGCGCGCGAGTGTGTGTGTGTGTGTGTGTGTGTGTGTGTGTGTGTGTGTGTGTGTGTGTGTGTGTGTGTGTGTGTGTGTGTGTGTGTGTGCATTGTAGCCAGCCACACCCACCTGTGGGTGGCAACACGTTCCGCACGAAGATGAAGATGGCCTTCTCTGGACTGAGCTTGATGCGCTTGCGGATGACGTACACGAATTGGCCAACGGTCAAGTCAGAGGGGACTAGGTACCTGTCGTTCAGTCAGCCGATTCCCACGTCAGTCCGTGACCTCCGGCTGACAAAATTTTGTCACACACTCTTCACATAACAAGACGAGGCCAAGCAAGGCCACGCGTGCCACATACTCACTTCTTCTTGTCTATGTCGGGGATGTCGCTCTTCTCCGCGCGCTCCACAATCACCTGTGCGTGTGCGTGCGTGCCGCGGCATGGCTGAAAGGCTTTGCAACACCCATTGCAATGACAGTCAGACAGGTCCTCTGCGTTTAACTGAAAGGCGTTCTCTCTTGCCTCCCTCCTTATGTGCAGACACCGGCTTGCCGGATAAAATATACACACACGATACAGCAGCGCTGGTATGCCATCCCACTTGGTCTCGGGCCTGCTCCCGCGCCTGAACCCTAGTCAGGCAGGAGGGAGAAAAAGTTGCCTCCTTGTCCCCGCCCTTCCCCTTACCGGGATCCTGTCCGGGTACTTCTCCTTGATGCGGGCAGCCTCAGCCTTTCTCTTGTCTGCGGGCAGCAGGAGAGAGGGGGAATACGCAATTTGTGCATACACACACAGCAATCTGGGCGGTTCAGCTCGAGCTCAAGTGCTACAGCTCCTCCTCATGATGCTGGGGACATCATCATAGGGCTCCATGCACTCTTACCCAGGGGGTGCTCTGCCTTGAATTTTCCGGTCATGGCTTGAGGGATGAGCTACGTGTGTCTAGTGTTCTGCAGACTCTGTTATATCATTAAAATATATTTCGGTTCACAGCCAAACAGGATGAGTAAATCTTCCCGATAGGTGAAGGTTATTATTGTTAATATTCTTCACCCGCGCGCCTTAATGCTCTATAACACCAACCGATTCAGGGAGTTATCCCTGAACAAAACCGCCAAGGTCCCTCAGATCTTCAAAAGGGGAATACAAGGACATTCAAGATCTTAGAGCGCAAACATATTATAAGATACAACGTGCGGGCCACTAACTTAAAAGCATCCGTCGAGGTGGATGGCCTGCTAGCACGATCAGGAGTGCGCAGCCGTGCAAATATGGTACACCGAGCCAGATGCAATCTTGGCTTACTCTGACCCAACAACGCGCCCAAAAGAAACCCAACTAACACGGTTCACCAAACTTGATCTGCCACTAATGCGAGGAAAAGAATTGTCGAAGACCTTCACCAACAGAGACCCTGCCCATCCATAATCCCTGGCCATGAAATCAAGAGGCATACAACGACACAAGTGCAATGTGCACCTCATCAAAATCATAATCTGTGTAGACAACTCTCCTTCTCAGCAAGCAGAGGAGGCACACGAAAAATTCGTGTGTGTGGAAAATGCGCTGCGAATACCTCACTTACAGGGACACCGCAATAATAGCTTCAACATCATCCCACTAGGAGAGGCGAGAACTATCTACAGCAGCCACAACAGACCCACTGCACATAAATCAGTCGGAAAGTTAAAGGTCTGCATCATGATGCCAAAGCAGTATTCGTGCAAATGCTCGACGCCAGCAGGTTCTCAACACAAACCATCCAACCAGACGCAACATCGAACGCAACCCCCAAAAACATACGAGCAATAGTCCTGGGGGTATGCAGGCCTCTCTGCCTCCAAACCACTTGCTCCCCATTGACAAGCGTCTCTTATTTTATTTTCCAGGTGGAATGTTGTGCGTCTCTGCATCCATTGGGTGGTGCAGAACAAACACAAATCAACATCCTATTCCGTGCCGGTAGTGTTTACACTATTTGCGTTCTCTTTCTTTTCTTTATTGATGCACTTGGTGTTAGCGGGCCAAAGGATGCTGTTAGGTAAGCGTTGCTAGCGGCTCCATTGGCAGTGCCCTTTTTGATAAGGGTCTGGTAGTATTCAGGTGAAAGAAAAGAAACGAAAAGACTCCGCTGGTAGTGATGACACAGCCAGCATGATTAAGGGAGAGGGTTACGTAGGTGCCCGCACCAGGCAACCCCCCACCGCAAAAAAAAAAAAAAAATAGTGTGGGTCAGGGGGGTTGTGTGCCTGGCACCCAGGCCCACACCGTGACTGTTGTTGCTGAAGTTGTATTGCAGTGCATATCTTGTTTTTTATGAGTGTATATGCATGTCTGATGGAGTGTTCATTCAGTTTGTGTGTCAGGTTTTTAATCTTATGGTAATCCAGATTAAGGCCTGCCAGAGGTTTGCCTGTATGGTCTTTGTAGATAGTCCCCATAGCTCCACGAGGATCACGTGAAGCTTGATTTCCCTATATCCTTGTCTATTTAGATTGGCCATAAGCATGCTGTGCTGTTTTTGCCTTTTTGAAATTGATGAGGATCAGGCCTAGTGTCTTCACATAATTAAACTCAACCAGGTGAACCTCCCACTGGTTTGGATTCAGTTTTTTGTCTTTAGCAAGCTGCTTGCGGGTGGTTTACCCGAGAAGAGCATACAGTACTAGGTAGAAAAATTAAGATAGCGTCGGGACGAGAAGAGGCTTTCAGAGCACGTGTTGTTAGGTTTGGTAGCAGCCAATAAGGCAGTATTCTGTTGGCAGTGTTTCTCAGATCTAGGCCCTGTTCTTCTAGATTATCTGCACTGCCTATGTCAGTGTATGAAATCTTGGAGCCGCATGGTCCCTTTTGTAGGGCTTGGACTATCAGTGCACTTGCCATATTATGGCGTTTTATAATCATGTTCCTCATCTTAGTGTGTTGGCAACCAGAGAGTAAGTGAAGCGCACTGTCAGTGTGCACTGGCAGATGGGGCAGTTTGCATTGGGAGAAAAGCCGTATCGGATGGCATACTTTTAATTAAAAATTGTACCACTTCGGTAACTCACAACATAATATGCGATACGTAGAACTTGAGGTTACTGTTGTTCCAGAAAGCGTTTGTAGCTGGCGTATTGACCAGCGGTCTGAGGTCCCTCCAGTATTTATTGTCGTACCTTGTGTCTGTTTTGGCACTCCCCAGTCTGCCTGTGTGATTTGCACATCTGTTTTCAGCTTGGCCTTTATATTAGAGAGTGCACAAAGCTTAGGTGCACTTACAGTTTATGGTATTGGCATTTCCTAATTTGTGGAGGGGGTGCATGTGTGCTTGCAAGGTGTCATGGTAATTGGACAGATTAATCCTACATAGATAATTTCAATGCGTACTGAAATTCCGCAGTTCCTGTTTTTCGTCTCTACAATCAGGAGCTTGAAGAGAGAGACTGTTTTACCTACCTGGGAATGTTATTTGCTAAGCACATTAACTTACACCATGCTGCGACCCATGCTTTAAGGCCTTTTAATGCAGCTTTACGTAGAGTGAAAGAGTTTGGTATTGATAAGAGGATTTCTGACAGGCCTCATGCGATGTTGTGGCTTTTCAAGACATATGCGTTGTCAGCTGGCATGTAATTTGTCTACGCAATTTCTGAAGCATGACAATGGTTTCAGCAATCCTTTGCAGGTCGCACACATGGCGTTTTTAAAGAAAATTTTGGGAAATAAATCTACTTCTGCAAACTGGTGTGTGCTTCGAGAATGCGCGCAGGAACCTTTGCAATTTTACCAGTTCAGGTCAGCTGTCAAATTTTGGAACAGGATGGTTTATTTGAACAGCA